>WNFV01002674.1_pt1 | contig 30468 bp, 37 predicted proteins | sample 5400101 | NCBI WGS metagenome assembly WNFV01 (sample SAMN13153361, study PRJNA577476) | soil metagenome | isolation source: 115 cm soil or saprolite under grassland replicate 1 | place: USA:California | collected 2016-06-15 | reverse complement strand
TGGTCCACTTGACGAGGTGGTCGAGGTCCGCGCCAGCGGCCCGCAGCGCCGTCTCGAGGTTGCGGAACACCTGCTGGGTCTGGGCGCCGATGTCGCCCTTGCCGACGATCTCTCCCGCGGCGGTACCGGCGTTCTGGCCGCCCACAGAGACCGTCTTGGCTGGGCCGGTGACGGCCACCACATGGGTGAAGGCGGGGTTCCGGATCAGGCCTTCCGGGTTGAGGTGCTCCACGCGGCCGTGCTCGCTCATCGTGCCTGCTCCTTTCGTTGGCGGAACTCGCGGGCCTTGGCCCGGTTGCCGCATCGCTGCATCGAGCACCAGCGGCGCTGGCCTGGCCGGGAGGTGTCGGCGAACAGGAGGGTGCAGTTGACGCCGGCGCAGCGGCGGATGCGCCCGGCCAGCGGCCCGGCGAACAGGTCGATCGCGTCCCGGGCCAGGGTCGACAGCACCTGGCCCGAGGTGATCGGCCTGGCCCACGTCGGCCGGTCGAGCCGGTCGATCCGCGGGGCGGCGGCAGAGCCGCCGACCGGTTGAGCTGGTCGACATGGCTCTCGGGTAGCGGGCGTCCCAGGGCGCGGGCCTCGGCGCACTGCCAGATCGCCTCGCGGAGCCGCTTCGCCTCGGCCAGGTCTGGGTCCGTGAGCCGCTCGGCCTCGATCCCTAGCCGGTCCCGGATCCATCGCTCCAGGTCGGCGGGTCGGTGCAGGGTCTCGTATGCGGCGCGGTAGCCCTCGCCGCCGGTGACGGCGAACTCGTCCTGGATGGTCAGCGAGTGGATGAACGCCGTCGGGTCGAGCAGGACGCTCAAGCCGATCCTGCCGGCGGCCAGCAGCTCGGTCGCGAAGGTGTGGCTTCTTTCCGCACCCACCGTGTGCGCACGGACTCGTGTGGCGATTGGGCAGGGCGGCTTCCCGAGTTGTGTTCGCAGCCGTCGCAGCCGGGTGTGTTGCATTACGGGCCCGCCGGAGCGTAGGCACCGATCTTGACGCGGGTTCATGGTTTGGTGAGGAGCCACTCGAGTGTGGCCGGGAGCTGCTGTGCTCACCGCAGACGGTCGTGGCGCCGACCCACTCGTGGTAGCCGCAAGTCCAGCCGGGCCTGCTGCAGGGCCTGCGTCCGCCTGCGGAATGACCCAGGGACCTCGTCCGCGACGAAGCGCAGGTGCCGTCGAACCGGTGGCATGCTCACCTGGCAGGTCCTCCTGGGCGCTCGGTCTGGCGCTGGCGCCTTTGTGGGTCGCGGAGCCACGGGGGCGACTGGGTGCCAACCGCGTGATGGAGACGCCGGACGCGCTCGACGACCACGCGAAGCGCCCATCCCGGCGCGATCGTGTCGAGTTCTGACTTCGTCGGGACCGGCATCCATTCGGCCGTAAGGCCAGCAGTTTCCGGCCGACTCGCGTTCGCGTGAACCAGCCCGTCACGGTAATCGACGAGCCGGAGCCACTCCGTGCCGTGAGGGCCGCCGAGATCCGGCTTCGCCGGAATGAGCTCATCTTCGAGGAGCTTCTTCGGGATCTCCTTCCAACGGTCCGTCACGCCTCGCCTGTCGTCCGACGGCAGGTAGTTGCGGCTTCGGACGAAGTCTCGTTGCAGGACGTCGACGATCACCCACTCCGCGAGATAGCTGTCTGCGAAGAGAATCTCCCGACGTCTCGCATTGTGGCCAGCCGCTTCGGCCTCCCGGAGGGCATCCTCAAACCAGTCCGGAGCGTGGCGGTAGTGCTTCCACGCTGTGATCGGCATCGCGGTATCGCGTTCAACCGCCATCCCGATGGCAACCTGTTGCTCTCTTCTCACCTGCATGCTTCTCCTGCGCTTCTCAGGGCATCCCGTGCCCGTGCGGTGTTGTCGCCATGTCAGCTGCAGGGTCCGATGGTGGCAGCCTGGTTGGGAAGCCGTGCGACCCGGCCGGCGGTGGCGCCGCGCTGCGGAGGTGGGTGATCTCGTCGTGCTGGGCGGCGAGGCGGGCCAGCGCCTGGGCCCCGGCGGGCATGATGCCCTGCTGGTAGTTGCGGAACTCGCGCAAGACCAGGTCCAGGTTGCGCTGCTGCTCGTGCCGGTTGACCCGACCAGCAGGCCGGCTACGTCGTCCGCCGGACCGGGTCGCCGTCCAGCGCCTCGATGAGCTGGTTGCGCTCAACCAGCAGGTCGGTTTCGTCGCATCCATCGTGGGGGCCCGGATGGTGCACCGGGAACACGGCGGCCAGGTCGTCGCCTTCATCGGCTTGCATCCTTCCACCGAAGCGCCCCCCGGCCAATGGGTCCGGTGGAGCGCTCCGGCATGTCCCGGCTTCCTCTCGCGCCGCCCCAGAGGAAGAGGCGGGGGGATAGGCCAAACGGCCTCCAGGAGCCCGGCCGGGTGTCCCCTGGGGTATCCCGACCGCTGGACGGCCCCCTCGCGCCTTGCGCGACGCCCGCGCGGGCACGTTCTTTCGAGGCCGGGCTACCGCACGGCCCGGCCCCCGAGGGTGTTCGAGCGAGTGTTGGAACTCGGCCTGGCCGGCGCCGGTGCGCTCCCGCTCGGCGGTCTCGGCCTCGACCTGGGCGCGGACGCTCCCGGCCCATGCGGTGACGGCGGCGACGGCCTCCAGGACCTCGCCGGGCGCCTCCAGGCGCGCGTAAGAGGCCACGCCGACGGCGCGGGCGAGGGTACGGGCGGCGTGGTCGACGTCGACAGGCAGGTTGACCCGGACGGCGTGCCGGTGCTCCAGGAGGGCACGCTCAGCTTCAGCCATCTCCACGTTGGCGCCCATCACACCCCCCGAGGGTGCGCGGCGCGGAACTGCCGCACCCAGCCGTCCAGGATCGCGGGCACGGTGAACACGTCTCGGCGGACGGGCGCGTCGATGGCGACCGCCTCGGCCACGGTTTCGGCGAGGAGTTCGGCCGCGCGCTCGATGTCGGCCGTCAGGGCGTCGCGCCGCCGGCGGGTCGGGTCGTCCACGTCCTACCTCCTGGTAGATCGCGTCCTTGGTGGCGGCGGACCCGGCCGGACCGGGGGTCAATGGCTAGGGTCCCTGCCCGTAGGGTCCGGGGGCCTGCCCGTCCTGGCGTCGAGGCTGCGCACCCGACGCCAGGGTCCTTCACCCGGCCCGCCTGACCGCGCCAGCGCGGGCCGTCAGCTCGTGCCGGCCTCTGCAGGCCCCATACGGGTGAGCTGGCGGCCCGGGCCGGCGCCGCGCCGCCGGCTGGCTCCTGGGGTGGTCGACCAGCTCGCGCAGGCGGGCCTCCCGCTGCCGGTCCCGCTCGGCCTGGTAGTCCACCCAGATCAGCGGGACCATCGCCAGCCACAGCAGCGCGCCCGCAGCCAGGACCTCAAGCATCCGCACCGCCCGCCTCCCTCCCTGGATGACCGGACCGAGCCTCTCGGCTCGCAGGGAGGATCAGGCCAGCCGGGGCGGGCGGCTATGACGGTTCATGCATTGGCGGTATGCGCCGCATGCATCGGCGCGGGCGGTTTGGCGCTACTGGCCGACGAGTTCCAGGAACAACGCCTCGAAGTCGCGCACGGCCGGCACGCCGTGGTGTGGCTGGAGCTGGTGGCGAAGGAACCGGACCCGCTCGTTGCCGCGTGCGGTGTTCATGCTCGCCGCGGCGAGCAGCGCCCGGGCGGCCTGCCGGGCTGCCTCCTCCAGCTCGCCGGCTTGGACGTAGCCTTGGGCGAGCCAGCTCACGTACAGGGCGACCTCGCGGGCGCGGCGCTCGTCGTAGCGGCCCAGGACACTTCGCAGGAGCGGCTCGGCGCGGTGTGGCTGGCCGAGCTCGGTGTAGCAGCGGCCCGCCATCACGTCGACCTCGTCTCGGTCGAGCCAGTACGCCCAGCCGGGGTCATCCTCGGGGCGGCGGTCGTCGAAGGCGCGGTCTGCCTCCCCGAGTGCCCGCTCGGCCTGGCGGAGCTCGCCGGCGCGTGCGTGCGCCCAGGCGACCCGCTCGGCCAGCAGTGCCCGGGCGGTCGCTGGCGCGCGTCGAGTGGTGCCCGTGGCGGCGGTGTGGGCCAGCAGCACGGCCTCGTACGGGTTGTCAGCGTTGGCGTACAGGTAGCTCAGCAGCGAGACGAGGTTGGCCGCCAGCAGCGGGTCACCGGCCGCGTGCGCGGCGTGGATGCCGGTCGCGTAGTGCCTGATGGCTGCGGCGTGCTGACCTGCGTCCACCGCGATCCACCCGGCGACCTGGGAGAGTTCCCCGGCCGCCTTGAGGAGGCGCTTGCCGAGCGTCTCGGTGTAGGCGGCGCCCTTGAGCAGGCGGGCGGTCACATCCAGCTCACGGCGGACGAGCTGGTAGGAGTCCCCGCCGCCGATGAAGTCGTCCAGGCGGCGTAGGTACTCCACGCGCCGCTCGATCCTGCCGAGTAGCTCCTCGCCGATGCGCCGGCCCGCGCGGACCTCGATCACCTGCGGGGGCTCGGCGATGAGCCACTCGTGCGCCAGGCGAGCGGCGAGGGTCGGAGTCACGTCCGCTGCGGCGCTGTCGAGGGCCTCCAGGAGCTGCCCGGTGGACTCTGGCGTCCACTCCCCACAGGGCAGCAGCGCCCCGGGCCCGGGCGGCGTGGCGTCCGTGGGCCCTTGCATGGTAGGCGGCGCGCCGGGCAGGTCGAACCACAGGTACTCAGGCGGGATGGCCAGCACGCGGGCCCAGTCGATGAGCCGGTCGAGGTCACGGACGGGAGCGCCGTTCTCGATGCGGCTGAGCTGGGTTTGGGCGATCCCGAGCCAGCCGGCGACCTGTTCTTGGGCAAGCGGCCGGGGGCCGTGGAACCAGTGATGCCGCCACGCATGGACAACGCGGCCAAGGTGTCGGCTGGCGAGCGCGTCGCGCATCTGATCGGTGAGCCAGTACTCGGCCGGGACCTCCGGCGGCTGGAGCGTGGCCTCCTGCACGTGCCTGCGGCAGGAGGCGCACAAGGCATCGGGGTTGTCGCGGGCGAGCCGTGTCCCGCAGCGGCAGTAGCGGGCCGCCGCCAGCCGCTGGGGCGGGCTGTTACCCTCCGGCACGTTGGGCCTCCGCGAAGGTTCCGACCATCCCCCCGGCCGTGCCACCGGCGCGGGGGCCTTCACGTCTAACGTACCATCCGCCTCATCTGCGCCGTGTTGGCGGGGGGTTCTGGTCGGGCGTCTCGAAAACCGTTGAAGTCGCAAGGCTTCCATGGGTTCGAATCCCAGTGGCTGAGAGGACATTCCGGAGCTACCGCGATTGCGGGTAGTGTGCTCGCCACAGACGGTGGGCGGCCTTCGCCAGCCCCAACCCTACCGACACACCAAAGGACGACGCACCATGGATTGGAAGCTTGAGCTGGTTGCGATCTGCTCGATCGCCCTGGGTACCGGGATCGTGGACACGCCGCCGGGCTCGGTCCAGGGCATGCAGCTGGTCGTCGCAGACATAAGCGCTGCACGTGCGGAGCTCGTCGAGCGCGGGGTGGAGGTCAGCGAGGTCCAGGAGCTCGACTGGGGCTCGTTCGTGTTCTTTCGGGATCCGGACGGCAACGGCTGGGCCGTGCAACAGCCGCCTGCTCGCGACTAGCCAGCTGGCGGCAGGCGTCCCGGTCCGACAGGCCCTCCAACGCCTGCAGGACCATCACCGTGGCGATGACATCGGCGGGCACCGACGGGGCGGCCGCGGCCACCTCGGCCAGGGAGGCGGCGGCGCGCAGCTCGGCGGCGGCGCGGTCCAGGTGCTCGCCTACCACCGGCCGGGCCGCCCGGGTCGTCCCAGGCGGCGGCGCTCCCCGCTGCCGGTCACACGCGGCGAGGTAGTCCATCCACGCGACCGCGGCGACCAGCGCGGCGAGCAGGACGCCGAGCACCATCCCGACCACGACGGTCTGGGCGCTGCTCACCGCGGGTGGCCTCCTCGCGTGCCTCGCCTGCTTTGGTGGGGGTTGCACCATGCCCGTTGGTGCCCTGGCGCGGCGATCCCCCGCTGGTCCCCCGGTCCGGGGGGCCGTGCCGGGCGGCGGCCCGGGAGGCAGGGTGCGGCCGAGGGTCCCCAACGACGAGCTGCACCGCCGGCGCCACGCCAGGCGGTGGAGCCAGCACCAGCTCGCCCACCAGGTCAACCGGCTGATGGCCGCCGACGGGCTCGCGCCGACCTGCGCGGCCAAGCGCGTCGGCAGGTGGGAGCGCGGCGAGGCCGTGCCCGAGGTCCGCGACCTCGGCGAGCGGCTCCTCACGGGCGCTGTAGCAGCTCGACGCTCGCACCACAGCAGGCACATCGGGCGCCGGAACGTGCCGGACTGCATGGCGGAGCGCTGATGGCCTCGAAGCTGCCCAGGAAGACGAGCGCGGCTGTCGTGCCGCGGAACAGTCGCTCGGGCATCGCGCGCCTGCCCCATCAGGCCGCCGGCTGCAACCCGGGCTGCAACCCAACGCGGCGGGACAGGCCGGTACGCGTGCCCGATTCGTGCCCGCGCTCAGCGGCCAACTAGCCCGTGTGCAGGGCAGACGGGGACGAGGGGGGATGGCGGGGGATGCCGTGCCATCCGCAGGCGCCTGGCCGGCTGCTCAGCGGGACCGAAGCTGTTGTGCCCGTTGGTGGCTGATCCCCAGGACTTCGCTGGCGTCCCGGGTGCTCAGGCCGTGCGCGGACAAGCACTCTACCGCCTCGTGGGCGGCCGTGGCCGCCTCCCGTTGCTCACGAGCGACCCGGGCCCGGGCGGCCTTGGCGCGCCGTACGGCGGCCTGCGCCTGGCGTGGAAGGCGGATCTCGGGGACGAGCTCGGCCTGCGCGGCGTCGTCGACCCACAGCTCGAGCGCCTCGCGGATGCGCCGCGCGGCTTGCCGGATCGACCGGCCGTAGGTATGGCAACCGGGGACCTCGCGCACACGGGCCAGCCATGCCCCGGACTCGTCACGCTCGTAGACCACCGTGTAGCGTCCCTGGCTCACCGCAACCACCTCACCTTCCCCATGCACGGCGCAAGGTCCCGCTCGATTGCCCGCAACGTCCCCGGCGGGAGGTCCTCACCCGCATGGACGGGGACCGTCGTCGAGCACTTCCCGAGCTGGACTCGCACGTGCGAGCCGCGCTGCCTGAGACCGCGCCGCCCTCCTGGCGGATTCTGCGCAGGACGTCGCGGCCCGTCACGCAAAGTGTCTATCTGGATAGACAGTGATGCGGCAAGGGTGCTAGACACCGAGACTGGGGCGGCGGGTACGACCACGGCGGTAGGCGGGACCTGGCTCCCTGGTAGCACGATGGCGCACTTGACCCGGTGGCACCGCTACCCGGTTTGCCGCCCTCGCGGGACCCGGGCGTAAACTCCCTGGCGGAGGCTTGGCCGAGCGGTCGAAGGCACACGCCTGGAAAGCGTGTAGGGGGGCAACCTCCTCGAGGGTTCGAACCCCTCAGCCTCCGCCAAGCCACACCGTCATTGACCTGCACCTTTGGTGAATGGGACGACGGTGGGGCCACCGTGGGGCCACATGCCGGCCGCCCGGCGCGCCTCGAGCCCGGCCTGGCGCAGGCGCTGGCCGGTCGTGACCGCGTTGTCGTAGCTCGCGCCCGGGTCGAGCGCGAGCAGCGCCCCACCGATCCCTGCGGCCCGGATCGCCCGCGCGTAGGCGGGGTGCAGGGCCTGGCCGCGGAGCACGACCGCCACTCCTCGGCCGGGCCCGGGTGAGCGTCCGGACCCGCCCCGGGGGCACGCCGCCGGAGGTGCTTGCCGCCGGCGTTGCCGTGGAGGAGGCCCTGCTGCGCGCCCCGTCTCGCGGGGCTGCCGGTCCCCGAGGAGGTCAGGCGGGCCGCTAGGCTAGGGTGGTCGCCGCGTGGGCGGCTGGGGCTCCGTCGCCCGGGACCGGCCAGGAGCCGCTTGTGACGGTCCGCTGGCTGCGGGATCGACCCCGGGGAGCTTGCCAGATCGGCGGTCGGGCCTACGTCGGCCAGGGGCCACGGGAGGCCGACCCTCGGCCCCATGCCGCGTATGCCGGCCGGGTAGGACGCGTGTCCGGGCGGCGAGTGGGAAGCATCACGGGAGCGTCGCGACTGCGCGGTCGAGGTCGCGACGGTGGACGACCCGCTCGACGAGGTAGCCCTCGGTGGCGCCGAGCGGCCCGCGGCGGGCACCGACGGCGGCAAGCTCCTCGCGGGTGAGCGGCCGGTACAGCACGCGATAGCCTCCGACCCGCAGCCGCAGCCAGGGCGCCCGGCCTTCGAGGGCCTTCACGTCGAGGTTGCCGGGCGGCGGGACCGCGGTGAGGCCGACGGCCAGCGCATCGTCGAGTGGCTTGCGGTCGCGTCCCGAGCCGATGCGGCGCAGGTCCCGTTCGGCCCGGCGGGACACCTCGACATGTTTTCGCACCGGTCGGGGTCAGCCGTCGAGGTCGGCGAGGACCGCTGCCAGCGGCCGGGTCTCGCCCGCGGCCAACTCCCGGTCGGCCGCGGCCATGCCCTCGACGAACTCGCGGGCGTTCGCGAGGATGTAGTCGTCGAGGTCCTCGGCGGAGATGGGGACCATGACGGCGGCCGGCCGGCCGCGGCGGGTGACGATGACCGGCTCACCGGTGCGCTCGACGCGCTCGACGACCTCGCTGGCGTTGCGCCCCAGGTCACGGATGCCGACGCTGTCCATGCTCACCCCTCCAGGATGTACAGACATCTGTCGTACAGAGTAGCGCGTGCACGCGCGTCCCGGCGAGGCCCCAAGCGCCCAGCGTCGGCTCTGCGGCTCATCGGACGGCCTCGAAGTGCAGCCCGGACGCGGTCACGCCGCCCCGGCTGGAACGCCAGGCACGCCACACCTCCGCGAGCCGGTTCGCGCCTCCGCGGTCACGCCAGGCCGCTTGGAGCGGAACATGATCATGTCGCCCTGGCCGGCGGCCGCCAGGCGGCGTCAGCCAGCGTGCTCCGACATCGCAGCCGGCTCGAGCTCCATGGCCTCCTCGCCGCCCAGGTTGATGGTGTCGCGGAGCGGCAGCTCCTTGAGGAACAGCACGACCACGAAGGCGAGCGCGGCCACGGGCACGGCGGCCAGGAACACCACGTGCATCGAGTCCGCCACCGCCTGGACCACGCCGTCGCGGATCGGGGCGGGCAGGGCGCGGATGCGGTCCGGGCTGGACTGCAGCAGGTCCGCGTCGACGCCGCTCGCGGCCTGGCCGGGCACGAGCCGGGGCAGGTAGTAGGCGAGCCGGTTGGTCAAGATGGCGCCGAACGCGGCCACCCCGAACGACCAGCCCATGGAGCGGAAGAAGGTGGCCGCCGAGGTCGCCGTGCCGAGGTCCCGGGGATCTGCAGCGTTCTGGGCGACCAGGATCAGCGTCTGCATCACCATGCCGAGACCGAGGCCGAGCACCACCATGTCGAGCGACGCGCCCAGCTGGGTGGTGCTCGCGTCCATACGGGAGAGGAGCACCATCCCGAGCGTGATGACGGCCGTGCCGGCCACCGGGAACAGCCTGTAGCGGCCGGTCCGGCTGATGATCCGGCCGGACGCGATCGACGCCGTGATGATGCCGAGCATCATGGGCAGGAGCAGCAGCCCGGAGTTGGTGGCGCTCAGGCCGGTGACGATCTGCAGGAAGACCGGCAGGAAGACGAGGGCACCGAACATGGCCACGCCGACGAGGAACAGCGCGGCCGCCGCCACGTCGAACACCCGGTTGCGGAACAGGCGCGGGGGAAGGACCGGCTCGGCGGCCCGCCGCTCCTGGACCACGAAGGCGGCCAGGAGCACCACGCCGGCCGCGCCGAGCCCGACGATCACCGGTGAGCTCCAGGGATACGCGCTGCCGCCCCAGACGGTGACCAGCAGGATGCAGCTCACCGCTGCGACCAGCAGCCCGGCCCCGAGCCAGTCGATGGCGCGCCGCTCCCGGCGGAACGGCAGGTCCAGCACGGCGCCGGTGACCGCGAAGGCGGCGGCGCCGACGGGCAGGTTGACCAGGAACACCCAGCGCCAGGACAGGTGGTCGACGAAGAAGCCCCCGAGCAGCGGGCCGGCCACGCTCGCGAACGCGAACACCGCGCCCAGGTAGCCGACGTAGCGGCCCCGCTCCCGGGGCGAGACGACATCGCCCATGATCGCCATGGCGAGCGCCAGCAGCCCGCCGGCGCCGAGTCCCTGGAGGGCGCGGAACGCCACCAGCTCCCCCATGGACCGGGCCAGCCCGGCCAGCAGCGAGCCGGCCACGAAGATCACGATCGCGGCCTGGAACACGGCCTTGCGGCCGTACAGGTCGCTGATCTTGCCGTAGAGCGGGGTCGAGGTGGTGGAGGCGAGCAGGTAGGCGGTGACCACCCAGGACAGGTGGTTGAGGCCGCCGAGGTCGCCCACGATGGTCGGCAGCGCGGTGGCCACGATCGTCTGGTCCAGGGCGGCCAGCAGCATGCCCGACATGAGCCCGCTGAACACCAGCAGGAGCTGCTTGTGGGTCAGCCGCCCGGTGGTCTCGTCGATCGTCATGAACCTGTCTCCATCAGCGCGTCGAAGTCGTCCAGCATGCGGCTGAGGAGGGTGGCGAACTGCTCGCGGTCCTCGGCCGACCAGCTACCAAGGGCCTTGGCGAGCTGGGTGCGGCGCACCTCCCGGACCCGGCCCAGCACGAGGCTGCCCTCCTCCGACAGCCGCAGCAGGGTGGCCCGGCGGTCCCCGGGGTCGACCGCCCTGGTCACCAGCCCCTCCTGCTCGAGTGCCTGGACCTGCCGGCAGGCGGTCGACACGTCGACGCCCATGCGATAGGCGAGCTCCGAGAGCCGGACCGGGCCGCAGTCGCCCAGGCGGCTCACCACCGCGTAGGCGGCCCGGTCGAGTGCGACGCCGGCCCTGGCGATGAGCTGCTCGTGGACCCGGGGCTGGTTGCCCCGCCGGAACAGTCGGGTGAGCGCCTGCTCGATGTCCCCGATGGTGGTGTCTCCGGCCACGGTTGTCCCGGTGGCGGTCGTTGGCATGTCCTCATGATACAGAATTGCTTGCACCATACAACTAAAAGAGGATCGCCCGTTCCGGTGACAGACACGGACGGTGCCCCTGCAGCTCATTGGGCTGCACGGCCTCGGCGCTTTCACCCGGAAGCGCGAGCCTCTGTAAGTTGCCCGAGCTGGTGCTACGGTTGTCTCGTGGCCAAGATCGAGACCGAGCGGCTCTGGCTGCGCCGGTGGCGCGACGGGGACCTGGGTCCCTACGCCCGCATCTGCGCCGACCCGGAGGTCATGCGCTACCTGGGGGGCCCGCGGAGCCGCGAGGACTGCAAGCAGCAGCTCGCGAGGTTCGCCGCCCACTGGGAGCGCTGGGGCTGCGGGCTGTGGGCTGCCGAAGAGAAGGCTTCGGGTGCGCTCGTCGGCCGCATCGGCCTGATGCACCACGACGAGTGGCATGAGGGCGAGGGCGAGCGTGAGGTCGAGGTCGGCTGGCTGCTCGCGCGGTCCCAATGGGGCCGAGGCCTGGCCACCGAGGGGGCGCTGGCCAGCCTCGGGCATGGGTTCGACGCGCTCGGGCTTGCCCGGGTCATCAGCATCGTGCGGCCGGACAACGCCGCCTCACGCCGGGTGATGGAGAAGTGCGGCCTCACCCTGCGAGGCGCTTCCCGCTTCCGCGGCATCGACGTGGTCTGGTACGCCATCGACGGTCGACCTGGCAGGCCCGGCTGGCGTGCGGTGAGGTCGGCGCGTAGGCTGCACCCGGACCGTGCTAGGTGGGGAGCTAGCGGTGCCCTGCACCCGCAATCCGCTCCAGCGGGGCTGAATCCCCACCCGAGGGCTCGCGTCCGGAGGTCAGCACCGGGTACGGAGTGTTGACGGTCAGGTCCCGCGCAACGTCACCTTGCGAACCGCGTCAGGTCCGGGAGGAAGCAGCGCTAAGCAGGCACTGGCGGGTGCCGCGGGGTTGCCGGGCTCGAGCCACCGGCTTGGTAGGCGCTCCGAGCGTCGGGTTCGACGGTGGGTGCACGGTCCACCTATGTGGGCGAGGGCCTGGGGGGACTCCCAGGCCCTCGCCGTCTCCGCCGCCGGCTTCGGGGAACGTCCGGGCCGGGTGGTATCTTGGGCGCCGCCAGAGCCCTCAGGCTCCGTCTCCCTCCCGACCGGCATCCTGCCGCCTTCTGACCTATGGCGTACGTCTCCCTGTACCGCAAGTGGCGACCGCAGACCTTCTCCGACCTGGTCGGGCAGGACCACGTGGTCGGCACCCTGGTGAACGCCCTGCGCACCGGCCAGGTGCACCACGCCCTGCTGTTCACCGGCACCCGCGGGACGGGCAAGACATCCACCGCGCGCATCCTGGCCAAGGCGCTCAACTGCGAGCGTGGGTCCACGCCGGAGCCCTGCAACCAGTGCGAGCAGTGCGTCGCGATCACCAACGGCACCAGCCTGGACGTCATCGAGATCGACGCGGCCAGCCACGGGTCGGTGGACGACGCCCGCGACCTGCGCGAGAAGGCGAGCTACGCGCCCGCATCGGCCCGCTACAAGGTCTACATCGTCGACGAGGCCCACATGGTCACCACCCAGGGCTTCAACGCGATGCTGAAGGTGCTCGAGGAGCCGCCCGAGCACGTCCGCTTCGTCTTCGCCACCACCGAGCCGCACAAGGTCATCGAGGCGATCCGCTCCCGCTGCCAGCAGCACGACTTCCGTCGCATCCGCACCGCGGTGCTGACCGAGGACTTCGCCAGGATCTGCGCCGCGGAGGGGGTGGACATCGACCGGCCCGCCCTCGAGCTGATCGCCAGGGCGGCCGACGGCTCCCACCGCGACGGCATGAGCCGCCTTGACCAGATCCTCACCTACGCGGGCAAGCGCGTCCGGCTGGACGATGTCGCCCGGGTCCTCGGGGTGCTGCCCATCGAGCTCCGCTTCGACCTGGCCGAGGCGCTGGCTTCGCACCGGGTGGCCGACGTGTTCGCCTGCATCGAGCGGGTCTCCGAGGCTGGTCACGACCTCCAGCAGTTTGCCAGGGAGGCGCTCGAGCACGTGCGCGACCTGTACGTGCTGCGGGTCGCGCCGGAGTCGTCCGGCCTGGTCGACGTCACCGCCGAGACCCGGGAGCGGCTGGCCGCCCAGGCGGAGCGGTTCGACCCCGGTGAGCTGGGCCGCCTGGTGCGGATCCTCGGCGACCTCTACATCGACCTGCGCACGGCCACCGACCAGCGCCTGGTGCTCGAGATCGGCATGGCCAGAGCGGCCCTGCCCGAGGCGTCCCTGGACGCCGACGCGCTCCTCGCCCGCATCGAGCGGCTCGAGCGGCGCCTGTCCATCGGCACCGGCGACCCGGCCAAGGCCACCCCGCTCGCGAGCCCGACCGTCACGCCCACCTCCGGTCCGGCCGCCAGCCGGGCCCCAGCCCCGGCCGCCTCGGCCACCCGGACCTCGCTCCCAGCCGGCGCGGCGGCCCCAGCCCCGGCCGCCTCTGCGGCCACCCGGACCTCGCTCCCAGCCGGCGCGGCGGCCCCAGCCCCGGCCGCCTCTGCGGCCACCCGGACCTCGCTCCCAGCAGCCCCGGCGGCAGCAGGCCCGGCGGCAGCAGGCCCGGCGGCAGCAGCCCCGGCGGCAGCAGCCCCGGCGCCAGCAGCCCCGGCGGCAGCAGGCCCGGCGCCGTTCCGGTCGGCAGCGACCCCGGCCTCTCCTGCTGTCTCGGACGCGGGGGCCAGCGCCCCAGCCGGGATCGCTGCCGGCGGAGGGCCGGCTGGGCACGAGGGCGCGGCGGCCGCCACCGGCAGTCGGGCCGGCAGGGCGCGCGCGGGTGGCCGGGCCATTGCCCCGGCTCGCGAGGCGCCCGACCCGGCCGTGGAGGGGGACTGGGCCCCGGCCCAGCCGGCGCCCTCGGTCCCGGTCGACCTGGACCTCGTGCTGCGGTCGTGGCCCCTGGTGGTCGAGAAGGTGCGGGCGGCCAGCCGGGTGGCAGCCACCTACCTCGACAACGGGCGCCCGGTCGCCGTGGAGGGCCGCCAGGTGGTGGTCGAGTTCCCGCCGCAGAGCAGGTTCTACGCCGACGCCCTCTCCAAGGACGGCCGCAGCAAGCGGGTCGACGCCGCGCTCGAGACCGTGCTCGGCGGGGGGCTCGAGGTCCGCCTCACGATCGGCGAGACGGCTGGGCCGGCGCCCGACGCCGGCCCGCCCGCCACCGACCCCGAGCCCCCCCCGCCCGGCGAGCCGCCCGCAGTCGTGGACCTGGCCGAGTTCGAGGTCGACCCGGAGAACGACCAGGGCGAGGCGCTCGACTCGGACGCTGATGCCCGTACGGTGGCAGACTGGGCCGCGCGGGAGCTGGGCGGCGAGGTCATCGAGGAGCGGCCCAACGACGACGCTGGCCGTGGCGCCGGCACGACCAGGGCCAAGGAGCGGGGGCCAGGAGGCCGCGGTCAGCGCGGCCCGGCCAAGGAAAGGGGAAGGCGTTGACCATGGGTCGTGGTGGCATGGGTCGCGGTGGCGGCTTCAACCCCAACCAGATGCTCAAGCAGCTGCAGAAGATGCAACAGGAGATGGAGGACACCCAGGCCCAGCTGGCCGAGGAGGTCGTCGAGGGCACGGCAGGCGGTGGCGTGGTGACCGCCCGGGTCAGGGGCGACACCACCGTCGAATCGGTGGTCATCGACCCGGCCGCCCTTGACCCCGACGACGTCGAGATGCTCGGCGACCTCGTCACGGCCGCGGTCAACGAGGGCCTGCGCAAGGCCAAGGAACTGGCCGCGGAGCGCCTGGGCGGCATCACCCAGGGCATGGGGCTGCCGCCCGGCCTCGGGCTGTAGGACCGGGGGTGGCGGCGTGCTGTACGAGGGACCGGTCCAGGACCTGATCGACGAGCTGGGGCGGCTGCCCGGGGTCGGTCCCAAGAGCGCCCAGCGGATCGCGTTCCACCTGCTCAAGGTCGAGCCGGCCGACGCAGAGCGGCTGGCCCGGGCCATTCACGAGGTCAAGGCCAAGGTGCACTTCTGCCGGGTCTGCTTCAACGTGGCCGAGGGCGACCTGTGCCGCATCTGCCGCGACACCCGGCGCGACCCCACCCTCGTCTGCGTGGTCGAGGAGCCACGGGACCTGGTCGCGGTCGAGCGCACCCAGGAGTTCCGTGGCCGCTACCACGTGCTCGGCGGGGCGATCAGCCCCATCGAGGGCGTCGGCCCGGACGACCTGCATATCCGCGAGCTGCTCGGCCGGGTGGAGCCCGACGCCATCCGCGAGGTGATCCTCGCCACCAACCCCAACGTCGAGGGCGAGGCGACCGCCATGTACCTCGCCCGCCTGCTCACCCCGCTCGGGCTCCGGGTCACCCGCATCGCGAGCGGGCTGCCCGTGGGCGGCGACCTCGAGTACGCCGACGAGGTGACCCTGGGCCGCGCGTTCGCCGGCCGGCGCGAGATGCCCGCCTGAGCCTGCTGCCCGGCCGGCCCGCGCCGCCCCGGCCGGCTGGCCGGCTTGCGAGCGGCTCGGCCCGGTCGCCCCCGTCGGCTGGTCGGCTTGCGAGCGGCTCGCCCCCTGCCGGTCCGGTCGGCCGGTCGGCTGGTCGGCTTACGAGCGGCTCGCCCCGGTCGCCCCGGTCGGCTGGCCGGCTTGCGAGCGGCTCGGCCCGGTCGCCCCGGCCGGTCCTGCCGACCTCCCCGACTAGTTCACCGGCGCACGGGTCCGGTGCGGCGCCGGGTGGCTCGGGTTCGATAGCGAATCCGTGAGAACGACCGGCTGCGCGCTCTTGGTAGGCTGGGACCCGAACGACTTCGAGGCCGGGCAGCGATGTCCGGCCGTCGTCTACCGCGCCGGCTCTCCAAGGGATGCCCATGGCCCTGATCGTGCAGAAGTACGGGGGCACCTCGGTCGCAGACGCGTCCAGGATCCGGCGTGTCGCCGAGCGGGTGGTCGCCACCAGGCAGGCCGGCAACCAGGTCGTGGTGGTGGTCTCCGCGATGGGGGACACCACCGACGACCTGGTCGCGCTCGCCCACCGGGTCAGCCCCGACCCGCCTCCGCGGGAGCTCGACATGCTGCTGACCGCCGGCGAGCGGATCTCGATGGCGCTGCTCGCCATGGCCATCGCCGACCTCGGGGTAACCGCCAAGTCGTTCACCGGCTCGCAGGCCGGGATCATCACCGACACCCTGCACGGCAAGGCCCGCATCCTCGACGTGCGCGCAGGCCGGATCAGCGAGGCGCTCGGCGACGGGCACGTGGTCATCGTGGCCGGGTTCCAGGGCGTGTCGACCACGCGGGACGTCACCACGCTGGGGCGGGGCGGCTCCGACACCACCGCGGTCGCCCTGGCCGCGGCGCTGGGCGCCGCGAGCTGCGAGATCTACACCGACGTGGACGGCGTCTACACCGCCGACCCGCGGCTGGTGCCGGAGGCGCGCAAGCTGCACGTGGTCTCCTACGAGGAGATGCTCGAGCTGGCCGCGTGCGGGGCCCGCGTGCTGATGCTCCGCTGCGTCGAGTACGCGCGCAGGCACGGCATGGTGCTGCACGTCCGCTCGAGCTTCACCGACGCCCCGGGGACCTGGGTGCGGGAGGAGGACGAACGCATGGAGAAGGCGATCATCTCGGGGGTGCCGCACGACACCTCGGAGGCCAAGGTGACACTGGTGCGGGTCCCCGACAAGCCGGGGATCGCCGCCCGGGTCATGCGGGCCATCGCCGAGCAGAGCGTGAACGTCGACATGATCGTGCAGAACGTCTCGCACGGCGGGACCACCGACATCTCGTTCACGGTGCCCAAGACCGACCTGGACCAGGCCATGCTGGTGCTCGAGAAGGTGCGCGACGAGGTGGGGGCCGACCGGGTCGAGGCCGACGAGGACGTGGCCAAGGTGTCGCTGGTCGGGGCGGGCATGAAGTCGAGCCCGGGGGTAGCCGCCGCGATGTTCGAGGCGCTGGCCGAGGCGGGCGTGAACATCGAGATGATCTCCACCTCGACGATCCGGATCTCCTGCGTGGTCAGGGCCGGCGACGTGGCCACCGCGGTGCGGGCCATCCACGACCGGTTCCACCTGTCCGAGGAGGCCGAGTTCCGCCACGAGCACCCCGACGGCACGGCCGAGATCCCGGTGATCCGGTGACGGCCCGGAGCAACCCCGGGGAGATGCCCCGGTGACGACCGCGGTGATCGTGGGAGCGACCGGGGCGGTCGGGGAGGACCTGCGCCGGATCGTGGTCGAGCGGGAGCTGCCCGTTGACGAGGTCCGCCTGGTCGCCTCTGCCCGCTCGGTGGGCCGGAGGGTGCCCTTCGGTGACCGCGAGCTGGAGGTCGAGGCGCTGGCGCCCGGCGCGTTCGACGGCGCGGCGGTCGCCTTCTTCTCGGCCGGCGGCGGCGTGTCCCGCGAGTGGGCGCCGGTGGCGGCCGCCCGCGGCGCGGTGGTGATCGACAACTCCAGCGCCTGGCGCATGCACCCGCAGGTGCCCCTGGTCGACGCCGACGTCAACCCGGCCGCCGCGCTCGACCACCCGCTCGGGATCGTGGCCAACCCCAACTGCACCACCCTGACCATCACCCCGGTGCTCGCCTGCCTGCGCGACCTGGCCGGTCTGGTGGCGATCACGCCGACGTCGTTCCAGGCTGCGGGCGGCTCCGGGCAGCAGGGCATGGAGGAGCTGGCCGAGCAGACGGTCAAGCTGGCCGGTGAGCGCGACCTGCTCCGCCACGGCGGCCGGCCCGAGGCGCTTCCCGAGGGCCGGGTCTTCCCGCGCCCGCTCGCGTTCAACGTCGTGCCCCAGTGCATGGGGTTCGACGAGTCCGGCTACACCGTCGAAGAGCTCAAGCTGCGCAACGAGCCGCGCAAGATCCTCGGGCTGCCGGACCTGGCCAGCCACCCGACCTGCGTACGGGTGCCGGTCATGGTGGGGCACTCGGTCTCGGTGCGGGCGGTCTGCGAGCGGCTGGTCGAGCTGGCCGCGCTGCGGGAGCGCCTGGCCGGCGCGCCCGGGGTGACGGTGGCCGTCGACACGGCCGGCTACCCGACCCCGCTCGAGGTCGCAGGCACCGACGGTGTGTTCGTGGGCCGCCTCCGGGCCGACCTGGCCGACCCCTGCGCCGTGCTGTTCTGGTCGGTGGCCGACAACCTGCGCAAGGGCGCCGCGCTGAACGCGGTCCAGATCGGCGAGACCCTGCTCGGGGCCCGCACCTGAGCCGCGGCCGGCACCTGAGCCCGCGGCGTGCCGCGGCCGGCACCTGAGCACCGGGGCGGCGCGGTGGCCGCCCGGAGGTTCTCAACGGTTCGGTGGGGGTAGGGAGCGGCACGCCGAGTTAGCATTGGAGGGCTGGCCCTAAGCACCTCCTCACAAGTCCTGTCCGTAACTTGACGGGAAGGCCCTGGTCGCTGACCCGGGCTACGGGCAGAACTTCTGGTGAACCTGCTTAGGCGCAATGCTGGTCGGTTAGGTCACGTACTGGCGCGGTGACCAGCATGGATGTCGTGTGTAGATACGGGAAGGCTCTCGTAGGTGACCGGCATTGTGCTTAGGCGGGGTTCGTCCCGATGCAGGGAGCGGTGATGCCGTTGACGGGTGGGTCACAACAGGCGGTCGCCGGCCGGATCGAGCCATCGGTGGTGCGTTCCGACGAGGAGACCGGCTCGACGGTCGTGCTCGGCGCGTCGCCCGTGATCGAGCTGTTCTTCGCGCTCTGCGCCCACGCCCGCGAGCCGGCTGTGGAGCTGCCCTGGCACCACGCGTTCGCAAAGGAGCTCGACGCCGGTGCCGCGTCGCTGTTCGAGCATTTCTACAAGCGCTTCGACGGAGGCCTGCTGCTGGCCGACCTGTTCGCCGTCGGGCCGCACCGGGACCTCGAAGGGTTCCCGGCCTGGATCGAGTCGCTCACCGAGGCGCAGTTCCTCTGGCTCGCGACCGGTCGGACTGTGCCGATGGCGGCCATCGAGGATGTCCTCGATGGCCGCCTCGCCCTCCGTGACCTGCATCTTCCTCCCGGGTACCGGGACGAGGCGGGCACGCTGTTCGAGGACCCGAACGGCTCCCGGGCCCAGTTCGCCGCGCTCCTCGGCCACGCCCTGGCCGCCGGCTGGGCCGACGAGGCCGAGGCGCTGCGCCCATTCTGGCGGGAGGCGCTGGAGCGCCAGGACGCCGACCTCGGCCGGCTCGGGCTGAAGACCTTCCTGCGCCGCTTCGGGGAGGCCCCACAGTTCCTCGCCCAGCTCAGGAAGTTGCGCGCCAGCGTCCGGGTCGAGCTGGTCCCCTCCTGCCACATCGGGGCGCGCTGGGCCAACGTGTTCGGCCCCGGCCACATGGTCTGCGCGTTCCAGGTCCGCCCTCCGGGGTGGTCGGCCGACGACACCCTCACCCTGGAGCTGGTGCGCCGGCGGGCCGAGGCTCTGGCCGAGCCGAGCCGCCTGTCGCTGCTGCGCATGGTCGCGCTCGGGGAGGCGACCGGCGGCCGCGCCCTGGCCGCCCGCTCCGGCCTGACCCCGGCCACCGTCTCCCGCCACATGGCCCAGCTCGCCAGGGCCGGCCTGGTCACCAGCCGGGTCCACGGGCGCGAGGTGCGCTACGAGCTGGACCCGGCCTCGGTGCGCAGCTTCGGCCCCCACCTGCTCCAGGTGCTCGGGCAGCCACCCCCACCGGAGCGCTCCTGAGTCAGTACAGCTCGGCTGTCCAGGGGCGGGGGCTGGCGAAGGCGGCGCGCAGGAACTCGAGGCTGTCCGGCCCGGGTGGTGCCAGCAGGCCGGCCCGGACCAGGTCGGCCGGGTCGGTGAAGCCGGTGAACAGCGGGGCCAGGCCCCGGGCGCCGGTGCGGAGGGCGCCACCCCGGCCCCCGCCGGCCACCCGCTCCACGCCGGCGGCGCCGCCGGCCAACCGCTCCACGCCGGCGCCGCCGCCGGCCACCTCGAGCCGCCACGTCCCGGTGTTCCAGGGGCAGACCGGGTCGTCGACCTCGAGCACGACCCGGCCGGCGACCCCGGCCGGGTAGGGGCGTGCCGTGAACGCGGCCCGCAGGTCGACGACCCGCAGCATCCAGTGGAAGCGGTTGACGAGCCGGGTGTGCAGGTCGGGGAGGGCGAACAGGGCCGGGTCGGGGTCGGGCCCGCTCCAGCGCAGCACACCCCCCATGGAGGAGTAGCCGGCCAGGAGCGCGAGCAGGGCAGCGTCGGCCCCGGGCATGCACCCCCAGTCGAGCACCTGCAGGTGGTTGGTTGGCACCGGGGCGTCGCGCTGGAACTCGAAGGCGACCACCACCCAGCCGGCCGGCTCGTCGGGCGGGGCCACCTGAAGCGCGCCGGGCCCGTCGAGCACGAGGCAGAGCGCGGACCGGTCCCGGGCCCGCCTGGCGATCCACCGCCAGGACAGGTCGTCGCGGGCGAACGCGCCGTGGCGGGTCGGGGCGATCCGCTGGTAGAGCGCCCGGGGTTCGGCCAGGTCGTCGATGGGGACCTGGCGGGCCCGGAACGGGGCAAGGCGCTTGGGCAGGTGCTCGCAGCGGGCCTCGTACAGGCTCCAGGCGCCAGCCGCCTCGAAGCCGGCGGCCCGGTAGAACGGGAAGTTGCTCGGCCGCAGTGTCGCCGTAGGCACCCCGGCCTCTCTGAGCTCGGCGAGCAGCTCGGCCAGCAGGCGTGAGCCGTGGCCCTGGCCACGGTGCTGGGGCGGGCTGGCGAAGTGGAGGACCTGGGCCGACGGCACCGCCCGGCCGAGCCACCACTGGGCCAGGCGGCTGACCCGCAGCGCGGAGAGCAGCTCACCGGCGTCGTCGAGCACCCGGAACTGCTCAGGCGGGGCGACGCGCAGGTACTCCTCGGGCGGTGGCGTGCCGCCGAAGCCGACGTGCAGGATCAGGGCGGCGACGGCCGCGTGCTCGTCCTCGGTGATGGTGCGGTAGGCGGCGCCCATCAGTAGAAGTCAGCGCTCCAGGGCGTCGGCCCGGCGTGGACCGCGCGCAGGAAGGCAACGTCCTCGGCGGTGAGGCCGGCGACGATCCCCAGCTCGGCAAGGCGGCCCGGGTCGACGTAGCCGGCGAACAGGGCGGCCAGGCCGGACGCGTCGGTGCGGGCCCGGGCCGCGCCGGCCTGGCTGTCGACCCGGGCCGCCTTGGCCTCGCCCCCTTCGACCTCCACGGTCCAGGTGCCGGCGACCCAGGGGCAGGCGTCGTCGGCGACCTCGAGCGTGAGCCGGCCTCGGGCGGCGTCCGGGTAGCCGCGGGCCGCGAAGGCGCCAGGCACGTCGAGCACCCTGACCATGAACCGGAACTGGCGGACCTGCCTGACGTCCTGCTCGCGGAGCAGGAGCGCCAGCGGCTCGACCTCCGGGCCCTTCCAGAGCACCCGGGCGTCCAGGGATGCGAAGCCGGCTGCCAGGGTGAGCAGCGACCGCCAGCCACCCGGGGAGGCCGCGCCCCAGTCGAGCACCTCCACGGTGGCGGCCACCTCGCGCGCGGAGGCATGCTCGTCGACCTTGAGCACGGCCCAGCCGTCGGGCTCGTCCGGCCCGTCGACCAGGAACGCCTGGGGCGCGCCGCCCTGCCGCTCGGCCAGGATGAAGTCGCGCCAGATGGTGGCGTCCCGCTCGATCTGGCCGCTGCGGTCGGGAAGCGTGCGGGCGAACCGCTCCATCAGCGAGGCCGGGTCCTCGGACGGTGACAGCGGCACCGCCCGGTACCCCTCCGGCCAGCCCATCGGCAGGTGGCGGGCGGCCGCTTCGTAGAGCGTCCAGGTCCCGGCGTACTCGAAGCCGGCGCCTCGGTACAGGGGCACGGTGGCCGGGAACAGCGTGCAGATCGCGGCGCCGCGGTCGTGCGCCTCGGCCAGGTAGGCGCGCAGCAGCTCGGCGCCGGCGCCCCGGCCGCGGTGCTCGGCCGCGACCGAGAGCCCCGAGACCTGGCTGGCCGGGACCGGCCGGCCGCCCCAGAAGACCCGCTGGGTGCGGGCGAGCAGCAGGCCGACGCGGGAGCCGTCCTCGTCGGCGAGCACGCGCAGCTCCTCGAGCGGCGTCCGGGCCAGGGAGCGGTCGATATCGGCGCGCACGGTCGAGTCGCCGAACGCCTGGGCGTCCTGGACCACCAGGACGCGATGCTCTTCGGGCCGAGCCGCCCGGTACCTGCGTGGCACGCGCAACCTCCTCGATCCGGTCTCGCGTCTACCCCATCACGACAACCCGAACCCATCATGTCCGATTTCGCCCAGGTTCCCCGATCACGCGAGCGGGCACCCGCAAGGCGAGCGCCGGCAGCGCGGGCAGCCGTCGGCGTACCTGGCAACCGCCTTCTCGAGGTCCACCCCGAGCGTGCCGGCCACACTGGCCAGCCAAGCCAGGGCGTCGCCCAGCTCGTGCTCGAGCTCGGCCTGGTCGCGCCGGCGCAGGGCCTTGGCCACCTCGCCGACCTCCTCGACCCACCAGCGGAAGGTGCCGTCGACCCCCCGGGCCCGGTCGCGCTCGCCGAACGTGGCCTCGATCCGGGCCTGGAACTCGGCCAGTTCCACCGCCCCTCCCTCCGCTCGTCCGGCAATCCTCGATCTTGCCTGATATCGGCTGGCGCTGCATGGGCCGTCTAGGAGCGAGCACGGTTGCATCCTTGTCCTATTTGTCTGCCGGACGTAGCGTGACCGCGGAGCGTCATGACGCAACGGGAGCCGTGGCCTGGATGCTCGATCACGGGAACCCCGCCGGGGGCCGCGGTGTACTCCACGCATGAGACGAGTCTCACGCACGACACGGCTGCGCGTCGCCCTGGTTGCGGGATTGGCCGCGGCCGCCTGCGGGTGCGGGGTGGTGGACGGCCAGGCAACGCCCAAGGCGGCCCGGCCGCCTACCGCGACGGTCCCGGCCGCCGCTGACCGCCCGGCGCCAGGTGGGACGGTGACGCGCAGCTGCGGCAGCCACTACGCGGAGGACTTCGATCCCGGGCTGGGGTCGCGCACGGTCACCGCCGGGCCGGTCTCCCTGGTGGCCTCCCGGGTCTCGCCGGTCCCGTCAGGAGCCTCGCCGGCCAGGATGTTCAAGGTCATGGTCCGGCTTGCCGCCGGCAGCGAGGCGGCGCTGCGGACGGCCACCGCCGGCACGGCGCTCCTCTACGACCGGGCGAAGTTCAGAACGGACAACATCTACCGGCTCACCGACGGCGACCGCGGCGTGCGGTTCGTCGGCTGCCGTGACCGGTCCGCGGTGTTCAACGGAGCGATCTTGACGACCGGACCGCGGACCGTTGACCTGGGCGTCGTTGTGGCAGGAACGCAGATCCCGGCCAGGGTAGCGGCGTACGCGAGCTGAACCGCGGTGAACCATGGGACGGTGACCGCGATGGCCAGCGGGCATCGGCCGAGCGACCGCGAGAGCACACGCCGGGTAACGGGACGATACCTGCTGGACGGCACCCGACCTGAGCTGCCAGGACGGCACGGGCCAGCACGCGGCAGCCGGTTGCCCGCTGTCTTGTAAACAGCAGGTTGGGGGTTCGAGTCCCCCCGCCAGCTCCAAAGACCGCAGGTTAAAGGCCTGCAGCACTTGCCTTGCTTGTTCCGATGTCATTCCCACGCATACTGCTGTTGCACCGGTAGGGCGTGGTCGGGGAGGATGCGGCTGGTGCGTTGGCGGGGATGGGGGCTGGTACTGGCGGTCCTGGCCGTGCTCGCCGGGCTGGCGGTAGCCGGGCGGCTGCTGGACGTTCCCGAGGATCGGCGGTCGGTCGCGCGGCCCGCGCCGTCGACGGCATCCATCCAGCTGGTCAGTGTCGTGACGTTGCCGCCGCCGGCGATCCCCGAGGCGCTGCGGCGGCCGTTGCGGCTGCCCAGCCTCCGGCGGGACGGCTCCTGCCCGACCACACCCGCGGCCGGCCCGCCGATGACTCGGGCCAACCCCGTGGCGGCCGTCGCCGTGGGCGACGGGCCGGTGTACCCGGTGCTGTTCAGGGCCGCCGTTGACGGTCGGCTGGACCGGACCTCGGTGGTGTACTGGGACGCCCCCAAGCCACTCGGCGGCGTGGTCATCGTACGTGGCCACCGACTGGGTGTACCCAGGGACCCGATCCGCTTCCAGGACGACAAGCAGGAGCTGGGCCTGATCCACGTGCTCGACCCGGCAACGGCCCATCCGGCCGGCAGCGAGGGCCTCTGGTGGCGAACGACGCTGCTCCGCGCCAGCGCCGGCTGCTACGGACTCCAGATCGACGGCCCCAGGTTCAGCCAGGTGCTGGTGGTCGAGTTCCGCTAGACGACGACCGGGGGTACCTCCCACCCAGGCAACGGGCAGTTCTTGCCCGAGACGAACACGCAGGCCGGTGCCGGCGTGGTGCCCCACGGTCCACCGCTGACCTCGTCGTTGTGCGCCAACTCTGCCATCAGGGCTCCTGGTCGCCGAAACTACCCCTCCCGCGGGACTCCCAGTCCTTTCGCACCACCGCCATCAGCAGTTCGTCCTCGAAGCGCCCTCGGACCCACGCCTGTTGCCGCAGCCGGCCCTCCTCGACGAAGCCGACCTTCCGGTAGGCGCCCACGGCGCGGGCGTCGTCGGCCAGGACTTGGAGCGCCACCCGGTTCATGTTCAGGTGCGTGAAGGCGTAGTCGACCAGCGTCCGCACCGCATCCTGGCCAACGCCCTTGCCCCAGAAGGCCCGGCCAAGGGCGATGCCAAGCTCACACCGACGGTTGAAGTGGTCGATCCCGTACAGGCCGCCCTGCCCGATCAGCTCGCCGTCGGTCTCCACGGCAAACCAGGTCTGGTCCCTGGGCGGCGTGGCGGCCTCCTGGTCGAACCTGGCTTCGTAGCGGGCGAGCGGGACGGGGACGACCGGTCCCGTCTCTGACAGCACCTTGACCTCGAAGTCCTCCAGCAGCTCCCACAACCGTGGGAGGTCGACTCGCTGGATCGGCCGGAGTACGGCGCGTTCGCCCCGCAGCATCGCCTGCTCTCCTTCCACCGCACGGACTACCTGCACCTCGCGATGGCAGGACTCTACCGGCTACCGGCCTGAGCTCCCCGACCTCGACAGTCAAGCGCCGGTGCTGCGGACCTGAGCTGGCTAACCGGCTTGACCGCTCTTGGGATGGGAGCGGCGCTCTCGTAAGCCGCACCTCCCGCCATCGTGGGCTCGATCTCCCCAGGTCATGGGGCTTCGTCGTGGTCGGGATGCCGGGATTTGAACCCGGGGCCTCCACGTCCCGAACGTGGCGCGCTGCCAAGCTGCGCTACATCCCGTTTCCAGGGACCGAAGCGGTCCCAAGTTCGGCAGTGTACCGAGCCGACCTGACCGGGAACAACCCGGTACCCGCACCGGCTGGATCCCCTGACCATGGCACAGGCGCCCTTGGGGGGCCGTGGGGGGAGCGAGCTCCCCCCACATGGAACGAGGACTGGGGTCGCTCCCGCCGCCGAGACCGAACAACGGGCGACGACCGCCGCCAGAGCCGTGCCCCCCCACATGGACAGAGGACTGCGGGTCCCAAGACTCCCGGCGGCGTTTACCAGACGAGGGCTACCCCTGAACGTGGCTGCCGCCGAGCTGGCCGCCGAGGAGCCGGCGTACCTCGGGCTCGGCTTCCAGGGTGGTGACGGCCAGCACCTCGTCGCCGTTCTCCAGCCGGCCCGCCTCGCCGGGTGGCAGCACCTGGTCGCCGCGGACCACCGCGACCACGGTGGCCCCGGCGGGCAGCCCGAGCGCGTCCGGGCTGCGGCCGACAGCGGCGGCGTCGTCGTCCAGGGTCAGCTCGACCAGCGCCACGCCCTTGCGCTCCCGGTCGGCGCGCAGCAGGGTCACCACGTCCTGCACGCCCACGGCGGTGTCGAGCAGCCAGGTGAGGATGGTGGGGGCCGACACCGCGGTGTCCACCCCCCAGTCGTCAGTGAACAGCCAGGTGTTCTTCGGGTTGTTCACGCGCGCCACGACCCTCGGCACCGAGTAGTGGCGCTTGGCCAGCCGGCTCACCACCAGGTTGTCCTCGTCGTCGCCGGTGGCCGCGACCACCGTCTCGACGGTGTTCAGGTCGATGCGCGAAGGTGCCCTCGTCCTTGAGCGTGCGGTGCTCCAGGTAGTCGACCACCTTGCGCAGGGCCCAGGCGACGCTCGACACGGTGACCACGCCGAGTTCCTCGTAGATGGCGGCCCGCCTGGGGTCGTGGATGCGGGCGATCACCCTGGGCACCCGGTAGGCGTCCCGGGCGACCCTGGCCGCCACCACGTTGGAGTTGTCGCCGCTGGTGACGGCGACGAGCGCGTCGGCCCGACCCAGCCCGGCCGCCTCGAGCACGTCGCGGTCGAAGCCGATGCCCTCGACCGTCCGGCCCGCGAAGTCCTCGCCGAGCCGGTCGAACGCCTTGGGGTCCTTGTCGATCACGGTGACCGTGTCGCCCCGCTCGACCAGGATCGAGGCCAGGCCGGCACCGACCCTCCCGCAGCCGATGATCACGACCCGCATCCGCTACGCCTCCGCCTGAGTGGCCTGGTCCTGCTCCGGGACGACGAAGCGGTAGCCCATCCCTGGCTCGGTCAGCAAGAGCTGCGGGGCTGCCGGGTCGTCCAGCTTCTTGCGCAGGTTGGCCATGTACACCCGCAGGTACTGTGACTCCTCGCTGTAGCCGGGGCCCCAGACCCGTTCGAGCAGGAAGCGGTGGGTGCACAGCCGCCCGGCGTTGATGGCCATGGTCTCGAGCAGCCGGTACTCGGTCGGCGTCAGCCGGACCGGCGCGCCCGCCCTGGTCACCAGCTTGGCGTCGAGGTCGATGGCCACGTCGGCGGCGCGGATCACCCGCGGCCGGTCGGCCGCGGCGCCCCGGCCGTGGCGGATGGCGACCCGGATTCGCGCCATCAGCTCGGCCACCCCGAACGGCTTGGTCACATAGTCGTCGGCGCCGAGGTCGAGGGCGGCGACCTTGTCGCGCTCGGAGTCGACGGCGGTGAGCACGACGACCGGCACCTGCGTCCAGGTCCGCAGCCGGCGCAGCACCTCCAGCCCGGGCACGCCGGGCAGGCCGAGGTCGAGCACCACGCAGTCCGGCTGGTTGGCCTCGACCGCTTCCAGGGCGGCATCGCCCGAGCTGGCGGTGACCACCTCGTAGCCGCGCACGCGCAGGTTGGCGGCGACGGCCCGGACGATCGGCGGCTCGTCGTCGACCACCAGCACCCGGGTGGTCATCCGACCGCCGCCTGCGCGGCGGCGGGCAGGCTGACCTCGCCCCGGAAGGCGAGGAGCACCGTGGTGACCGCGACCGTGCCCACCACGGCCACCGTGTAGGCCAGGCCGGTCCGAGGACCGGTGACGGCCAGCCGCCGCGATGCGTCCATGTCCGATAAGCATACCGGGCGGGGTGGGTACCGGGCTCTACGGCATGCTCGCGTTCGTGCTGCTCAGCGTGTTCATCGCCGGCCTCATGGTCGGCCGGGCGCCTGAGTGGCTGGGCAAGAAGATCCAGTCCCGCGAGGTGAAGCTCGCCAGCCTGACCGGGTCGGTGCCTCCTTCCGCAAGCTCCCACGCCCTCGCCGCCGCCGAGCCGTCGGCGGAGCGGGCGGTGGGCCGCTAGCATTGACAGCATGGCGGAGACCCGCAAGCGAGGGACCCGGCCCCGGTTCGAGACCGGCTGGGAGCCGTTCAGCCTGCCTGAGGAAGAGGTCATGCGACGGGGGGCCGCGCTCTTCGACGACGGCCTGTACTGGGAGGCGCACGAGGTCTGGGAAGAGGTGTGGCGCATGCGCGCCGGCCAGCCCGACCGGGACTTCCTCAAGGGCATCATCCAGGGCGCGGCCGGCATGTGGCACGCGACCCAGGGAAACCACAAGGGGGCCGTGAGCGTCATGGGGCGGGCGGTGGAGTACCTCGAGCCGTACCGCCCGGCCAAGGACGGCATCGACGTCGACGCCCTGATCGCCTCGCTCCGAGCGGCGGTGGACGCCTGCCGGGCCGCGCTGGCCGGTGGCCCCGACCCGGAGATCCACATGGTCAAGCTCGGGCTGGGGGCCCAGGATGGCCGCTGACAGCGGCCGGCAGCCGCCGGCCGTGCCCCAGGACGGCGACCTGGCGGTCATCCCGATGGCCGAGGCGCGTGCCCGCGTCCGGGCCCGCTTCGAGGGCACGGTGCGCCGCATCCGGATTCAGTCCCTGGCCGGAGCGCCAACCCTCGAGGTGCAGCTCGACGACGAGACCGGGCGGATCTCCGCCCTGTTCATGGGTCGCCGCGGCATCGGCGGCGTCGAGTGCGGCCGCCGCCTGGCCATCGAAGGCACCCCAGTCGCCGGCGAGCGCGGCCTGACGTTGTACAACCCCGCCTACGACCTCCGCTGAGCGGGTAGAAGCCCCTCGGCGGGAATTGGGCCGCCCTCATTCGAGATCACCAGTTTCGCGGCTCAGGCGATCGGCTGAGAGCCGCGATGATGTGCGCTACGGCCTCGTCAGGGGCGACGTGTTCCCACAGGCGGACCACCGCCCAGCTCCCGGCGTCGAGCGCCCGGTCCACCCGTTGATCTCGGACCACGTTCCGGTCCAGCTTCGGTCCCCAGTAGTGGTTGTTCGCCCTCGGCGAGGTGCCATGCTCCGGGCAGCGGTGCCAGAAGCAGCCGTCGATGAAGACGGCCACCCGCTGGCGTGTGAACACCACGTCCGGCCTGACGCGAGCGCCGGGCACCTCGATCAGATGATTCTTCCGAAATCGGTAGCCTCGCGCGTGCAGCAAGGAGCGGACTCGCCGCTCTGGGCGGGTGTCGGTCTTTCGGTTGCCGCGCATCACCGCGCGGACAGCCGGACTCGTGGGATACGGGTAGCTTGAGTTCTGGCCAGGACCAGAGGGTTCGCCCGCCTGTCCGGGGCGTGTAACACTCCCGGTCATGCCTGACTCTGTTGGCGAAATCGGTGGTTGTGTACATGGGAGAGTGGGGGCCGCTGTCTGGTGTGGACGGCTGAAGGCTCTTGTGTATGGGAGGGACCGTGCTGCGGCCCATGGACGTTCCAGAGATCCCGGCGGCGACGGCGGCGTTGGCCCGCAAGGTGCATCCGCGGGGTACGGATGAGATGCGAGTGCGTGACGCGCTGGGCCCGCTGTTTGGCGACGTGGACTTCACCACCGGCGAGTTCGCCGACATGTACGCCTCGCGCGGGCAGCCGGGGCTGTCGCCGGCGTTGCTGCTGATGGTGACGATCCTGCAGTTCCGGCACAACCTGTCCGACCGGGAGGCCGCCGAGGCGGTCGCGGACCGGATCTCCTGGAAGTACTCCCTGGGCCTGGAGTTGGAGGCCACCGGCTTCGATTACTCGGCGTTGTCGGAGTTCCGTGCCCGCCTGGTCGAGGGTGGCCGGGCGGATGCATTGTTGAGTTTGATGCTTGAGCGGTTGAAGGATGCCGGGCTGGTCAGGGCGGGCGGGCGGCAGCGCACCGACTCCACCCACGTGATCGCCTGCGTGCGCCGGCTGAACCGCATCGAGACCGTCGGCGAGGGCCTGCGGGCAGCGTTGGAGGAGATCGCCCGGATCAGCCCCGGCTGGATCGTGGCCCTGCTGCGGGAAGGCTGGGACGAACGCTATGGCCGCAAGGTCGAGACCGCCCGGCTGCTGGGCCGCAAGAACGCCTCCGCCCAGGCGCTGGCCGCCCAGATCGGTGCGGACGGCCAGGCCCTGCTGGCTGCGGTCGACGCCGACCCCACCGCGACCTGGATCAACGAGCTGCCCCAGGTGAAGATCCTGCGCATCCTGTGGGACCAGCACTACACCGCCACCTCGACCGGGCGGCTGCGGTTCAAGGACGCCGCTGAGCTGCCGACGGCCGCCCAGCGCCTGCACTCGCCCTACGACCCCGACGCCCGCTACAGCACCAAGGGCAAGGGTGGCGACGATGACCTGGAGTGGGTGGGTTCCAAGGCCCACCTCAGCGAGTCCTGCGACGCCGACACACCCAACCTGGTCACCGACGTGCACACCACACCGGCCACGGAGCCGGACGTGGTCGCCACCACCGCGATCCAGGACAAGCTCATCGCCCGCGGTCTGGCCCCGGGCGAGCACCTGATGGACGCGGGCTATCCCAGCGCCGCCAACCTCGCCGCCTCCGCGGCGCGCGAGATCACCCTGGTCGCCCCGGTCGTCGTCCAAACCGGCCGCAACGCCCGCAACGGCACCTTCGGCCCGGGTGAGTTCGCCATCGACTGGCAGGCCGGTATCGCCCGCTGCCCCGCCGGCCAGACCAGCCGCTCCATGAAACCCGACAAGCGCGGCCTGGTCACCTTCGCGTTCTCCCGCCGCCACTGCCGGCCCTGCCCGGTCCGCGACCAGTGCACCCTGGCCGGTCCCAACGTCCCCCGCAGGATCACCATCCATCCCGAGCCGGTCCACCAGGCCCGCATGGCGGCCCACCGGGCCCAGGACAGCGACCAGTGGCGCACCACCTACAACGTCCGCGCCGGTGTCGAGGGCACCGTCTCCCAGGCCGTCCGCGGCCCCGACCTGCGCCACGCCCGCTACCGCGGCCTGCCCAAAACCCACGTGCAGAACGTGATCATCGGCATGGCCCTCAACATCACCCGCCTCGGCGCCTACTTCAACACCAAACCCCAACCTGCGCGCCGCCCCACCCGCATCCACGAGCTGTGCACCGCCCACGGCCTCGCCGCCGCCTGATCAACACGATTTCGCCAACAGAGTC
>WNFV01007271.1_pt1 | contig 30488 bp, 27 predicted proteins | sample 5400101 | NCBI WGS metagenome assembly WNFV01 (sample SAMN13153361, study PRJNA577476) | soil metagenome | isolation source: 115 cm soil or saprolite under grassland replicate 1 | place: USA:California | collected 2016-06-15 | reverse complement strand
ACGCCGAGAGCGAGTTCGCGGCCGACGCGATTGCGGTGATGGACGCGACGCAGACCCGTCGCGCGATCGTCGTCGGCTTCTCGATGGGCGGACAGCGAGGCCTGCTGCTCGCCGCAAACCATCCCGAGAGGGTCGAGGCGGCCGTTTTCGTCGGCCCGAGCTACCCGGGCGGCGGAGAGCCACTGCCCGAGCGGACGGTGTACTCCTGGGAGGATGAGCTCGACGCCGACGAGGGCTGGGCGAAACACAACAAGCACTACTGGCTCCGCGACTACAAGGGCTTCCTCGACTTCTTCATGTCGAGGATGTTCACCGAGCCGCACTCGACGAAGCCGATCGAGGACGCCGTCGGCTGGGGCCTCGACACGACGGGCGAAACGCTCGTTCTCACCGACGACGGCCTAGAACCTGACGAGGCACGCGAGCTCGCGCGACGCGTCCGCTGCCCGGTTCTGGTCATTCACGGTGAACACGACGCGATCGTCTCCGTGACACGCGGGATCGCCCTCGCCGAGGACACCGGCGGTCGGCTGGTTCTGCTCGAGGGCTCCGGCCACGCACCGCACGTCCGCGATCCGGTCAAGGTCAACCTGCTCCTCCGCGACTTCGTCAAGCCGGCGCTGCCGCCGCGGCGCTGGGTGCGCGGGAAGTCCCGTCGGAAGCGCGCGCTCTACATCTCCTCGCCGATCGGGCTCGGGCACGCGCAGCGGGACGTCGCGATCGCTGGCGAGCTGCGCAAGCTCCATCCCGACCTCGACATCGACTGGCTGGCCCAGCACCCGGTGACAACGGTGCTGGAGGCGCGCGGTGAGCGAATCCACCCGGCAAGCGCGCTGCTGGTGAACGAATCGGGCCACATCGAGAGCGAGTCGGCAGAGCACGACCTGCACTGCTTCCAGGCGATCCGCCGCATGGACGAGATCCTGCTCTCCAACTTCATGGTGTTCCACGACCTCGTGCGCGACGAGCAGTACGACGTCTGGATCGGCGACGAGGCCTGGGAGCTCGACTACTACCTGCACGAGAACCCCGAGCAGAAGCAGGCGGCCTACGCCTGGCTGACCGACTTCGTCGGCTGGCTGCCGATGCCGGACGGAGGCGAGCGCGAAGCGTTCGTGACCGCCGACTACAACGCAGAGATGATCGAGCACATCGCGCGCTTCCCGCGCGTGCGCGACCACGCGATCTTCGTCGGCAACGACCACGACATCGTTCCCGACGCGTTCGGGCCGGAGCTACCTCTGATCCTCGACTGGACGCGCGAGCACTACTCCTTCGCCGGCTACGTGACCGGCTTCAATCCGTCCGACTTCGCCGACCGCGCGACGCTGCGGCATGAGCTCGGCTACCGAGACGACGAGCAGGTCTGCATCGTCACCGTTGGCGGCTCCGGCGTCGGCGGGCACCTGCTGCGGCGGGTGATCGAGGCGTTCCCGGAGGCGAAGCGGCGAGTTCCGGCACTGCGGATGGTGGTCGTCACAGGCCCGAGGATCGATCCGGGCACGCTCCCGCAGCACGAGGGCCTCGAGCTGCGCGCCTACGTCCACGAGCTTTACCGGCACCTCGCCGCCTGCGACCTCGCGGTCGTGCAGGGCGGACTGACGACGTGCATGGAGCTAACGGCGAACCGGAGGCCGTTCCTGTACTTTCCCCTCGCCCACCACTTCGAGCAGAACTTCCACGTCGCCCACCGCCTGGACCGCTACCGGGCGGGCCGGCGGATGGACTACGCCACCACCGACCCGGACGCCATCGCCGACGCCATCGCCGCCGATGTCGGCCGCGCGGTCGACTACCGGCCGGTCGCGACCGACGGTGCCGCCCGGGCCGCCAGCCTCATCGCCGAACTCGTGTGAGGTGCCCGCCTCGGAGCTCGGCGCCACCTCCCATCCTTGTAGGAGGAGGTTCCTCGCCCGTGCACGGAGCGCCTCAAGCCTTTGCAAGCAGGACTTCTGGCCACCTGCTTAGCGCTCCTTGGGGTTGCGGCTTTGAGCGGCCGCTGGTGGAGCGCAAGCTGCGCGCGGCGTGGGCCAACCCCGACCCGACCAGGCCCAGGTGGAGCTGGAGGCGCTGGCCCGGGGCGTCCGCGGCGCCGTCGACCTCAGCGTCACCAGCGCCGTCGTCGTCCGCGCCGGCGTCGACGGCGTCGAGCCAGGTCTCGCCGCCCACGCCGTCACGGCCCCCGCCACCATCGACCGGACCGTCCGGCCAGACCAAGCCGGTCACTGTCAGCGGTCGGATCGTCGTCGACAAACCTTGGGAGCCGCTACGATCAGCGGGACAGCCGCCGACCTGGGAGGCGCCATGGCCAGCCGTCTGCTCCAGCACGTGAACGTCGTCTACCCCGCCGGTGCCGAGGCCGAGGCGCGCGCGTTCTACGCCGGCACCCTCGGTCTCGAGGAGGTGGCCAAGCCGCCGGAGTTCGACCGCCACGGCATGTGGTTCCAGCTCGAAGGAGCCGGCCAGGTGCACCTCTCGCCCGGCGAGCCGCCCCCGGCCGGGCCCTGGCACTTCTGCGTCGTGGCCGACGACTTCGACGCGCTCCGCCACCGCCTCGAGATGGCCGGGGCCGGGACCGAGGGCACCCATTCCTGGGCGGGGCGCCGCCGCATGTTCACCCGCGACCCCTGGGGCGCCCGCATCGAGGTCCTCGAGGGGCCGCCCCCGACCGGCTGAGATGGGCGCGCGGCCGTGGCTCCGGCGCGTCCTGCGCCTGCTGCTGCCGCTCGCGGTGGCCGCCGCCGCCCGCCGGCCGAGCGCCGGGGCGTGGTGGCGGTCAGTCGTCGAGGCGCATCGGCACCCGGTGCTCGACCGACCGGCCGGCCAGCCGGAGCAGGATGTCCAGGCCGTGGCGGGCGGCATCGCGCAGGGGCGGCTTGGGCCCGGGTGGGCGCTCGACCTCGCCGTCGGGGACGGCCAGGCCGCTCCGGGCCCGCAAGGTGCGGAGCTGGGCGAGCAGGGTGGCGCTCGACCCCACATCGACCACCTGCCCGGCAGCGTCCCGGGTGCGGAAGGTGAACCCGAACGGGCAGGGGAGCCACAGGTCGGGCAGCAGGAGCTGGTCGTAGCGGGAGCCTGCCCCGGCCGCGACGGCCGTCTGGTAGGCGACGTCGTCGGGCCAGTCCGCCGAGACCGTGGCCGGGGCCTCCAGCTCGGGATGCTCGTCGTGGGCGGCGAGCACCAGCATCGCGCCGTAGCCGTCCCAGCCGGGCCGCTCGACGAACGACGGCGCCGCGGGCGACTCGTCCCAGTCCAGCGGCTGCTCGAGGCGGTCGCCGAGCCCCCGGCGCAGCTCGTCGCGCCAGGCCACCACGGCAGCGCAGATCACGTCGCGCTCGGCGTGGCCGCCCGCCTGCCGGTCGCCGCGGATGACCATGTACGGGACCCGCTGCTGCCAGGCCAGGCGCTCGGCCGCGGTCGGCGGGCCGCCGGCGTAGTAGCCGGTCAGGGAGCCGACGTAGACGGCGAGGCCCATGCTGCCCTTCCAGGGGTCGAGAGGTCCCGGTCAGCGCGGACGAGGTGGACGGTCTGGGGCGGCTGGTCAGGAGGCGAGGTCGATCGCGATGCGTGATGGCTTGTCGGCCTCGGTCACCCGGAACCCCACGCGGTGGTCGACGCCGACCCCGAACACGGTCTGCTCGCCCCCGGTGGCGAGGGTGACCTGCCGCAGCGACGGGTAACGGGGATGGATGGATGCCGGGCCCGGCCAGGTCAACCGGCCGGAGCGGTCGCGGCTCAGGGCGTCGAAGCTGACCTGCAGGTCGGCGTACCCGTCCAGCGGCACCGGCTTGTCCGACCCCGCCGGGCGGACGTTGCGGACGTACCCGGTCCGGGAGGCGGGCAGGGGACCGGCGAAGGTGAACACGACGCGGTCGTAGAGGCCGTGCCTGGAGGTCCGCACCGAGATCAGCTTCGGCAGCGTCGGGTTGCGGTGCGCCTTGACCACCGTGTCGGTCCGGGTCGGCGAGGCGAGCGTGTCCCGCGCCCGCGCGCCCGGGCCGTTGGTCTTGTACGCGCCGAGCAGGAACGCGCCGACCAGGACCAGGACGAACCCTCTCCCGAGCGAACGCACCGCCTGGGTCTCCTTCCGGTCCGGCCGGTCCCGCCAGTGTAGCCAGCGCCCCGAGCCCATCATCCCCGTCCAGGGTCACAAACAGGTGACAGCTTCGTCGTTGCGAGGGCGCTCGTCGTGTTCTGCGCGGAACCGTGGGCTCGGGAGGTTCGGCGGCCGGCCCGGCGCGCTCCTACAGGCGCTCGTCGTGTTCTGCGCGGAGCCGTGGGCTCGGGAGGTTCGGCGGCCGGCCCGGCGCGCTCCTACAATCGGAGGGTCCCTGACCCCGACCGCGGGAGGCGGCATGGCGACCACACCCGTCCGGCTCCCCGAGGCCGGCAGCGGCTTCCTGCAGGAGGGTGGGCTCGGCCCGCTGCTGTCGCGGGCGGCAGTGGACCAGGTCGGCGTCGAGGAGCGCGCCGCGTCGCTGGCCAAGCGGAGCATCAAGAAGGACGCCAAGGTGTCGGCCCTGCGCCTGGCCGTGGCCGTGATGGACCTCACCACCCTGGAGGGGGCCGACACCCCGGGCAAGGTCGAGGCCTTGTGCTCCAAGGCCCGGCGGCCCGCACAGCGCGACCCGGCCGTCCCGCCCGTCGCGGCCGTGTGCGTGTATCCGAACCTGGTCGCCACCGCCAAGCGCGCGCTGGCCGGCTCGGGGGTCAAGGTCGCCTCGGTCGCCACCGCGTTCCCGAGCGGCCAGGCGTCGCTCGCGGTCCGCCTTGCCGACGTGGCCGACGCCGTCGACGCCGGCGCCGACGAGATCGACATGGTGATCAGCCGGGGCGCTTTCCTGGCCGGCTGCTACCGCGACGTGTTCGAGGAGATCCTGATCGTCAAGGACGCCTGCGGGCCCGCCCATCTCAAGGTCATCCTCGAGACCGGCGAGCTCGGCACCTATGACAACGTGCGCCGGGCCAGCATGCTGGCCATGGCGGCCGGGGCCGACTTCATCAAGACCTCCACCGGCAAGATCCAGCCGGCCGCCACCCTGCCGGTGGCGCTGGTGATGCTCGAGGCGATCCGCGACTTCCACGACCGCACCGGCCGGGTCGTAGGGTTCAAGCCGGCCGGGGGAGTGCGCACCGCCAAGCAGGCCATCCAGCACCTCGTGCTGGTGAACGAGACCCTGGGCCCGGACTGGCTCACCCCCGACCGCTACCGGATCGGGGCGTCCAGCCTGCTGAACGACTGCCTCATGCAGCTCGCCAAGGAGCGCAGCGGCCGCTACCAGTCGGCCGACCACTTCACCATCGACTGAGAGGCTCCACGGGCCCATCCGACGGGAGGCCGACGATGGCCGACGAGATCACCGCGGCGCCGGGCCGGGCGCCGGCGCGGCTGGACTGGAGCTACGCGCCCGCGCCCGAGGCCACCGACCACGTCAAGGTCCGTGAGGACTACGGCCTGCTGATCGGGGGCAGGTGGGCTGCGCCCCTGTCCGGCTCGCGCTTCAAGACCATCAACCCGGCCACCGAGGAGGTCCTCGCCTCGGTCGCCGAGGCGGGGGAGGAGGACGTCGACGCGGCCGTCAAGGCGGCCCGGGCCGCCTACGCCAAGACCTGGTCGAAGACAAAAGGGACCGAGCGGGCCAAGTACCTGTACCGCATCGCCCGCATCCTGCAGGAGCGGGCCCGGGAGTTCGCGGTCCTCGAGACCATGAACGGCGGCAAGCCGATCAAGGAGTCGCGCGACGTCGACGTGCCGCTGGCCGCTGCCCACTTCTTCTACCACGCCGGCTGGGCCGACAAGCTCGACTACGCCTTCCCGGGCCGCCGCCCCCGCCCGCTCGGCGTCGCCGCCCAGGTCATCCCGTGGAACTTCCCGCTGCTGATGGCGGCCTGGAAGCTCGCTCCCGCGCTCGCCGCCGGCAACACGGTGGTGCTCAAGCCCGCCGAGACCACGCCGCTCACCGCCCTGCTCCTCGGCGAGGTGCTGCAGCAGGCCGAGCTGCCGGCAGGGGTGGTCAACATCGTCACCGGCGCGGGCCAGACCGGCGCCGCCCTGGTCGCCCACGGGGGCGTCGACAAGGTCGCGTTCACCGGGTCGACCGAGGTGGGCAAGGCGATCCAGCGCACCCTGGCCGGCTCCGGCAAGCGGCTCACCCTCGAGCTGGGCGGCAAGGCGGCCAACATCGTGCTCGACGACGCCCCCATCGACCAGGCGGTCGAGGGCATCATCAACGGCATCTACTTCAACCAGGGCCATGTGTGCTGTGCCGGGTCGCGCCTGCTGGTGCAGGAGTCGGTCGCCGAGCCGCTGGTCGCCAAGCTGAAGCGGCGCATGGCCACCCTGCGGGTCGGTGACCCGCTCGACAAGAACACCGACGTGGGCGCGATCAACTCACGCGCCCAGCTCGACCGGATCGAGGAGCTGGTCGCCTCGGGCGAGGCCGACGGTGCCGAGGTCTACCAGCCCCCGTGCGAGCTGCCCGAGCGCGGCTTCTGGTTCCGGCCGACGGTGTTCACCGGGGTCGCGCAGTCCTACCGCATCGCCCAGGAGGAGATCTTCGGCCCGGTGCTGTCGGTGCTGACCTTCCGCACCCCTGACGAGGCGGTCCAGAAGGCCAACAACACCCCCTACGGGCTGTCGGCCGGCGTGTGGACCGACAAGGGCAGCCGCATCCTCGACCTGGCCGGCCGTTTGCGGGCAGGGGTGGTGTGGGCCAACACGTTCAACCGCTTCGACCCCACCTCGCCCTTTGGCGGCTACCAGGAGTCCGGCTTCGGCCGCGAGGGCGGCAGGCACGGGCTGGCCGCCTACCTCGACCTCACCTGAGCGATCGTCGCCGGGCTGCGTCGCGGGCGGCGCGCTGCTGATGGGCGAGCAGTTCCCCGCCGAGGTCCCCGCCAACTGGACGCCGTGCTTCGCGGTCGCCGACGCCGACGCGACCATCGACACCGCGCAGCGGCTGGGCGGCGCGGTCAACTTCCCGGCCTTCGACACCCCCTTCGGCCGCTACGGCGGGCTGCGCGACCCGCAGGGTGGCAGCTTCACCGTCTTGACGGCCCCGGCGCAGGGCTGAGGCCCGGCCCCCGGGCAGGCCGCAACGCCCACGGGCCACGCCCACGGGGCGCGCACCACCAGGACCGGGGGCACTACCATGGGGTGCCTGCACCACCAGCCCGGTGGGGCGGGCCCGTGCGCGCGCGTTGGGGCCGCGTGCGCCGGTGACCCCGGACCGACCTGGATGGAGGCGTCAGTGGCCGAGGGCGACCGTCTCGACGTCCGCAAGACCTACAAGCTCTCCATCGGCGGCAAGTTCCCCCGTACCGAGTCGGGGCGCTCCTACCTGGTGAGCGAGGCCAAGGGCAGGCCCTGGGCCAACGCCTGCCGGGCCTCGCGCAAGGACGTCCGCGACGCGGTGGTGGCCGCCCGCAAGGCGTTCCCGGGCTGGGCCGGCCTGACCGCCTACAACCGGGGCCAGGTCCTGTACCGGGTGGCCGAGATGCTCGAGGGCAGGCGCGAGCAGTTCGTGGACGAGGTCGCCCGCTCCGAGGGCACCACCCATCGCCAGGCCGCCGACGCGGTCGCCGGGGCGGTCGACCGCTGGGTGTGGTACGCGGGCTGGGCCGACAAGCTGGCGCAGGTGTTCGGCTCGGCCAACCCGGTGGCCGGCCCGTACTTCAACTTCTCGGTCCCCGAGCCGACCGGGGTGGTCGGCCTGGTCGCCCCTGCCGAGTCGTCGCTGCTCGGGCTCGTCTCCCGGCTCGCGCCGATCGTGGTCTCGGGCAACACCGCGGTCGTGCTTGCCGCCGAGGCCCGCCCCTTACCAGCCGTCACGCTGGCCGAGGTGCTGGCAACCAGCGACGTGCCCGGCGGGGTGGTCAACGTCCTCACCGGTTTCACCACCGAGCTGGTCGGCCCGCTGGCCGCCCACATGGACGTGAACGCGCTCGACCTGGCCGGGCTGGACCTCGCGCTGTATAAGGAGGCCGAGCTGGCCGCGGCCGAGAGCGTCAAGCGGGTCACCGCGCCGGTACGGCTCTCGGCCCGGGACTGGCTCGACGACGCGCGCGGGCAGGACCCCTACTGGATCGCGGCCTTCCTGGAGACCAAGACGGTCTGGCACCCGATCGGGGTGTAGGGCGGTCAGGCCTCGGCCGCGAGGCGCCTGGGGCCCGTCTCAGCGGGTTGCAACGGCGCCGGGTGCGGCGGGGCCGGCAGCAGCCCGTCCAGCCCCGCGCTCGACAGCTCGAACGACCAGTCCACCAGCGCGGGCAGCGACTCCCGGGCGCCGCTGAGCGCCCATGCCTGCACCGCCTCGCGCATCGCCGTGGCAGCGATCCCAGCAAGCAGCCTGACCCGCAGGTCCCGGACCTGGTCAGCGCCGCAGCGGCGCGCCACCGCCCCGGCGATCGCCTCCTGGAACAGGCTGTAGAGCTCAAGGGCCCGCCCGTGCAGCGAGCGGGTCGCGAGCACGATCTGCGCCCGGGCCAGGACCCGGTCCTTCTCCGCCTCGAGCACCACGGCCAGCCCGGCCAGCGCCGCCCGGACGGCGGCGGGCACGGGCTCGCTGGCCGGGCGCTCGTCCAGCAGCATCTCGAGCTGGAGCAGGTGCCTGGCGTGGTCGGCGAACAGGACGTCCTCTTTGCAGGCGTAGTACCGGAAGAAGGTCCGCTTCGACACCTCGGCGGCGTCGGTGATCTCCTCGACGGTGACCGCGTCGAAGCCACTCCGGGAGAACAGCCGCAAGGCGGCCTCTTCCAGGTCGCAGCTGGTCTTGCGCTTCTTGCGCTCCCGCAGCGGCACCCGGCCATCAGGCTTCATGCCAGGGCACGATAATCGAATGCCCAGAGAATGTCACGGAAGGACCGATCCGCCCGGTTGGACCGGGCGGACCGTACCTCCGGCCCGACATGTGGCCCAATGCGCTCAATTGCTTACCGAACTACGGCATCGGGGGTTTGTCACTTGTCGCGCTCGACCGCATCGTCTGCTTCCCGACACCCCCCAGGGAGGGATGCCCATGCGGTCTCGTCCGGTCAGCATCGTAGCTGGCATCGGCCTCGTCGCCCTCAGCATGCTCGGCTCCGTGGCGGTCGCCGCCGAGCCTGGCGGCACCGCCGTCCGGCCGCAGCGGACGGCCGGGCACGCCGCGCTCCGCCCCAGCGCACGGCTGCTCGCGCGCAGGCACTGGCAGGCCCCGCCGACCACGGCACAGTGCCTGGCGAGCATCGGGATCCCCTGCTACGCGCCGTCCCAGCTGCAGCGCGCCTACAACCTCAAGCCGCTCCACCGGCGCGGCCTGACCGGGCGCGGGCGGACGATCGCGATCGTGGTCCCGTTCGGCTCGCCCACCATCCGGCGGGACCTGAAGCAGTTCGACAAGGCCTTCGGCCTGCCCGACCCGCCTCGCTTCCGGATCATCGCGCCGGCCGGCAAGGTGCCGCCGTTCGACCCCAGGGACCCCGAGATGGCCGCCTGGGCCGAGGAGAGCACCCTCGACGTCCAGTGGGCCCACGCCACGGCCCCGGGCGCCGACATCCTGCTGGTCGTGACCCCAGTGTCGGAGACGCAGGGCGTCCAGGGCTTCCCCGAGGTCGTCGAGGCCGAGAACCACGTGATCGACCACGACCTCGGTGACGTCATCTCGCAGAGCTTCGGGGCGACCGAGGGGACCTTCCCGACCGCCCAGTCGCTGCTCCGGCTCCGCAGCGCGTTCAGGAACGCGCGCAAGCAGGACGTGACCGTGCTCGCCGCCTCGGGCGACACCGGCGCGACCGGCTTCAAGACCAACCTGACCGACCTGTACACCAGCCGGGCCGTCTCCTGGCCCTCGTCGGACCCGCTGGTCACCTCGGTCGGCGGCACCCAGCTCCACCTCGACGCCAAGGGCGCGCGGACCGCGCCCGACAACGTCTGGAACGACCAGAAGCTGTTCGGCACCGCCGCCGCCGGCGGCGGCGGCCGGTCCAGGATCTTCGCCCGGCCCGGCTACCAGGACGGCGTGCGCCGGGTGGTGGGCGAGCACCGTGGCACCCCCGACGTCAGCCTGAACGCCGCGGTCGACGGCGGCGTGCTCGTCCGCATCGGGTTCAGCGGCGGCGACGGCATCACGCCCGGCTGGTACATCTTCGGCGGCACCAGCGCGGCAACGCCCGAGCTGGCCGGGATCGTCGCCATCGCCGCCCAGGCCGCGGGCAGGCGCCTGGGGCTGCTCAACCCGCGCCTGTACGAGCTGGCCAGGCGCGGCTCGCCCGGCATCGTGGACATCACCCGGGGCGACAACACCGTCACCTTCACCCAGCACGGCCGCAGGTTCACGGTCAAGGGCTTCCCGGCCCGCCCCGGCTACGACCTGTCCAGCGGCCTCGGCACGGTCGACGCGGCCAAGCTCGTGCCCGAGCTGGCCAGCTCCGGCTCCGATCCCGACGACTGACGGGCACCCGGCTCCTGCAGCGAAGCGGTAGCCCCGGCTGGAACTGAGCCCCCCACCCGGCCCGGCCGCCCGCCCGCCCCCACGGCCGGCCGGCCGGGCCGCCCCACCAGACCGGGCGAAGCAGGCCGAATCCGGGTTGGCCGCTCCGGTAGGATGAAGCTGACCCACCCGACCGCCGGCAAGCCGTGCCGGCGGCATCTAGGAGGCTGCCGCCCGTGCCCACTGACCCGATGGACGCCATCGTCAACCTGGCCAAGCGCCGGGGCTTCGTCTTCCAGTCGAGCGAGATCTACGGTGGTCTGCGCTCCAGCTACGACTACGGCCCGCTCGGGGTCGAGCTCAAGAACAACGTGAAGCGGGCCTGGTGGCGCTCGATGGTGCAGCTCCGCGACGACATCGTCGGCCAGGACGCGGCCATCATCATGTCCCCCAAGGTCTGGGAGGCGTCCGGGCACCTGCAGTCGTTCTCCGACCCGCTGGTCGAGTGCACCAACTGCCACATGCGCTTCCGCGAGGACCACCTGCGGGAGGCGTTCGAGGCCAAGCACGGCCGGATGCCCGAGCCGGGCGAGCTGACCTGCCCGAACTGCGGCAGGGGGCCGTTCACCGACCCTCGTAACTTCAACTTGATGTTCAAGACGTTCATGGGCCCGGTCGAGGACGCCTCCGCGGTGGTGTGGCTGCGTCCCGAGACCGCCCAGGGCATCTTCGTCGACTTCCCGTTCGTCCAGGCCGCCAGCCGCAGGAAGGTCCCGTTCGGCGTCGCCCAGGTCGGCAAGGCGTTCCGCAACGAGATCACCCCGGGCAACTTCATCTTCCGCACCCGCGAGTTCGAGCAGATGGAGCTGGAGTTCTTCGTCGAGCCGGGCACCGACGAGGAGTGGCACGAGAGCTGGATCGCCCAGCGCCAGGACTGGTTCCTCGACCTCGGCATCCGCAAGGAGAACCTGCGCCTGCGCGAGCACGGCCCAGACGAGCTCGCCCACTACGCCAAGCGCGCGGTGGACATCGAGTACAAGTTCCCGTTCGGCTGGTCGGAGCTGGAGGGCATCGCCAACCGGGCCGACTACGACCTGACCCAGCACCAGAACTACTCGGGTCACGACATGTCCTACTACGACCCGGAGCGGGACACCCACTACATCCCCTACGTGGTCGAGCCGTCCGTCGGGGTCGACCGCGCGGCGCTCGTCTTCCTGATCGACGCCTGGCGGGAGGAGGAGGCCCCGACCGCCGCGGGCGGCACCGAGCTGCGCACCGTGCTCAAGCTCGACCCGCGCCTGGCGCCGTACAAGGTCGCTGTGCTGCCCCTGTCCCGCAACGAGAGGCTCTCGCCCATGGCCCAGGACGTGGCCGCCATGCTGCGCGACCGCTGGATGGTCGACTACGACGACGCCCGCGGGATCGGCCGGCGCTACCGGCGCCAGGACGAGGTCGGCACCCCGTACTGCGTGACCGTCGACTTCGACTCGCTCGACGACCGGGCAGTCACCGTGCGCGACCGGGACACCATGGGCCAGGACCGGGTCACCCTCGACCGGCTCGTCGGCTACCTCGAAGAGCGGCTCCTACGCTGACGGTCGTGGCCGCCCCCCGGGTCCTGCGCGTGCTCGCCGCCGGGCCGGGCGTTGACCAGGGCGGCGGGAAGGCGCTCTCCCCGCTCGACCTGGCCCTGCTGCGGGGCGAGGCGGTCTTTGAGACCATGCGGGTCTACCGGGGCCGGCCGTTCCGGCTCGGCGCCCACCTCCAGCGGCTGGCCGCGTCGGCCGCCGCCCTCCAGGTCACCCTGCCCCCTGGGCTCGAGAAGCTGGTCGGCGAGGCGGTCGGCGCCTGCGAGGGCGGCGACGGGATGGTCCGCCTCGTCTGCACCCGAGGCGCCGAGGACGAGCTGGTCTCCACCGCCTTCGTCGTCGTCACCGAGGTGCCCGACGGCCACGAGGAGCAGCGCCGCCGCGGCCTGCGCGTCGCCCTGCTGACCCTTGCGGCCGACCCACTCGTCCGCGCGGCCGCGCCCTGGCTGCTGGCCGGGGTCAAGAGCACCAGCTACGCGGTGAACATGGCCGCCCAGCGGGCCGCCCAGACGCGCGGCGCCGACGACGCCGTGTTCGTCGGCTTGGGCGGCGAGCTGCTCGAGGCGCCCACCGCCAACCTCTGGTGGCGGTCCAGGCGGGTCCTGCACACCCCAGCGCTCGACCTCGGGATCCTCGCCGGGGTGCGTCGCCGCCGACGAGGCGTTCCTGACCAGCTCGGTCCGCGAGGTCATGCCGGTGATCCAGGTCGACGGCGTGCCCATCGGCGGCGGCCGCCCCGGGCCGGCCGCTGCCGCCCTCCAGGCCGGCCTGCGCGAGACCGCCGGCTCAGCCGCTGGCTGACGCCGTGGCCACCGCCGCCTCGGCCGCGGCCGCAGTCGCGCCTTGAGCCGGGCGCCAGGCGCCAGATCACGGCTGGTGGAGGCGTCCACGGAACCCCGCGGGGTACGCGGGTGGATGTTGGCCGTCACCACGGGCGGTGCCCGGAGGTGGAGTTGCGGCGGGCCCGACCGGGTCCCGGGGGATCATGCTCACCTGATGTTGAGCTGGGTGTCGGCGCCGGCCGGGCGGGCGTGGACCAGCCGCAGCAGCGCGGCTGCCGGGACCTTGAGCGGGGTGGTCGTCCGGGTGACGAGCAGGTCGGTGTCGAGCCGGCCGCCGTGCACGGTCGGCCCGAACGGGCTCCAGAACGCGCCGTCGGTGGTGATGGTCAGCTCGGCCGGGAGGTCGGCGGGACCGGCGTCGACGCCGAGGCCGTGGTCGACGGCGCGGCCGCGCCGCACGATCGGCCGGATGATGTGGTCGGCGTCTGGCACGCCGAGCTGCCGGTGCAGCTCACACAGCCGTTCTCGTTCCTCGTCGTCGATCGCGGTGACGGTCGTGGCGACCCGGACCCGCACCCCCCGCTCAACCAGCCGGGGGATGGCGTCGACGACCTTGCGGAAGTTGCCGGGGCCGCGCATCTGATCGTTGGGGTCGGGTTCTGGCCGGTCCAGGGAGAGCTGGATCTGCGCGGGCAGCTCGGCCAGCGGGCGGAGGCGCTCCAGGCGCCGTTCGGTGAACACGGTGCCGTTGGACAGGCACACCAGCGGCAGGATGGCGGCCAGCCGGGCCAGCAGCTCCGGCAGGTAGGGCAGCAGGAACGGCTCCCCGCCGGTGACGCCCAGCGCCGTGAAGCCCAGCTCGGCGGCCTGCTGGGCCAGCGCCAGCATGCGCTGCTCGCCGAGCTCTCGCCGTTCGGCTCTGGGGTCGGACTCGGTCAGGCAGTAGGTGCAGGCCAGGTTGCAGTGGTAGTTGGCATACAACCAGACGCGGCCGGGCAGCACGCCGTCGCGGACCGCCTCGGCCACGGCATTCATTGGGACACCCCCTCGGGGTTCCCCAAACCCCTCCGGGTCATGGCCAGCCCTCCTCGGCCAGTCGCCGTAGGACCGCTGGCGAGGTCGGCAAGTCGAGGGCGGTGCAGAAGCGGTTGAGCAGCAGCGTGGCCCCCACCAGCAGGGTCAGCTCGACCAGGTCGGCCTCGCCCAGCTGCGCACGCGCCGCGCGTCGGGCGGCCTCGGGCACCGGGCCGGAGCCGACGGCGACCACGTCGACCCACCTCAGCAATGCGAGTTCCCTTGGGTTGGTGAATGCCGCCTCCAGTGGCTGCTGGCCGCGCAGGGCGGCCACCTCGGCGCGCGACAGGCCGGTGTCGCGGGCCACCACCGTATGGGCCTGCACGCAGTAGCGGCAGCCCTGCCGGACCGAGGTGCGCAGGATGACCAGCTCTTTGGCGCGCGCGTCGACCGCCGACGGTCCCAGCGCGGCGCCCAGGAATGGCATCGTGACCTCCAGCAGCTCCGGGACGTGGGCCAGCGCGGCCACGATCGGCCCGGGGTCGCCGTTGGCGTAGTACGGGCGGGCCAGCAGCGGCGCCTGCTCGGCCTCGATCAACCGCACCCCGGTCACGCGCATCCCTCCCGCCCACGGGGCCGTCCGCCGGCTGTGCCAGCAGTCTGGCCGCCCCGGCGACGTCATGATCATGCCCTCGCCGGGTTGTCAGCACATTGTAAGGAGCACCGGGCGCGCCGACGGCCACACGGTGCTGGAGGCCGGCGGTCGACCAGGCCGCCGTCTACCACGCCGACGGGTGCCTGACCGCCGGAAGGTAGCGATCTTGAGCTCTGTCCGATAGCGGCGCGCCTCAAAACGGCCAGCGGTCGCCGAACCGGGCGGCCAGCTTGCCGTCCTGGCCCCACACGCGCCCTGCGGGCACAGCCGCAAGGATGGCAAGTGGGATGGTGTCCAGCGGCCATTCGAACAGGTAGCGCCCGTTGTCGAGCACCATGATCCACAGCGGGAGGATGAGCGCCAGCGCCAGCAGCGGGCCGAGGCGGCTGGCGATCCCGACGACCAGGCTGACGCCGATGGTCAGCTCGGCCGCGGTGAGCAGCCATTGGAAGAAGCCCCAGTTGGCCAGCACCAGGTCGCTGTAGACCGACTTCAGCGGCGTGATCGCGTTGGACTCGGGGCCGGTGTAGCTCTCCAGCAGCCCCCGGGCGGTGTCCCTGCTGATAAGGCTGAACGACACTACGCCGAGGTCGTAGCTGCCCTGGTTGAACACCTTGGCCACGGCGTTGCCCAGCCACACCAGCCCGACGAAGATCCGGAAGGCGGCCAGCCCCTTGGCGATCCGCGCCGTGGGTAGCGTCGCGGTCGTCCGCCGGGTATCGGCGAAGTCAGCCATGAACGTTCCTCTCGCTCGTCACCGCACAACCCACGATCTTAGGGTCTACGGGCGTGGCCCACCGTGGCAGGCCCGCTTACAGGGTGCTAACAGCTGCCACCAACCGCCCCACCAGCCAGGTCGCGTGGTCTTCGAAGAGAGGTGCCGGGTGCCGGGTGCCGGACTGCCGCTGTCACTTCTGGGTGAGACGTGCGCGCCGGCCGGCCAGCAGGTCGGCCACCACGCGCCGGGTGCGCGGGCTGCCGTCGAGCTCACCGGCCGCCAGCGCGGCCCGCAGGTCCTCCAGCCGGTCCAGGTCGCGCAGCATCGGGACGGTCGCGGTCCCCAGCCGCTGGCGGATGGCCCGCTCGACCGTCACACGGAATACCGTGTCGGTGCCCATGGGGACGCCGACGAACAGCTCCGGGAGCGCCGCCTTGGCGCCCACCATGTAGTAGCCGCCGTCCTGGGCCGGGCCGAGGACCACATCGACCTGACCTAGCAGCGCGAACGCTGCATCGTAGGTCCCCCGAGGCACGTGCGGGGTGTCGGCCGCGACGATCACCACCCGCTCGGCTCCACCGCCGAGCAGTGCCGCGAAGCAGGCGGCGAGGCGATCGCCCAGGTCGCCCCCGGCCTGGGCGAGCAGCCCGCAGCCGGGCGCCAGGCGGGCCATCCGCCTGCGCGCGTCGGGCGGGGCGAAGCACACCCACGGCTCGGCGTCGACCTCGGCCATCACCGCCACGGTGTCGGCCAGCATCGCCGCCGCCGCCCGTGCGGCGCCGTCGGCACCCAGGATCGGCGCCAGGCGCGTCTTGACCGCGCCCGGGACGGGCTCCTTGGCGATGACGACCAGCGCACGACGCGGCCCCGTCATCGCCCGGCCCGCCCCCAACGGCGCTCGCGCAGCAGCGCGAGGGTGACCGCGGCCATCGCGGCAATGGCCCGAGCCGTCCCCCGCACCGAGCCGCTGACCTTGCTGCGGCCGCCGGCGCGGGGCCGGTAGCGCACGGGGACCTCGGCGACGCGCAAGCCGACCGTGCCCGCCCGGCCGATCATCTCCAGCGGCCAACCGCTGCCGCGGTCGGTCACGCCAAGCGCCAGCAGCACCTCGCGCCGGATGGCCCGGAACGGGCCGAGGTCGGTGAGCCGCACCCCAAACAGCAGATGGCAGGCCAGCCCGAGCATCCGGTTCTCGAGCACCGCCAGCGCAGACATGGCGCCCGGCGCCCGGCGGGCGATGCGGGAGCCGACCACCAGGTCGGCCTCGCCGGCCAGCACGGGCCCGGCGACCGCGGGCAGGTCAGCGCCGTCGAAGGAGCCGTCGGCGTCGGCGAACACCAGCACCTCGCCCGGGGCAGCCTGCACCCCAGCCCAGCAGGCGGCCCCGAAGCCGCGCCGCGGCTCGCACACCACCTGGGCGCCGTGCGCGGCGGCGACCGCGGCGGTCTGGTCGGTGGAGCCGTTGTCGACCACCAGCAGCCCGACCTGGGGCGGGAACGAGGCCAGCGCGGTGGGCAGCGCCGCCGCCTCGTTCAGGGCGGGCAGGATCACCGTGACACGGGACAGGTCCACGATCCGCCAGAAGTTGTAGGAGCCTTTCGCCGTCGCCCTGGAACGCTACCAGCTCGCCAGCACCCTGCCACGCGGCCGGGTCGGCCAGCCATCTGTGACCTCCTCCCCGCGGGGCCCATCGATGCCAGACTGGCCGGAGCCGGGGGCGATCCCCGGCTGCACGATCGCCGCGCACCAGGAGCCGATTGCATGACCGTGCCGCCGTGGAGGACCCGCTCGAGCCGCACGATCTACCAGAACCCCTGGCTGCGCCTGCGCGAGGACCTGGTGGAGCTGCCAGGCGGCCGTACCACGGTCTACGGCGTGGTCAGCACCGGGTCGTGCGTGGGGGTGCTGCCGTTCCTGGACCCCGACACCGTGGTGCTGGTGCGCCAATACCGCTACGTGGCCGGCCGCCACACCTGGGAGATGCCGACCGGCGGGGTCGGGCCGGGCGAGCCGATCCAGGACGCCGCCCAGCGTGAGCTGGCCGAGGAGAGCGGCTACCGGGCGGGCCGGCTGGAGCCGGTGTGCGTCTACCACACCTCCAAGAGCGTCATGGACGAGACGGCCCACCTGTTCCTCGGCTTCGACCTGACCGGGGCGGGGGACGCGCCGGAACCGGATGAGACCGAGTCGTTTCAGGTGCGGCCCCACCGGTTCGATGAGGTGCTCGGCATGGTCGACACGGGCGAGATCGTTGACTCGATGACGATCATCGCGGTGCTCCAGGCCGAGCGGCGGCGGGCCGGCCACCGGCCAGCGGCGAGTGGGTGAGGCGATCTCGGCTCGCGGTTCCCGTCGCGTGGTCGCGGCCGTGGATCCGCGGAGGTAATGGGATCGTAAGCAGCGTGGACGCGGCCACCCGTTGACGACCGGCGCAAGAAGGCCGCAGCATGCGGCGCCATGGACATGCTCGTCACCGGAGGCGCCGGGTTCATCGGCAGCCACCTCGTCGACCTGCTCGCCGAGCGCGGGCACCGGGTCCGCGTGCTGGACCGGCTCCACCCCAAGGCTCACGGCGGGCCACCCGACTACCTCCGCGACGACGTCGAGTATGTCTGGGCCGACCTGGACGGGCCTGCGCTGGACCGTGCGGTCGATGGGGTCCAGGCGGTCTGCCACCAGGCAGCCATGGTCGGGTTGGGCAGCGACTTCGGCGACGTCGTGGACTACGTGCGCGACAACGCGCTGGGAACGGCCCGGCTGCTGGCCGCACTGCACCGCCGCCCCGGCCGGGTCGACCGGTTGCTGCTGGCCAGCTCGATGGTCGTCTACGGCGAGGGTGGCTACCGCTGCCAGGCGCACGGCCGGGTACGGCCCGCGCCCAGGGGATCCGCGCGGCTGGCCGCCGGCCGCTGGGAACCGCCGTGCCCGGTGTGCGGGCGGGACCTTGAGGCGCTGCCGGTGACCGAGGACGCCGCGACCGACCCGCGCAGCGTCTACGCCGCGACCAAGCTTCATCAAGAGCAGCTGGCGTTCGCGGCGATGGCCGCGGGCGGGCCGGCGGTCACGGCCCTGCGCTACCACAACGTCTATGGCCCGCGGATGCCCCGCGACACCCCGTACGCCGGGGTCGCGGCGATCTTCCGCAGCGCCCTTGCGGCGGGGCAGGCGCCGCGGGTGCTGGAGGACGGCCGCCAGCGGCGCGACTTCGTCCACGTCCGGGACGTCGCCCGCGCCAACCTGCTCGCGCTGCAGGCGCCCACTCCGGTGGCCGGAGTGTTCAACGTGGCCAGCGGCGAGCCCCACACGGTCGGGGAGATGGCCGCCGCCTTGGCCGCCGCGCTGCACGGGCCCGTACCAGAGGTGGTCGGGGGCTGGCGGCCGGGCGACGTGCGCCACATCTTCGCCTCGCCCGCGCGGGCCGCCGGGCAGCTCGGGTTCCGCGCCGAGGTCGGCTTCGCCGAGGGCATGGTCGAGTTCGCGGCCGCGCCGCTGCGGGCGCCCGCCCGCCGGGCCCGCTGAGTCCCGCCGGCCCAGGGGCGGGGCCGCTACCAGCGGGTGTAGAAGAGGAGCTGGACGGCGAGGGTCTGGCCGACCAGCAGCGCGGCGACCTCCAGCAGGCGCGCCTGCCACGCCCAGAGCTGGCGCACCACCGGCACCAAGGCCAGCGGCACCAGGAACAGGAAGATCCGCTCGACCTCGCCCCTGGAGAAGCCCCACGACGACGCGGCCAGCAGGCAGGTGAGCATGGCCGCGTCGAAGGAGGTCCAGGCCCGCTGGCGCACCACCGCCGCCGCACGCGCCACCAGGGCGGCGAACAGCGGCACGCCCAGCATCCCACCGAACGCGACCGGGTCGCCGACCAGCCACAGCAGGTACGGGCGGCCCGCCGAGCCGGGTGCGGCCTGGTAGGCCGCGTGGGCCGACCGCACCGCCGCGACCGGGTCATAGCCCGCGGCGAGCCACAGCAGCCCGGCCAGCCCAACGACCGTCGCGGCCGTGGCCGCCGCCCAGCGCAGCACCCAGCCCGGCTGGCAGCGAAGCCGCCCGGCCGCACGTATCAGCAGGAACACCAGCAGCAGCGCGGCCGCGTAGGTGAGCATCGAGCCTGCCCACAGCAACGCCCCTCCGGCGACCGTCCAGGCCCACGAGCGGCGCACCAGCCCGCGGTGCGCGGCCAGCGCGGCGCCTGACAGCACGACCGCGAAGACCGCGTCGGCCGACGTCGCGGTGTACAGCACCACCATCGGCGACAGCACCCACAGGGCCAGCGCCCAGCGCCCGCCGTCCTCGCCCAGCTCGTCGCGGGCCAGTCCCGCGACCGGCAGCACCCCGAGGCAGCCGATCGCCACGGTCAGCACCGCCGCCCCGTCAAGCCCAGGCCACACGCGCGCCAGCAGCGCATACAGCACCATCACCCCGGCGGGATGCCCGGTCGCGTGGCTCGGCAGGGACGCCAGCCGCTGCGGGAACTCGCGCAGGAACGACGGGATGTCCCCGACCTGGCCGACCCCGTGCGGGTACTCGCCGGTGAACTCCAACGGCGCCCGCCACGCCGCCGGCCCGCCGCCCAGGGCGGCAACCGCCAAGGTCAGCAGCAGCAGCAAGCCGGCGGAGGCGACCATGCGCACACCCGGTCGGGCCTGCGACCGGAACAGGGCGACGGCCGCGGCCGCGGCGGCGAGCGCGGCCGGCAGGGCACCCACGGCCCACCCGAGCGCGAGCGTGGGGTCCCAGAACACGTAGAAGGGATCGCTGTGGTACCAGGGCCACGCCGGGACGCTGAACGGCACGCGCCCAAAGCCCCGATGGGCGAGGGTGCCCAGCGCGCCGACCGCCACCACCGCGACACCCGTGGCGGCCGTGGCACGCCAGGACGCACCCGCCGGCCGCCCGCCCACCATGCTCGCCGCCGTGGTAGTGGTGATTTCATTCGGCATGGCGAAACCCTACCCGCTTCGCCTCCGCCGCCCGCAAGCAGCCGGGCCGTCGTACTGTGGAGCGATGGGCTCGTCGGTACGCTCCCGATGGTCGTGGCGGTGGCCCGCGGCGACGCCGTGGCCGGCGAGGCGAGCGCCGGCACCCTGCGCTACCTGCTCACCCGGCCCGTCGGGCGGACCCGCCTGCTGGTGGTCAAGCTCGCGGTGGTGACGGTGTTCGTGTTCCTGGCCGTGCTGGTGGTCGGCGCCGTCGCCTTCGCGGTGGGCGCCTGGCTGTTCGGGGTCAAGCCGCTGCCCGGTGTCGGGCGACGATCAGCGGCCCGGACGCCTATCTTCCGCACGGCGGTGACCGTCGCCTACGTCGCCTGGTCGATGCTCGGGGTGGCGGCGATCGCGCTGTTCGCCTCGACGGTCACCGACTCGCCGCTGGCCGCCGCCCCGGGCGCGCTCGCCGCGCTGGTCACCTCCCAGGTGCTCGACCTGCTGGACGCGGCCGCCGCGGTCAAGCCGTACCTGCCGACCCACTACTGGCTCGCCTTCGTCGACCTGTTCCGCACCCCGATCCTGTGGCGCGGGGTCGGCCGCGGCGTTGCCATCCAGGGCGTCTACATCGCCGTGTTCCTCGGCGCGGCCTGGGCCAACTTCGCCACCAAGGACATCAAGAGCTGACCGCCCGCCGTCGATTCGCTCCCGGAGCAGGTCGGCGTGGCCGTTGTGGCGGGCGTACTCCTCGATCATGTGGACCATGATCCAGCGCAGCGACACCGGCTCACCGCGGCGCTGTCCGGTGACGTCGAGCGAGGGCGCCGCGGCCACGGCCTGGCGGGCGTGCTCGCACTCGGCCCGCCAGCTCGCGAACGCCTCGGCGACGTCGGCCGTGTCGACGTTGTCGAAGTCGCCGTCCGGGTCGTCCTCAGAGCAGTACAGGGCCGGCGCGTCCTCGCCGCCCAGCGTGCGCCGGAACCAGCCGCGCTCCACCTCCGCCTGGTGCCTGACCAGGCCCAGGAGCGAAAGGGTGGAGGGCGCCACGGCCCGCTCGCGCAACTGCGCGTCGTGCAGGCCGTCGCACTTCACCGCCAGCGTCGCCCGGTGGTAGTCGAGCCAGGCGTCGAGCATCGCCCGCTCGCCGGCGCTGTAGGGCGGGTCGGTCCGTTCCGTGGTCATGGCCGGATCATACCCGGCCGCTCGCCGGGTAGGCTCACCTGTGGGCGGGAGGGCGACCACGGAGGCGGGCAGTGGCGCGGACGGGCACCCATGCCACCCCGATGGTGGTGGGCGGGCCGGATGGGTGAGGCAGGCGCCAGACCGCCAGCCGGGCAGTTGGCACGGGTTCGGGCGACCGGCCGGTTCCTCGGGTCGGGCAGGCGACGCCCGGAGGGGTTCACGCCATGCGACCAGTCATCAGGCGCGAACCTGCACTACGCTACGGGCAACCGTCCACAGGAGGCGCCATGTCCGACAAGTACGTGTACGACTTCGAAGAGGGCAACCGGGACATGAAGTACCTGCTCGGCGGGAAGGGGGCCAACCTCGCCGAGATGACCAACATGGGGTTGCCGGTGCCCCACGGGTTCACCGCCACCTGCGAGGCGTGCAACGCCTACCGGGCCGCGGGCAGGAGGTTCCCCGACGGGATGCTCGACGAGGTGGCCGAGCACCTGCGCGCCCTCGAGCGCAAGATGGGGCGCCGGCTGGGCGACCCGAACGACCCGCTGCTGGTCAGCGTGCGCTCGGGCGCGCCGTTCTCGATGCCGGGCATGATGGACACGGTGCTGAACGTCGGGCTGAACGACCAGAGCGTGGACGGGCTGGCCAAGCAGACCGGGTCGGAGCGGTTCGCGTGGGACTCCTACCGGCGCCTGCTGCAGATGTTCGGCAAGACCGTCATGGGCGTGGACGGCGACCGCTTCGAGGAGGCCATCGACCACGCCAAGGAAGCCAAGGGCGTCAAGAACGACGTCGACCTGGACGAGGGCGACCTCCGCAGGCTGGTCGACGCCTTCAAGCGGGTCATCGCCGACGACACCGGCCGGGAGTTCCCCCAGGGCCCGCAGGAGCAGCTCGAGCTCGGCATCCAGGCCGTGTTCGGGTCCTGGGACAACAAGCGGGCCCGGGACTACCGGCGCAAGAACAAGATCGACGACGCCCTCGGCACCGCGGTGAACATCCAGTCGATGGTGTTCGGCAACAAGGGCGAGGACTCCGGCACCGGGGTGGCGTTCACCCGCAACCCGGCCAACGGCGAGAACAAGCCGTACGGGGACTACCTGACCAACGCGCAGGGCGAGGACGTGGTGGCCGGGATCCGCAACACCCTCAAGCTCGAGGAGATGGGCGAGGTCCATCCCCAGGCCTGGGAGGAGCTCAAGCGGCACATGCGCACCCTGGAGCAGCGCTACCGGGACATGTGCGACATCGAGCTCACCGTCGAGCAGGGCAAGCTGTGGCTGCTGCAGACCCGTGTCGGCAAGCGCACCGCCTTCGCCGAGTGGGTGATCGCCTACGACATGCTCGACGAGGGCCTGATCGACGTCGACACCGCGGTGCTGCGGCTGGACGCCAACCGGCTCGAGGAGCTGTTCAAGAAGGTCATCGCCGAGGCCGGCGGCGGCAAGCCGATCGCGACCGGGCTGAACGCCAGCCCGGGGGCGGCGGTGGGCAGGGCGGTGTTCACCGCCGACGACGCCCAGGCGTGGGCCGAGCGGGGCGAGCCGGTGATCCTGGTCCGCCGGGAGACCACCCCCGACGACTACCACGGCATGATCCGGGCCGAGGGCATCCTGACCTCGGCCGGCGGGACCAACTCGCACGCCGCCGTGGTCGCCAGGGGCGAGGGCATCCCGGCCGTGTGCGGCGCCGACGGGATCCGGGTCGACCGCCAGGGCAGGAAGTTCACGGCCAACTCGACCACGGTCGCCGAGGGCGACTGGGTCACCATCGACGGCTTCAGGGGCCTGGTGTACGCCGGGCAGCTGGAGCTGGCCGACTCCCCGGTCGAGCGGGCCCGGGCGGGCGACGCCGAGGCGCGCGAGGAGAAGATCTGGCAGGCCTACGAGCGCTTCATGGCCCGCGCCGACGAGGCCCGCCGGCTCAGGGTGCGCGCCAACGCCGACACCCCCAGCCAGTCGCGCAACGCGATCGAGCGCGGCGCCGAGGGCATCGGCCTGTGCCGCACCGAGCACATGTTCCTCGGCGAGGAGCGGGTCGCGGCCGTGCGCAAGATGATCTTCGCCGACACCGCCGAGGAGGAGGAGCAGGCCTACGACGCACTGCAGCCGCTGCAGCGGGACGACTTCGTCGGCATCTTCACCGAGATGGACGGCAAGCCGGTCACGGTCCGGCTGCTCGACCCGCCGCTGCACGAGTTCCTCCCCAACCAGGTCGACCTGGCCGTCGCGGTCGCGCTGGCCGAGCAGGCAGGCGCGGGCGAGGTCCGGGTCGGCGGCGATGAGCCGATGCCGCTGGCCGAGGCCGAGGAGGTGCTGGCCAAGGTCAACGACCTGCACGAGGCCAACCCGATGCTCGGCCTGCGCGGGGTGCGGCTCGGCATCCTCAAGCCCGGGCTGTACGCCATGCAGGTGCGGGCGATCATCGAGGCGGCCTGCGCGGTCAAGGCCGGCGGCGGCAACCCGGTCGTGGAGATCATGATCCCGCTGGCGGTCACCCGCGAGGAGCTGGCCCAGATGCGCGAGGAGCTCGAGCCGGTCGCCAAGCAGGTCACCGAGGACCGTGGCGTCGACGTCCCGGTGCTGTGGGGCACGATGATCGAGCTGCCCAGGGCCGCGCTCACGGCCGGGGAGATCGCCGAGGTGGCCGAGTTCTTCTCGTTCGGCACCAACGACCTTTCGCAGACCGCGTTCGGCTTCTCCCGCGACGACATCGGCAAGTTCCTCGGCCTCTACGAGGAGCGCAAGCTGGTCCCGGCCAACCCGTTCGTGACCATCGACCAGCCTGGCGTCGGCCGGCTCATGCGGATCGCCTGCGAGGAGGGCCGCGCCAGCCGCGACGACCTCCACCTCGGCATCTGCGGCGAGCACGGCGGTGACCCGGACTCGGTGCGCTTCTGCCACGAGCTCGGTCTGGACTACGTGTCGTGCTCCCCGTTCCGGGTGCCGACCGCCCGCCTGGCCGCCGGCCAGGCCGCCATCGGCGAGGCGACCAGCGCCTCCAAGTAAGCAAGGCGCGAGGCGGGGGCGGCCACGCGCTGGCCCCGCCAGCAGCCGGAGGTGGGTGGGTGGGCATGCAGCCGCGGGCCCGCATCCGTCCCGTCCGCAGGGACGACCTCGACCGGCTCGAGGAGTGGCGCAGTCCCGCAACGGCGCCTTCCACGACCTGGTGCTGTTCAGCCGGGTGCGGGGGGAGTGAGCGCGACCGTCACAGGTCCCGGTCACACTTGGTGACAGCGACGAACGGCGCCGACGGCACCGAAGGAGCGAACGGTGAGGGCAACGACGGACGCGATCCTGCCGGGGAGCCGGCCCCCGGTCCGGCTTGGGAGCACCCCATGAGGGGGACGACGGACTGGGTCCAGCAAGGGACCGTGCGGGCCGAGCTGGAGGCGGACGAGGTGCGCACGCTCGCGCCCTGGGCGGCCAAGGCGAGCATGTCGGCCGGGCGGGGCCAGGCCGAGCCGGAGGACCCGGTGCGGACCTGCTGGATGCGCGACCTGGACCGGATCATCTTCTCGCGGGCGATGATGCGGGCCCACGGCAAGACACAGTCGTTCATCCCGGCCTTCTCCGAAGGGCCGGCCGCGGGCAGGCAGGGCGGCCCCTACATCGGCGACCACTACGTCACCAGGGCCACCCACATGCAGCACACGGCCCGGATCGCGGCCACCATCGCCCAGGCGCTGGCGCTCAACGTGCCGCTCGCCACCGCCATCGCCACCGGCCACGACCTCGGGCACTCCTGCTTCGGCCACGGCGGCGAGGCAGCGCTCCAGGAGGTCGCGCCCAACGGCTTCGACCACGCCCAGCAGGGCGCGCGCCTGCTCACCCTGCTCGAGCCGCGCAACCTGACCGCCGAGGTGCTCGGCGGCATCGCCTGCCACTCCTGGAAGCACGAGCCCCCGGGCACCCTGGAGGGGATGTGCGCCCGCCTGGCCGACCGCATCGCCTACCTCACCGCCGACCTGACCGACGCACTCCGGGCCGGCGTGCTGGCCGGCATCGACGAGGTGCCCCCGGCCGTCCGGCACGCCCTCGGCGAGACCACCTCCGACATGGTCGGCACCCTGGTCGAGGACGTGGTCCGCCACTCGCGGGGCCAGCCCCAGGTGGTCCAGGGCGACGGCTGCGCCGAGGCCATGGCCACCCTGCGGACGTTCATGTTCGACCGCGTCTACCTCCGGCCCGAGGCCGAGCGCCAGACCGACCGGGCCAGGCGGCTCCTCACCGACCTGTACGGCCACTACCTCAGGCACCCCGACGCGATGCCGATGGGCGCGAGCCTCGCCTCCGACCCGGTCGAGCAGCAGGCGGTGGACGCGATCGCGGGCATGACCGACCGCTACGCCCTGGCCGCCTGGAGCGCCGCCTTCGCTCCTGGGGCCGACTGAGCTATCTTCGGGCCCACCACACCGCGATGCCAGGAGGCGGCGCCATGGACCTCGAGCCCAGCGGCGAGCAGCCGCCGAAGCTGCGTGCCTCCGACGCCGACCGGGAGCGCACGGTGGCCCGGCTGCGGCGCCACCACGCGGACGGCCGGCTCGACCTGGAGGAGTTCAACCAGCGGATCGATCAGGCGTACGCCGCCAAGACCGTCGACGAGCTCGACCACGTGATGCGGGACCTGCCCCCGGAGGTGCCGCCCGCCTGGGCCCCGCCGTCGCCGGCGGCCAGGCTGTCGCAGTCGCAGCGGAGACGGGGCTTCTACCGTGTCCTCGCCTCCTACGGCGGGGTCATGGTCCTGCTCGTGGTCATCTGGGCGGTGACCGGCGCCGGCTACTTCTGGCCGGTCTGGCCGATGATCGGGTGGGGGTTCGCGATCGTGTGGCAGGGGATCGGCACATTCCTCGGTGACGACGACAGGGACCGGCGCCGGTAGCCCGAAACCTGCCTCTCACGGGTTCCGTATCGAACGTATGTTCGAGTATACTGCGGGGAAGCCGTCCTGCGGGCGGGGCAGCGCACGGCGGCGGCCACCGTCAGGCTGCCTTCTCCACAGGAAGGTCTCGGTTCGGCGGAACGGTGCGTACAATGCCGGAGAGCCCGTAGCGGGTCCTTCCCCCATCGCCGTTTCGCTCGGGCTCGGGCCGTGCAAGCGGCCCTCGGCGTGTGGGACGGATAGGGGTGAAGGACCGTGGCCGGCCGCATCCGCGACGAGTCGATCGCCGAGATCCGCGAGGCGACCGACATCGTCGCCCTCGTCGGTGAGTACGTGACCCTCCGGCCCGCGGGTGGCACCCGCATGAAGGGCCTCTGCCCCTTCCACCAGGAGAAGACCGCCTCGTTCACGGTGAACGCGGCTCAAGGTGCCTACCACTGCTTTGGCTGCCAGGCCCACGGGGACGCGATCGACTTCCTGATGAAGCAGGACACGCTGTCGTTCACCGAGGCGATCGAGCGGCTGGCCCAGCGGAGCGGGACCGAGCTCCGCTACGAGGGGCGCTCGGCGGGGGAGCGGGGGAGCCTCGGCAAGAAGAGCCGGCTGGTGGCCGCGCACGCCGAGGCGGTCGCGTTCTACCACCGGCTGCTCGTCGAGTCGCCCGACGGCCGGGAGGCGCGCGCGTACCTGTCCTCGCGGGGCTACGACCGGGCCGCAGCCGAGCGGTTCCGGCTCGGCTGGGCGCCGGCCAACGCCTGGGAGGCGCTGGTCGAGCACTTGCGCGGCAAGGGCTTCCGGCCCGAGGAGCTGACCGAGGCTGGACTGGCCAGGACCGGCGCCCGCGGGCTGCGCGACGCCTTCCACGCGCGGGTGCTGTTCCCGATCTTCGACGTCGGCGGCGACCCGGTCGCCTTCGGCGGCCGCATCCTCGGCGAGGCGGCCGCCAAGGCCCCCAAGTACCTGAACACCGCCGAGACCCCGATCTGGCACAAGGGCAGGGCCCTGTACGCGCTCCACCTGGCGAAGCTGCCGATCGTGCAGGCCGGCTTCGCGGTCGTGGTGGAGGGCTACACCGACGTGATCTCCCTCCACCTGGCCGGGGTGCTGCAGGCCGTGGCCAGCTGCGGCACGGCGTTGCGGGGCGAGCACTTCCGGCTGCTCAACCGTTTCACCAACCGGGTCGTGCTCGCCTTCGACGCCGACACCGCCGGCGCCAAGGCGGCCGAGCGTGGCATCGGCGAGCTGGTGGCCACGCCCGAGGCGTCGCTCTCCGCGCACGTGCTGACCATGCCGTCCGGCCTGGACCCGGCCGACTTCGTCAGCCGCCACGGCGGGGATGCGTTCGGCGAGCTGGTCGCCGAGGCGCAGCCGCTGGTGCGCTGGTGGCTCAGCTGGAAGCTGGCCCACTTCGACCTGCGTCACCCCGAAGGCAAGGTGCGAGCCGCCCGTGAGCTCGTGCCGCTGCTGCGCAGCGTGCCCGACACCCTGCAGCGCACCGAGTACGCCCGCTCGGTGGTCCAGGCCCTGCACCTCGACGAGCGCGAGTACCTGGGCATGGTGGCCGGCCGTGAGCCGGCCCGCGGGCAGGTGGCGGCCAGGGCGGTGCCGCGCTCGCGCAGCCCGCAGGCCAAGGTCGAGTGCGAGGCGCTCAAGTTCGCCCTGCAGCACCCGGAGTGGACCGTGGACGCGGCCGGCCACTGGACCGAGGACTGGTTCACCACCCCGGCCACCGGCGCCTCGTTCGTCGCCCTGGCCAAGGCGGGCGGCCCCGGCGCGCCGCTCGAGGCCGTGCTCGAGCAGGCCGCCAACGAGAAGGAGCGCGGCTTCCTGCGCGGCCTCGCCGTGGAGGCATTCGCGGCCGAGGAGAACCGCGAGTACGCTGAAGAGGTGTTTCGGCGGCTCGAAGAGTTCCGCCTGACCCGCGGAATCGACGAGCTCAAGGGAACCTTGCAGCGTATGAACCCGGTGGAGCGGCCGGACGAGTACACTCAACAATTCGAAGAGCTCATCAGCCTCGAGGCCCGACGGCGAGCCCTGCGGGAGCCGCGGCCCGGAGACTAGGGGTCCCTCCCTGAGCGCACCTGGAGCACCTGCGGCGTCCCGCGTCGTTCGTACGACACGAGAGGTACCTGACCCTATGGCCATGGCCAAGGAAGCCCAGATCGACGAGGTACGCGACCTCGTCGTCAAGGGGAAGGAGCGCGGCTTCATCACCACCGAAGAGGTGATCGAGGCGCTGGCTCCCGTCGATCTCTCGGCTGAGCAGATCGACAACGTCTACCAGGTCCTCGCCGACGAGAACATCGAGGTCGTCGAGATGGTGGACGAGCTCGACGCCGAGGAGTTCGCCCGCGAGGCCCGCTCGGCCCGCGACGACGACCTCGCCCTCAAGGCGCCGACCAACGACCCCGTCCGCATGTACCTCAAGGAGATCGGCAAGGTGCCGCTCCTGACCGCGGAGCAGGAGGTCATCCTCGCCAAGGCCATCGACGAGGGCGAGGCGGCCACCGCCGAGCTCGACAGGGCCATGAACGGCGCCAAGAAGCCCAGCTCGACCCGGCTGCGGGACCTGCAGCGGACCGAGCGCCAGGGCCAGCTCGCCAAGAAGAAGCTGATCGAGGCCAACCTGCGCCTGGTCGTGTCGATCGCCAAGCGGTACGTGGGCCGCGGGATGCTCTTCCTGGACCTGATCCAGGAAGGCAACCTCGGGCTCATCCGTGCGGTCGAGAAGTTCGACTACAACAAGGGCTTCAAGTTCTCGACCTACGCCACCTGGTGGATCCGGCAGGCGATCACCCGGGCCATCGCCGACCAGGCCCGCACCATCCGCATCCCGGTGCACATGGTCGAGACCATCAACAAGCTGATCCGCATCCAGCGCCAGCTCCTGCAGGACCTCGGCCGCGAGCCGACCCCGGAGGAGATCGGTCGGGAGATGGAGTTCACCCCCGAGAAGGTGCGCGAGATCCTCAAGGTCAGCCAGGAGCCGGTCAGCCTCGAGACCCCGATCGGCGAGGAGGAGGACTCCCACCTCGGCGACTTCATCGAGGACTCCGACGCGGTGGTGCCGGTCGACGCGGCCAGCTTCATCCTGCTCCAGGAGCAGCTCGACTCGGTCCTGCACACCCTGTCCGACCGCGAGAAGAAGGTCATCCAGCTTCGCTTCGGCCTGACCGACGGCCACCCCCGCACCCTCGAGGAGGTCGGGCGCGAGTTCGGCGTCACCCGCGAGCGCATCCGGCAGATCGAGTCGAAGACGCTGTCCAAGCTCCGCCACCCCTCGCGCAGCCAGAAGCTGCGCGACTACCTCGAGTAGCGGAGCCGGTGTGAGCCGCTGAAACCCCGTTCCATCTGCGGAAACGTAACAAGTCGCCGGCAGCCGCCATGACCACGGCCACCGGCACCCCGGCGGGCCGGGTGCCGGCCCGGACCCCGGCCACCCGGGTCGCTGCTGGCCCTGCCCGCCCCGACCATGCCACGGCCCCTCGACCCCGAGGGGCCTTTTGTTGTGCCCGAGCGGTCGGCGCCGGCCAGTCGTCCCCGAGGAGGGGGTCCGGGGGGAGGACACCTCCCCGGCCTGCTGGCCAGGTGCTCGCCCTGAGCCCGTGGTGCAGTTGGGGCGCGATGCCGCCCCGTCCAGCCCCGAATGTCCGGCACCCCGGTACGGCGGTATCTACGGAGCGCCACGACCTGCGAGAACACGAGATGGCGCGGCGCTTGGCCGGTCGTCCATGGTAAGGGCTCGCCGCTCTACAACATTGGCATTCCAGAAGGAGCCTGCCCAGGCCAGACGGGGTCGAGCTTGCACAAGTTATCGAGCGGCGGGCCCTAAGGATGGTGTCGGCGGTCGTAGTGGCCGGAGACATCCACGAAGAAGTCACCTTCTCAGGCCACATAACTTCGTCCCTGACGGTCCCGCGTGAGCTGGGAAGACGCAGGTTGGCATGGCGCTAACCCCCAACCCAATGATAAGGATGGGGCCACCCTCGACGGCCGGAATCTCGTTTGCGGCCGGGGTTTGCTGCTGCTGCTGCTGATCCTCGCTGGCGGACCGAGCGCGCGGTAGGCTGATGGCGGAGTCGACGACTAGCAAGCCGGCCGGGCAGGGTGTCGCCTGCGGCCGACGGCGTTGTGCGCGGCATCGACGCGACCGGATACGCCGGCAGGAGGCGACGGCGGCGACCAGCGGCCGGATGGAAGGGGACTGCCATGGCGGGGAAGTTCGGCCTTGATCCTCATCGGCTGGAAGACGAGGCGCTGGAGCGCGAGCTCCGTTACCTGTACGCGACCCGCGAGGAGACCTTCTTCCACGGCACCCGCCAGGCGCTCCTGA
>WNFV01011236.1_pt1 | contig 30491 bp, 30 predicted proteins | sample 5400101 | NCBI WGS metagenome assembly WNFV01 (sample SAMN13153361, study PRJNA577476) | soil metagenome | isolation source: 115 cm soil or saprolite under grassland replicate 1 | place: USA:California | collected 2016-06-15 | reverse complement strand
TTCTCGGCGGCCAAGGAGCATGCGGACGAGATCGAGTCCGCCCGCGGTTCGCAGCCTCTCAGGCCCTGCCACAACGATCTTCTGAACGCGAACTTCATCGACGACGGAACGAATCTCCGCATCGTCGACTGGGAGTACGCCGGTATGGGCGATGTCTTCTTCGATGTCGCCAACTTTTCCATCAACCACGAGCTGGGAGAGAGGGAGAACGAGGCCCTCCTGGCTGCTTACTTCGGGGAGCTTCGCTCCGAGGATCTCGCCTCGCTGCGCCTCATGCGCTTCATGTCGGACTTCCGGGAGGCGATGTGGGGCGTCGTCCAGCAGGGCATCTCGGAGCTCGACTTCGACTTCGTCGCCTACGCGCGGGAGCACTTCGAGCGGCTGGAGCGGACGGCCGCCGATCCCGCGTTCCGCGAAGCTTTGGCGGGCGTCTAGGACTAGACCGGTGAGGGCCGCCGTCGGCGGCGGATCATCAACGAGGCGGCGGTCGCGGCGAGAAGCGCGGCGAGCACGCCGATCGCGGGCCAGCGCCCATTCGTCCCGTCGCCAGAGGAGCCGCTCCCAGCCTCCCCGACTTGGAAGCTCGCCGTGTCGATGACAGCGACCCGTTCGTTTGCGCTGACAACGGCAAGCGAGCCGTTGTGCAGGCGCAGTCGCAGGTCCAGAAGGTCGACCCGGCCGGCGAGCGCATCCAGGTCGATGCAGTGGGCCTCGACCGCGACGGTGTCGAGCGCGTGCACGAAAGGCGCCTTCCCGCCGCCGTCGTAGAGCGTGTACGCCCAGCGGCCGTCCGAGCTCGTCGCCCGCGAGACGGGGTTGCCGCGCATTTCCTCGCCGGGCTCGGTCTTGTCGACGACCGGCTCGGGAACGAGCCTGCCGCCCTCCCTGTCGAAGGCGCGCACCGCGTACTCGGTGGGGTCCTTTCGCGACAGGTACTGGATGAAGTAGAGCATCGACCCGTCCGGGGAGACGGCGTCCAGGCTGAAGTCGCCGCGAAGCGTCACGGCGTCGCGGACATGAAGACCCGGAGTGCTAACGATCAGAAAATCGGTCTTCGCACGCGGATAGGCGAGCCGGGGCCGCACGAGGACGAGGGTCTTGCCGTCGGCCGAGAGGCCGGTTGCGGTTCCGTCGTAGGCGACGCCGGCAATCGTGTAGCGCCCGGCGAGGAAACGAACGGCGACGACGCGTTGGTGGGGGCTGATGCGCGCGAGGACCGTGCGGTTGCGCTCGCCGATGGCGACGTAGCGGAATCCCGTTGGGGTGGCGATGCCGGTGAGCCCGGCGTCCTCGCGCAGGCTCGGGCCGCCGGCCGCCTGGGCGGGCGCCCCCGCCAACCCGGCTGCGAGGAGCGCGGTGAGCGCGAAACCGAGACTCGTGCGCATGCTGTCGTTACTACACCGGCAGAGCGCTGGAAGGTCCCTGATTAGGGTATTCGCGTGAAAGGGAGTGCGCGGGCGGTCGTCATCGGCGGAGGCGTCGGCGGCGCCTCCATCCTCTACTGGCTCACGCGACTCGGCTGGGAGGACGTCGTCCTCTGCGAGCGTGCCGACCTGACGAGCGGTTCTACCTTCCATTCGGCCGGCCTAGTCGGCCAGCTGCGCGGCTCGCTCAGCCTGACGAAGATGATGATGAACTCGGTCGATCTCTACCGCCGCCTCGAGCAGGAAGTCGGGCTAGAGACCGGGTGGCACGAGGTCGGCTCGCTCCGGCTCGCATCGTCGGAAGAGCGCATGCAGGAGCTGCGGCGGCAGGCCGGGTGGGCGAAGACCTTCGGGCTGCCGCTCGAGCTGATTTCGGCGGCGGAGGCGCAGGAGCTCTTCCCGCCGATGTCAACGGACGGAGTTCTTGGCGCAGCGCACCTCCCGACGGACGGCTACATCGATCCCAGCCAGCTCACCTTCGCCCTCGCCGAAGGCGCGCGCCGCGGAGGCGCCGAGATCTACACGAAGACCCGGGTCACGGGGATGGAGGTGGCGCGCGGCCGCGTCGCCGGCGTCGAGACGGACAGGGGCCGGATCGAGACGGAGGTCGTGGTCAATGCGGGAGGGATGTTCGCGGGTGAGATCGGGCGGCTGGCGGGCGTGAACGTGCCGGTCGTGCCGATGGCGCACGAGTATCTCGTCACGCGCCCGAGCGGGCTTCCGCTCGATCTGCCGACGATGCGGGACCCCTCGCTCCTCGTCTACTTACGCGGGGAGTCGGGTGGCCTCGTGATGGGAGGCTATGAGCGCAACCCGGCGCCCTGGGCACTGGACGGGATTCCGGAGGACTTCAACGGCAAGCTCCTGCCCGAGGACTGGGAGCGATTCGACGAGCTCCTCCAGAACGCGATCGTCCGCGTGCCGGATCTCGAGAACCTCGAGGTGGTGCGGCTGATCAACGGGCCGGAAGCCTTCACCCCCGATGGGGAGTTCATCCTGGGGGAGTCGGACGTACGAGGCTTCTGGGTCGCCGCGGGCTTCTGCGCCCACGGCCTCGCCGGCGCCGGCGGGATGGGCCAGCTGGTCGCCGAGTGGATCATCGAGGGCGTTCCCAGTCTCGACGCATGGGAGATGGACTCGCGGCGCTTCGGCCGCCACTACGCGAGCCGTGAGTACACCCTCGCGCGCACGATCGAGATCTACTCCACCTACTACGACATCAAGTACCCGGGCCAGGAGCGGCAGGCCGGCCGGCCGCTCCGACTCGCGCCGACCTACGCCCGGCTGGAGGAACTCGGCGCCTCCTTCGGGGAGAAGTCCGGCTGGGAGCGGGCGAACTGGTTCGAGCCGAATGCGTCGGCTGGAGACGAGAGCCTGCGCCCACGCGGGTGGGCGGGCCAGATCTGGTCGCCGGCGATCGGTGCCGAGCATCACGCCTGCCGTGAGACCGCCGCCCTCTTCGACGAGACCTCCTTCGCCAAGATCGAGATACTCGGCCCTGGTGCCGCCAACTATCTCGAGCACCTGTGCGACAACCGAGTCGCACGAGACGTCGGTGCCATCACGTATACGCAGATGCTGAATGCGCGTGGCGGCATCGAGTGTGACTTCACTGTGACCCGCCTCGCGGAGGACCGCTTTCGCATCGTCACCGGAACGGCCTTCGGCCAGCACGATCTCGCGTGGATCCGCCGGCACCTGCCGAACGACGGCTCCGTCTACGCGGAGGACGTGACGTCGCGCCTTGCCTGCCTGGGCCTCTGGGGGCCGGCCGCGCGCGAGATGCTGCAGCCGCTCACCGACGCTGATCTCTCCAACGACGCATTCCCGTACATGAGAGCCCAGGAGATCGCCGTCGGCCCGGTGCCGTGCCTGGCGCTCCGCGTCACGTACGTGGGCGAGCTCGGCTGGGAGCTTTACTGCCCGATGGAGTTCGGACTTCGCCTTTGGGACACGATCTGGGCAGCCGGCCGCGACCGCGGGCTGCTTGCCGGCGGTTACAAGGCGATCGATTCGCTCAGGCTCGAGAAGGGCTACCGGGTGTGGGGCGCCGACATCACTCCCGATGAGACGCCCTACGAGGCGGGGCTCGACTTCACGGTGAAGCTGGACAAGGGCGATTTCATCGGGTGCGAGGCGCTGCTCGAGGCAAAGGAGCGGCAGCCTCGTGGGGCGCGTTACGAGCGGGGGGTATGGCTACACGGTCGCGCGCTCGATCGCCTACGCGTATTTGCCCGCGGGCGAGGCGGAGCCTGGACGCGCGGTCGAGGTGGATATCTTCGGCGAGTGGGTGCCGGGAGAAGTGGCGGCGGAGCCGCTCTGGGATGCGAAGGGCGAGCGGATCCGCGACGTGCGCGCCACGGTTTCCTAGAGCTCGACCTCGGTTCCGATTCCCTGCTCCTCGGCGTCTGCGAGCACGCGCGCGGCGAACGCCGCGTCGAGCGCGCCGACGCCGAGATTGCAGCAGAGGACCCGGGCCGGCGAGCCTCCGTCGGCCAGCGCCTCGCCCACGCTCCCCGCCGGAGCCGGCCAGTCCTCGAAGTGGCCGAGCGAGCGGTAGTACTCGAACTGGTCGACATCGTCCACGAGGAACCGATCCGCGGACGCGACCGCCTCGGCCGAGAAGTAGAAGTCGAAGTCGATCGGAAGGCCGAGCCAGCTCGAGCCGAGCCACCCGGGCTCGATCGGCGGCTCAGGGTCCTCGAGGATGGGCCCCGCGCTGACGACGATGTGCGCTCCTTCGACTGCCGCCGACGCGTCAGGCGCGGGCTCGACCCGCCCCTCGAGCTCGGCCACGCGCTCAGGGTGTGGGTCGAAGGCGCGGATCCGAACCTCGGGGTTCAGCGCCGAGAGGACGCGAGCGTGATAGCGGCCCTGCTCTCCGCAGCCGAGGATCGCGGCCTCCTCCCAGCCCTCCGGCGCCCACCGACGCACGCAGACACCGCTCGCCGCCGCGGTGCGCGCGGCGGTGATCTCGGCGCCGTCCATGACGGCCGTCGGCAGCCCCGTCTCCGCGTCGTTGACGACGATCAGCCCGGAGATGTATGGGAGGCCGCGTTCCTTGTTGGCCGGATAACCGGCCACCCACTTGAGCGCGGCCACGTCTTCGTCCTTCAGATAGGCCGGCATCGCGTGGATGAACGAGTCCTTGCGCGGATGGATGCCGGGCTTCGGCGGGAGCTCGACCCGGCCCGCTCCGACGGACCGGTACGTCGCCTCGACGAGGTCGAGTTGCCCAGGAATCTCCGGGAGGAGTGAGCGGACCTCCTCTCGCCGAAGATAAATCACGTTGCTGGGCTCCGACGTGCTAACCGAACGCGGATGCGTATCACATTTCGTACACGCGCATCGGCTCGATGACAACCTTCACGCGCTGCTCGCTCTCACGGTGCCACGGATAGGGGCGCTGGCCGAGGTATTTCTCCGAGAGGTCGTCGATCTGCGCGTCGGCCTCGTCGCCTTCGATGAAATCGACGACGCGGCCGACGATATCGACCTTCTTGAACGGATCGTCCGTCGCGGTGACCGAAAGCCCGACGCGCGGATCGCGTCGAAGATTGCGCTCCTTGGCACGCCCCACCGCCGTGTTGAACGTGATGTGTCCGTTGTCCAGGGCCGTCCAGACGGGGGTCACCTGCGGCGATCCGTCGGCGTTTACCGTCCCGACGAAGAGAATGTTCGAATCCTCGAACAGTCCGCTCGCCTTGTCGCTCAGCTCCATCTCTCCTCCGATGTTGTGTCGCGCTCGATCGTACCGACAGCTATCAGTTAGTTGCGACTTACGTAAGTTTCTGCTTAACTAGCGCAGGTCATGGAAGAAGCCATCCGAGCGATCGCGGAGCCGAACCGCCGCCGCATACTCCAGCTGGTTACGGCGAAGGAGCTGTCCGCCGGCGAAATCGCTTCCCGCTTCGAGATCACACGGCCTGCCGTCTCCCAGCACCTGGGGGTGCTGCGGGAGGCCGGTCTGGTATCCGAGCGGCGCGAGGGAACTCGCCGGCTGTACAGCCTTCGCCCGGAGGGCTTCGACGACCTGAAGTCGTTTCTCGAAGCGTTCTGGGACGAGGGATTGGAACGCTTGAAGGAAGCGGCGGAACTCGAGGAAGGAAGGAGGCGACGTGGCCGTCGAGCAGCCTGAGGTCGCAGCCGTCGTCGAGCGCGAAATCAGGATCGCCGCTCGGCCGGAGACCGTGTTCGATTTCTTTGTCGACCCGGAGAAGATGGTGCGGTGGAAAGGCCGCCGGGCGGAGCTCGATCCCCGTCCGGGTGGCGTCTACCGCGTGGAAGTCAACGATCAGGCCATCGCGCGAGGGGAGTACGTCGAGATCGACGCTCCCAACCGCGTGGTCTTCACGTGGGGTTGGGAAGGGCAAGAGACCGGCGAGCACGCCGTCGCACCCGGCTCGAGCCGGGTCGAGGTCGAGCTGACGCCGGACGGCGAGGGCACGCTCGTCCGCTTGCGCCACCTCGACCTGCCCGAGCAGTCGCGGGAGATCCACGGGCAAGGCTGGGACATGTACCTGGGACGGCTTGCGGCTGCTGCGGAAGGCAGGGATCCCGGAGCAGATCCGGGTGGCCCCGACAACGAGTAGAGAGGACACGACATGCCGAAGTTCATCGACCACCACGAGATGCGCGACGTCGCATCTGAACTGGCCGACGGAATCGCGAAGCGCATCAAGGCCGGACAGCCGGACGAGCACGGCGTCAAGGGCCTCAGCGTCTTTCTCGGGAAGGACGGCACGGCATTCTGCTTGTCCGAAGCGCCCGACGCGGATGCGGTCGTCAAGGCGCATGAGGCGTTCGGCTTTGCGCTGAGCGGCTCCGACGTGGTCGAAGTTGAGAGCGTGGTCTAGACGCGGAAAGGAGAGGAAATGGGAAATCCGGTCATCCATTTCGAGGTCAGCGGGAGCGACGGAGCAAAGCTCCAGAAGTTCTACGGCGACCTCTTCGATTGGAAGATCAACGCCGAAAATCCGATGAATTACGGGATCGTGGACAACGGAGGCGAGGGGATCAACGGCGGCGTCGGGCAGAGCCCCAACGGTCCTCACCTGACCTGGTACGTCCAGGTCCCTGACATCGATGCTCATCTGAAGAAGGCCGAAGGTATGGGCGGCAAGACGGTGATGCCGCGAACCGAGATGGACATGGTCACCTTCGCGCTGTTGGCCGATCCCGAGGGCAACGTCGTCGGCCTCGTAGAAGGAAGCTAGCCAATACGGTGTGCGGGTGCTCCTACAGGGCACCCGCGTACTGGCTTGTGAGATTGGCCTCGCCGGGCCGCTCTGCTCGCGGCTTCTCGCCGACCTCGGCGCGGAGGTCGTAAAGGTCGAGCCGCCCGGCGAGGGCGACGTCACCCGCGGCTGGGACACCCTGGCCGGGGGCCTGTCGAGCGGCTTCGTCTGGATGAACCGCGGCAAGCAGAGCGTGGCGCTGGACGTGAAGGATCCCGGGTCGCGGCCCGCGCTCGAAGCTCTCGTCGCCGACAGCGACGTCTTCCTCCAGAACTTCACCCCGGGGTGGGCCGAGCGGGTTGGGCTGGACGAGCCGAGCGTCCGCGCCCTCCGACCCGATGTCGTATACACGGAGATCACGGGTTACGGCCCTGACGGGCCCTACGCGGAGCGCAACGCGTACGATCTCGTGATGCAGGGGGAGACGGGTCTCATCTCGCTGACCGGCACCCCCGAGGAGCCCGCCCGGGTCAGCATCTCGGTCTGCGACGTCGGCGCTGGGAGCTACGCGGCGGTGGCGACCGTCGCCGCGCTCGTTCGCCGGGAACGGACCGGCGAGGGCTCGCGGGTCTCCGTTTCCCTCTTCGACACGATGGTCGACTGGCTCGGCTACTTCCCGCACCTGTGGTGGCACAGGCGTGAGCTCCCGTCACGCACGGGGATGCGCCATCCGCACTTCTCCCCCTACGGGCCCTTTCCGGCCGGTGACGGGGAGCTCTTCGGCCTGGCCGTGCTCTCGCCCGAGCACTGGAAGGGGCTTTGCCTCCAGGTCCTGGACCGGGCGGACTTGCACGGGGACGAGCGCTTCGCGACCAACGAAGGCCGCGTGCGGCAGCGGTTGGAGCTCGAAGCGGAGCTCGAGCGGGAATTCGCCGCACGAGACGCAGGTGAGTGGCTCGAGCGCCTACGGGAAGCCCGGATCCCGTGCGGGGCCGTCAACGATCTCGCGGCGGTGATGGAGCATCCTCAGCTGGCACACAATCGCCTGGTCGCGGAGGTCGACTCCCCGGGCGGGCCGATCCCGACGATCGGGAATCCGTTTCTCGTCGACGGCGAGCGGCCGGGGCTTGGCTCAGTGCCGGCCCTGGGCGAGCACACCGCCGACGTGCTCCGGCAGCTCGGCGTCGAGCCAGGCTGATCTGCCCCCGTCGCGCGTCCACACGACCGGAAAGAAGGATTCGTCGAGCGCCATGTCGTCAATGCGCCGGTAGCGGGAGTACGTGGGGTCGACGTTGACCGGGTGAAACTCGGCGTCGGCCGGAATGAGGTGCGAGATGCATGCACGGCGGTGGATCGCCGCCGTGTTCGGCCCCGAGCCGTGAAAGGTGAGGTGATGGTGGAACGAGGCACCGCCGGCTTTCACCTCGATCGGAACGAGGCGCAGCTCTTCGCGGGCAGGGAGGGCGCGCTCCACGGGAGCGAGCCAGTCTGCGGGTGCGTGAAACTCACCCCGGTTTTCCGGTGCGCGCGGCCAGCGGTGCGAGCCCGCCGCGTACGTGATCGTTCCCGCCTCCGCGGACGTGTCGTCGAGCGCGATCCAGCAGGTGACCATCGCGGGCGGCACGAGGTAGTCGAGGTAGCTCCCGTCCTGATGCATTCCGAGGGACTTCGTGCCCGGCGGCTTCCAGATGACGTTGTCCTGGAGCAGGCGAACGCCGTGCCAGCCCATCAGCTCCGCGGCGAGGCGGCCCGTGCGCTCGGAGAGGACTTGCGCGGCGACGGCTTTGTCGGCCTTCCACCCGTTGCAGATCTGCCGAGTCCTGTCCTCCGGGTCGCGGCCGGCGACCCAGTTCACCTCGTCGGGGCGGATCCCGCGCTCATACTCGCCCGCGAATAGACGATCGAAGGCCATCCGCAGCCGCTCGATCGCCTCGTCGTCGATGAACCCCGCCTCGATGATCAAAAAGCCATCTCGGTCGAAGACCTCGAGTTGATCGGCGCTCCAGTTCTGGATCATCGCGCGAGCGTTTCTACCAGCTTTCGTTGCTCAGGGCCGAACCACGGCGGGCTGCCGGCCCTCGCGTTTTCCCGAGCGTGTTCGGGTTTGGCGGTCGCCGGTATGACGGCTGTCACGCGGGGATCCGACAGGGACCATTTCAGAAGCGCTTGCGCCCAGGTCTCCACGCCGAGCAATTGGAACTCGCGCGGGTCGGGACCCGGCGTGAGGTCGCCCTCCCCCAGCGGCCGCATCACGATGACGCCGAGGCCGAGCTCCTGCGCAAGCGGCAGGATGCGCGTCTCGACCTCCCACTCATGGGGGTTGTAGGGGATCTGAATCACCTCGATCCGACCACTCCGCATCACGCGCTCGAGCTCGTCGAAAGCAGAGGGCGAGTAGTGGGTCGCCCCGAGCTGCCCAATCCGACCGGCGTCGCGTTCCTTCTCGAGCCAATCCAAGTGAGCTTCCCACGAAACGAGGTTGTGGACCTGCTCGAGGTCCACGCGTCCTCCGAAGAACTCAAGCTGAGCGTCGAACTGGGCGCGGCCGTCGTCGACGGACGGCGTCCAGACCTTCGTGGCCACAAAGGCCTCTTCGCGGCGCCGGGAGAGCGCACGCGCGAGCGCCCGCTCTGCGTCCCCGTACATCGGCGAGGAATCGACGAGGCGGACACCTTCGTCGAAAGCTGTGGCGACGACCGCGTCGACCAGCTCCTGGCCTTCTTCCCCGACATCGAACGTGAGCCATGAGCCCAGGCCGACGACGGGAAGGTCCGGGCCGTTCTTTCCAAGCCGCCGCCGCTCCATACTATGGTCGCTCATGGCGGAAACGAGGCTACTGGAGGCTCCCGAGCTCACTGCGGAGCGGATCGACGCGCGCGCGGCAGGAGAGAACTTTCCGGTCGTCTCGCTCCTGGCGCCGCGCTGGGCGCGACCGCATCTGCGGGCGGTCTACGGGTTCGCGCGGCTCGTCGACAACCTCGGGGACGAGGCGGAGGGCGATCGCGGCGCTCTGCTCGACGAGTTGGAGCGCGAGCTCGATGGCCCGCCGCGGACAGAGGTCATGCGCCGGCTGCACGAGACGATCACCGCGCGCGGATTGCCACGTGAGCCTTTCGCGCGACTGCTCGAGGCAAACCGGATCGACCAGGCGAAGACCCGCTACGAGACCTGGGCGGAGGTGCGCGAGTACTGCACGTACTCCGCCGATCCCGTCGGTCGGCTCGTCCTCGGAATCTACGGACAGGCTGGGGAGCCGGAGCTCGTCGCAATGAGCGACTCGGTCTGCACGGGCCTTCAGCTCGTCAATTTCCTGCAGGACCCGCCGAGGGATCTGGCGCTCGGCCGTATCTATCTGCCCCAGGAAAGCCTGCGCAGGTTCGGGGTGACCGACGCCGATCTCGGTGGGCCTCTGACCGAGCGTGTCGCTGCCTTGCTCCGCTTCGAGGCCGAGCGCGCCCGCGGACTCCTTGAGGCCGGCCTGCCGCTGGCCCGCGCGCTCGGCGGGAGGCCGGGGAGGTCGGTGGCGTTGTACGCCAGAGGCGGGCTCGCGGCGCTCGATGCGCTCGAACGCGCAGGGTGGGATGTGTTCTCCAGTCGCCCGGCGCCGACCCGCTGGGCCTTCGCGCGCCTCGCGGTTCGGGAGTTACTGCGCCGATGAGGGTCGACGAGGCATACGCCGACGTCCTTCGCATCACACAGGCGACGGCGCGTAACTTCGCGTGGGGGATCCGCGTTCTGCCCGGGCCCAAGCGTCGTGCGGTCGCGGCGCTGTACGCCTTTGCGCGCGCGGTCGACGACCTCGCCGATCGCGAAGAGCCCGCGCGGGCGGAACTCGAGCGCTGGAAGCTCGCAATCGAGGAGCTTCCCGCTCCCCCCGACGGCGACGCCGTGCTCGTCGCTCTGGCAGACGCGATGACGCGCTACGAGATTCCCAAGGAGGCGCTCACCGACCTCGTGAACGGCGCGCTCATGGATTGCGACCGCTCCCGGTACGGGAGCTGGGAGGAGCTCCGGGAGTACTGCCGCTGCGTGGCCGGCGCCGTCGGGGTCGCGTGCGCCGCGGTCTATCAGCCTTCGAGCTGGGAGTCTGCCAAGCCGCGCGCGGAGACCCTCGGCCTGGCGCTGCAGCAAATCAACATCATGCGCGACGTCCCCGAGGACTGGTCGCTTGGCCGCGTCTACCTGCCCCAGGACGAGCTGGACCGTTTCGGGGTGGGGGAGGAGGACATCGCTTCGGGCCGCGCGGGACCCGCGTGGTGCGCCCTCATGGAACATCAGGCTGCTCGCGCGGAGACTCTGATGCGCGAGGGCCTGGAGCTCCTGCCGCTGCTCGACCGGCGTAGCGCTCTCTGTGTCCGCAGCTTCGCCGGCATCTATCGCGGGCTGCTCGACCAGATGCGGGCGCGCGACTACGACGTTTTCAGGGAGCGCCCGCACCTCTCGGCGGCAGCCAAGGTCCGGGCGGTGGCGACGCTGTGAGGGCAGTCGTCGTCGGGGGCGGGCTTGCCGGACTTTCGGCTGCGCTCCAGCTCCTGGACTGGGAGCACGACGTAACTCTGCTCGAGGCGCGCCCGACACTCGGGGGCGCTGTGCAGACCCTGCCCGAGCGCGAGGGAGATCCGGATCCTCCTCCGGACAACGGCCAGCACATCGCGCTCGGCTGCTGTGACGCCTATCTGGACTTCCTCGAGCGCATCGGCCAGGGAAGCTCGGTGGAGCGCCGGCGTCTTGCTCTCCCCGTAATCGCCGAGGACGGCTCCGTGGCCTTCATCGGTGCCGGGGCGCTGGCTCTCCTGCGCTACCGGCATGTGCCGCTCCGCGACCGCCTGGCGATCGCCCGCGTCGCGCGCCGACTGGGCTCGATGGCGCCGGAGGACCATGACGGCGAGAGCTTCGCGGCGCTCCTGCGCCGGCTGGGCCAGTCGGAGGCAGCCATCGACCGTTTCTGGGATGTCTTCATGCGGCCGGCGCTCAACCTCCCGAGCGAGGAAGTGAGCGCCGGGCTCGCGCTGTTCACCGTCCAGACCGCGCTGCTCGCAGACCGGCGCGCGAGCGATCTCGTCCTGCCGCGTCGACCGCTCGGCAAAATGCACGGCGAGGCTGCGGGACGCGTGCTGGCCGAACGGGGTGCGCTCGTGAGGACGAACGCGCGGGTGGTCGAGTTGGCGCAGGACGCGGCCCTCCTCGCGGACGGAGAGCGAGTCCACGCAGACGCGTTCGTCCTTGCGGTTCCGTCTGCGGAGAGCGCCCGCCTGCTGGGTGAGCCGGCTCCGGCCCTGGAAGATTCGCCCATCGTGAGCGTCCATCTCCTCTTCGATCGTCGCCTGCTCCAGCACGACCTCGCCGCGTTGCTCGGCAGCCCGGCTCACTGGGTCTTCGACAGGGGCCGTCTCACGGGGAACGAGCCCGAGCGCGGCCAGTACCTGACGGTGGTCTCGAGCGGCGCTCCCGAGCTGCTCGAGGTGCGCGGGAAGGAGCTTGTAGAGCTGATCGCAAGCGAGGTGACGTCCAGACTCGGCCAGGCAGAGCTCCTCTGGTCGAGGGTCAGCCGAGAACCTGCGGCAACGTTTGCCGCCAGGCCCGGCACCGCCAAGCTCAGGCCCGGCTTCGCGACAAGCCGCCCAAACGTCGCTCGCGCCGGCGCGTGGACCGACACCGGCTGGCCCGCCACCATGGAAAGCGCGGTGCGGAGCGGCCACGAGGCGGCTTGCGTCTTTCCGCCGGCCTCGTTGAAGGTAGCTGCATGAGCGTCGCTCGCCTTCGGCTCGCTCCCGAGGGGGAAACCATGTTTCCCCCTCGGGCCCCCTTCTTTGTTGGAGTGGGGGAACCTCCCGGTTCCCCCACACCCCCTCCACATGCTCATAGGCCTGAGGCCGGCCTATGAGCGTCACCATCGGCACCGACCTCGACCGCGCACTCGACGCGGGCGTCGAGCGCCTACTCTCCCTCCAGAAGCCGGGCGGCTGGTGGGTCGCGGAGCTCGAGTCCAACGTGACCATGACCGCCCAGCACATCTTTTGGACGACGTTCCTGGGCCTGGCGGACGAAGACACCGTGCGCGGCTGCGCCAACGAGCTGCTCGCCCGCCAGAACGCAGACGGCACCTGGTCGATCTACTGGGGAGGCGAGCCCGACCTGGCCGCCACGGTCGAGGCCTACGCAGCTCTTCGCATGGCCGGCCTCGCCGCCGACGATCCTCGCCTCGCCGGAGCCCGCAGTTACGTTGAGGGGCAGGGTGGCATCGGCGCGGCCCGCGTGTTCACGCGCATCTGGCTTGCGCTCTTCGATCTCTGGCCCTGGGAGGAAGTGCAGGCGATCCCACCGGAATTCGTGCTCCTTCGCCCGCAGCTCCCCTTCTCGGTCTACGACTTCGGTTGCTGGGCGCGCCAGCGTCTGGAACCTCGCCGATTCCTTCCTGCGCTGGTACAACGGCCAGTCCGTGCAGCCCGGCCGCGAGCGCGCGCTCGCGTATGCGGAGCGCTGGCTCATCGACCGCCAGGAGCTCGACGGCTCCTGGGGAGGGATCCAGCCGCCGTGGGTGTGGGCGTTGATCGCGCTCGCCTGCCGCGGCCATGGTCCCGACTCTCCCTACCTCCGCCGCGGCGTCGACGGCTGGAAGCGGTTCTTGGTCGACGAGGGCGACCGCCTCCGCCCCGAGGCGTGCCAGTCCCCCGTCTGGGACACCTGTCTCGCCGTCGTCGCCTTGCGCGCTGCGGGCGTCGCCGCCGACGAGCCCGCGCTCGTCAAGGCGGGCGACTGGATGCTCCAGGAGGAAGTTCGCGCTCGAGGCGACTGGGCCGTTCGGCTGCCGGGGGTCGAACCCGGCGGCTGGTCCTTCGAGTACGACAACGACCTCTACCCGGACATCGACGACGCAGCCGTCGTCGGCATCTGCCTCAACGAGCTCGGCATGGGGAGGGCGGCCGTCGAGCGCGCATGCCGCTGGATCCAAGCGATGCAATGCCGCAACGGAGGCTGGGGCGCCTTCGACAAGGACAACGACGCGTACTGGCTCTACGACATTCCCTTCTTCGACTTCGGCGCCGTCATCGACCCGCCGAGCGTCGATGTCTCCGCGCATGCGGTCGAGCTGCTCGCCAAGGAGCCGGGCTACGAGGAGACGGCGCGTCGCGGAGTGGAGTACCTTCTGCGCGAGCAAGAGCCGGACGGCTCGTGGTTCGGCCGTTGGGGCGTCAATTACCTCTACGGGACGGGAGCCGCGCTCCCCGCACTTGAGGCGGCCGGCTTCGAGCCCGCGCACCCTGTCATGCGTCGCGCGGTGGCCTGGCTCCAGTCCTTCCAGAACGAGGACGGCGGCTTCGGCGAGGACTGCCGCAGCTACGACGAGGGCGAAGCCGGCGAAGCGTGGCGAGGCCGGGGAGCCTCGACCCCTTCGCAGACGGCGTGGGCGCTTCTCGGCCTGGTCGCGGCGGGCGAGGCGGGCTCGGAGGCGGCGGCCCGGGCCGCGGCCTTCCTGGCCGAAGCCCAGCGCGACGATGGTGACTGGGACGAGCCCCATTTCACCGGCACCGGCTTCCCGGGCGACTTCCTCATCAACTACCACCTCTATCGCACGTATTGGCCGGTGATGGCGCTCGGCCGCCTCAAAGCCGCGCTCGCGTGAAGGTCTATGTGAGCGGGGCGACGGGCTTCGTCGGGAGCCACGTCGCCCGCGAGCTCCGCGAGCAAGGCGCGGACATCCGTGACGAGAGGGTCGACCTGCTCGATCCGAGCGCGCTCGAGCGCGCGGTCGACGGCTGCGAGGCGGTCGTCCACGTGGCCGCGCTCTACAGCTACGACGCCTCGCCAACCGAGATCGAGCGCGTCAATGTCGAGGGAACCCGCAATCTCCTCGAGGCTGCGGAGCGAAAAGAGGTGCGGCGGTTCCTCTTCACCAGCACCGCGGGGACCTGCGGGCCGGTGCCCGGCCGCCCCGCGACCGAGGAGGACGAGCCGCCCGCCTGGGAGCTGACGGTGCCGTACAAGCGAACGAAGCTTGCAGCGGAGCGGCTGGCACGCGCCGCGGGCGCGATCGTCGTCAACCCCACGACGCCGATCGGAGAGGGCGACCGCAAGCCGACGCCCACCGGCCGCATGATCGCCGGCGTCGCGACCGGCCGAATCCAGGGCTTCGTGGCCACCACCGGGCTGAACCTCGTGGACGTTCGCGACGTCGCCCGTGGGCATGCGCTCGCACTCGAGCACGGGCAGCCAGGCGAGCGTTACCTGCTCGGCGGCGCCGACCTCTCGCTGGAGGAGTTCTTCGCCGCGATCGCCGACCTGGCCGGCCGCCCGCGTCCGCGCATCCGCGTTCCGTATGCTGTTGCACAGGTTGCCGGTAAGGCAGGGCTCGCGAACCCGGATGAGGTGAAATTGGCCCGATTAGTCGCCGAAGCCCTGCACGTCGACGGAAGGGGAGAGGAATGAAGTTCCCGCTTCGCAGCACCGTCCAGATCGGTCGCTACGTCGCGTCCCAGAAGAAGAACGACCGCTACCCGCTCGTGATCATGCTCGAGCCGACTCTAGGCTGCAACATCGCGTGCATCGGCTGCGGGAAGATCCGCGAGTACGAGTCGAACAAGGCCCGGCTCACAGTGGAGGAGTGCCTGCACTCGGCCCTGGAGTGCCCCGCGCCGGTGATCTCGATCTGCGGCGGCGAGCCGCTCATCTTCAAGGGAATCGAGGATGTCGTCGCTGGCTTCCTGGAAATGAAGCGGAACATCCAGCTCTGCACGAACGCCCTCCGTCTCGTCGACATGCTCGACCGCTTCGAGCCCAATCCGCGCCTCACGTTCGTCGTCCACCTGGACGGCATGCAGGAGATCCACGACTACATCTGCGATTACCCGGGCCTGTGGGACGTGGCCGTCAACGCGATTAGGACCGCGCGCGAGCACGGCTTCCGGGTGACGACGAACACGACGCTCTTCAAGGAGACGAACGTCGACGACGTGATCGAGATGATGGGTTACCTGACGAACGAGGTCGGGATCGACGGCATGCTCGTCGCCCCCGGCTACCAGTACTCGCAGATCGATCCGACCTTGACGATGACGCGCGCCGAGCACGAGGAGAAGTTCAGGAAGATCCGCTTCGCGACGCGGCAAAACGGCTACAGGTGGCTGGCGAGCCCGGTCTACCAGGATTTCCTCACGGGCGACCGCAAGCTGCCGTGCGCGCCGTGGGGCTCGGTGACGCGCAATCCATACGGCTGGAAAGGCCCGTGCTACCTGCTGACGGACGGGATCTTCCCCACCTACGAGGCTCTCCTCGACGGCATCGAGTGGGAGCGCTACGGCCCGGGGAACGACCACCGCTGCGAGCACTGCGGCATCCACTCCGGCTTCGAGCCCGCCGCGACCATCGCGACGACCTCGAGCGTGAAGGAGACCGTACGGAGCCTCGCTTGGACTCTTCGCTGACGCTGGCCTGCGCGCTCGCGGTGGAGGAAAACGTGGCGCGGAAGGCCGGAGCCCGGGCGGCTCGCGTCGGGCTCGGGGTCACCCTGCCCCTTCCCGAAGGGCGGCTCGTCAGCTTCGGCTTCGCCGGCGGCCTGGTGCCCGACCTCGAGCGGGGCGCGCTCCTGACGGCCACGCGAATCGTCTCCGAAACGGGCGAGAAGCTCTGGGAGGGCGAGCCGATCGAGGTCGATGGAGCCCGGCAGGCCGTGATCTGCTCAACTGATCGTGTGATCGACGACCCCGAGGAACGCCGTCGGCTCGCCGATCGAACCGGCGCGGTCGCCGTGGACATGGAAAGCGGGAAGCTGGCGGCCAGCGGCCGGCTCGCGGGCACCGTGCGCGCCGTCTCGGATTCTCCCGGGCGCCCTCTCGGGGGTCTGGCCACCGCCGTGAGGCCGGACGGATCGACCGACTGGAAGGTCGTTGCGCGTTCCGTCGTCGTCGAGCCAATCAGGACGGGACGGGCACTCGTCGGCGCCCAGAGGGCCCGAAGCTCGCTCCAGCGCGCCGCGAAGGCGCTCTCGTGAATAAGCGCGTCCTCGTCGCAGCTCTGCTCGAGCAGCACGGCCCGCCGGTCTACGTGCGGCACGAGATCGTGCACAACGTCCACGTCGTCCGCGACCTCGAGGCTCGCGGCGCCGTCTTCGTCGACTCGGAGGACGACGTTCCGGAGGGCGCTCTGGTCGTCCTCTCGGCCCATGGCGTGGCTCCTCAGGTGTACGAGCGTTGCGCCGAGCGCGGCTTGAAAGTCGTGGACGCGGTTTGCCCGCTCGTCTCCAAGGTGCACGCCGAGGCGCGCCGCTACGGGGGCCGCGGTCTCAAGATCGCCCTCGTCGGTCACGCAGGGCATGTCGAGGTCGAAGGGACGATGGGCGAGGCGCCCGAGGCGATGGTGCTCGTGGAGACAGCGGAGGACGCGCGGAACCTCGAGCTCGAGAACGGCGAGCAGCTCGCGTACCTGACCCAGACGACGCTGTCCCTCGACGACACGGCCGATGTCGTGGACGCCCTCCGCGATCGCTTCCCCGACCTGGTCGGACCGCCTTCCGCGGACATCTGCTACGCGACGCAGAACCGCCAGGACGCGGTGAAGAAGATCTGCGAAGAGGCGAGTCTCGTTCTCGTTGTCGGGTCGCAGACGAGCTCGAACGCGAATCGGCTCGTCGAGGTCGCCCACTCGGTCGGCGCGGAGGCTCACCTGATCGACGACGAGCACGATCTCGACTCGGCCTGGTTGGAGGGGCATGAAACCGTCGGGTTGACCGCGGGCGCCTCCTCTCCGGACCTGCTCGTCGATCGCGTCTTCGCTCGCCTCGCCGAGCTCGGTTTCACCGAGCGCGAAGAGGTCGAGATCGCCCGCGAGGACGTCTTTTTCAGGCTTCCGGCCGAGCTTCGTTAGCGCAGCGGCGACCCGAACCGCGTCTTTCCTCGCGTCCGATCTAGTGGGACAATCGAAAACGGCCTAAGGGGCCCACCATGCTCGATCTCCCAAGCGGTACTGTCACCTTCCTCTTCACAGACATCGAGGGCTCGACGCGTCTGCTCCACGAGCTCCGCGACCGCTACGGCGACGTGCTCGAGGCCCACGCCCGGCTCCTGCGTGCTGCCTTCGAGGAGCACGACGGAAGAGAGATCGACACCCAAGGCGACTCGTTCTTCATCGCGTTCAAGACGGCCAAGGACGCGTTGGCAGCGGCCGTTGCGGCGCAGAGGAACCTTGCAGCCGAGCCCTGGCCCGACGGGATCCGCCCTGCCGTCCGGATGGGCATGCACACCGGCGAGCCGTCCGTTGCCGGGGAGCGCTATCTCGGTCTCGCCGTGCACCGCGCTTCACGAATTTGCTCGGCGGCGCATGGCGGTCAGATCCTACTTTCCGGCACAACCGCGGACCTCGTCGCCGACGAGCTGCCACGGGGAATGTCGCTCCGCACGCTCGGCGAGCACAACCTGAAGGACTTCGAGCGTGCGGAGCGGATCTTTCAGGTCGGCGCCGAAGGACTTCCCACCGAGTTTCCGCCGCTCGCGAGCGCCCGCGCGTCGGAAGATCTGGACGCCTTCCGGGGCCGCGAGAAGGAGCTGGCCGAGGCCGCGGAGGCCGCCGTCGTCGACGTGCCGGTTCGGCGGCGCATGCGTGGTCCCGTCAGGCTTGCGTCGGTAGCAGGCATCGTCGCGCTCGCCGTCGCAGTCTCCGTCATCGCCGTCCTGGCAGGGAGAGGGGGCGCCGGTGATTCGAACGTGTCGGGGACCTTGCCGTCCAGATCCGTTGTGCTCATCGACCCTACGCGAAACGAGGTCAGCGACTCGATCGCGCTCGATGCCTCGCCCTCGTTGCTCCTCGGCCGAGGGCGTGATCTGTGGATCACGAACGCCGCGGACAAGATCCTGCTGCGCGTCGACGCCAGGACGCGAAAGGTCGTGAAGACGATCGGTCTCGGCATGACTCCGCAGGCTGTGGCCACCACCGCGGACGCGGTCTGGATCCTCGGCGACGGCTATCCCTCGGCTCCGCTCGTTCGAGTGACGCCGGCCACAGGCGATGTGGCGGAGATTGCTCGGCCAGGCTGTTGCGACGGCGCGGCGCTCCTCGCCGGCGACGAGAAAAGGCTCTGGATCAGCGCCAACGACAGCGTAACGCTTCAACGCTTCGATACGGAAAGCGGGCGCCTCGGTCCAACCATTTGCTGCGACGTGGGGGCCGATGCGCTCGCGGTCGGCGGAGACGCCCTCTGGGCCGTCGAGCGGTACGACCAGCAAATCGTCCGATTGGATCCTGACACAGGCGCAATTCAGGCCAAGGTTCCGTTTGGTGCTCCCCTCCCGCCGGGGCGCAACTTTCTCGGCACGGAGGTGCTTTCTGCCGCCGTGGCCAGCGAAGCAGGGGCTTGGATCGTCGATTCGGTCAAGGGTCAGGTCTGGCAAATCGACCCCGTGCAAGACACCGTCGTCCGAACGATCTCGGTTGGAGCCGGCGCGAAAGCGATTGCACTGGGCTTCGGCTCGGTTTGGGTGGCGAACCCGGTCACGCAGACTGTTCTTCGCATCGATCCGTCGTCGGGTCGCGTCATCGGGCGAATCAAGGTCGCGGCGCGGTTGGCCGGCATTGCCACCGCCGGAGGAGCGGTCTGGGTCGCCGTACGCTGACGAAGACCATCGCCACGTCGCCGTGTTCCCCCTTCCGCACGCGGACTGCGGTAATTTCCGTTGATGGGAGTAAATGTGGCCTACCCGGGCCGCGACGGCGCACACTCCGCCGCCGCGTGCGACTCGCTCTTTCCCGATGGTGCGGAGCTGGTCCCGCTGCCAAGCTTCACGGCCGTCGTCGAAGCCGCCTCGGACGGGACCGTTGAGTTCGGTGTGCTCCCGATCGAGAGCTCGCTCACGGGCCCGGTCGCGGAGACGCACGACCTCCTCTACGACTCGCCGCTCTCAATCAACGGCGAGACGATCCTGCCGATCCGGCACTGCCTCGTCGGCCCGGAAAGCATCACTCTGGAAGAGATCCGAGTGGTTCGCTCTCACCCGGCCGCCCTGGACCAATGCCGACGCCTGCTGGCCGCCATGCCGTGGGCGACCGCGATCGCCGCGGCGACGACCGCCGACGCGGCACACCAGGTGTCCGAACACGGAGACCCGCACGAGGTTGCGATCGCGAGCGAGCGCGCGGCCAAGGCCTACGGCCTTGCCGTCATCGCCGGCGACGTCGGCGACCACCCCGAGGCGTACACGCGCTTTGTATCCGTCGCTCCCTACACGCGGCTCGACCGGGAGAGCGAGGCGTGGCGCACCGCGTTCTCGTTCATCACGGACCACAAGCCGGGAGCGTTGCACCGGGCGATCGAGCCCTTCGGCCGCCACTCGCTCGACATGGTGCAGCTCGTCTCACGCCCGATCCCGCAGACGCCGTGGCGCTATCGCTTCGACGCCGTCCTCGCCGGCCATCCGCTCGATTCGGTGGTCGCCGAGACGCTGGCAGAGGTCGCCCGCCTCACGCGCGAGCTACGGGTCTTCGGGTCTTACCCGGCCCACAGTTAGGAGGGCTTGACGAAACATCATCTGTGCCGCCGGAGGCGCGCCGCTCGCCCCCAGGCTGTGTCCTCGGTCGCCCCCAACGCATCCGCGTTCAGAATGACACGGGGCTCCCTGCGTCCTTGCCTCGGAACGACCAGCGCGTCCCGGCGACGAGTGACGTTCCGCCAAACCCTCCTAGTCAGGAACCCGCGCTAGCGTCCACTCCGCACCGGTCGGGATGTCGCAACCCTCCTCGAGGAAGACGATGTGAAGTCGTCCTCGAGCCGATCTTTGGCCTTCTTGATGCCCGTCTGCCACTCCCAGATATCCGCGCACTCGGGCCGACTCGTCGCGAACGCAACCGTGGATCCGTCCAGCTCGTACGTTCCCTCGGCGTAGTAGGGGACGCCGAGTCTGTGCGTGTCCACGGCGAAGGTGCCGTCCGCGTTGAACCGGAACAAGGTCGAGCTGCCTGTCCGGCTCCAGGTGCCGACGAGGCGCTTCGCCGTCGGCGGCGGCTCTTCGATCTCCGGCAGTGGAACGGTGGTCGTGCCGCCGGGAGACGTCGAGGCCTGTGTGGCGGCTTCCTCTCCTTCGCCGCCGCAGGCCGCGAGAACGAGAGTCATCCCAGCCAGAGTGGCGACGCGTCGGACGGGCACAGGCCGAGAATGCTCCGGCTAGGGGACTCGGAGCTCCTTCTCGAAGCGCGTGTGCTCGCGCTTGACCCTCATGCCCGCGCGCTCGTAAAAGCGCTTCGCGCCCGTCCGATTCCAGGAATCGACGACGAGCGCGACGTGTGGGCGGCCCCGGCGGTGGAACTCGACGAACGCCTGGTGGAGGAGCGCGAGACCCAGCCCCCGCCCACGCCAGCCGCGGGCGACGGCGAGCTGGCGAACCCAGCCCTCGCTCTCGTAGTCCGGGCAGACGATGCACCCCGCCAGCTCGTCCCCGGCGAAGGCGAGGAACCAGAGGGAGGGGTCGAACGCCCCGCGCTTGATGTTGTGAGCCTCCCACTGCTCGAAGGGCTCGAACGGCCGACCGCGCTGGTTGTCCGCGAAGGAGCGCGCGATCACCCCGTACACGGCTTGGGCATCGCGCTCGGGGTCGAACGTGCGCACCGTGATTCCCTCAGGCCACTCGGGTTCCGGCGGCGGCTTGTCCAGCGGAAGCACCATCCGCCAGTACGTGCGCATCGAGCGATAGCCGGCCCGCCGGAGCAGCTCGCGGCCGGACTGGTTGGCCGTGCTGAGAGCCTGGCCGAGGACGATCGTCGTCCCGGGCGCCGCGCGCTCGAGCGCCCGGCGCTCGACGCGCTCGAGCAGCCTGGAGCCGATCCCCTGCCCGCGGTGCTGGGGGTGCACGAACACGTCGGTGTCCCCGTCGAAGCGGAGCAGCGCGTAGCCCGCGAGCGCTCCCTCGGGCGTTTCCGCCACCCACGCGTCCCGCTCGAGGTCAAAGCCTGGGCTGCCCCAATCCGCGAGGAGGTCATCGAGCTCGAAGTCCGGCGCGCCGAATTCGTCGACGTCGAACGCGACGACGAGATCGGTCACCGCCTGCGCGTCGGCCTGGACCGGGGGCCGGATCCTCATCAAAGCTCCTGAGCGACCGCTCCCACGAAGCCGGGCAAGGTCTCGAGCGTGTAGCCGCCCTCCAGGACGAGAGCGACGCGCTCGCAGAGCCCGCTGGCCCGGCGGGCAAGGTCCGCGAAGCCGGCCTCCGTCACTTGCATTCCGCCGAGCAGGTCGCCCGCGCCTGCGTCGAATCCCGCCGACACGAGGAGGAGGTCAGGCTCGAAGGCGCCGATCGCCGGCTCGACGATCTCTTCCATCGCCCCAACGTACTCGTCGTCTCCCGAGCCCGCGTCCAGCGGCACGTTGATCGTCGTCTCGTTGCCCTCCCCCGGCCCTCCGGAGCCCGGCCAGAAGGGCCACTGATGGAGCGAGACGAAGAGGACAGACGGGTCGCTCCAGAAGATGTCCTGCGTGCCGTTGCCGTGATGCACGTCCCAGTCGAGAATGGCGATGCGCTCGGCAACCAGCTCGATCTGGGCCCAGCGAGCCGCGACGGCGACGTTCGCGAAGAGGCAGAAGCCCATCGCGCGTGCCGGGAGGGCGTGGTGGCCGGGAGGGCGGACGAGTGCGAACCCGCCGCGCTCGACGGCAGTGATCGCCGCGCCGGCCGCAAGCCGCGCCGTCTCGTATGAGGACGGCGTGCAGATGGTGTCCTCATCGAGACTGACGGTTCGGCCGCTCTCCGACGTCTCTCGGATGAAGCGGATGTAGTCGGGATCGTGGCAGTACGCGAGCTCGGCCTCGCTCGCTCGCCGCGGCTCTTCGAAGTCGGGAAAGGCCTCGTGGAGGACGCGAATGCGCTCCTGCCGCTCGGGGTGGTCGCCGGTGGGGTGCAGGCGGGCGAAGTCGCCGTGGCTGATGAAGGGGATCAAGCCGAAATCCGGTCGCGGAGCCGCTTCGCCAGCGCGCCATGCCCCCACTGCTCGACGAGCTCGGCGGCGCGCTTCCAGGTTGGCTGCGCGTCGGGGAGATCCGGCACCGGAGCCTCGTACTGCAAGCGCGTCATCCGCAGATACGTACGCAGATCGTCTGCGATCGTCGGGAAGCCGCCGTCCTGGAGCGCCGCATCGAGCGAGCCGTACTTCTTCAGGACCGCCGCCGCTCGGCCCGGTCCGACCCCAGGGGCGCCGGGGATCCGGTCGGATGGGTCTCCGCGCAGGGCGACGAAGTCCGGCACCTGCTGGGGATCGACCCCGTAGCGCTCACGCACCTCGTCCGGCCCGACGCGGTCGAGCTCGCTCACGCCTCTGCGCGGCTGCAGGACGGTCGTCTTCGGGCTTGCGAGCTGGAAGAGGTCGCGGTCGTTGGTGAGGACGAGAGAGGTGCCGCCGCGCGCCTCCTCGGCGGCCACCGCGGCCGCGAGGAAGTCGTCCGCCTCGTAGCCGGCTCCCTTCGCCCACGCGAAGCCGAGCGCTTCGACGAGCTCCGGCAGCCGGTCGAGCTGGTCGGTGAGCTCCTTGGGGAAATCGCGCCCCGCTTGGTATTGAGGGAGGAGCTCGTTTCGGTACGTGGGCACGCCGACGGTGTCGAAAGCGACAAAAACGGCACGCGGACGCTCGGCCTCCCAGACCCGTAGCAGCATGTTCATGAACCCGACGACCGCGTTGTCCGGCTGCCCGTCAGCGCCCTTGATGGACTTCGGAAGGGCGTGCCAGGCGCGGTGCGCGAGATTGTCTCCGTCGACTGCGAGTAAAGGTGGAGGTGCCATTCGGCCGAATAATGGCCTGTTTCCCCCTCTTCGCTATCTTGAATTCGTGGGCAAGACACTCGTCATAGCCGAAAAGCCGTCCGTCGGCCGCGATCTCGCGGGCGCGCTTCCGGGTACCTTCAAGCAGAGCCAGGACAAGACGCACCTCGTCGGCGACGACTACACCGGAGAAGTTCAAGCTCGTCCCCAACGACGACAAGGCGAAGAAGCAGCTCAAGGCCGTCCACAAGCTCATGAAGAACGACGAGGTCGATCTGATCGTCAACGCCTGCGACGCCGGCCGCGAAGGCGAGCTCATCTTCGCCTACCTCTACGAGACCTCCGGGGTGCGCAAACCGGTCAAGCGCCTCTGGCTCAACTCGATGACGAAGAAGGCCATCGAGGAAGCCTTCACGGCTCTTCGAGACGGCGAGCAGATGAAGCTGCTCGAGGAAGCGGCTCGCTCGCGCTCGGAGGCCGACTGGCTCGTCGGGATGAATGCGACCCGCGCCGCGTCGATCCGCCTGCGTGCAGCCTTCGACGGAGCCGTGTCGCTCGGCCGCGTGCAGACGCCGACGCTGGCGCTCGTCGTCCGCCGCGAGCTCGAGATCCGTGCCTTCAAGCCGGAGCCCTACTGGCTCGTGGAAGCGAGCTTCGCCGCTCCCGAGGAGCGCCTCTACAGCGGCCGCTATCTCGGCGGCAAGCGCATTCCCGAGGACGACGCGACCAAGGTCGTCGAGGAGACTCGCGGCAAGCCCGGGCTGATCACGAAGCTCGAGAAGAAGGAGGAGCGCGAGAAGCCCGAGCTCCTCTACGACCTCACCTCGCTCCAGCGCAACGCAAATGTCCTTTTTGGCTTCTCCGCGCGCCGCACCCTCGGGGCTGCGCAGAAGCTCTACGAGGAGCACAAGGCGCTCACGTACCCGCGCACCAACTCGCGCTTCCTGACGAGCGACATGATCGGCGAGATCAAGCCGACGGCCGATCTCGTCGGGCGTAACAGCAAGTACCAGGAAGCCGCCCGCTACGTGACTCGACTCGACAAGCTGCCGCTCGGCCGCGTCGTCAACGACGCTCGCGTCGAGGACCACCACGCCATCATCCCGACGAAGTCCGAGCACGATCTCGCGAAGATGGGGCCCGACGAGGCCCGGATCTACGACTTGGTCGCCAAGCGCTTCCTGGCCGTGTTCCATCCGGAGGCGGTCTTCGAGCGCACGCGCGTCGAGACGACCGTCGAGGAGCACGTCTTCCGCACGAGCGGTCGCGTCCTGCTCGAGGCAGGCTGGAAGAGCGTCTACGGCGCAGAGGCGAACGGAAAGGCCAGGGAGGAAGACTCCGGCGGTGACCAGCTCCTGCCGGTCCTCCGCGAGGGCGAGCAGGTCGAGACCCGTTCGGTGGAGTCGCTGCGCAAGGAGACCCAGCCGCCGAGGCGCTTCAGCGAGGCCTCGCTCCTCGCCGCCATGGAGACGGCCGGCAAGGACATCGAGGACGCCGAGCTGCGCGAGGCCATGAAGGACTCCGGGATCGGGACTCCCGCCACCCGCGCCTCCATCATCGAGCGGCTCATTCAGGTCGGCTACATCGAACGCGAGGGCCGTGCACTCCACGCCACCGAGAAGGGCGTGCAGGTTATCTCGCTGCTCGGGCCCCATCCGCTGACGTCGGCGGAGATGACCGGAGACTGGGAACGACGGCTTGCGCTGATCGAGCAGGGCGAGGACACCCGCCCGGCCTTCATGTCCGACATCCAGAAGTTCACGACCGAGACCGTCGCGGAGCTCGACAAGCTCAAAGGGATCAAGATCGAGCGTGCCAACCTCGGCCCGTGCCCGGTTTGCGGCCGCGACGTGATCGAGAACCGCAAGGGCTACTCGTGCTGGTCGAAGGACGATCCCGGTTGCGGCTTCGTCATCTGGAAGAAGAAGGCGAGCAAGATCCTCCCGACCGCCGTCGTCAAGGAATTGATGGAGACGAAGCGCACGGCGAAGCCCGTAGCCGGCTTCAAAGGGCGCTCGGGACGCGCGTTCAGCGCGAAATTGGCTCTCGAGCAGGGTGACGACGGCAAGTGGCGCGTCGAGTTCGACGAGGAATGGGCCCGCAACGGCGCCAACCGAACCGCCGAGCCGACGTCTGAAGCTGTAGAAGCCTGAGCCTCAGCGCAACAGCTCCGTAACAACGACGTTAAAACCCAGTTAAGGCCCCGTATCAGGTGTAGCCGAACCAGGGAATTCGTCCTACAGTCAGAACGTTGGATTGGGTTGGAGCCATCCGTCCAGCTTCGTTTACCGAAAGGAATTTCAGAAACACGTGACCCAGAACTCCTCTATGCACGAGCTTCTTGACACGATCCAGGGTCGAACCCTGGTTGAAAGCGCTGAAGAGCGCGGCTACGTTGAGCCTGCTGAGCTCGAGGCGCTCGCGCTCGAGCTTGACCTCGGCGACGACGAAGTGGCCGAGTTCACGCACGAGCTGGAGTCGATCGGGCTCGAGATCGGACCACCCGTCGACGAAGCGCCCGAGGAAGTCGAGATTGCAGCCGGCCCGGTCCAGGGGGCGGGCGACAGCCTGCAGCTCTTTCTCGCCGATGTCGGTCGCCACAAGCTTCTGACCGCCTCGGAGGAGGTCACGCTCGCCAAGCGGATCGAGAAGGGCGACCCGCGCGCCAAGCGGGTCATGATCGAGTCGAACCTCCGCCTGGTCGTCTCGATCGCCAAGGGCTATCGGGGCCTCGGCGTTCCATTCCTCGATCTGATCCAGGAAGGAACCCTCGGCCTCAACCGCGCAGTCGAGAAGTTCGACTGGCGCCGGGGCTTCAAGTTCTCGACGTACGCGACCTGGTGGATTCGCCAGTCGGTGCAGCGCGCCGTCGCCAACAATGCACGCACGATCCGCGTGCCCGTCCACGTGGTCGAGCGCCAGCAGAAGCTTGGCCGCGCCGCGCGCCGGCTCGAGGTCGAACTCGGGCGCGAGGCGACGAAGCAGGAGCTTGCGGAGGCGACCGGCCTCCCGCTACAGCACGTCGACGAGGCGCTCGGAGCCGCGCAGGCGTCCGTCTCGCTCAACCAGTCGGTTGGCGCCGACGACGAGGGCGAGCTGGGCGATCTCTTCGCCGACCGCGAGGCCGTCGACCCGTTCGACGAGGCCGAGGAATCGCTGCGCAAGCAAGGCGTGCGCCGGGCTCTCGACGCTCTTCCCGAGCGTGAGCGGCGCATCCTCGAGCTGCGCTTCGGCTTCGAAGGCGATCCGTGGACGCTCGAGGCGATCGGCCACGAGCTCGGTCTCACGCGCGAGCGTGTGCGCCAGCTCGAAGGCCAGGCTCTCCATCGCCTCGCCGCAATCCGCGACCTCGCCTCTGTAGCCAGCTCGAACTAAGAGGGCTTGGCGGGCGAGGGTGCACCCGGCCGTGTGCCGTCGAGGAGCTCTGCCTCTTGGAGGCGGAGGCGCCGCCGCCGAACGAGCCAGAGGAGCAGTGCCAGGACGACCAGCGGGCTGAGGACGATGGCCGCGAAGAGCCCCACAGCGCCAACACGTCCGAGAACGTGAAGCGCGTCGTGGGCGATCCCGCCGATGCCGCTCTTCTGCGTCGTGCCGGCCGCCGCCTGGGTGTGGAGCAGGAGGCTGAGGTCGGCCGTCGCCGCGTCGCTGACGACACGCGCCTTCGAGCGCCGGACAGACGTCAGCTCTCCGCGGAGACGCTCGAGCCTGATCTCGAGCTCGAGCCGCTGATTCGCGTTCAGGGTCCCGCTGTCGAGGCGTAGCTGTGCGATCGCGATGGCGCGGCGGAGAGCTTCGATCCGCTGCGCTGCGCGGTCGATATCCGCCTGGCGATCCTCGGTCGCGACGCGCTGGCCCGTGATCGCGCCGAGCCTGGAGAGGCGGAAGAGGGCGTCGTCGATCCTCCCCACGGGCACGCGGATGGACATCTCGGCCCTTCCCTCGTCTCCGCGCGTTCCGACGGTGGAGGAGGCGACGAAGCCACCGAGCTCCCGCGTGATGCGCATCGCGTCGTTCGCCGCCGCGGAGAGCCGGTCTGCGTCGCGCACCCGCAGCTCGATCCACATGTCGACGTGGCGAGCCCGCGCGGTCGGGCCGGCGAAGTCCAGAGCCGCGATCGAGGGCGCCAGGAGGGGTAGCCCGTCGGCCTCCGACGATCGGAACGCCGTGCTCGCTTGATCTCGATGTACAACCGCTGCCTCGAGCGCTCGTTTCGGCACCTGGGTGTCGGACGAACCGAATCCGAAGCGGCCGAAAACGACCGGGACCGCGACGAGCACGAGCAGGAGCGGGGCGAGGACGAGCGCCAACCGTTGGCGAGAGGCGAACGGCCGCCGGGGCGGACGCGAAACCGACAGGGCCCGCACGCGCCTCCGAAGATCCTCGCTTGCCGCGGGCGCGCTGGACCGAAGCTCCAGCGCGAGCCCCTGGATGCGTGCCTCCGTATGGGTGTCCGGCACGGCGCCGCCGAGAAGCTCCTCCAAGCGTGCCGGGGCGATCAGTTCAGACGTGGACATGAGTCCCGATCCTCTCTTCGAGCTTGTGCAGGGCTCGTGCGAGCCGCATCGAGCATGCCGAGCGGCTGATTCCGAGTAGGCGGGCGGCATGCTCGGCGTCGAAGTCGAGCACAACGCGTAGAGCGATCACTTCGCGCTCGCCGGCCGTGAGGGAAGCGAGCGCGGCGTCGACCGCAGGCGAAAAGGCGCCGGGCAGCCCCGTCCCCTCCTCGTGCTCGCTCTCTCGGGCGAACCGCTCCTCACGCTTGCGCCGCCTGGCTTCGGCCCGGAAGTGGTCGAGCGCGACGGAGCGGCCAATCTGGCAGAGCCAGGCGCGTTCGGTCGCTCGGCGTGGGTCGTAGCGCCTCCACTTGCGCAGAGCCCGCTCGAACGTGCTGGCGGTCAGGTCTTCCGCCAGTCCCGCATCCGCGGTGAAGACGAGCAAGTAACGGAGGACGTCGTCAAGATGGGCCTCTGCGACCTCGGCGAAGCTTCGCCTCCGCGGTACCCGCGCGGGCCAGGCGTGCGCGAGCGCGTTCACAACCGTTACTACGCCGCCGCCCGCCTTTTGCGTCACGTTGCTCTAGCTGAAAGCGTAGAGCTCGGCCTCGGAATCACAAGGATTCCCGCGGCCGTACATGACCGTGCGGGCGGTCACGTCCGCCACGCACCAGAAGACGGTCTGCGGCTCTCCGGGGGCGTGGCCGTGCCGGCAGAGCGCGTCAGGGCCGTTCTCGTGGTCGGAGAGGATCTCGCGCAGACCCGTCCGCGTCATCGGCTCGCCGACCGCCTCGTCGAGTAGCTCTCGCGTACGGCGAAGGCGAAGAGCTGAGCCCTCCACCCGGTCGCTCGCCTCGTAGTCGAGCATGTCCGGATGGACGTAATGGTTCGTGTGGACCAGCGTGCCCTCGGAGCCGGGCGTCAGTGCCTCGCCTGCCGTCGCCGACCCCTCGATAGAGACGACGACGTCGCCGTGAGCGACGACCCAGTTGTAGGAGGAGGCGCGGGCGGGGTGGAGGATGGCCTTGACGGCATCGGATAGCGACCGCCGCGTGAGCACGTCGCGCATCTGGAGGAGCCGCGGGATGCCGATGCCCTCGTCCTTCGGCGAGACCTCGTTCCCCGTCACCGAGAGCCCGGCGTCGTTCCAGCCCACGCTGATCCACGGGCCGATGCCGAGCGTGAAGATCATCGGCTCGTCCTCGACCCGCCACTCGATCGCGACGACGTCGTCCTCTTCGCTGGCGGTGAGATCGTTGTTGTGGCCGACGAGGAGATGGCCGTTCGCGCTCAGCGAGGAGGTCGCGGCGATGTCGGTGCAGCCCGTGTGGGCCGTTTCGCGAACGGGCGCTGTGTGGATCTCCTCGACCGAAGCCGCGAAAAGGCGAAGCGGGTCGATCTCCGCGGCGTTCGCCGCCGCATCCAACTCCTCGACGACCCACGGCAGGTACTTGACCGCGGGCGCGCGGAAGCGCAGGACCAGGTCGGGGTCGTACTCCAGGGCCTCCACCCGGCGCTGGATCGCCTCGCGAGTGGCGGCGCCGATCGCCGCGCCGGCCTGCGCATGAGTGCCCGTGGCGCGCACGTGGGGAATCACGGCAGCGACTCCTGGGGCTCGCGCCGTTCGGGAAGCGGCCTTTCGAGCAACTCGCGCACGTAGGCAACGCACTCTTTCACAGCAGCGTCGAGAAGGGCACGTCCCTTTTCAGCCGTGGCCTTGGTCGCGTCGCCCTGCACGCCGGTGCGGGAGAAGGACGACCACCACGGCATGATCTTCAGCGGCCCGTCCGACCAGTCCATCCACGAGTGCTCGCCGGCCGGGTAGCCGCGCTCGTCGACGGCCTTCTCCATGTCCACTGCATCCGGATCGATCGCCAGGTACATGGACGTCTCCAGCTCGCATGCGTGTGCCATTCCGCCGCGCTCGGAGTCGCGCAGCTCCGCGATCAGGCGTGCGGCTTCGGGGCCGGAGGTGTGGAAGGCGGCCGCGGCGAGCACGTCCGGGTGCTCCACCGCCACAAGTCTTGCCGCCGCCTCGACGAAGTTCTGGTTCGATCCGTGCCCGTTCAGGAAGAGCATGCGCTTGAAGCCGTGACGCGCCAGCGACGTGCCCACGTCTGTCAGGTAGCGCGTGAACGTGTCCCACGCGATCGTGATCGGGCCGGGAAAGTCCATGTGATGCGGGGAATAACCGTGCGGAATCGGCGGCAGGAGGAGGATTTCCTGCGGCGCCGCTTCCGCCGCGCGGCGGCAAATCTCGGCGGTCAGGCGCAGATCGGTGTCGATCGGCAGGTGCGGGCCGTGATCCTCGAGCGTCGCTACCGGGATCAAGCAGACCAGGTTCTCGCCGGTGGCCTCCCTCACTTCAGGCCAGGTGAGACGCTCGTAGAGGAGCGGAACGGTGCGCATTTTGGCCTGCGATCCTAACCCCGGGGCTTGCCCGAACGTCGTAGCTCTTACATACTCCCTGCCGGTCCGCCGTGGCGGCGGTCGCTTTTCGAAAGGAGATCACGTGAGGGGAAAGTTGTTCAAGTTTGCCCTCCTGCTCGTCACGATCGTCGCCCTGGCCGCGGCGGGCTGTGGAGGCGGTGAAGAAGGAGCGGGTACAGGCACAGGCACGGGTGGAGGAACTGAAGGTGGCACGCTCGTGTTCGCCTCGTCCGCCGATCC
>WNFV01005137.1_pt1 | contig 30507 bp, 20 predicted proteins | sample 5400101 | NCBI WGS metagenome assembly WNFV01 (sample SAMN13153361, study PRJNA577476) | soil metagenome | isolation source: 115 cm soil or saprolite under grassland replicate 1 | place: USA:California | collected 2016-06-15 | reverse complement strand
TATTCACGGATTGACTGACGGGGTGGCAACCGAGCCTAAAGACATTGAAACCATTTTCAGTCTGTTGCCTTCCGGCATCTGGCAGGGCCTTACAGAGGCCGAAAAAACGCATCTTGCCGAAGTGCTTCGCGAGGGAGCTGATCTGTTTGTCGTTGCTACCAATTTCGACGTTCGTGATTTCGATGAAAAGTTCTACAACCTAAAGGAAAAGCTGGCTGAATTAGGTGAAGTGATTTCAACCTCGCCAACCGTGGACCCACAGGTCTCTGATAAGATCAATTTCCGAATTCTTTTTGCCAACAATTCTACCTCTGAAGATCTGAAGAACCTCATCAGCTGTCTGACTGATGTAACCGCTGACGAACTGAAAGAGTATACGTCAGACAAGAAAAGAAGCGATACTGAAGCGACGCTGAGGAAGGAAGTTGATTCCCCTCCAACGACTACGAATACCGTTCGACTTGATCTTAACGAACTCGACGGCCTCATCTCTTCGACACATGAACTTTTCCGCGCAACTTTAGCTGCTCTTGGTTTCGCGCTCTCTAATTGTCCTGACGCTAACACACAGGAGTTTTTAGCGACCAGGGATGTTGCGATTAGAGGCTCATTCATGGCAGTCGAGGATCAAATCATCAATCTCAGAATGGTGTCTGTCGAGCGGATACTCAAGCACGCAGTTAGGGCTGGCCGCGTTGCTGCGCAACTCGCGCACAAAGAGATCGAGTTTGAAGTTGTCGGCGTCGACTTAAAACTGGATAAGCTGCTTTGTGATCTCATCGCCGATCCACTGCAACATCTGATCCGGAATGCCGTCGATCATGGAATCGAGACGAGGGAAGAACGCCTGTCGCGCGGGAAACTACCGCTGGGCAAAGTGAAGATTGAGGCGGCTCGATACGGAACCCGGACGAACATTCGAGTTACGGACGATGGTCGTGGAGTCGAACCCGCAATTGTATCCCGCGCAGCCACCGCGCTGGGTATCATCGAGGAGGGCGACCAACTTGACATGGAGAGGAGCCTGCGATTGATCTTTCGTCCTGGGTTTTCTACGGCCGCGTCAGTATCCAATGTTTCCGGCCGAGGTGTGGGTCTTGATGTGGTGGAAACTGCGGCTGAACAGGTTGGTGGTGAGGTTCGGGTCTCAAGTGAACCAGGCCTGGGATCTTCGTTTGAGATCTCAATGCCAATGACGTTCGGACTTTTGCGTTCGACTGTCCTCGTCTCGGGAGGTCATCGCTACTGTCTCGATGCGGGCCAGGTGATGGCTAGCGAATTAGCGAATGTCGAACTGATTGAAAAAGATGAGACTGGAGAGCGAATAAGAATCCAGGGTGAACCGTTGCCCTTGCTTCAGCTTTGTCAACTGTTGGGAGAACCCGCAAAAATTGAACCTTCTGGAGAGGTACATATTGTCACTTGCCATCTTCCGCAGAGAAAAGGAGAAAGGAGCCGGCCGCTCGCGCTATTAGTGGATGATGTTGAAGGTTCGGAGGAGCTATTAATCCGCAATCTCGGTCGTCACGGCGTGCGATGGCGCGGCGTCGCCGGAGCAGCCGAATTGCGCGATGGAACGGTTGCCCTGGTGATCGATTTACACGGGTTACTGGACGCCATGCAGCTGAAAGTCCCAGAATTCATTTAAAGACCCAAAGCTATGTTGACCCCGTTTTGAATTCTACGCCCATTCAACCTTTGGCTTCATTTTGTGCCAACTTGTAGCGCCCTCAAACGCCCGGGCGACTCTCAATGGGAAGCCCTCCTGATAAAGTCCACCAGTAAACATAATTGATTGTGGCAGTCCTTTGATAAATCCACACGGGACCGCCACTGCCGGATGTCCGGTCAGATTTGTGATCAGCAAACTGGGGCTGCCCAATGACGGTGAAACGAAGACATCGTATTTTGACATTAATTGGTCCATCTGATGCATCAACAGTCTTCGCGCGCGCTGTGCACGAATATACTCCACGGCGGGAATAAAACGGGCACTCCGAAACGTATTTGGCCAGTCTCCTGGCTCCTGACCGGACAGCTGGTTTATGCCGCCGTCACGCGTAAGATCGTCGAAGGCTGCGGCGGCTTCGGCAACGAGAATCATTCGCAGTGCACCCGCAGAAAATTTCGGTAATTCAACGGCTTCGAGTCTTACGCCCGCTGCCCTTAAGGATGTTAGGGCTTGTTCGTAAAGCTTTTTCCGTTCAGCATCCGTTTGCTGGTCAAATTCGGTCTTGAGATAACCAATCCTTATCCCATCCAGCGGCATATCGGGTAACCAGCTGAAGGACATGTCGCCAACCGTCAAATCACGCCCGTCTGGCCCATAGATGGCATTAAGCACGATCGCGCAATCTTCGACGCCGCGACAAATCGGCCCAATCTTATCCATGGACCAACTGAGAGCCATCGCTCCATACCGACTGACGCGCCCGTAAGTTGGTCTTAACCCCACCACACCGCAACGCGTTGATGGCGAGATGATCGAACCGAGGGTTTCGGTGCCAATGGAGAAACCCACCAATCCGGCTGAGGTTGCCGCTGCGGGACCCGCTGATGATCCACTCGACCCTGTTTTGTCTTCCTCGACCTGCCAGGGATTTCTCGTTACGCCGGCGAACCAGCGCGAACCTTGCGCCAGCGCTCCCATTGAAAGCTTTGCTACCAGAACTGCACCGGCGCTCCGCAAGCGCTCAACTACCGCGGCATCATGATCAATTATCTGATTGCGATATGGCTCCGCTCCCCAGGTCGTAGGAATCCCCTTTGTCGCAAAGAGATCTTTTGCCCCCCAGGGAATGCCATGCAACGGCCCTCGATATCTGCCGGAAGCAATTTCGCGCTCCGCGTCCGCGGCCTGAGATAAGGCGACATCTTCGGTTAAGGTGACAATGCAATTGAGTTTCGGCCCAAACCGTTTTAGTCGCCCTAGATACATTCTGGTTAACTCAATCGGCGACAATTTACGCGTTCGAATCAGTTCGGCAAGCTGCCGCACAGTGGCGAAGGCGAGCTCCTCAACCGCGTTGAACGATGGCACTTCAGCTCGCGTTAGCTTGAGTTTGCCGGGTTTCAGGTTGAACTTCTTGCCGGGCAATGCCGGGTGAAACAGTGTGGCTGGTTCCGTGTCAAGGGGAACGTCGATTTTCCGCAGCGCTTCATACGCCTCCAAATTTCGATTGACGTTCTGCAGTGCCAACTGCTTCTGGGCGTCAGTTAATTCGATGCCAAAAAGCTGTTCAGCTCCGTGTAACATCTCTTTGGTTACGCGCAAGGCGGCTTGCTGTTGTGGTGAGGGCGTGGTGGTGGGAGTCGCTATTTGGGCAAGAGTTGAAGTGATTTGAGAGTAAGGTGTCGCCGCAGTAGCCACTCCAAGGGCCTGCATAAGCTTTACAAAACTCCGCCTGTCTAATCCACCATTGCTCTTGGGCCGGCTTGGTCCACCCTTGCCGGCACCTGGTTTTCGCCGTTCCTTTCTCATAAGCGTCTCATCTCCACCATATGCTTTAGGCACTCCGCTCCTCGTTTGTCGGCTGATAAAAAGTTCGAAAAGAGGAGACTGCAGACGATTGGTTACAAAATCGCGCGAGATTATAACGCAGGTTTCTCGGCTTATGCCGGATGCATTGAATCGGCTAAAGGTGGTAGGCTATAAATTCAATTAGTTTTGCGAAAAAATCCACTTCATTCATCGCGGGGTGGTCATTTGAGCTGTGGCTTAGAAGGGTGCGTGGAAGTTGAACCAGAGAATGGATGTATCAGAAGTAATCGCTGAGAATTTTGGGGCCAACGCGACTTACGTAGAAGGATTGCTCAACCGGTTTCGTACTAATCCCGAACTGGTTGATGAGTCCTGGCGCGCATATTTCACGGAATTGCTGGACGATGCTCAGATGGGTGCCAGTACCGACGGATCCGGGAACGGTCGCGCTACTGCAGTGGTCCTCACGGAAGATTCGTCTCGACCCGGATTGCAGACTACCGAGCCAAAAATGGCAGGAGCGGCAGCAGCGCCCGCTCCTGAGGCCAAATCTCCCGTGACAGTTTCCTCAGAGACTCTGGCGCACGCAACGCCAATCCGTGGTGGCGCCCTCAAGATAGTCGAGAACATGGAGGCGAGTCTCTCCATTCCCACTGCGACTTCTCAGCGCCGAATACCGGTAAAGCTTCTGGATGAAAATCGGCGAATCATAAATAAATATCTTGAGGGCAATGACCGCGGCAAAGCTTCCTATACCCATTTGATCGGGTGGGCGATTCTGCGAGCATTGCAGAAATTTCCCCAACTAAATGATGGTTATCAGATTGTAGACGGCGCTCCAGCTCGCGTCAGTCGAGAGGACGTAAATCTCGGTGTCGCCATTGATGTTACAAAGAAAGACGGGACCCGGTCCCTGTTGGTGCCCAACATCAAGAAAGCTAACAGACTAACGTTTCATCAGTTTCTCGCAGCCTACGACGACGTAGTTAAGCGGGCCCGGGCTGGCAAGTTAGAGATTGGCGACTTTCAAGGCACAACTATCTCGCTTACGAATCCCGGGACGATAGGAACAGTTGCTTCTACTCCGCGCTTAATGGCAGGGCAGTCAGTGATAATCGCCACCGGTGCGATCGAGTATCCAGCTGAGTACCAGGCCATGGCTCCCGAAGCCCTGTCCCAAATGGGAATCAGTCGCAGTGTCACTATTGGCAGCACCTATGACCACCGGATTATTCAAGGCGCAGAGTCGGGAGCGTTTCTCGCACTAGTGCATGAATTGATCATCGGCAGACATCAATTTTTCGATCAGATCTTCGCGGATCTGGGTATCGCACACGCACCTTTGCGGTGGAATTTGGATCGCAATCCGTTCTTTCTTCCGGGCGATCAAACCCGCGAACAGACCAGGAAAGAAGCGAGCGTGATGGAGCTAATTAATGCCTATCGCGTGCGCGGCCACTTGATAGCGGATATCGACCCGCTCCATGCCATGCCGGTGCTGTACCACTCCGAATTGGACATTGAAACCTATGGTCTAACCATCTGGGACCTCGATCGTGAGTTTATTACCGGGGGACTTGGCGGCACTGACATCGCTACGCTGCGCGAGATCCTCGAGATTCTACAACGAGCATACTGCGGCAAGGTAGGCATCGAATACCGCCATATTCAAAGTAAGGAAGAAAAGCTTTGGATTCGCGAACAGATCCGCAGGCAATTTGTTCATCCCGAGCCGGTCCCTGCTGAAATTAAAAAGCAGCTCTTGTGGAAGTTAATCGCCGCAGAGCAATTCGAGCGCTTTCTGCACACCAAGTATCTCGGTCAGAAGAGATTTTCGCTGGAAGGTTGCGAGACAATTATTCCCTTGCTTGATCAGTTGATCGAAGGAGCCGCTACGCGCGGCGTAGAAGACATTACACTGGGAATGGCTCATCGCGGCCGTTTGAATGTACTCGCGAATGTTATCGGCAAATTCTGTGAGCGCATTTTTGCCTCTTTCGAAGGCTCTGTTCACCCCGAATTTCCCGCAGATGAAGGCGACGTAAAATATCATCAGGGCGCAACTGGTGAACGCGAGAGCCTTAGTGGTCGAAAAGTTCGTCTTACGCTTTCGCCAAATCCCAGTCATCTGGAAGCTGTCGATCCGGTCGTCGAAGGAATGGTGCGAGCCAAACAGGATGACATGAAAGACCGGCTGGGCATGGCGCGCGAGGAAGTCATTGATCGCGCTCTGCCGGTGCTACTGCATGGTGATGCTGCCTTTGCCGGCCAGGGCGTAGTCATGGAGACTCTTAATCTCGCAGCGCTAAAAGGTTACCGCACCGGTGGCACGATCCACATCATCATTAATAATCAGATCGGATTCACCACTTCACCGAAAGCGGGTCGCTCGACGATCTATTCAACAGACGTTGCTCGCATGACGCAGTTGCCGATTTTCCACATCAACAGCGATGACCCGGAAGCTGCCTACCGCGTATTGCAGATTGCTTTGGACTATCGTCAGCAGTTCAACAAGGATGTGGTACTGGACGTCGTGGGATTCCGGAAATTGGGCCACAATGAAACGGACGAACCGAGTTACACGCAACCATTGATGTATACGCGCGTTAAGGCGCACCCGGGAGTGCGGGCGATCTATGCCAGGAAGCTGATCAAGGAAGGTGTTATCGATGAAGAGCAGCTAAATCAAATGACTGCGGAGCGTGTCCGGCGATACGAAGCAGCACTCGCTCGGGCCAAAGAGCTGGTGGCGCATCAGCAAGCCCCGCAAATGCCTGCCGCGGTTGCCGAGCTTGATGGTTCCGATGTAGTTGACAGCGCAGTTGCTCCTGAGGTGATCAAAGAGCTAACACAAAAGATTGCTTTGGTGCCTCAGGGTTTTAATGTGAACCCGAAGATGGTGGGCCAACTCGGGCGCCGGGCAAGAATGGGTGAGGGGTCTCTGCCTATTGACTGGGCCTTCGCGGAGGCGATTGCTTTTGGGTCGCTGGTGCTCGACGGCACGCGTGTTCGTTTGAGCGGGCAAGATTCCGGCCGCGGGACGTTTAGCCAACGTCACGCCGTCTTATATGATAGTCAGACTGGAGAATCATGGTCTCCGCTTTCTGAACTACGCTCAACAGACAAACCAGACGCGCGTTTTGAAGTCTTTGATAGCTCCCTTTCGGAAGAGGGTTTACTCGGCTTCGAATATGGTTATTCGGTAAATGCGCCGGCTGCGCTGGTCCTGTGGGAAGCCCAATTTGGCGACTTTAGTAACGGCGCTCAGGTGGTTATTGATCAGTATATTGCCGCCTCGCAGGACAAGTGGAAACAGAGCTCCCGGCTAACAATGCTCTTACCACACGGCTATGAAGGGCAGGGCCCAGAACATTCCAGCGCCCGGCTCGAGCGTTACTTACAACTTTGTGCAGAGGACAATCTGCAAGTATGTTATCCATCCACGCCGGCTCAGTATTTCCATCTGCTCCGACGCCAGGTAGGGCCCGGCAGGGAACGGCCGCTGATTATCATGACTCCCAAGAGTCTGCTACGGCTTCCTGCCGCTGCCTCAAGTCTCGATCAGCTTACGGCCGGCGGCTTCCAGCCGGTCCTTGATGATTCCGAGCTCTCGGATCGAAAGGTTGTGGAACGCCTAGTCCTTTGCAGTGGCAAGGTCTATTACGATCTTATCGAGGCGCGAAAGAATTCCGGTGAAAAACGTGTCGCTATTATGAGATTGGAGCAGTTCTATCCTTTCCCGCAGGTCCGATTGCGCGGTGTACTGGCAATGTACCCGAACCTCAAACAGTTTGTGTGGGCCCAGGAGGAACCCCGAAATATGGGTGGCTGGACCTTCGTCGAACCGAGACTCGAGAGTCTTCTGCCTGAGTGTCAGCGACCAATCTACGTGGGACGCTCGTCGTCCGCCAGTCCTGCAACCGGCTCTTATAGCCTACATCAACTGGAACAGCAGAAACTGGTGAGAGAGGCCCTGACGTTGCCCTGAGATTCACTTTGACCCGGAAGATTTGCGGGCTGCTATTTAGTGAAAGAACTCTACCTACCACTCATCATTTGTATCTCCTTGGTTGCCGCTGTAATTGGGCGTGCTCCTGCTACTCAGAACCGCCTATCGCTGCCGCAAGAAAAGCATCTCGATAACCTTAAGCAATTGACGTTTGGTGGTGAAAATGCCGAGGCATACTTTTCTTCAGACGGCAAGAAATTGATTTTCCAATCGACGCCTGAGGGCCGTGAATGTGACCAGATCTATACTATGAATGTTGATGGTTCAAATGTGGCCATGGTTTCTACAGGGGCTGGGCGAACGACGTGTGCTTACTTCTTTCCCAAAGATCAACGGATCTTATATTCGTCTACTCATCTCGGCAGTCGGGGATGTCCACCCAGGCCTGACTTCTCTCAAGGCTACGTTTGGGCGGTGTATCCAACCTTCGATATTTTCACCGCGCGCCCGGATGGGTCGGATCTCAAACAGTTAACAAGCGCTCCTGGCTACGATGCGGAAACGACCATCTCCAGCAGTGGTAAGCTCGTCTTCACATCGATGCGAGATGGCGACCTGGACATCTACTCGATGGATAGTGACGGCAAGAATGTTCGCCGGTTGACTGACGAGTTAGGTTACGATGGTGGTCCGTTCTGGTCCTACGATGGGAAGCAGATCGTTTATCGTGCCTATCATCCGCAAACTGAGAAGGAAAAGACGGATTATCTCAGCCTGCTTAAGCAGAACCTTATTCGTCCAACTACCTTGGAAATCTGGGTAATGAGCTCTGATGGCTCAAACAAAAAGCAGGTTACTCACAACGGCAAGGCTAACTTTGCACCGTATTTCTTTCCTGATGGTAAACGCATTATCTTTGCCTCTAACATGTCGGATCCGAAGGCTCGGGATTTTGATCTCTACATGATTAATACGGACGGCACAGGACTCGAACGCATTACTTACAATGACACTTTTGATGGTTTTCCGATGTTCTCTCGGGACGGGAAGAAGCTCGTCTTCGCTTCAAACCGCAACGCGAAAACACGCGGCGATACGAATGTTTTTATCGCCGACTGGGTGGAGTGAGCCACCAGAGTACCGAGACGAGGCGATTAGATCCGCCGATTACGCAGATTACACAGACGCGGCCAAGGCCGCAACCAAATTAGTTAGACTTGTCGGCTTGGCCATGACACCTGACATGCCTGTCACGGTTTGATTCAGGCAAAGGCTCACTCAAGGGGAAGCCCGCTGCGCCGCCTGATGTGAGACCTCGGTTCCCCTCGCTTTGTTGCCGGCACACAGCGCCAATCGAGCAAATGATCTTCACTCCGGAGGAGTGCAATGTTTATAGACTTGGACATCACAAAAAACCAGCGCCGTTCGCAGGAGCGGAACGTTGCTAGATGAGGACTTGTCAACTTGAGTTCCGCTCCTGCGAAGGGCGCGGGAGGTATTTGCTTGGCCCCAAACTATAAACATTCGACCCCTAACGGGGTGAAGCCTGTTTCTGCCACTAACGGGCTCGATAAAGACCCAGGGAGAGTGCGCTTTCAGCCCAAATCTTGCTCAAACAAAAAACAAGAACTTACGAAATTGCTGCACAGATTTTTCCAAGAACAAATAGAAAACAGTTTCGTGGTCTTGCTGCTAGAGTAAGCAGAGACGGTTATCAATTATGAGTTAGCGACTAATAGTGCATCGCAGCCAGATTTCGTTCTGTTTTCTTCTTAGTCTGCGAAATCTGCGTAATCTGCGGATGAATCGCCAATCAAACCTTAAGAGATAGAAATGAAGAACAACCTTATCCTTCGTCCTTTCTTCGTCGCGGTTTTAATTATTGCGAACGCCGCTGGTCTCTATGCTCAGCAACAGTCGGCGCCTCAAGTCACCGCCAACGCAGAAAAGCTTCGCCAGTACATCAGCTATCTGGCATCTGACGCGCTTGAGGGCCGGCGCACCGGCTCGGCCGGGGCCAACGATGCCGCTCACTACATCGCCGGTGAGTTCTCGCGTCTCGGCTTAAGGCCTGCGATTCAGGCAGGAAGAGCAAACAGGCCCAGTCAGATGATGTCAAAATACCTGCAGACGTTTCCGTACATTGCCGGAGTCGAGCTGGGCAAGTCCAACCAGTTATCTGCTAAGAGTTCCGAGTCAGGATTAGCTACACTCACTGTGAGGGAAGACTGGATGCCGCTGGGAATTTCGACCAATGCCCATCTCGAGAGTATGGCTACGGCATTCGTTGGTTATGGCATCACCGCTTCCGAGCTGAACTACAATGACTACGCGAGCGTAAAGGCTGAGGGAAAGATCGCCATCGCCTTGCCGGGAACTCCGGACGGCGATAATCCGCATGGGCAATTTGGTCGTTATGAAGATGTGCGTTGGAAGGCTATTGCTGCCCGCAACGCTGGGGCCAGGGCGTTAGTTATCATCGCTCGCGAGGAAAACTTTAAAGAGGAGCGCCTGGCCCGCCTGCATTACGATAATAGTGGTGGTGATGCTGGCTTACCTGTCGTAGTGCTATCGAAGCAGGCATTCCAACGCATCTACAAGGGGTCCGCTGGTTGGCTCGACGAAATAGAACACGCAGCAAAAAACATGATGTTGACATCAGTTACTTTCAAGGACACGTCGCTATCCTTAACCACGGAAGTCGTCCGCCAGGAGGTCGCCGCTGCGAATGTCATCGGTGTCCTCGAGGGAACTGATCCAACTCTCAAGAACGAAGCCATCGTCATCGGCGCCCACTACGACCATCTCGGACGTGGTGGCGAAGGAAGCCTGGCTCCGCGTGAAGGCGAGATACATCACGGCGCCGACGATAACGCGTCGGGCGTCGCCGGAGCGTTAGAGCTTGCCCGCATCCTTAACGCTCAACGCCCCAGACCTCATCACACCATCGTTTTTATCGCTTTCAGCGGGGAGGAGGAGGGACTGCTTGGCTCAAACTATTACGTTAACCATCCGGTTATGCCCCTGGCAAAGACAGTGGCCATGATCAATATGGACATGATCGGACGAATGAAAAACAACCAGTTGATTATTGGCGGTGTGGGAACCGCACAAGAATGGCGCTCATTGATCGCGACTGAAAATCAGACCCGCGATATGATCGTCACGGCGGCTGCAATTACTGCCCGGGCAGGCACTTCAGTGGGCAGCAATGCCACCAGTGGCGGGAACACCAATCGCATGGTAGTCGGTAGCGAGCCCAACAAACAGTTTCAGCTAACTCTTAATGAGGACGGCTATGGTCCCAGCGATCACTCCTCGTTTTACGCAAAGCAGGTTCCCGTGCTGTTCTTCTGGACCGGTACCCACCAGGATTACCACAAACCTTCTGACACTGCAGACAAGATCAATTATCAGGATGAGGCGCGAATACTCGGATTAATTGCCAGTATCATTCGCGACGTAGACACGACTTCCAGGCATCTGACGTATACAGTAGCCAAAACTGACGCCACCCCCCGCGCCACAGGTTTCCGCGTTTATCTCGGGACAATACCCAATTATGCTGATGCAAACGATGGTCTGTTGCTCGATGGAGTACGCGACGACTCACCCGCAGCAAAGGCAGGGATCAAAGCAGGAGACAAAATAGTCAAACTAGCTGGCAATGAGGTGCACAATGTTTATGATTACACTTATGCGCTGGGTGAAATGAAGGCCGGTGAGGAATACGAAGTTGAACTCTTGCGCGGCGGTGAACGCCTAAAGTTAAAAATAACACCGGCGGCCAGAAAATAAAATGACTTAAACGGAGAATGGGAGAAGGGAAAGTCGGGGAAATCAATGCCTTCCCCTCGGCCTCTTCGGGAGTGGCCATTTCCACAAATGCAAAACCGCGAGAACGACCAGTCTCGCGATCCTCGATAACAGAAGCTGATTCCACTGTACCTACCGCGGAGAAAGCATCCTTCAGTTCGTCGCTCGTTGTGCGAAACGAGAGATTTCCCACATAAAGTTTCGTACCCATTTCTATTTTCTATCCTTTTGATCTAATGAAGCGCGGGTAAAAATGCAATCGCAGATTCAAGCGGGGGAGCTCTACTTGACCCTTGGGCGAAACGCGACACACCCGGTGCTCTTAATAACTCGAGAGCAGCTTCTCACTGGTTAACAAACTGCCTCACTCTCTCCTCAGCCGAACGTCGTCGCATTTACGGTCACGGACAGGCGCAATCGCCATTGTTGCGCGAGAGTAGGGAACTTGACGGTGTTTAGTATGCCTCAGCCGTACTTTAGAGTTCAAGCTTCCAGTTGGCATTTCACAATGAGCTGCTGTTGCACCTCGAACCACGGACCGAAATGAGTGGTGTCACCAAACCTTTGCGCGGCAAGTCAATTCCGGATAGTCTCCTGTTTTCGAAAAGAGTCACACCTGATATGAATGCCAAATCCACTCGACGATGTATTTGATTAACCCTGGATGTTGAAACCCGTCAGCCGCTATTACTGGTCAGCCGCATTGATTGCCATCGCGGGGCTGTTGGCGCTATTACCAGCGGTGGTCCTGGGAATTCCGGCTGGACATGATTTGCCAAATCATCTTCGCTTAGCCGTTCCCTTTTATAATGCTATTCATCTTGGTCATCTCCATCCGGGCTGGCTGGCAGAAGCAAATGGCGGCTTCGGAGATGCCAGTCTTCGCTTCTATCCGCCGGCACTATACTATTGGCTCTTCCTCACGCGCGAAATTACAGGAAGTCTGTACAGCGGGTTCCTACTTGGTTTCGTACTGCTTTCAATCCTAGGCAGTTTGGGAGCATTTTTTTGGGCCAAATCTTTCGTGCGGACAAGTGTCGCGGTCTGGGCAGCGATATTTTACGCGTTTATTCCATACCGTATAAATCAGTTTTATGGAGCGTCGCTTCTGGCTGAATATGCCGCTGGGACCGTCTTGCCTTTCGCATTAGCGTTTGTTCATCGGATCTGCCGTCACAATCGTTGGTCAGACGCCGTCGGGCTGGGGATTTCTTTTGCCCTTCTGATCCTGTCAAATCTGCCGCTGGCTATAATAGGATCGCTGGCCCTTCTCGGGTACGGACTCTTAAGCATTGATAAAACGACCGCCAGGTCCAGCCTATTGCGATTAAGTACCGGCGTCCTATTGGGCCTGGCTGTAAGTGCGTTTTACTGGAGCACCGTAATTAGCGAATTGCGATGGATAAGAAATCAGGTACTAACACCGGATGAGGCCGTCACTTCGTATTTTGACTATCGCAAAAATTTCGCGTTCTCGCCTTTCAGTTTGAACAACACAAACTCATGGTTCGCCAACACGCTGGCACTGTCCACACTATCGATGGCTTTTGCACCGTTAATCATGTTGCTCTGGCGTCGCCGTCCTAAGCTGGGTCGGGATTTGAAAGTAGTGTTTGCCCTCTTTGGTTTCTCCTTTTTTATGGTAACTGATCTCAGTCGTCCGTTGTGGTTTGCGATACCTAAGCTGAAGGAGGTCCAATTCCCCTGGCGCTGGCTTGCTGTTTGCTCGGCCGCTGTTGCTTTGTTAACCGCCGCCAGTATCCCATTCTGCCGAGAATACTTTCGCGGAAGACTCCGTCCACTGGCCATAATCGCGATGGGCGGGGTTCTTATTTCAATTACTTACAGTGGTGCCCGAATACGCGATGCCAACTATCTGCCTCGCTTTGAATTTGGCAGCGCCAGCAATACCATCTTCGCAACAAACAGTATTGATTATTGGCTGCCGGTTTGGATTCACAAGCGTCCTCAGCCCATGGCGCAGCCTGTTGAAACTACTGACAGGGTTGTGCAGATCGAATATTGGCAAGCAGAAACCAGACGGTTCTCAATAGGGCCCGGGCCGGCTGAAGAGATTCGCATTCGTACTTTTTACTACCCACACTGGCAAGCCATGTCTTCAGGTAGAACTTTGAACACTCGGCCCGCCTATGACGGTTCGCTGCTGATTTCAATACCACCTGAAGCAGTCGATGTGGCGCTTCAGTTTCGTGAGCCCAAGCGCGTATGGATCGCGTTGGGCGTGTCCGCAATCGGCTTGCTTTCCTCAGCTCTGTTGCTGTTCTACGATTCAAGACGAAAGATTTCAAGTCGCGAACAATGTATCTAACAACTCTCTCACGATTTCCTAGCAGGCTGCTGAAAAACTAATATAAGAAGGTCGGGTGCTGTGAAAACTGATCTGAACAATCCACCAACTTCCGTTGGTGGGATTCTCAAATTTCGAAAGCATCTGTTTGTAGGCTGGATCTGAAAAATCCACCCACTCCCGTGGGTGGGATTCCTGAGTTGTCAGATGCTCTCCGGTCCTGTGGTATTAATCGAATTCTGAATTTCTCAGCAGCCTGCTAGAGAGTTGTCCCACTTGATTGGGCTCAACCTGCCTGGTTCACTCATTGCCTGTCCAGAACGTTTAGAATATATTCCTTCGTTCTCATATTAGTGATACCACACAATCAGAAAGGCGAACACGCTATCATGCCAAGAGCTATTCCTATCACTGTCGCCCACGGAGACGGCATTGGCCCCGAGATTATGGCTGCAACTCTCACTATACTGGAAGGGTCCGGCGCCGAACTGGATATCGAAACCATAGATATTGGGGAGAAGGTTTACCTGGCAGGCAACAGCTCCGGAATCGAACCGAGTGCCTGGGATTCGCTGCGACGAACAAAGGTTTTCTTGAAAGCTCCCATCACCACGCCGCAAGGCGGTGGGTATAAGAGCTTGAACGTAACTGTTAGAAAGACGCTCGGTCAATATGCGAACGTTCGACCCTGCGTCTCCTATTATCCATTTGTGAAAACCAAACACCCGAATATGGATGTCGTCATCGTGCGTGAGAATGAAGAGGATCTTTATGCCGGCATTGAACACAGGCAAACAGAACAGGTGTTTCAATGTCTCAAGCTGATCTCGCGGCCTGGTTCGGAGAGGATTGTCCGCTACGCCTTTGAATACGCGCGGCGCAATAACAGGAAAAAAGTCACCTGCTTCACCAAAGATAACATTATGAAGTTTACTGATGGCCTTTTCCACAGAGTCTTCACTGAAATCGCTGCGGAATACGCGGACATTGAGAACGAGCACTGGATCGTCGACATCGGCGCAGCGAAACTAGCCGACACACCAGAAAGCTATCCACGGCTCCGCTCCGCGGCGAGCAGGGCAGAATCTGGCGAATCCGTCTGGACTGTTGCTCGGCGCTGTCATGATGTTGGTCCATATAGGAGAGACCACTGTTGCGGAACGCGTCCACAATGCCTGGCTTCGTACGATCGAAGATGGCATTCATACGTACGATATTTACAAAGAAGGCGTGAGCAGACAAAAAGTAGGCACCAAAGAGTTTGCTGAAGCCGTGGTCCAAAGAGTGGGCCAGGTTCCGCAAACACTGAAGCCTGCCAAATACAGATCGATAGAAGGTGAAACAACTAAAACCAAAGCCGCCAAAAGCCAGCCGCGATCACAAAAGAATCTTGTCGGTGTCGATGTATTTCTTGATTGGACGGAGGGTTCAGCAAACGACCTGGGAAGTTCAATGGACGCCCTTAGTGGCGAAGGTCTAAAACTGAGCATGATGAGCAATCGTGGCGTGAAAGTGTGGCCCGGCGGTCATTCAGAAACGTTTTGCTCCGATCATTGGCGCTGCCGCTTTTTGTCGGGTGGTGAGGGCCCGGTGACCCATCCGCAAATAGTGTTACTACTAAGACGCGTCGCAGAAGCTGGCTTCGACTTTATTAAGACGGAGAATCTGTACAACTTTGACGGTGAGAGAGGGTATTCGTTGGATCAGGGGGAATGAGAGGGAGACGCGGGACGCGGTGACACGGAGACGCGGGGACGCGGGGACGCGGAGACGCTTTCTAATCAGACAGTAGGAACATCAAAATGGCGACGACCAAAGGAGCTGGCAGCAAAACGCCTCTTAAAGGCAAGCGCAAGAAGTCCCGAGATCTCTCCGCGTCTCCGCGTCTCCGCGTCTCCGCGTCTTCCAGTTCCTCGCCCGCGTCTTCCTCTTCCTCCCTCCCCGCATCCCCACATCCACCACTGGTCGCGGTAATAATGGGAAGCAAGTCAGACTGGGAGACAATGCGACATGCGGACCAGTCGTTAACGGAGTTTGGCGTGGTTCATGAATGCCATGTTATCTCAGCTCACCGCACTCCTCGCTTGGCAGCAGAATTTTCTTCCTCCGCAGAGGCTCGGGGCGTTCAGGTAATTATTGCCGCAGCTGGTGGAGCGGCCCATCTGGCGGGCGTTATTGCTGCTCACACTGTGCTGCCCGTGCTGGGAGTGCCAATGAAAAGTGAAGCCCTCAATGGCGTGGATTCCCTTCTCGCCACAGTGCAAATGCCGGCGGGGATTCCTGTGGGCACACTCGCCATCGGAAAACCAGGAGCTATCAATGCCGCACTCTTCGCAGTCGCAATTCTGGCCAACACACGCCCGGAGCTGCGCCAGAAGCTCCATTCCTTCCGCGAGCGTCAGGAAGTAGAAGTGCGCAATGCGACGCTATCTTGATTTTCCAGGTGGATTGATGTTTCACCTGCCCGAACTTCTTCTTGAATTCTCCTGCCCTTTAGAGCAGAATGCCCTTCACTGCACTGCCGCACCGAAACCGTGCCTGATTTCCACGATCTAAATTTCGTTTTCACAGCTTAGCCGTGATGGACACAGCGTTAGTCGGCCAGACAATCTCGCATTATCGAATTATCGAGAAGCTGGGCGAAGGCGGAATGGGAGTCGTATATTTAGCCGAGGATACCCATCTCGCCAGACGCATAGCTATCAAATTTCTATCCTCGCTGGACAGATCATATCGCGCCCGGTTTCTTCGCGAAGCCAGGGCAGTCTCAGCCCTCACGCACCCAAATATCGCCGCTGTTTTCGATTATGGAGAGACTCCTGTAGGTCAGCCATACATTGTGATGGAATTTGTTAAGGGGCGGACCTTAAGCGATACACTCGAGGGGAATCCCTTGACTGTTGCCCAGGCAGTTCAAATTATTTCTTCCATTGCTGAGGCTCTTGGCGAAGCTCACCATCAGGGGATTGTGCATCGAGATATAAAGCCATCTAACGTCGTAATCACGGATCGTGGTCAGGTGAAGGTTCTGGACTTTGGCTTGGTAAAACACCTGGATGACCATGATGGCGAGGCGAATCCCAACTTTCCTACACTGCTAACCACTCATACCCGCAGCGACATCGTCGTTGGTACACCACTCTATCTTTCACCGGAGCAGGCCATGGGCAAACCACTCGATGGCCGCAGCGATCTTTTTGCTCTCGGCGCGGTGCTTTACGAATGTATTACTGGTCAGTCTGCCTTCTCCGGCTCCAGCGTTATTGAAATAGGAGCGCAGATTATTCATGTCGATCCACCAACTCCTTCGACAATTAATAGTCGTGTCCCACCTGAGCTTGACCGGATTACGTTGAAGGCGCTACAGAAAAGCGTGGCGGCGCGTTATCAATCCGCCGCGGAAATGGTCGCTGACCTCAGAGCCGTTCTCGCGAATTTGGACAGCAACGGTTTTCTTGCTGCTCGCATGTCTGCTCGCGTGTCTCCAACAGGCGAACTTCCTGCCCGAGCGTTAACCACACTTGGTGCAACACTCCGCCGTCCGCGTCTATCTATCGTCACCTTTATTTGTACGATTCTCGGCGTGGCAATGGCGTCCTGGGCTGTGGTCCACTGGTGGAAGCCCGCGCCCTATAAACCTATCCCCCTGGCACTGGACATGTATAACAAAGGCAGCGATGCCCTGCGTAACGGTGCATATTTGCAAGCCAGCAGGTTATTGGAGCAGGCCGTAACCAACGACGACAAGTTCGCGTTGGCCCATGCTCGGCTTGCTGAAGCCTGGACTGAACTGGATTACAGTGACAAGGCGCAAACCGAAATGTTGCGTGTTAGTAGCCTGGTCCCTGATCGATCTCTTCTGCCCCGAATCGACGCACTTTATTTAAACGCAGTCTACGCAACCGTCGGCCGAGATTTTCTTACCGCGGCTCAGGCTTATGACGAGATTAGCCACCTCAAGTCCGCCGACGCAGAAGTCTATGTTGACCTGGGCCGCGCCTATGAAAAGAATGACGACGTAAGTAAGGCCCTGGAGAATTACCTCAAAGCAACCAACCTGGATGGGCAGTACGCCACCGCCTATTTGCGGGCCGGAGTTTTATACAGCCGAAGACGTGACCTGGCCAGTGCTTCTTCTGTCTTTGATAAAGCAGAAGCTCTTTTCAAGGCCCTCGGCAATGTCGAAGGGGTCGCTGAGGTGCTCCGACAGCGTGGGATTCTCTTTAAAGGTCTGGAAAAGTTCGATCAGGCCCAGGAGCAGTTGCAAAAGGCGTTGAATACGGCTCGAGCCGCCGACAATCAGCCGCAACAGGTTTTGAGCTTGCTGGAATTGAGCAATCTAGCTTTTACGAAGGGATCCTTTGAGCAAGCGAAAGATTTTGCTACGCAGGCAATTGCAGTTGCGCAACCGCTGCGATTGGAAAACCTGGTAACCGGAGGGCTCATCGACCTAGGGAATGCTCTAATGGGCCACGGCGATTATGTCGAGGCCGAGGGATACTTTCGGCAGGCGATGGACTTTGCCCGGCTCAACAAAGGAAAGAAGCGGGAAGCAATCGCTGCGATGAACCTGGGAAGCTTATACATTCAATTATTGCGTACGGATGAAGCCCTGACTCTACTCAAGCAGGCACAAAGTTATTTTCAAGCGGCAAATTATCGCAAAGAACTGCTGCTCTGCCTCAGTCTCGTTGCCAGAGCAAATCGAAGAAAGGGCAACTACGATACTGCCCTTCAGGCATTAGGGCAGGAACTGGAACTCGCCAAGCAAGCAAACGATCAACCTCAGATCGCCTGGTCCTACGGCGAAATCGGTTCTGTCTTTACCGAATTGGAACGTTATCCTGAAGCCTTAAAGCAATATGACAATAGTTACGGAATTAATAACACACTCGGCAACCTAGTAAACATGGCTTACAATCAGCACAATCGGGGAAATGTGTTGTGGCGATTGGGCCGCTATGGGGAAGCCAGAGAAGCTCTGGCACAGGCACTTAAGATAGCCAGTCAACCTGATAGTAAGTCCAAACAGCTTGAGGCTGAGATCCAACTCAGCTACTCTCAGATCGATCTCAGCGAACGCCATTTTGCCGAAGCTAAATCGAGCGCAAGCCAGGCAATGGTTATGGCTGGAACTCAGTACCAAAATGTCGCAATTGAAGCACAATCTATTATCGGTCTGGCAACCGTATACTTGGGCGCTGTTCGTGAAGGTAAGAAGAATTGCCAGATAGCGGTTGACCGGGCAAGGGAAGCCGGCGATGACGCTTTGCTGTCCAGGACCATGTTAGCACTCGCCGAATCGTGTCTTGAGAGTAGGGATACCGAAACGGCGCTGAAGAATGCAAAGGAAGCGCAGGAGCGATTTGCTCGTGCCGGACAACAGGAGTCCGAGTGGCGGGCCTGGCTTGTGTTAGCTCTTGCCAATCAGATCATCGGAAATGCGTTAGTGGCACAAGAGCAGTTCAGTCGAGCAGCGAAGATTCTTTCACAAATTCAGGAAGTCTGGCAGAACGACGCCGCCAGCTATTTCACCAGACCAGATATTCAAGTGCTACGTAAACAGCTCGGCTAGGCAGTACTCAACTCTTTAACTCGCACACATTTGTAGAAGGAGACCATTAAGAATCATGCCCGAGGAACTGAACCAGCTGGATGAATTCAACCCAAGTCTTTACACTTTAGCGCCCCCTGGCGATAACGAAGATCAACCGTTGCCTGACAATGAGGAAGAAACTGAGGAGAGCGATCCACCAGCAGGTGGCGGGGGCGGTGGAACAGTCGCCGACAGCGATCCACCGGCAGGCGGCGGCGGGGGCGGCTAGCTCATAAAATGATCGGAGAATGTGGCACGTCCGTCACACCGCTTACATTCGACACCTAACAGATTCTCCTGCGAGTAAGCAGTGTAATTACAGCCACGAACAGGGCCGAGCCAATAATTGACCAAACGACCGGAAAGACTTTATTGCCGATTTGTACCGGAACGAGCTCTGGCAATCCCATTTTTCGAGCCAACCACATTCCCACGAGCGCCCCAACGAAACCGAGCGCAATCGAAACAAGGCAGCCACCGCGCGAGTAGCCGCTAATTGCCTGTCCCAACGAACCACAAATTCCAGCCACCAGGAGTAACAACAACAGATCAAGAAACGTCATTTGGATTAATCCTTTTGATGCGCAAACTCGTTACGATAGACTTCTCCACCTTTCATCACAAACTTTACACGCTCGAGCTCAGTAATGTCCCGCAAGGGATCTGCACTAACGGCGATGATGTCTGCATACTTTCCTGTTTCAATAGTACCTAGATCAGTTGTCTGCAAGAGCTCAGCCGCAACAGTAGTAGCTGATTGAATCGCCTGCATCGGAGTCATGCCATAACGAACCATGTAAGCAAATTCTTTTGCCTGATTCTCAGTCCACGCGTAACCTCCAGCATCCGTTCCGTATGCTATCTTCACGCCCTTTCTTATTGCTATGGCAAATGCCTTCGCTTCCAGGTCCCGCATGGCTAGCCAGATTGGAGCGCCCGCTGCGGCTCGTCCCTCCGCGACGTACACACCTACGTAAATTGTAGGACACCAGTATGCTCCCTGCCGTACCATGCGATCTATCAGTCCCTCGTCGAGACCGTAGCCATGCTCGATTGAATCAACGCCTGCCTTCAATGCGGCATCGATTCCATCCCAGCCCATCGCGTGTGCAGCCACTCGCCGTCCCAACCTATGAGATTCCTCCACCATTACTTTCATCTCTTCGTCGGTGAAGTTGACCCAGGAATGCAAGGCTCCATTCTTTAGATAGTAGCGACGGTCGGCGTAAAACTTAATCCAGTCTGCACCATTTTTGACTTGTTCACGGACGGCTTTGCGAATGTTATCAGCGCCATCAACAATCTGAACTCCCTCAGGCATCTTAAGTTCCCAGGAGTAGCCAAGCAACGGATACATTCCCGTAGCTGAAAACGCCCGGGTGGAAACGAACATTCGCGGACCGGGAATTACACCGCGATTGATGGCCTGCTTAACATCGACATCGGCATACATTGCACCTTCAGTTTCCAAATCGCGCATAATAGTAAAGCCATTCATTAAACCTGTACGGACTGCAACAGTGGCGCGAATTGCTCGATAAGGAATGGATTCTTTAAGCAGTTGCTCATCGTAATCGGCAGCGGTGATGTCGCCTTGCAGCAAGATATGAGTGTGGCAATCAGCCAGACCCGGAAGTACGGTCGCTCTGGTCAAGTCAATTATTGTTGCACTTGCGGGACTATTTTTTTGAACTTCAGCAATAGGACCAACAGTCTTGATCCTATCGGCTTCAATCAGGATCCCCTGATTCTCAGTGACGCGTCCTGCACGGACATCGACTAAACGACCTGCTTTGATGAGAGTTACGTGAGCCGGCCCTTTTGTCTGAGCCAAAGCAGCAGTAGACGCGAGGGATAAAGCCACGAAAAGTGCAAGTCTTATTCGCATCATATTTGTTCCCTTTCACAAAGGCTTGTGTGACAACCATTCTCGAACAACATCTGTTCTGCTTCGCTTGTTGGCATCGATTTCATAGTTTAGCTGGCGCATCTCTTCCCGGGAAATTGCATTTGCGACTTTTTTCAGCACCTCCCCCAGCGCTCCAATACGGTCAAGCGCCTCGTTCCGCACCAGATAAACTGCTTCGTAGGGTGGAAAATAATGACGGTCGTCCTCCAGCTGGACCAAATCAAGCGCCGCGATTCTACCCTCAGTTGAGTTACCGGCAATCAAATCAACTTTTCCTGAAGCCAGAGCAATATAGGTCAGGGACAGGTCCATTTCCCGGGCGGGTTCGGCAAACTTTAAGCCGTAGGCGGCTGAGAAACCCGGATACCCGTCTGCTCGAGACATGAAATCCTGGCCGAATCCCGCCCGCCAGTTGCGAGCATAAGGAACAACCTGAGAAATCGTTTTCAGGTTCAGCCGCCTGGCGTCCCTGCCACGGATAAGAATTGCAAAGGTGTTTTCGAAGCCGAGGGGCTGACTAATTACGACTCTAAACGTCTGCGCATATTCCGTCTTCACCTGATCGTAAACTGCTCGAGGATCCGAGATCGGTGGGTGGTGAAGTATCGCCGTGTAAGCTGTACCAGTATATTCAGGATATAAATCTATGCGGCCAGCGACGAGCGCGTCATGCGGAAGGTTACCGCCCAGTTCAAACTGACGCTCGACTGCGATTTTCTGCGCTTCCAGCAGCTGGGCAACGATCTCTGCAAGTATTACGGACTCGGTAAAATCCTTTGATCCCACCACTGCGCGTGCCGCATTGGCCGAACCAGTCAAGCGCGATCCCGAAGCGAGCCATGTTCCATAACCTCCCAGAATCAGGCACAAAGCAATTAGGCCGAGCCCGAGCTTTTGAACGAGGGAAATATGTTTTCGCTCAGTTACTGAAAACCGCTGTTCAAGTACTCCCAGAATAAAATCGGCTGCCAGAGCCATGAGCGCCGCCGGCACCGCCCCTGCCAAAAGAAGTTTGTTGTCATACTGTCTCAGTCCGCGGAAGATATACACACCTAAACCGCCCGCGCCTACCGCAGCCGCAATGGTCGTTACGCCTATTGCGATCACCATTGCCACCCTCACGCCGGTGAGAATTACGGTTATCGCTAGTGGTAATTCAACCTGCCAGAGTACCTGCCAGTCAGTCATTCCCATAGCCACGGCCGCTTCGCGAACGCTCTGGTCCACGCCAAGAATGCCGGTAACCGTATTGCGAATTATTGGTAACAGGGCATAAAGCACCAACGCAACAGTTGCCGTGCGCGCGCCTATTCCCCCGATAAAAGGGAGCGGGATAAGAAAACCGAACAAGGCTAAGCTGGGAATTGTCTGCAGTACATTGGCAATTCCCAGTACAGTTCCGCGAAAAGATGGTTTTCGCGTAAGCAGAATCCCAGTAGGAACGCCAATGAGTATCGCAATCAGAGTAGAAGTCAGGACGAGTGCCAGATGTTGGCGCAGCAGTAATAGCAGCTCGCTCCAGTTTTGCCGGAGAAACTGCGACAGGGTCATGCGATTGGCCTCGCTGAGCTATTGATCAATACCAGTCTCCAGCGTCTTGAGGTAAGCCTGGGCGTGCTCCTGGTTTGATTTCAAAAAATCTTCAGGCGTTTCCAGCAGCAAGAGCTGGCCCGCGTGCATCAAGCCGATCCGCGTACCTAACAAAAGGGCTTCCCGAACATCGTGGGTTACGAAAATAGTGGTTTTGCGGAGCGTTTTAGCTAGCCCGGCAAACTCTCGTTGCAAGTCGGCACGTGTTAATGGGTCAAGCGCGCCGAATGGTTCGTCAAGCAGGAGTATAGGGGGCTCGGCCGCGAGGGCGCGCGCCACTCCCACCCGCTGTCGCTGACCGCCCGATAATTCCCGCGGATAGCGATCAGCGAACCGGTCCACATCGAGTCCCACCAGCGAAAGCAGCTCGCTGACACGCCGCCGAATACGCCCGGTCTCCCAACCCTCGAGCGATGCAACCAAACCGACATTTCTCTCAACGGTGAAGTGAGGGAAGAGTCCGCCTTCCTGGATCACATAACCAATACTGCGTCTGAGACGAATCACGTCCCATTCCGTGGTGGGTCTTTTTTCAACCAGCACGTCACCGGAGGTGGGCAAAAGGAGCCGATTGATAAGCTTGAGCGTCGTTGTCTTGCCACACCCAGACTGACCCAATAGGACCAGGGTTTCGCCACGCTCGACCTTTAGATTCAGACGGGAGATTATTGGAGAGGTAAAAGAAGAAACCGCATAACTCACATCGCGAAACTCAATCAACACACTTTTGTTTGTTTCACGCATCTCCAGTGTAAGAAAAACCAAATCGCTATTGGGAACGTGACCTGCTGGTTCCTTGTGACAAATCCAACAGCATACATTTCGAAAACAAAGGCCTGTTACCCTATTGCGATTAACAAATTACTGCTGAAACGCTTTTGTGAATCAAGCCAGGAGCGGGCGCAAGCGAATCCTGTCTTTGCAGCCAAACGGGCAACATCAGCGAGATCGTATTTGTAAGAGTTCTCTGTGTGGATCAATTCGCCAGCGGCAAACTGGACTTCCAGATCCAAGCCGCGAATCTTCACTAGTTGAGAGCGCCGGCTTTCGATGTAGATCTCAATTCTGCCTTCGTCTTCGTTGTAAACCGCCTTGTGCTTGAAGCCATGCAGGTCAAATTGGCCTCCCAATTCGCGGTTTATTCGCGCTAGAACATTAAGATTGAACGCGGACGTAACTCCTAATGCGTCATTGTAGGCAGCTTCTAGAATCGATTTCTCCTTCTTCAGATCCGTTCCAAGCAAAAGCGCATCACCCGGCTGCAGCACGGCACGGAGCGCGCGAAGGAAGGTGGTCGCGTCGTCAGGGTCAAAGTTGCTAATGTTAGAACCGAGAAACAGGGCCAGTGTTTTTGGCCTCTTCTCCTTCCCCAGTTCAGCAAGTCCTGCAAAGTAGTCGGCTGCATAAGCATTGATGCGCAGGCGCGGATATGATTGCAAGAGAATGCGGGAACCGCTTTCTAAGGCCGAGGCCGAAATGTCAACCGGCATGAACAGAAGATCAGCCTGTTCTCGTAATAACGCTTCAATTATTAATCGAGTTTTAGAAGCACTGCCACTGCCCATCTCCACCAATGTTTTGTGTCCTTCAATTGAGCCGACAATCTCGTTGGCAAAACGCTGAAGAATTTCGTTCTCGGCTCGGGTCAGGTAATACTCGGGCAACAGACAGATCGCCTCAAATAACTGGGAACCGAGTTCGTCATAAAAATATTTTGGTAGGAAACGTTTCCGTCGTGCAGCGAGCCCTTTGCGAACGTCTTCAGCGAGACCAGCCACCGGATCGCGTTTTACCAGATTATGAATGACAAGCTTGTCTTCAGGTGCGGGCGCGAATTTCGTTGTGGACAATGGTCTTCCCCTAAGCAGCGTTTGAGAATTCGTTGCTAACAGCTCAATTGTGATAACGGACCACGATATGATAGCCGATCAGACCACATTATCAACCTTTGAAGCGGTCTAGACCGGGAAGCTGGACGCTGTCCCCGCCTCAAGATCGAAAGTCTTATTTTCAAAAAGCAATCGCCGACTTCAGCACCTTCTGCGGTGGATATAACTAACAAAGCAATAACCGCATGGACGCAAAGGTCGCAGTGGAAGCGCAGAGAGTTGAAACTAGGATAGCAACTAAAATCTGCCCACTTGACCCCAGTACCTTCGGTTAGGCAAGATCGTCGGCTATGTCTTACGAGTTTCCTCGAGTCCTGCCTTTTCGGCGCAGTATTTCCGTTTTCAAAACTAAGGCGACGCTGGTTTCACTTCTGCTGTTGTTATTCGCCGCTAATGTTTCTGCACAAAGCTTCGCCCGCGAAATTGACACCTCAGAAAAGGTTTCGTTGGCGATCACAAGCCGAAATGGCCGCGTCACTGTAATAGCTTCCGATCAAGTACAAAAGAGAGTCTCTATTGCGGCAACCTCTACCGGCGCGGCGGTCGATCCAACTGATGTTCCCGTGGTTGTGAAAGGCGAATCGGTTGATATTGAAGTACGGGCTCGGGGAGAAAAGGATCGCATAGATCTGATAGTGCGGATTCCTCCCCGATCAAAAGTCAAGGTGGATAGTGAAGCAGGGGCAGTCGATGTCGTCGGCAATCTCGAGTCGGCCGACGTGAAGACTAATACGGGCACTATTCACGCCGATGTCCCCCTCGATGCAGTGAAGTTCAATTTTCTTTGGGGGGCAAGCCGGCCGCGATTTCTCAGCGATGTGGAACTTCCAAAGATTAAGGAAAAGTCGGCCGGTGTTTTCGCCATTTCCGGCAACCTTGGTGAGAAAAAAGCCAAGCGAGAGGAGCGCGTGGAACTTAACTTTCTGACACAACGAGGGGTAGTGCTACTGAATGTTGATCCGACCATGGTGCCTAGCGACTTGCACGAACGTCCGCTAACAGAAGCAGCGAAGGCCATAATTCGGAGTGGGGATAGCCAGTTGGTCGAGGCGATTCGTACCGTTGCTCCAAAGATGTTTGGTGATTACGCGAAAACGATGCCAGCACCGGAAAAAGAACCAACGCTGAGAAGACGCCGGGCTCCTGGTCAGGTTGTGAGCGTCATCGCGCCCCAGTTAATGAGATTGAATGCCAGTGTCACCGATCGTAATGGACGCGCTATTGGTGGCATGAAGGAATCTGATTTCACCCTTTATGAAGACGGAGTGGAGCGAAAAATAACCAAGGTTATCCCGACGCATGAACCGTTTAATCTGGTGCTGTTGCTGGATGTTTCGGGCAGCGTGGAGGAGCGGATTGAGTTTATTCGCAAGGCGGCGCGAGATTTTCTTAGTACTGCCAGTCCTCAGGATCGGATCGCGATAATCAGTTTCCGCGATGACATTCAGGTAATCTCGGGTTTCAGCACCAATCGCAGCATGCTTTCCAGAAAACTGGACGAGATCGACGCCGGCGGACCAACCGCGCTCTTTGACGCGCTCGGGTATGTGCTGGCTGATGTAATGAAGCCACTTCGCGGTGAGAGAACTGCAGTGGTAATTCTCTCGGACGGCGACGACAATAAGTCATTCGTTCCCTTCCCTGCGCTTCTTGAAGCAACAATGGAGTCAGGAGCCCTGATATACCCGCTCTATGTTCCATCCGGACTCATACCGGAAAGCAGCGTACCAAAACCTGAAATTACTATTGATCCCCTGCGTACCCGTTTTCTCACACTCACTACACGCGCTCAGGAAGAGGGACGCAAGCTCGCCGAAGTTTCGGGCGGCGTGTATTACCCGATTCAACATCTCGAAGATTTGCAACGGGCGTACAAAGACGTGGTGATGCAACTCCGAACCGCTTACACGATCACCTATGCCTCGAATTCTACGCCGTCTGCTGGCCGGCGGGTTCGGGTCCTGGCAAATCGAGATGGCGCGTCGGTTCGTCTGAGTCCGGTAGTAAATCTCGCCACTCCCTAAAACAAGCATCCGCGCAAGATAATCGTTGACTCACAATATTAATTGTTTTAGTGTGGCCATCCCTGGAGAGTTGACGCCCGGATTGTGACCCCCACCCATCCGACCTGTTATTGCCAAACGCCAAAGTTGTTCCTCAAAAGGAGTATGTTATGGCTAGGCTCAATATGCGAGTGCTGTGCTGTCTCGTTCTTCTTTCCGCTATCTTTACAGGTGTCTGTCTAATAAATGCCGTTCCCAGCTCGGCAAGAAGCTTAGCCGCCCATGCTGTGCTCGATCCATCCCCCGTCAGTGCGTTTGGGCAATCACCCCAGTATCTTGGCTACCTTGACTACGCCAACTGCGACACGATCTGGGGTTGGGCCGCTGACCTGAATCAGCTCAACGCTCCAGTGAGTGTGGATATCTTTGATGGCGGAAATAAAATCGTCACTATTCTCGCTGATATATCACGTCCTGATGTGGGGGCCTATCTCGGAGACAACGGGTTGCACGGCTTCAATATATCTACGCCTTCAGAATTGAAAGACGGGCAGAATCACACAGTCACCGCGCGGTTTGCGGGCTCGAGCAGTGAGCTCAATTTGACTCCAAAATCCGTCACTTGCTCCACAAGTGATGCTAACAATTTTGGTTATCTCGACTACGCCGGTTGCGACCTGATCTGGGGCTGGGCCGCCGACCTTAACCATCTGAATAGTCCGGTAAACGTGGATATCTTTGATGGTGGTACCAAACTTTTTACTCTTACAGCTAATGTATCTCGTCCCGATGTAGGCGCCTACCTCGGCGATAACGGCTTGCACGGCTTTAGTGTTTCCACACCGGCACAACTAAAGGACGGCCAAGCGCACTCAGTGACTGCGAGTGTATCTGGCACCAGTCTAAGTTTGAGTCCGAAGTCCGTAAGCTGCAGTAGCACAGTGATAACGCAGGCGGACGCCGTCCGCTTCCTGGAGCAATCAACTTTTGGCCCAACTCCTGAGCTGGTCGCACACGTGCAGAGCGTCGGCTTCGAAGCTTTTCTTGAGGAACAGTTCAACGCTCCCGCTTCCAGTTATCCAACATTGCCGCTCTATCCGACTACTGCCCCGGCAGATTGCCCGAGTGGCTCCACGTGCAGAAGAGACAACTACAGCATGTACCCCCTGCAAAATCGCTTCTTCACGAATGCCCTTTACGGACCTGATCAGTTGCGGCAACGTGTGGCGTTCGCCCTCCACCAGATGCTGGTCGTCTCAGGCGTAGATATCACTCAGCCCAGCTGGATGGCGCCATACCTGCAAACCCTCGATCGCAACGTTTTCGGCAATTACCGCCAGCTGCTTTTTGAAATCACCCTCAATCCGGCAATGGGCAATTATCTGGACATGGCCAACAACACCAAGGCCAATCCCAACGAAAATTATGCCCGCGAGGTTTTGCAACTGTTTTCTATCGGCACGATAAAACTCAACCAGAATGGCACTCCACAATTGGATCCGACGGGCCAGAACATTCCGTCCTATAATCAAACAACAGTCAACAACTTCGCTCGAGTATTCACCGGTTGGAGGTTTGCCACGGCTCCTGCCCCGGGAACCCCAAACTACATTGATCCTCTCGTCGCTAACGAGAGTCAACATGATATCGGAGTGAAAACCCTGCTGAATGGCATCAGTTTGCCTGCGGGACAAACCACTCTTAAAGATCTGAATGATGCCTTGGACAACATTTTTAACGATCCGAATGTGGCCCCATTCATCTGCAAGCAATTAATTCAACATCTTGTGACCAGCAATCCGAGTGCTGCCTACGTTCAGCGTATAGCCGGAGTTTTCAATGACAATGGATTGGGTGTTAGAGGCGATTTAAGAGCTGTGAGCAAGGCGATTTTGCTCGACCCGGAAGCGCGCGGTGATTCAAAGTCTGACACGCAGTACGGTCACTTGCGTCACCCGGCGCAACTGATCACCAACCTGCTACGGGCGTTCAACGCAAGATCGGCCGATGGTAGTACAACCAGCGATGGCTATCTCAATCCGCAGAGCGTGAACATGGGAATGGACATTTTCCGGCCACCCTCAGTTTTCAGCTACTACTCGCCCGGCTACGTGGTACCCAGGACTGCCGGCGTCCGCGGACCGGAATTCGGAATTTTTTCAACTTCAACCGCCTTAAGACGAGCCAATTTTGTTAATACGCTGGTCTTTTCAAACATTGCTGTTGGGACAAATTCGCCCAGTGGCACCTCCCTTGATTTTTCCGCCATACAGCCTCTGGCTAGTAATCCGGCGCAGCTTGCGGATGCCCTCAACAATCTGATGATGCACGGTTCAATGTCAGACAATATGCGGAACAGTATTATTTCAGCCGTCTCGGCAGTCTCAAGCTCAAATCCATTGAAGCGAGCGCGTACGGCAGTGTACCTCGTCGCCACTTCGTCACAGTATCAGGTGGAGAGATAACAAATGGCACACTCACGTAGGGAATTTTTGCGAACAACCGGGTGCGCAGCCCTTGGAATGGCGGCGCTTTCCTCTGGAATCGAGCGATTTGGTCTGGCAAGCGCGTTTGCGCAAGGGTCGGGCTATAAAGCTTTGGTATGCATTTTTCTGGGTGGAGGCAACGACGGAAACAACCTGGTCGTGCCACTGAGTACGACAGATTACGCTGCTTACTCTTCAGTACGGGCAACTTCGGGTTTAGCCATAGCTCAGGCCAGCCTCTTACCCATAACTCCGCCAAGCATCGGCAACCCCTTCGGTCTTCATCCCAACCTGGTTGAGTTACAAGGGCTCTGGTCAGACCAGAAGCTAGCGATAGTATGCAATGTCGGTCCACTCGTAGAGCCGCTCACAAAACAAGAATATCAGGGGAACGGTCCTCGTCCGTATCAGCTCTTCTCACATTCAGATCAGATTGCCCAGTGGCAAACGGCTCGGGCGGATGCCACTAGTCCAACGGGCTGGGGGGGACGAACAGCAGACGTTTTCGGGCTCACTCAATCCGCAGTTCCGATGATCACCGCTCTGGCAGGTGGAGTTTTCACGCGCGGCCAGATCACTTCTCCACTCTCGATTGCACCCGCGCCAACCTCTCTCAGTCAAGTACTCGTGCTTACAGGGTTTGGCACTGCCAATGACGAACTAGCGCGAAAGAACAGTATGAACTATTTGCGCACCATAGACAGAGAGGCGACGCTCGTAGCCGCCTCGAGCGATATCACTCAGCAAGCACTCGATGTTGGGCAGGCATTTAGTGTGGATCCTCAGCTAACCACAGTATTTCCTAATACAACACTTGGAAATCAGCTAAAGCAGGTTGCGAAAGTCATTAAATTGAATCAAACATCATCAATGCTTGGCCTCAACCGGCAAATCTTCTTCTGCTCTTTAGGTGGATTTGATACCCATCAAAATCAAGTGGGCACGCAAGCGAGTCTGTTGACACAGGTAAGTCAGGCAATGAAGGCCTTCTATGATTGCACGATAGAGTTGGGCGTAGCTGCTCAGGTCACCACTTTCACCCTCTCAGATTTTGGACGTACATTTCAACCAGCGGGAACTGGCGCCGCCGTCGTAGGTTCGGATCATGCCTGGGGTAACCATCATTTCGTGATGGGTGGCGCCGTACGCGGCGGGGATTTTTATGGAGTTCCCGGACCAAATGGAACAGTCTTCCCAACACTGCAACTCAACGGTCCAAACGATGCAGATACGAGGGGCCGCTGGATACCCACTGCTTCGGTCGAGCAGTATGCGGCTACTTTAGCGTCCTGGTATGGTGTCAGCGCCACCGATATTCCAACCGTCTTTCCATTGATTGGGAATTTCGCGTCACCCGATTTGGGCTTTATGACGTGAGCGCAGGAAAAACTATCCACAGATGATTGTTTCTGCGTTAATCTGCGGCCTTAAAACGAAATGCGCTACCATCAGCAAGCTGACAGTAGCGCAATCCGTT
>WNFV01003869.1_pt1 | contig 30523 bp, 31 predicted proteins | sample 5400101 | NCBI WGS metagenome assembly WNFV01 (sample SAMN13153361, study PRJNA577476) | soil metagenome | isolation source: 115 cm soil or saprolite under grassland replicate 1 | place: USA:California | collected 2016-06-15 | reverse complement strand
ATCTACGCCGCGAACCCTCCGCGGGTTCCACCACCAGCATGCGGTGAGGCCGTCCTGTCAACTATGCGGTGAGACCACACAACGCCCTCAAGCGGCGATTCCCCGGATCGCCGACACGACAGGGTCCTGAATAGTTACGTTTGGTCAAGCTGCAAGGATCAGATGTCCGGATACTTATCCTAGGGATATTCATAATAGGATGCGTGAGCGCTGTCCTCTCGGTATTCGCGACACACACCCAACATATGTACTACAGGACTGCTCGTGACGGCGTGCAACGCCTAGAGGAGCTGCTACAACCGCCGGCTCCTATTATCAGGACTACACCTGGTATGAGTGGTCAGAAGCGTACTGTACGACAGCGACTCGGGCGAGTTACTACGATTAACTATGTCTTGCTAAGCCTTCTAGCCGGGGCTGACCTTGTTGCGTTTCTGTATGTCCTACGCGACCCTTGACCCGGGACGGTTCAGTGGCACCAGACAATGAATCGGATGGCAAGGCGAGCAATTAGGCCTCGACGATCCGATCAGCAGTCGGACGCCTGACTACATCCTCAGGTGAGGATCCTCGGCTTCGGTGGCAAGCTGGCTGGTGCTTAGAGGCTGTTTCGCTCCTTTGGAGTCGGTCCGGCATGATCGCGCGCCATGACGACCCTTGCTGATGAGCTTGCGCCGGACGAGCTGTGGGCGCCTGGTGGCTCCCTTGCTACCGGTCCCGCTGCGGCCTCCGTACGGCGGCTGACACCGTGCCATCCCTGATCGCACCTGCCTTGCTGCGATCGTGTTCATGGCCCGCACGTCGACCCCGTGGCGGCTGCTGCCCGCCCCGGCAGCATCGCTGTGCCCGCCCGCGACCCGCTGGCCTGCGCGGTCGTCTGCTCACCGGCTCTGAAAGCAAGAGGCGTGAGACGACGTCTTATTGTATTGGGTTTCGGGCATTGGAGTGACGAGTGCCCGACTGGACGAACCGCTGGGGAGGCGGCATCCCGAGCGGAGCGGGTGTCACCTAGCTCCCAAGGCCACCTGTCGTCTCCGGACCACGCCCATGCCTTCTCGGCGGCGGCGACCGCGGCCCGGTCCGCCTCCACGACCTAGTCGAGGCCGGTCGGCAGTTGGCCACTGATGGTTATACCCCAAGGCGGACGAACTCGCGGGTGGCGTCAACGATCAGCTCGACCGCGATCGCGGTCAGCAGCAGACCCGAGATGCGGGTGATCAGGTCCACTCCGGCCTGGCGGAGAAGACGCAGCAGCAGCCCCGAGAAGCGCAGCGAGAGGTAGAGCACGGCCAGCACGCCGACCAGGCCGAGGGCGACCCCGAGCTGCTCGGCGGGCCGGTCGGCCTGACGCGCGAACACCATGACCGCGGCGATCGCGCCCGGCCCGGCCAGCAGGGGCGTCCCCAGCGGCACGAACGCGATGTTGGTCGCGCTCCCGCCCGCCAGCCCGCCCACCTCGCCACGCAGCAGTTCCAGCGCGACCACCAGCAGCAGCAGGCCGCCAGCAGCCTGGAGGCTGGGTAGGCTGATGTCGAGGTACAGCAGGATCTGCTGCCCGAACAGGGCGAACGTGGCGATGACTAAGCCGGCGACCAGGACCGCCTGCCAGGCGGCCCGGTTGCGCTCGCGCCGCGAGGCGGTCGTGGTCATGGAGATGAACACCGGCACCGTGCCTACCGGGTCGGTGATCACCAGCAGGGTGACGAACGTACGCGCCAGGAAGAAGGAGTCGACCACGCCTCGGAGCCTACCCTGACGGGGACGACGCGCTGGTCATTCCCCACGCTCGACTAGCCCCACGGCGTCACCGCAACACCCGAAACTCTTTAGGTATCGGCCACGTACTTCCAGAGAAGGAGACCGTGTCGTGAATCGCGGTCTATCACACCAGCTAGATACTCGCTGCCGAGCGAGCAGTCTATGCCCTTTCCGCCGTCGTGGCCAAGAGTCCAGGGCCCTTCCGTACTACTCACCAGGTCAACAACAGCAAGCTCTGCGTCGGTAACGATCGCCACGCGCTGGCGGTTAGAGCTGGCGGACATGGCTCGAATACGATATGGCGTCTCCATCGTGTTTTCCAAGACGCCTTCGGACAGCAGATAGACGGCGATGTAGTTGTCAAACCCAAGGACGACCGTATCTGGAGTCGGTCCGGGGACGATGAACGACGGCCCCGATCTCTCACGTATCTGATGCCTGTGGCGCAACTCGCCTTCTGGAAGGCTCCAAGCGGAAATGCGCTTCGCATCGGGGTCGGCCGAGATCCAATCGATCGATATGAGCATGTCCGCGCGATCCGAGAAACAGATGGCGCCTACTGTCTCGCTCTCTTCAAGCGGAAGAGCGATTCCTCCCCGAGGCTCCCTTCCGCCAGGCGGCTCACTCCAAACGCGGACAAACTTACCGTCCTCATTGAACACCATAGCGAAGTCGCCCGCTAGCGAGGCTGCTACTGCGCCGTCAACCCAGGACCACGCGAAGAACTCGTCAATTCTTTGCACTGAAACAGGAGACGACACTGAAGAATCAGCCCTGCTGGCCTTCCACTCCTCGAAGTGATACGTGTCCGGCGCCTGGTACCCTCCGCCTGAGCGATACGTGAATACCGCGCTATTACCTTGTGCAGGAACACTTCCGTGAATCCCTGTTTTATGATCCGTCAGTACTGCTCCTTCAGCGATGTCGATCGCACGTATCGATGTGCGTGCTGTCACCCACACGAGACCCAGTGGCTCGCAAACGGCACACATCAAGGCCTCGGAGTCAATATCAAAGATCCTCGTATTTGTCGACGCTGACTGCTCGATCACTCCGGCTGCGGCCGTAGGCTCAGCGGCCACAAGCTTGAGCGGCCGCTTGACCATTCGCTCAAGGGATCGTAGGAGACGATGGCTGCGAATGTCGTCGTCTACGCCGTCCTCGTCGAAGGCCAATGCGTGCATACTACCGAAGCCCAGCGGAGGTTCTACACCACCGACGGTTATCGGACAGAGTTTGTTAGCAGCGAGGGCGCGACCTGCCTCGTCGCGCACGAAGTGGCTGGTGATAGATGCTGCAGTCCAGATAACAATGACGCTCTTCGCATCCCGAAGCTCCGCCTCGATGGTCTCGCGGAAGTCGTCACCGCTGAGAAGTTCCGGGTCCCACCACACTGTTGCGCCCGCACTCGCCACAAGCTCGGCGACCGTCCTCGCAACCTGACGATCCTCGCGCGCATAGCTGATGAATACGTCTGCCATCAGTACCTCGGTCTTATGACTGCTGTGCGGACCAATCGCCGCCGGCCACCGCCGTATGACAACAGCTTCGCGGAAGTGATTGACGGACACAAGGTGCTCATATCATCCCGTTAAACTCATTACACGCAAAACCTTCCACGGCTCGATGAGCACCGCACGAAGCCGCCACAGCGCGCCGACTGCAGCGGCGCCGGCTGCTTGCGGCTGATCTGTTCGCCCATGACGACCAAGCCGAGGGTGTCATACCGGACCAAAGGTGCGGAACGCCGTCTTTGGGGTCCCCGCTTGGCGACTTTGCCAGGCGTGAGTGGTTGGAGTAGCTTCCGAGTGTGGACCTGGATGAGGTGCTGGCCGCGACCTTCTCGCTGGTCGCGCCGCACCTGACCGAGCGGCAGCGCCGACTGCTGTTCGGCGCGGCGGCCCGGGCGCTGGGGTATGGGGGTGTCAGCCGGGTCGCGCGGCTGGCCGAGGCGTCCCGGCCGACGGTGCGCCGTGGCGCGGCCGAGCTGGAGCAGCCGGCCGACCCGCGGGGACGCATCCGCCAGCACGAGGGTCCCAAGCGGCGGCGCGACACCGACCCAGGCCTGCTGCAGGCGTTGGACCGGCTGGTCGACCCTGACACCCGCGGCGACCCGGAGAGCCCGCTGCGCTGGACCTGCAAGTCCACCCGGGAGCTGGCCGAGGCGCTCACCGCCCAGGGCCATCCGGTCAGCGACGACACCGTGGGCCGGCTGCTCAAGCAGCAGGGCTACCGGTTGCAGCGCACGGTCAAGACCTTGGAGGGCGCCCAGCACGCCGACCGTGATGCCCAGTTCCGCTACCTCAACGAGCAGGCCAAGGTCCATCTCGCCGCCGGGCAGCCGGTGGTGAGCGTGGACACCAAGAAGAAGGAGCTGGTCGGCAGCTTCGCCAACGGTGGCCGGGAGTGGCAGCCCTCGGGCGAGCCCGAGCGGGTCAACGTCCATGACTTCCCCGACCCCACCCTCGGCAAGGCCATCCCCTATGGGGTCTATGACCTTGGCCGCAACACCGGCTGGGTCGGTGTCGGGGTCGACCACGACACCGCGGCGTTCGCGGTCCAGACGCTGCGGCGCTGGTGGCAGCAGGTCGGCAGGCTCGCCTACCCCGAGGTCGAGCGGCTGCTGGTCTGTGCGGATGCTGGCGGGTCCAACGGCTACCGGGTCAGGGCATGGAAGACCGAGCTGGCCCGGCTCGCCGCCGAGACCGGGCTTCAGATCACCGTGTGCCACCTGCCGCCGGGGACCTCCAAGTGGAACCGGATCGAGCACCGGCTGTTCAGCGCGATCTCGATGAACTGGCGCGGCCGCCCGCTGACAAGCCACGAGGTGATCGTGGAGCTGATCGGGGCGACCAGGACCCACACGGGCTTGCGGGTCCGCGCCGAGCTGGACCGCGGCCGCTACCCGCTGGGGGTCAAGGTGCGTGACGAGGAGCTGGCGGCGGTGCCGCTTGTGCGGCATGAGTTCCACGGCGACTGGAACTACACCCTGCACCCGGCGGCAGCGCAACCACTACCAACGGCAAGGTAACCGAGCACGACGCTGGAGACCTGGATGTGACGCCCTTGCGTCATCGGCTGCAGCGCCTACCCGCGCCGGTGATCGACGCAGGCCTGGCGCTGGCGGTCGCGGTCGTCATCACGATCTCGATCCGCGTGTCGCCCCAGCCGGGCGACAGCCCCGACGTGCTCGCCTACGCGCTGGGGTTGACGGTCGCCGCCTTGGTGCTGGTCCGGCGGCGCTGGCCGGTGGCCGTCCTGCTGGTGTCGGCGGCGACCGTGCAGGTCTACTACCTGCTCGACTACCCAGGCATCCGCCCCGCCGTGCCGCTTGCGGCGGCGCTCGCCACCGCCTGGGCCGCCGGCCACCAGCGCTGGTCGCTCCTGGTCGTCGCATGGTTCGCTGGCGCACCGCTCCTGTTCCGAACCTTGGTCGACCCCGAACCGCTGCCCCTGGTGCTCAATGACAGCGTGCCGGACGTGGTGCTCTTTGCTGCCGTACTGCTGCTCGGGGAGGCGGTGCGGACCCACCGCGCGCTGCGCTTGGAGCAGGAAAAGTCCGAACGGCTGCTGCTCAACGTGCTGCCCGCCCCGATCGCAGCCCGCCTCAAACAGACCGAGGGGGTGATCGCCGACGGGTTTCCCGACGTCACCGTGCTGTTCGCCGACATCGTCGACTTCACCCGACGCAGCGAGCGGATCGCCCCGGAACAGGTGGTGCAAGCCCTCAACGACCTGTTCTCGGTCTTCGACCAACACGCTCGGCAGCGAGGACTGGAGAAGATCAAGACGGTCGGCGACGCCTACATGGTAGCCGGGGGCCTGCCCGACCCGCGCCCCGACCACGCCCAAGCGGTGATCGAGATGGCCATGGCAATGCGCGACGAGGTCGCCAGGCGCACCGACCCGGGCGGGCAGCCGTTGGCGGTCCGCATCGGCATCGACACCGGCCCGGTCGTGGCCGGGGTGATCGGGACCAGCAAGTTCAGCTACGACCTGTGGGGCGACACTGTGAACACGGCCAGCCGCATGGAGTCCCAAGGAGTCGCCGGCTGCATCCAGGTGACGGCTCGCACGTACGAGCGCCTCAAGGACGGGTACCGCTTCGAGCGGCGGGGACCAATCCCCGTCAAGGGCAAGGGAGAGATCGTCACGTACTTCCTTGTGGGAAGGAACCAAGGACTCGGCTGATCGCCGACATCAGCCAGACTGCAGCCTCCACCCCGGCGGCACAACACCACAGACGGCAAGGTAACCCAGCGGAGACCCCTTATCGGTCGGCGCGGACCTCGCCCCTCCGCGGAGGAGGTAACGGCCCAGGATCGTCTTATGCTACCCATCGTCATCCGTGAGGGGTGACCGAGGTCATGAACCACTATGGCTGAGGAGCTTCGCCCCTCCCGTCGACATGACGGCCGATGCCGATCACTGTAGAGAGCTTCGGTTTCGGCCCAATGCGCCACTCGGCGGCGATCGCCGCTTCTATCGCGGTCCTTGCACCTGGTGCCCACGCGGGCTGTGCGGTTGCGAGCATGATCTCATCGGCGCTAAGGATGTGTGCCGCGCGGACAAGGCGTACTGCTGCCTGAGCTGTGCCCTTATCGGCGGTGGCAAGCCGGCTGTTGGACTTGGCCTCTCCGATCACGATCCTGCCATCGAGGATCAGGCACAGGTCAACCTCTGCCTGCTCGCCGTTGGACTCGACCAGGAGCTCTGGCGCCCACAGCAACGAGTGCTTGCCCTTCGCCAGGTGCGCCGCGGCCAACAGCGGAATGTCGCCATGCTGTCGCAGTAGTTCGCGTACGACCTGGTCGAGGGCGTAGTTCCATGCTGGCTCTGGATCGCGCCTATACCAGCGGCCACGCGCCAGCCGACTCGGATAACGGCAGACCGAGCAGGTGAACCCGTCATCGCCCACGGCCCCGATCGGGTAGAACGCCAGCGCGGAGCACCGCTCACAGTTCAACAGCAGGCCATGCCGCAGCACCTTGATCGCCAGCAGGCGATCAAGCACGTCACGCGTCTGGTGGTCATCGACCCCCAAGGCCTTGGCGGCGTGTCCAAGGGTGAGGTAGCCATCGCCGCGGATCGCATAGCCGCGTCCGTAGTCCCCGTTCCTCACGGCGCCTGGCAGGAACGCGTCAAGCAGCCGTCGAACGTCGCCAGTGAGGTCTGCCGTAATCGCGGGAATGAGCCCCACAACTTGGCGGCGTTCGCGGCCCGACGCCCTGCCGAGGAGGGTTGCACCGTCGCGCCGTGCTTGACGGCAAGCTGGGCGAAAATCTGCTCGGCGGATGGCAGGCGCAGCAGCGGGTGGGCAAGGCGGCCCTCAAGAGGAACGCCCGCAGGCACGTAGCCGACGTTCGCGGACGAGAACGACAGGCCCGACCGACTGATGCGCACGACCGCCTCAGGCAGCGACCCGGCTGGAGGTTGGAGGAGCGCGGAGCTGGGAATCCCCGTCCGCGCCGGTGGCTGGTGATCGGGCACCCAAACGTCAACGCACCACTCTAGATCCTGTCCAAGCTCCTCAAGTGCGGCTGGTGTGGGAAGCGGCACCGGGGTCAGCATCGACAACTCCCCGGTGGCCTGGCGAACCGGCACCGTCCGCCGAACGTTGAACGACCACCGATCCGCGAGGAAGTACCAGCCGGACACCTCCGACAGCTCCTCAAGTGGGACGGCCCGCAGAGGCTGCTGCTGGACCGGTTGGCCGTTGATCTCGACTCCCAGCATGCCGTCCAGCTCTTGCACCAGCTCGGCGAGCACCTCGATGGGTTGGCTGGTGCTCACGACCAGCACGGAGCGGTCGGCGCCCCCAGCCAGCGCAGGTGCAGCAACGCCAACCGCGCCGCGCGCCCAAGCTGGCCGTCCTCGGTGAGCAGCCGCATCGGGACCCAGGCGCCGTGGTGGAACACCCGATCACACAGCACCCCAAGCGCGTGATCCTCGGGCGTGTCGCCAATCACGCACACGGTCGGCGGAGGCTCGGCCGTTCCGACCTTGCTCAACCCGCGGAGCGTGCGGGCGAACGGCGTGCCGGCAAGGTAGCTCGCCCCAGTGAGCGCGGACGGTGGCTCGCCGGTCATCGCGAGCCCGAGCGTCGTCAGGTATCGACGGTGCAGATCCCACCCTCCGGGCGAAACTTCCCCGGTGATCGCCAACCAGACCAGGGCCGGCAAGTCCTCGTCGAGCACTGGCAGCTCGATCACGTGCAGGCCCTGCCGGGCGCCCTGCGCCAAAGCACCAACACGGGACTCGACCGCCAAGGCAAGAAAAGGGTCAACGCCAGCCAGGTTCAGGGTGTAAACGATCTCGCCTGTGGCCGCAGGCAGCAGCGAAAGGCCTCCACCCGGCCGGCCGTCCCGGTGCAGGACGTCGACTTCCGCTCGCTCGAAAGCACTCGCCTCCTGCCGGAGGCCTTTGAACGGGGAGCACCAGCCGTCGACCTGTTCCGCGGCCACATCCCACGGCTCATCCTGGACAGGCTCGCTGGCAATGCGCGCCCACGTCGCATCACGCGTCTCGCCCTCGAAGCCGAACTGCTCGACCAGCCGGTCAACGACGCCCGGGTCCGCCACGGCGAGGTCGGCCACGGTCCTCGCATGGACAGCGACACCATCTGGGTCGAAGGTACGCAGCAGCGGCAGAAGGCATTGCGGAATCGCGCCATGATCATCGAGAGGCAGGACCGTGGCGCCCGCGCCACCCCAGACCCGGCATAGCGAGCTGATGGCTTGCCGTGCGGAGTGCACCCAGTTCGACCGCGCCTGGTAGGCGACCGCGACCCGCGGCGGACGCAGACACGCAACGATGGGCCGATACTCGACCTGCTCCACCTCCGCGCTTCACCTCTTCGCGTTCTGTAGACCCGCGCCGCCCTACACGCGATGACCGTACCCGACGGCCCGGAGGGATTCGAACCCGCCTCCAACTGTTTAGAAGATGTGAGCGCACCGTCCGGCATGACCTGACGAGTGCAGTTCTTGCTGGTCAGGTCGGGTGCCGAGTCCGGCGAGTCGCCAGACATTCGGTCTGGTTACGGCCGGTGGAATGACTGTGAGAACGACATTAGCCCTCCGACGAAGCCTGACCATCGGTCGGGAACGGTACTGTAAGCGGCCCGGCGAGCGTCAGTCGCTCCCTCTGACCGTCACACTGCCCTGTAGGATGCCCGCCGTTCGCTGATCTCACAGGCGACGGGGGTCCTATGTCGCCAACGCGGAACTGGTGTCAGTACGAGTTGAACTGGTTCGATCGTACGGAGTTCGAGGTCCGAGACGACGTCGGTGAAGTTCATGCCCGAAACCTCTCCAACGGCGTGTCGCCGCATACGCTTACCGGTCTGATCGTCCGTTCATCCTCGGATGAGCGTGGCATCACGACGACAGACGACGAACCAGCAAGCGGAGCAGACATATGAGCGACGAACGAGGCCCGGAGTATGAAGCGCTAGTTGATGAGGTGAGTCGACTACGCCAGCGATTGGCACAGGCTCAGGATCCAGAAACTGCTGAGCGGTGGGAGCGTGAGCGAGCCGCCTGGGCTGCGGAATACGCCGACAATCAGGCCATTCATCAGGCTCGCATCGATATCGCCAAGGAAACAGTAGCACGAGCGCATTCTGCAGCAGACTTTATCCGTAACGCCGCCGCTTCTATTGTCACGCTATACACTGGAGTCCTTGGCATAACCTCAGCACTGGATAGAGGAGAGGAAGGACTCTTCCCTGCTAGGGGAATCCTACCGGCCATCTTCCTGTCTGGCGCTATCATCGGTGCAACGGCCTATGTCGCACTTATACAGAAACCCAAGCCACTTCAACTACCGAAGCCCCATTCCAGTCTCCCTGAACTTCAAGAGAGAAGGCTCAGTTCGCTAGTTGACTGGTTAGCCGACATAACCCTTAGGCGCGCATACGCGTTACACGCTGCGGTCATTAGCCTTGCAATGGGGACGGCCTTTCTTCCAGCGCCCTTTCTGCAAGTGCTCGATGATTCTCAATGGATCTCAGCAGCAGCAGTCGCCGCCGTTATCACACTAGCGCTTCCATACTTTACGACCCGAGTCGTCTTGAATATTGAAACTCCAAGACTTAAGGCTAGCGCGGGGTTCGCGGCAATCACCCTCGTCCTGGCCTACCTGATCGTTTGGACAGGTCTCGCGCAAGGAGAAGTAGTCAGCTGGATTGTCTGGCTACTTGGCGCCACGTTGATTGCTGTACTACTGACAAGGGGACTCCGCCTTCAAGGCGCCGCAAGGACCGCGGGCCTGATTGCCCTCCTCGTCATCGCATTCTCAGTGCTCCAGACTAGCTATGATCTCACATCTTATATTACACTCGCCGGCGACTGTCGAGACGCTGAGGTGTCGGACGCCGTTTACAGAGGCGAGACGAGTTCCAACGGCGCTCCTGTTTATGATCTACCTGATCGCAATAGTCAGGAAAAGATGCGTTTCCCAGCCTCATGCACGGCCGGTTTTGATGCCTTTTGTGTAGGGCAGCCGCAGTTGAGTCCACGGACGAACGTTCCAGATGGTCGTTGGTTCATCCTCTCTGGCTCGCGGCGAGTGGTCTCAGCCGCAGACATCTCTGGAACGCCTCCACGGACTTTGGAGGCTGTAACCTGCGAAGGAGGCAAAGAAGCTCCTGGTCCGGTGTCCCTTATTGCTCCAAAGAGTCCCAATTTGACAGGGAGAACCACCGTCCGTGCCACTAACGATGATGGTTTGGCGATCGGCTTCTTAATCGGTCGTAGCTCTCAGAATGGGATGGATTGGGACCGTATTGGCTTTGATCCGGATCCCAGCGATGGGAGCACTGTATCCTGGACTCCTGATATGGCTGGGTCAGGTCAAGTCGCGATTTCGGCTGTGGTCTGTCTAGCGCTATCCGTACCCTCCGAAGCGGTTGCGACCAAGGCATTCACGATTGGCTCAGATAAAGTCGCCCCGGCCATCGAGCTGGCGAAACCTACTCCAAGAGCGCGCGAAGCATCCTGTAATATAGCACCTGAATCCGATGTAGCGTCTAGCACGACGACTGCGCAGCCTGGAGGCTGTGACCCCGCCTACCCGGACACCTGTTTACGCGTCGGCATCGGTGACTACGACTGCACGGGCGGTACTCGGAACGGCCCCAACTATATCAAAGGACCGATCCGGGTGCTCCCCCCAGATCCATTCGAATTGGACACTGATAACGATGGGAACGGCTGTGAGTAGGTCGTAGTTAGATGCATCGTCAGATAAATCGAACACGAAAGCGCGTATCGCTCGGCGTGGCGGCTCCACTGCCATGAGGGTCCCTCACGAACTGACCTCATCCTTATTAGGGATGACCGGCCGCGCGCCGTGCTATCCAGCCTTTTCCCAGGCCGTGCGGCTCTGTACGTGCCGCAGGGATGGGGTGAACCGCGGTCCTCGGATCTTGAGCGCGAGGCGAGCTTCGGCTGGTCTTCCCGCCGCGACCGCGTCGTACTCCGTCGCGACTGAACGGTGCGCTTCAGCCGCCACGGCGGACCAATCGTGTCCACCGCCGTCGTGGTGGTGCGCCCGCCTGCTGGGCTGCCCCGGCGAGGGCGCGCTCTGTCAAGGCGAGGTTCTCCACCGCCGCGCGGGTAGTCGGGTGGTCGGGACCTAGCAGCCGCCGGCTTACATCAACAGCCTGCTGGAGCAGCTCCCGGGCGCCAGCCAGCTCCCCCAGGTCGCGCAGTGTCATGGCCAGATTGTTCATCGAGGCCAAGGTGTCAGGATGCTCGGGGCCCAGCAGCCGCCGGCGGGCGTCCAAGACCTGCTCCTCCAGCTCCCGGGCGCCAGCCAGCTCCCCCAGGGAGATTGTTCATCGAGGCCAAGGTGTCAGGATGCTCGGGGCCCAGCAGCCGCCGGCGGGCGTCCAAGACCTGCTCCTCCAGCTCCCGGGCGCCAGCCAGCTCCCCCAGGGCGTGCAACGTCAGCGCTAGGTTGTTCATCGAGGTGAGGGTGTTCGGGGTGCTCGGGGCCCAGCAGCCGCCGGCGGGCGTCCAAGACCTGCTCCTGCAGCTCCCGGGCGCCAGCCAGCTCCCCCAGGTCGCGCAGCGTCCCGGCCAGATTGTTCATCGAGGCCAAGGTGTCGGGGTGCTCGGGGCCCAGCAGCCGCCGGCAGGCGTCCAGGACCTGCTCCTGCAGCTCACGGGCACCGACCAGCTCCGCCAGGGCGTAGAGCGTCCCCGCTAGGTTGTTCATCGACATGAGGGTGTCGGGGTGCTCGGGGCCAAGCAGCCGCCGGCAGGCGTGCAGGACCTGCTCCTGCAGCTCCCGGGCGCTCGCCAGCTCCCCCAGGGCGCGCAGCGCCTCGGCAAGGTTGCTCATCGAGGTGAGGGTGTCAGGGTGCTCGGGGCCCAGCAGCCGCCGATTGGCGTCCCAGTGTTGCTGGCAGCCGAGCTGGGCTTGGCGGAAGTCGCCGCGGGCGAGGTCGTAGCGGGCGACCCAGCCGAGCAGGGTAGCCTCGGCCGGGGTGTCGGGATGCCGTGAGAGTTCGCGGGCGTGGGGGACAACCTGCCGCAAGCTCGTGTGGGCGCTGGGGTCGACAATGGCTTTCAGCGCCCCGGTGAGCACGGCGACCGCAGCGGCGCGGAGCGTCTGGGTGCGGTGCGGTTGCGGGTCGGACAACTGCATCGTGCGGGCGACCAGGGCGTGCACTACCCAGCCCCCCTCCACCGCGGCGTCCCCCTGAGTGTCGGGGTCGACGCCAATCCCGGTCTGGGTGGCAAGCGAGCGGTTCTCGGCCTGGGTGACCCCGCGGGTTGCCTGTTGCCCGGCGGTCTGCTCGTCAAGCCCATCGGCGTACTGGAGGACCGCGGCGATCAGCGGAAGCGGCACCGGTGCGGCGGCCAGCACCGCGGCCAGGCGCAGCATGTCGCTGCCGGCGGGGTCAAGGCGGCGGATGCTTCGTCGTAGGGTGGCGGCGATGCTGGCCTGGTGGCCGCCGGGCAGCGCCCCAGCCAGGTTAGCGGCTAGCTCGAGCTCATCGTGGCTGGTGTCTTGCAGGGCCGCGTGGAACTGGGCGAACGACCCCAAGCCCGCCTGAGCACGCAAGGCGGCGCCGGTGACCTCGACCGCCAGGGCGTGCCAGCCGAGGTCGGCCACCAGCAGCCCGGCTTCTGTACGCTCTTGCTCGGTTGGGGCGGGGCGGTGGCTGGTCAGCAGCGCCAACGCGTCCTCGGGGGCAAGCACATCCAGGTCGACAACCTTGGCGAGCGCGTCGTAGCGGCGGCTGCGGGTGGTCAGCAGCGTGCACGCCACCGGGTCGGGGGCCAGTAGCGCCTGCACCTGGGGGACCTCCAGTCCGTCGGGCAGGTCGTCCACCACCCACAGGCACGACTGCCCGCGGTCCTGGAGGGCCGCCGCCAGCGCGCCCTGGACCTCGTCGGGGTTGCGGTCGGCGACCACAAGGCCAAGCCGGGCGGCGATCGCGCGGATCTGGCGGTCGTGGTCGGCGGCCAACTCCTCGAAGGTGGTCGGTCGGTCGTCTTCGTGGCTGCCGTAGGCGCGTAGCCAGAACACCCCGCCCGGGTAGGCGGCACCGAACCGCAGCGCGTACTCCTCGGCCAGCAGCGTCTTGCCGACCCCGCCCAGCCCCCGCACCAGCGCCACCGCCGGACCGGCCCGTCCCGCCGTCAGCCTGGTGGTCTGCGGGTGCAGCGCCGCGTGCAGCCGCCACAGTTCCGGCAGCCGCCCCACAAACCGGGTCGACCCAAACCCCTGGACCGGCAGCCAGCGTGGCGGCGCCAGCGGCGCCACTGCCCCCAATGGCCCTTTGACCTGTCGGGCTCGGGCGGCGACCGCCTCGGCCAGCTTGGTGAGGCCGGCCTGGTCGCCGGGGACGGCGGCAGCTAGCGCGTCGCGCAACTCCCCCGGCTGCAGGTGGTCGAAGCCTGGTTCGGGGTTGACCACCAGGATCCGCTCTGCTGGGTCGCCGGCGCGCTGGGCGGCCAGGTAGGCGGCCGTGAGCTCCCACTGGCAGGCCTGACTCTTGGGGTAGGCAACCGAATACCAGGCCAGCAGCAGCTTGGAGGCAGCCAAGCCACTAGTGATTGTGGTGGTGATCCGAGCGAACCTGTCGACCTCCTGCTCGTCGACAAACACCTCAAGACCCTGGTGTCGCAGCGCCTGGACGAGCGGACGGATACCGGCGAGGTCGGTGGGAGCCCAGGTGTGGCTGACGAACACGTCGTAACGCGCGTTCATGCACCCCCGGGGGCTGCCTATGATGGGTGGGTTGTCCGGCGTGAGCGTAAACCACCCACTACCCCGCCCGCACCCCACCACTACGTCGACCTGGGTGCGGGTACCTGTTCCACCCGACCAGCCGGTGTTACGGCACCACCCTGCGTGGCAACCAGGGCAGGCTCTGATTGCCGCCGAAGGCGGCGCGGACCGAAGGTCCGCCAAGATCGCGGCCGTGCCGATGAATCAATCGCGCGAAGCGCACCGCTCCCCCTCGTGGGGGCGAGCGGAAGCGGTGGGGTACGCCATCTGAGGCGCAGGGAATGCCGTAGGTCGAAGGTGCTGAAGATCACCTGGGCCGGGCCGCGAGGCTTCGAGCGGCCTCACGTAGTCGCGGGGTTGCGGCACTGCGCGCTGGCCGCTGGAACACCGCTCCCGAGGGGTTGTGCGGAAGGACGACCGTGCGCACGTGCGTGAAGCCGAGATCGAGATAGTAGTGCTGAAGCTTCGGGTTGGTGGTCCAGACGTCCACCCGGAGCCAGCGGGCACCCGCGAGAGCCGCGTGGGTACCGGCCCAGTCGAGTAGCTCGGCACCAAGTCCTTGGCCGGCGTAGGCGCGGGCGACGGTGAGCTTGTGCGCGTACAGCGCTGGCTCGGCGGCTTCTTCGGGTGTCCACAGGTCCGGATTGGCCCAACGATCGATGGTGATCGTGGCGGCCGGTGTGGCGTCGTCGTCCCAGACGATGAAGGTCTCCCCCGCCCGGATGTTGCGCAGCATCCCCGCTTCCATGAGGTCCTCGGTGGGATACGGCTCCTGCCATTGGTCGATGCCGCGAGCGGCCAGCCAGCGGGCGGCTTCGTCGCGGAAGGCGATCAGCAGGCTGAGGTCCTCGGGCGCTGCCGGTGCGATGATCACGGGGCGTCCTGCTCGTACAGCGCCTCGAGCTGGCCCAGCTCGTACACCAGCCGGTTGCGATCACCGGCAAACACCGTCTTGGTGAGGCGCACCGGCCGCTCCTTGGTGTAGGCGGTGCGGACGTACTCCAACACCGGCACGCCGTTGCCGAGTTCCAGCGTGCTGGCCTCGTCTGGGGTGGGCATGCGGGTGGTGATCTCATCGACGTGGCCGACCTCGACGTGGCCATGGTCGGCCATGACTCGGACGGTGCCTCGCGGGATGTCGCGCGGGATCAGCAGGCCACACTCCTGGGCGATGTCCATGGGGTAGGAGCTGTCTTGGATGCTCCAGGGCTGGCCGTCGACGTAGCGGATCATGCGGCGGACGAGGACCGGCGCGCCTTCCTCGACCCGTAGCCGCTCGGCGATCGAGAGCGAGGCAGCATCGATCCGCATGTCGAACGTCTGGCTGGGCTGGCGGCCCTGCTGCCGGGCCTCGAAGAAGTAGGCGTCGGTGTGCCAGTCGGAGGGCCGGTCAGCGGCTTCGGCACGGGTGGCGTGGTAGGTGAGCATGACCTGTTCGCGGACGAAGGTTCCTCGCCCTGGGGTGCTGGTGATCATGCCTTCGTTGGCGAGCGTGCCCAGCGCGAGCCGAATGGTGTTACGGCTGACCTTGTAGCGATCCTCGAGTTCTTGCTCGGTGGGGAGCTGGCTGCCCGGCTGGAGCCTTCCGCTGGTGATGCCCTCTCTGAGCTCCGCCGCGATGCGGCGGTAGATCGGTGTGGTCGGCGGCACGGCTCCCCTCCTTGATGGGTTCGTACCAACGAATGTACCGAATCCTCTTGATCTTCGGTCCAAAGGTTGGTACAAAAGCTAAAGGTAGGTATGAATCCAACCTAAGTGAGAGGATCGCCGGATGTACGAGTAGGAGCCGTACGACGCGAGGACCGCCAGGAAGACCGGGCGCCGGGGGCGGTGGCATGGCGGGGCGTTAGCGCCGCTCCGCAGCCAGAACCGCCTCCGGCGACCCCAGCGCATCAGGAGTGGAGCCCCAGATGCGAGACAAGGGTATCGCCTTGCCCACTGGGCAGGGCCAGCCACCGCACGGGCTGCCCGCGGAGGAGCGGCCGTTCAAGGTGGCCGAGGTCGCCAAGTTCCTCGGCCAGCGTCCCGACACCGTGTACCGCTGGATTCACCAGGGCGACCTTGAGGCCCAGCGGATTGGTGGGACGTACTTCATCCCCCGATGGGCGCTCGCCCCGCTGCTGTCGCCCACCGGCGACCCACCTGCCGAGCCGGCAACAGCCTCCGCAGGCGGTGACGCGGCATGAGCGCCACCCTGCCAGGCGACGTCCGGGATCTGCTCGCCGCGGTGCTGGCGGCGATCGACATCCCCCACCCCGCCACGGTCGGCGACCAGCCCCGCCAGCGGGAGGTCTTGGCCGAGCGTGCGATGCACGCCGCGATCACGCTCAGAGCGGTGCTGCGCTTGGACGGGACGCCGCACCCGGCCGACCTCGAGTGGGAGACGGCCTGGCTGCGCGAGCAGCTCGTCGAGCACCCTCCGGCCGGCTACAACACCGGGCCGTGGCCGGGCGTGCCGGTTGACCGTTACACGCAACAGCCCAAGGGCGGTGGGCGCTGATGCCGACCTCCTCCTCCCAGCGCCGCGGGCTGACCACCACCGAGACCCGCCTGGCCGAGCAGTACGTGAGCGTCTTGGACTACGTGTCGCGCTGCGCGCTCGGCATCGACCGCGGCGACTGGTTCTATCTGTACGACAAGGCCGGTGCGCTGGTCGAGGAGGCCGCGCGGCTGGCCGCCATCGCCCGCGAGGCCTACGACGCGCCCCGCCGCCCCCGCGCCCAGGCGGTACGCGCGGCGGTCGCCTGGTTCGGCCGCCACTACCGCGCCGCCCGGCTGCTGCACCCGCTCGAGCCCCACCCCCAGGGGGGTGAGCGGCGGTGACCGCCGCCACCCGCGACCCCCAGCCCACCACGACCACCAGCCGGTGAACGGAGGTATCGCCATGCGCACCCCTGTCCCCTGGATCGGCCTGGCCGCCATCGCCACGATGTTCCTGCTGCCGTGGTTGGACGCCCGCGGCGTGTTCGACGGGCCCCGCACCATCCGCCGCCGGCCCCGCCGCGAGGTGTGCGCCGACTGCGCCAGCCCATGGACGCCCGACCACCAGTGCGCCGGCTGGCTGGAGGCGGCCATTCGCGAGCCGGTCGTGCCCCTGCGGCCCGTGGAGCCGCCGCCCGCGCCACCGCGGCTGCATGCCCAGCTCACCCGCACCGACCAGCCCACCCTGCCGCCGCGGAGGCGGCCGACATGAGCGGCACGCCAGCGAACCAGCCTGCGCCGCTCGCACCAGCGGCGCCCCCCGGCGCCGACCAGGCCGGCGAGACGGTCGTGCGCCGCTTTGTCACCGTGCTGGCGGTCACCGTCGGCGGGCTGTGCTTCTTGTTCTCACTCGGCAACGTCTACCAGCTCGCGGTGGACCTGGAGCTGTGGGTCTGGATCCGACCGCTGGTCGCGCCCGCGGTGGACCTCTCGCTTGTCGCCCTGGTGGTCGGCATCCGCTTCCTGGCCCGCCGCGGCCTCACAGGCCGGGAGCTGCGCCGCCCCAGGTTGTTCATGCTCGCGGTGGGCCTGGCGGCCTGGGCGCTCAACACTGCCGACGCCGTCGCCGGGCGCGACTGGGGCAAGGCCGCGTTCGACTCGCTCGCGCCGGGGCTCCTGATCGGCTGGGCCGAGGTGCTGCCGTGGTTCCTGCGCCAGTTCCACGCCATCACCCGTCCGACTGTTCCCACCGTCCCAGGCGCGCCAGTCCCAGTCGCGGCGGCGCCACGGGCGGCCGGGAGCGGCGGACTGGCTCCCGCCACGGCCACCATTCCCGGTCAGCCCGCCAGCGTTCCCGCCGTCCCCGCGGGTACGCCGTCAGCGGGCAGCGGGAACGGCGCCCGAGTGGCGCGCGCGGGCGTGAACCAGCCCCGTCCGGCTTCGGTCGTCGCGGCGGGAACCATCGGCACCGCCCGCCCGGCTCCGGCAACCACACCGGGCGGGACCGGGACCAGCGAGCGGGACGCGGATGCGGACATGCGTGCCTGGTGGGCGGCTGAGCGTGCCGCCGGGCGCACCCCAAGCGGCGCGGAGCTGGACCGAGTGTGCGGCCGGGACCCCAAGAACGGCACCGGTCGCAAGGCCCGCGCCCGCTACCTGCGCGAGGAAGCCGCCGGCCGCTTCCGGGCGCTCGCGCCCGGTCCCGAGCCGGCCGGGTCGCGGCCGAGGGGGTGATCACCACCTGGCTTCCTGGCGTTCCCATCCCGCCCGTTCCCGCAGGAGGACCCTGTCATGGCTCGTATCGCCTTCGCCCTGATCGTGCTCGCCGCGATCCTGATCCTGGTCGGCAAGCAGAACACCATGGCCCTGGCCAGCGCGCTGGTCGACCTGGTCAAGACGCTGATCGCCCTGTTCAAGTCGAGCGCCGCATGATCCGGCTGCTGGCATGGCTTCACGGCGCGCTGCTGGTCGCCGTGGTGCGCCTGGTGATCCTGGCGGGGCGGCTGGGGCTGCGGCTGCTGGCGGTAGCCGGATTCCGCGGCGCCCGGCTGGGGTGGTTGATCGCCGCGCTGCTGGGGGTGTGGTGGGCCGCCCGGCACGTCGGGGTCCGCCCCGCCGCCTGGCTGGCGGTGATCGGCTGGGCGGCCTGGGCCACCCGCCACCACCGCGCCGCGATCCGCCAGCACGCCGCCGTCCGCAGGCTCACCACCGCCCTGGAGCAACACACCGGCGCGCTGGCCGCGGCCACCAGGCCGCTGCAGACCCGCCCCATAGCCACCACGGCCACGACCACAGCAACCCCCACCACGGTCACGACGACGGCGGTGGACCCCGAGGTGGCCGCAACCCGGCCGTGGTCTGCCGCCGGCCAGTCCCCTGAGCGGGCGGTTGCGGTCCTGGGCCGTTACGCCGCCGCCTGGGTCCGTCGCCACACCCTGCCAGCGGGTGGCGGCACGCCGACCCGCCCGCACCGGAGGCACCCGCGATGACCGCCCCAGACCACGCCGACAGCTCCGACCCGATGGACTGGGACCGCTACGAGTCCGAGCTGGGCGCCGCCCCCCAGCCCGGCCAGGCCGCCACGCCCGCCCGGGCGGATACCGCCGGGCCTCCGGACCCTGCCGCAACCGACGCGACCGCAGCGGGCAGGTGGGTGCTGGTCGATAGCCTGAAGGCGCAGCGGCCACCCCGCCCGGGCCTGTCGGGGCTGCGCGCTGCCCAGCGCCGCCCGGTCGTCCCCGCCTGGCTGCGCTCGCGCGCCGAGCTCGGCGAGGTGTGCAGGTGGGCGGCCGGGTTCGTGGCCCACACCAGCGCCTACCACCTGGCCCGCACCCCCAAGTACGCCGGCAAGCTGGTCGCCCGCGCCCCGCGCGGCGCCGCCCGGGTGACGGGCGGGTGGCTGCGGTGGCTGCTGGACCTGGAAGGCGAGCCGGTCCGCCAGGCGACCGTCCGCGCCCAGGACGCCGAGGCCTACCTCAAGCTCGCCCGCCAACGCGACCGGCGGGTCCGCTGGCGCGCGGCGGTCACCACCATGATGCTGGCCGCCCTGGCCGTCGGGGGCGTAGTGCTGCTGCTGGCCCCGCCCATGGCCCGCTGGGCGGGCCTGGCCCTGACCGTGGCCGCGCTGGGGGTCGCGGGCGCCCCGGCCGACCGGCCGCTGCTGGACGCCGCCGTGGTCGTCCCCCGGGTCGCCCGGTTGACCAGCGAGATGGTCGTGCGCGCTCTGGGCGTGCTGGGGCTTGCCGGGATCAACCAGGCGCTCGGCAAGAACCCCAAGGCGGTCGGGTTCGTCGCCCCCATCACCCGCGACGGGCCCGGCTGGCGCGCCGACATCGACCTACCCCCCGGGGTGACCGTCGGGGAGGTCGCCGACCGGCGCGACAAGCTCGCCTCCGGCCTTGGCCGCCCGCTCGGCTGCGTGTGGCCGGAGGGTAACGCCGAGGTCCACCCCGGCCGGCTCATCTTGTGGGTCGGCGACCAGGACATGGCCAAGGCCCGCCAACCCCCCTGGCCGTTGGCCAAGGCCGGCGCCGTCGACCTGTTCCGCCCGTTCCCCTTCGGCACCGACCAGCGCGGCCGCCAGGTCCCCCTGACCTTGATGTTCGCCTCCATGGTGATCGGGTCCATCCCCCGCATGGGCAAGACGTTCGCGATGCGGCTGGTGCTGCTGGCCTGCGCGCTGGAAGCCCGCGCCGAGCTGCACGCCTACGACCTCAAGGGCACCGGCGACCTGTCGGTGCTGGAGCCGGTCGCCCACCGCTACCGCGCCGGCGACGACGACCAGGACCTCGCCTACGGCCTCCAGGACCTGCGGGAGCTCCAGGCCGAGCTGCGCCGCCGCGCCAAGGTCATCCGCGGCCTACCCCGCGACCTGTGCCCCGAGAACAAGGTCACCCCCCACCTCGCCAGCCTGCGCTCCCACCGGTTGCACCCGATCGTGCTCGCGGTCGACGAGTGCCAACGCTGGTTCGAGCACCCCACCAGCGGGACCGAGCTCCAAGCCATCTGCGAGGACCTGGTCCGCCGCGGCCCCGCGTTGGGCATCATCCCCATCTTCGGCACCCAACGTCCCGACGCGCGCAGCCTGCCCACCGCGATCAGCGCCAACGCGGTGCTGCGGTTCTGCCTCAAGGTCATGGGCCAGGTCGAAAACGACATGGTGCTCGGCACCAGCGCCTACAAGAACGGCGTGCGGGCTACCATGTTCGCCCGCTCTGACCGCGGCATCGGCTACCTCGCTGGCGAAGGCGACGACCCGCAGATTGTCCGCTCCTTCTACGTGGACGCGCCCGCCGCTGAGCAGATCATCACCCGCGCCCGCGCCCGGCGCCAGCATGCCGGGACCCTAGCGGGTCATGCCCTCGGCGAGGACCCCAACCCCGCCAGCCCGGCCACCGGCAGCCTGCTCGAGGACATCCTCGCCGTGGTGCCCGCCGACCAGGCCAAGGTGTGGAACGAGACCGTCGTGGCCCGCCTGGCCAAGCTGCGACCCGAAGTGTACGGCGGCTGGGCGGGCGAGCAGCTCACCGCCGCGCTCAAGCCCCACGGCGTCAGCGTCCGCCAGGTGTGGGGCACCGACCCGGCCACCGGACAGGGCGCCAACCGCCGCGGCATCACCCGCGCCCACCTGGTCGCCGCCGCCGCCAACCGCCCCCGCCGGCCCACTGGCCCCGCCGGCCCCGCCGACCCATGACCCCCGGGTGGCTGCTCGGGCTAGCGCCCAGCCCCACTAGGTCTAGCAGCCCCGCTAGCACCCAACCCGGCCGCCGACCAGCCACCTAACCCCTAGCAGCCCCTCTCGAACACACCTTCGAATCCGCCAAGGAGGCAGCCCCGTGGCCCACCCGCTCCTGCTCGCTAGCCTCGCCGCCCTCGCCCTTCTAGCCCCCTACGCGCTCGCCTGCGCGCTGGTCCCCTTCGGCGCCTGCACCCGCTGCCACGCAAGCGACCCGCTGTGCCGCGCCTGCGACGGCACCGGCCGCCGCGTCCGCCTCGGCCGCCGCGCCTGGACCTACCTGCGCGCCCTCCACGACCACGCCACCCCGACCAACCCGAAGGAGGGCTGATGGACCACCCCACCCGACCCCCAACCGCACCGGTCGAGCTGGCCGGCATCGCCGGCGACCCGGAGCTGTCGCTGGCCGCCAAGGGCGTGCTGCTGGTCGCGGTCGCCCGCCCGCCCGGCCGCCCGCTGACCCGCGCCGAGCTGCTCACCCATGGCCGCGAGGTGCGCTGGCAGGTCGACGCCGCCCTCGCCGAGCTGGTCGAGACCCGCTGGCTGCAGCCGGCCGGCGACGGCCGCTACCTCCTCCGCGAGGACCTGGACGACCCCGACCAGGACAGCGCCCGGTGACCGCCGACCCGCTGCCCCAGGGCGGCCTGCACGTCAAGGTGGACGTGGCGGGCTGGCGGGGCGTGCTCGCCGACCCGGCCGGCCGGACGGTCTGGACCTGCCGGCACAGCCACCTGACGGTCGCCCAGGCCCGGGTGTGCGCCGAGCGGGAACGCGACGTGCCGGGCCTAGCCGACCTCGGGTACCGGCTGCGGTAGCTCCGCCAGGCCGCCGGCCTGTCCCAGCAGCAAGTCGCCGACGCGCTGGAGTGCTCCACCTCCAAGGTGTCGCGGATCGAGACTGGCGAGGGCCTGGCGAGCGCCCGTGATATCCGGGACCTCGCAGAGCTGTACCGGGCCGACCCGACGGAGCGCGACGCGCTGGTGACCGCCGCCCGGGCGGCACGGCCCGCCCGCACAGCCTGGGCACTGCGGCGCCAGCAGCAACTCCACGACGGACAGGACCACGCCAAGTGAGCCGCGACCGGGAGCTGTACGCCGCGCTGCTCGGCCTGCACCGCCGCTCGCCTCGCCGACCGCCACCGCTGCCCGAGCGTGCCCCACCCCTGGGGCCCGGTGGAGGGGCGCGAACCCGGAATCCCGCCAAGGACGGACGCGCCCCCCACCGCCAACCCACCAGCCCCTCGAAAGGAGGGCCCGTGAGCCATCCCACCCTACCAACCTACCCGGCCGAGGTCGCTCAAGGCGCCGCGCTGCTGGACCGTGAGCTGCCCGACTGGCCAGCCAAGGTCGACCCCTGTCGGCTCGACCAGGGCTTCGCGGACGCCTGCGTGCTCGGCCAGCTCTACGGCGACTACGACTTCGGCCTGGACGCGCTGCGCCCGCTGGGCGCCGACCCGGACCGGTGGGCGTGTGCCCATGGCTTCTGCTGCGACGCCGAGGTGGCGCGCAGCCAAGAGTGGGTGCAGCTCATCGACGCCTGGCGGGCCGAGCTGGCCAACCGTCGGGGCGGTGAGGCTGCATGACCAGCCCGACGCTGGCCTCGACCGGCGCCAACGGCCACCGGGTCTACACCTGGGCCGGGCGCGAGTACCCCAGCGTGACCGCGATCATCAGCGGTGGCGTGCCCAAGCCGTTCCTGCCGCGCTGGGCCGCCAAGGTCGCCGCCGAGTACGCCATCGGCAACCTCGATCACCTGCGGCTGCTGCCTGCCGGCCAGGCGATCCGCGAGGTCAAGCAGGCCCCCTTCACCAAGCGCGATGTCGCCGCCGACCTCGGCGACCTGATCCACGCCGCGGTCGAGGCGGCGGCCACCGGCCGCCCCCGCCCCGACCTGCCCGAGACCGCCGCCAGCTACCTGGCGGGGTTCGACCGGTTCGTGGCCGACCGCAAGCCGGTGTTCCTGCTGGCCGAGCGCACCGTCTACTCGCGCCGCTACGGGTATGCCGGCACCTTCGATCTCATCGCCACCCTGCCCGGCCACGGAATGGTCCTGCTGGACGTCAAGACCGGCAACCGCGTCTACCCCGAGGTCTGCCTGCAACTGGCCGCCTACGCCGCCGCCGACTTCATCGGCGACCCCGACAGCACCACCGAGCAGCCCCTCCCCGCCATCCACGCCGGCGCCGTGCTGCACCTGCGCCCAGGCGGCTACCAACTGCTGGCTATCCCGATCAGCCGGGCGGTGTTGGAGGCGTTCCTAGCCGCGCTGGCGGTATTCCGCTTCACCACCGACCTGGCCCCCACCCTGCTGCCCACCCCAGACCCCGACCAGCCCTGACCCGGCACGAAGGGAGGTGACCCGATGGCCCTGCTGCTCGGGATGCTGCTCGGCGCCCTGCTCGTATTCGGCGCCGCCCTGGCGTGCGTCTGGCTCCAGCAGACCCGCGCCACCCGCGCTGAGCGAGGCAAGCGTATGACCACCACCCGCTGACCACCACGCCCCAGGGCGCGGCCTCGGCCGTGCCCACCCCGCACCACCAGGAGGCACCCAGCATGGACACCCACGTCACCATCGCCGGCAACCTCACCGACGACCCCGAGCTGCGCTTCACCCCCGCTGGCGACCAGGTCGCTAGCCTGCGGGTGGCGGTCACCACCCGCGCCCCCGACGGCCAGGGCGGCTGGCGGGACGGGTCGACCTCGTTCTTCCGCGTGTCGGTCTGGCGAGCCCAAGCCGAGCACGCCGCCGAATCGCTCGCCAAGGGCGCCCGCGTGCTGGTCTGCGGGCGGCTGCGCCAGCGCTCGTGGGAGACCGACGACGGCGACAAGCGCGCGGTGGTCGAGATCGAGGCCGACGAGATCGCCGCCAGCCTGAAGTTCCACACCGCCAAGCTCACCAAGGCCATCCGCGCCCGCACCGGCGACGCCGTCTACGACGCCGCGCCCGCCGATGCCAGCGCATGACCCCCGTCCAGGCCGGGAGCGCCCCCCAGGGCGCTCCCGCCATCCTTCCCCCGCCGCTGGCCGCCCCACAGATCGTGGCGTGCCCGGGGCTTGGGTGCTTGGCGTGCGGGAGCCCGGTGGGCTGCCAGCGGCTGCACCGCACGGCGTGGGCGTGGGCGCACCTGGACCCGCGCCCGGTCGGCTGCCCCGGGTTGCTGGTCCCCCCCGCCGACATCGTCTACCTGGTGCACCTGGTCCCCGCCTACCGCCACGCTCGCCACTACCTCGGCTTCGCCGAACGTGCAGGATTGTTGAAGCGGCTGCGCGAGCACGCCACCAGCGACCACGACGGCGCCCGCCTGCTACGGGTCGCGCTGGCCGTCGGCGGCGACTTCGAGCTGACCCGGCTGTGGCTCGGCTCCCGCAAGCTGGAACGCCAGTACAAGCAGCGCAAGGCCGCCCCCAGGCTGCTGTGCCCAGTCTGCCCCACCCGCGCCCACACGGACCGCCTCGCCGCCGGCCAGGGTGTCCTGCCCGACCCGCTCGGAGGTGGCGGCTGATGGCTGCCCCGATCCCCGAGGGGCTGCGGCTGCCCGCCGCGCCGCTGCTGGCCGCGGTCGACCGGGCCGCCGGCGGCCGAGGCGTCACCCCCAGCGCCCTGCTCGGCAACACCGGCTACCAGGCGTACGCCCGCCTGGCCGGCACCGTCACCCTCCGGCAGGCAGAGGCCACCTGCGACCGGCTCGGCTGCCACCCTTACGAGCTGTACGGCGCGGCCTACCAGCGGCTCGCGCTTGCCAGCGCCCCCGGCCCCCTGGACCCCGACGCCACCGTCACCGCCTGGCACGACACCACGTGCGCCCGGCCCGGCTGCGGCCGGCCGATCCGCCCCGGCCATCCCGTCGGGCTCGTGAGCGACGTGGGCCCGTGCTGCGCCACTTGCTGCGGCCTCGACGCCCACAAGGCCCATGAGAGTGCAGGCGCGACCGCAGCGACCGCCACCCCACGCCCCAGGGAGAGTGCCGCATGACCGCCCGCTCCGCGATCGAATGGACCCACACCACCTGGAACCCTGTCACCGGCTGTGACCGCATCTCCCCCGGCTGCGCCCACTGCTATGCGCTTACCCTCGCCAAGCGGCTGAAGGCGATGGGGCAGGCCAAGTATCAGACCGACGGCCTCCCGCCGACCTCCGGACCCGGGTTCGGCGTCGCTGTCCACCCCGAGGCCCTCACCGAACCCCTGCGCTGGCGGCGGCCCCGGCTGGTGTTCGTCAACTCCATGTCCGACCTGTTCCACGCCCGCGTGCCCGAGGCGTTCATCGCCGAGGTGTTCGCGGTCATGGCCGCCGCCGACCACCACACCTTCCAGGTCCTCACCAAGCGGCCCACCCGCATGGCCCGATTGCTCGCCTCCGAGGCGTTCCACGCCCGCGTGGCCGCCGCGCTGCTGCAACTCCACCGGCAGCGCGACAGGCGTGGACTGGGCTGGCCGCTGCCCAACGTGTGGCTTGGCGTCTCGATCGAGCTTGACGCCTACTGCTGGCGCGCCGTCCGGCTCCGCCAGACCCCTGCGGCGGTCCGCTTCCTGTCGTGCGAGCCGCTGCTGGGCCCGCTGCTCACCCTGGACCTGACCGGGATCGGCTGGGTCATCTGCGGTGGGGAATCCGGTCCCGGCCACCGGCCGGTCAATCCCGCATGGGTCCGCGAGCTGCGCGACCGCTGCATCGCGGCGGGCGTGGCGTTCTTCTTCAAGCAGTGGGGCGGGCGCACCCCCAAGACCGGCGGCAGGCTGCTGGACGGGCGCACCTGGGACCAGTACCCCCAGCGGCAAGATGCCGTCTGCGCCCGCCTGCCCGCACCTGGGCCGGGCGCCAAGCCACCCTCGCCTACCAGGGGATGACCGCCCGGTGACCGATACGCCCGCGGGAGCCTCGCCGCCGTTGGCGCGGGTGGTGGCCGCGCTCGAGCGGTCCGGCTGCCGCCGCGGCGGTCCGCGCGGCGCCTGGCTGTGCCCCGCCCACGAGGACCGCACCCCGTCACTGAGCGTGCACGAAGGCACCGACGGGCGGGCGCTGCTGCACTGCCATGCCGGCTGCCAGCCCGAGCAGATCGCCGCCGCGCTCGGGCTGACGATGCCGGACCTGTTTCCCGAGCCCGACCACGACCAAGCCGACGACGACTGGACCCCTCGCGGCCCCGCCATCGCCACCTACCGGTATACCGACGAGGCCGGGCGGCTGCTGTTCGCGGTCTGCCGCACCGCCGACAAGCAGTTTCCGCAGTGGAGGCCAGACCCGGCCGCCAAGACCGGGCGGCGCTGGAGCCTGAAGGACAGGGCGACCGGCAAGCCGGCGCGGTGCGCCGAGTGCTCTACCGGCTCCCCAAGGTGCTGCAGGCCGCCGCCGCCGGCCAGGTCATCTACGTGGTCGAAGGCGAGAAGGACGTGCACGCCATCGAGGCGACCGGCGGGGTGGCCACCTGCAACCCCGGCGGCGCCGGGCCCGGCCGGTGGCGGGAGGAGTACGCCGCAGCGCTGTTTGGCGCCAGCACGGTGATGGTGGTCGCCGACCGCGACAGCCCCGACCTCAACCACCCGGCCAACGGTTACAAGGGGCAGCGGCACGCCCGCCGGATCGCCCGCAGCCTCGCCAAGCAGGGAACTCCGGTGCGGCTGGTCATGGCCGCCGCCGGCAAGGACGCCGCCGACCATCTGGCCGCCGGGCACGGCCTCGGCGACTTCCTTCCCCTGCCCGACGACGACACTCGCAGCTCCGCCGGCGTCGACCTCAACGCCGCCGGCCCAGCCGCCGACAGCCAGCCGGATGACACCCCGGGGGGGTCGCGGTCGGCGGGCGGTCGGGCTGGTGGGCGCGACCAGGACGGCGCCTCGACCGCAACCGAGCTGGTCGCCCTGGCCACCGGCCGCTACGAGCTGGCCATGAGCGCCACCGGCGAGCCGTTCGCGGTCGCCCGAGCCGGCCACGGCCCCTACCTGGCCCGGATGCTCAGAGGTGGGCAGGCCTCCCTGCGGGCCGAGCTGGCCGCCGGCTACGCGCGCCAGACCGGCCGCGTCCCATCCTCCAGCGCCCTGGCTGATGCCCTCAACGTCCTGGAAGGCATCGCCATGGACCGCCCACCCATCGGTCTGGCGCTGCGGGTGGCCCGCCACGATGCCGGGCTGGTGCTTGACCTCGGCGACCCATCCGGCCGCGTCGTCGTTCTCAGGCCCGGCGGCTGGGAGCTGGCTGAGCGGTCCCCGGTGCTGTTTCGCCGTACCAAGCTGACCGGCATCCTGCCCGAGCCCGAGCGCGGCGGGCGGCTGGAGGCTCTGCGGGAGCTGGGCCTGGTCAACCTGTCGGAGAGCACCTGGCCGCTGGCGGTCGCCTGGCTGGTCGCCGCGCTGGTGCCCGACATCGCCCACCCGATCCCGCTGCTGGTCGGCGAGCAGGGCACCGGCAAGTCCACCACCGCCAGGCTGCTGTCGCGGCTGGTCGACCCTTCCCCGGCCGAGCTGCGCTCGGCACCCAAGGACCTGGAGCAGTGGGCGGTGGCCGCCTCCGGGTCTTGGCTGGTGGTGCTGGACAACATCTCCGGTATCCCCGACTGGCTGTCGGACGCGCTGTGCCGCGCGGTCACCGGCGACGGCATGGTCCGCCGCCGTCTGTACGAAAACGACGACCTGTCGGTGCTCGCCTTCCGCCGGGTGGTCGCGTTGACCTCGATCGACCCCGGTGCGCTCCGCGGCGACCTCGCCGACCGTATCGTCATGTTCGACCTGGAACGGTTCGCCCAGCGCGGTGAGGAGCTCCACCTCGACGCGGTGTTCCGGCAGGCATGGCCGGGGCTGCTGGGCGGGCTGCTGGACCTGGCCTGCCAGGTCATGGCCGCCCTGCCCCAGGTCACCGTGGACCAGCCGCCTCGGCTGGCTGACTTCGCCCGCATCACTGCCGCCGCCGACCAGGTCCTCGGCACCAGCGCGCTGGAGACCTACCGGGCGCTCTCCAGCCGCATCTCCGCCGACGTGGTCGAGGCCGACCCGGTCGCCGAAGCGGTCCGCAAGCTCGCCACCGCCGCGGGTACCTGGCAGGGCACCGCCGGGGAGCTGCTCGGCAAGCTCACCGCCGACCTCGGCGAGCATCGGCCCCCTCGCGGCTGGCCGGCAACCCCCCGCGGCATGGCCGCCGCGCTGACCCGGGCCGCGCCAGCGCTGCGGGATGTCGGCGTGAGCGTCGAGCAGGCCGGGCGCCTCGGCCACCAGCGGCAGCGCTGCTGGTGGCTGTCGGTCGACGCCGACGCCCAACCCCCCACCGACCCGCAGGCCGCCCTGTGGCGGCCCACCGACCCCCCAGGCAGCCAAGGAGACGGGAATCGACCGTCCGCACCGTCCGCACCGCCCGCAGACGCACAACCGCCCAGCTCACCGGACATGGCCGGTGCGGACGGTCGCGCGGACGGTCCGCGAACGGTCCACCCTCCCGCCGGCCAACCGTCCGCACCCCAGACGCGGACGGTTGGAAATCCGACCGAGCAACCGTCCGCCGACCGTCCGCATCCCAGCAACCACATTCCCGCAGGCCAGCACGGGCGCGCGGACGATGCGGACGATGCGGACGGTCCAACCCCCACTCCTTGAGAGCTCGGGGGGCAAGCCCTAGCAGTCGGCCCCGCCGGGTCGATCCCGGGTCGATGTGGGCCCGCAACGGCGCCCCCCAGCTCGCCCCCGACCCCGACCGGTTCACCCGCCCCGACGACCCCGGCCACTGACAAAGGAGGTGACCCGGCAGTGGGCTCGGTGACCTTGCGACGACGCCGCGACCGCCCCAAGTCCTACCAGGTCGCCTGGCGGCTGGACGACGGCTCGCAGGGCTCCAAATCCTTCGCGAGCAAGGACGAAGCCTTGGAGCTGTACGCGAAGAAACGACTGGAACTCGTCCAAGGCACCTGGAGGGGACGGCAGCGCGGCCGACTGCCCTACAACCACTGGGCGGACGAGTGGTGGGCGCTCTGGTCTGCCGACTCCGGGCACAGCCCTTACACGCTGCAGATGGCTGAGAGCCGGCTGCGGAACCACCTGCGCCCGTTCTTCGGCCGTCGCCCGGTGGAGGACATCAGCCCCAAGGTGGTGCGCCAGTGGCAGCAGCAACTCGCCGCCAAGACCGGCCACACCACGGTGATGGCCTGCCGTTCCCTGCTGTACCGCGTGCTGCAGCACGCCGAGGACGAAGGCGCCATCCTCGCCAACCCCGTCCGCAAGGTCCTGGCCCCCAAGCGCCCCGTCGACCCCGAGACGGTGCTGGGCACAGCCAAGCGCCGCGTCCCGACCCCAGAGGAGGCCGGCGTGCTGCTCGCCGGCTTCCCCGACTTCTGGCGGGACCACATCATCACCCTGCTCGGCACGGGCATGCGCTTCGGCGAGCTGGCGGCGCTGCGCCGTCGCCGTGTCCACCTCGCCGCTGGCGTGGTGCACGTGGTCAGCACCCGCTACCAGGCGGGCAGCAGGTACGGCAGCGGCTTCAAGGGACCAAAAAGCGCCGCCGGCGTACGGGAGATCCCCCTCGCCCACCAGGTCGCCGAGGCGATCGCGCGCCGCCTGCCTCCCGGCTCGGACCCCGACGACCTGGTCTTCACCGGCCCAGGCGGCGCCGCCGGCCTACCACGCGGCACCCGCACCCTGCTGTCCCGCGACAACTTCCACCGCGTGTACGAGCAGGCGCTCGCCCGGGCCGCCAACCCGGCGGCGGCGCAGCTTCGCCCGTCGGCACGGCGCGCCCTTCACGCCCTGCAGAACGGTGGTCCGGAGACTTTCGACCAAGTCGCCGCACGGCTCGCCTGCAGCGGGCGCCGCGTTACCTCGCGCGCGGTGGGCGTGGCGCTCGGCGAGCTGGAGGCCGCCGGGCTCGCCGTGACGGACGGGCAGGGCGCCGCCCGCCGCTGGGCGGCCGCACCGCCGGCACCCGGCCCGCTCGACCACCTGGACCTACACGGCTCACATGACCTGCGGCACACCTTCGCGACTTGGCTGGAAGACGCCGGCATTCCCGCCCGAGTGATCGATGAGCTGATGGGCCACGCCGGTAGCCGGCGCGCCGACCACGGCAGCCGGATCGGCCGGATCTACCGCGAAACGACCCCAGAGATGCTCGCCCGCGTGGTCGCCGCGCTCGAGCGGCGCCTTGCGGTCGTCCTCACGGTTGCCAACGATCAACGTGCCGGCTTGGCCACGAGATCGTCAGCGGCGGAGTAGCGTCCTGAGCGACCGGTCCTCAATGCTAGCCGAGACCTCATCCTGAAACGTGAATACCCGGGTGTTAGGCGGCGAGGGGTTCGAGGACGACGTGGTAGCCGAGGGCTTGGAGCTGGGCGACGGCCCGCTGACGCTGGCGGTCGGTGTCGCGCCGGATGAAGTAGTCGCCACC
>WNFV01001635.1_pt1 | contig 30525 bp, 28 predicted proteins | sample 5400101 | NCBI WGS metagenome assembly WNFV01 (sample SAMN13153361, study PRJNA577476) | soil metagenome | isolation source: 115 cm soil or saprolite under grassland replicate 1 | place: USA:California | collected 2016-06-15 | reverse complement strand
TTGAGCTGCTGCTGGGCGTGGTCGAGCGGCTGGCCGCGACCGCGCCGCTGCTGCTGGTCATGGAGGACCTGCACTGGGCGGACCGCTCCACCCGCGACCTGGTCGCCTTCCTCGCCGCCTACCTGCGCTCGGTGCGGGTGCTGCTGTTGGGCTTCCGCAGCGACGAGCTGCACCGCCTGCAGCCGCTGCGCGGGCTGCTCGGCGAGCTGGCCCGCAACCGCCGCGTCCAGCGGCTGGAGCTGCCCCGCTTCACCCGCGCCGAGCTGGCCGAGCAGCTCGCCGGCCTGCTCGGCGCCGACCCGCCCGCCCGGCTGGTCGACGACGTCCACGCCCGCTCGGAGGGCAACCCGTTCTTCGCCGAAGAGCTGGTGGTTGCCAGCGCCGGCGACGGTGCCGGCCCGGGCGCGCTGCCGCCCAGCCTGCGGGAGGTGCTGCTCGCCCGGGTGGTGCGGCTTGGCGGCGGCACCCAGCAGGTGCTCCGCGTCGCCGCCGCGGCCGGCCGGGGCGTCACCCAGCTGCTGCTGGCCGCGGTCGCCGGCATGGGCGAGGCGGCGCTGCTGGACGGCTTGCGCGAGGCGGTCGACCGGCAGCTGCTGCTGCCCGAGCCGGGTGGCGATGGCTACCTCTTCCGCCATGCGCTGCTCGCCGAGGCGGTCTGCGGTGAGCTGCTCCCCGGCGAGCGGGTGCGCCTGCACACCGCGCTGGCTGGCGGCTTGAGGCCGGCGCCGGTCCTGGAATCCCGTGGGCGGCCAGGGCGGCGCGTCTGGCCCACCACTGGTCGGCAGCCGGTGACCAGCCGCGGGCCCTGGGCGCCCTCACCCATCTCGGCGAAGCTGACGCCGGGCTCGCTGAGATGGCAGCGGCGGTTCGCCTCGCCAGGGAGGCAGGCGACGTGGTCGATCTGCTGCGGGCGATCGTCAACCACTCCGACGGGCTGCTGGCGACCGGCCGCCTGACCGAGGCGGCGATGGTCGCCCTCGGTGGCCTCGAAGAGGCCCGCCGCCTCGGCCTGGCCCGCTCCTACGGGCGGCCGGACCTGGCCTGTAACGCCACCGAGGCGCTGGTCGCCCTCGGCCGCTGGCAGGAGGCCGACCGGGTCTCCCGCGAGGCCCTCGAGACCGTCCCGACGGGTCCGGCCTTTCTCGCCCTGCCTCTAGCCCGGGTCGCCCTTGAGCTGGGCCTCGGCGACCTCGACAGCGCCGAGGCGCGGCTGCAGGCCGCCCGGGAACTGTTCTCCGGCGAGGCCCCCGAGCCCCAGCGGAGCGGCCCGCTGTTCGCCGGCCTCGCCGAGCTGGCGCTGCGGGCCGGCGACCTGGAGCAGGCCGGAGAGCTGGTGGCCGAGGCCGTGCCGCTGGTCGAGGCGAACCCGCGCTATGCCGCGCCGCTGTATGCCCTCGGCCTGTGGGTGGAGGCCGACCGCACCGAGCTGGCCAGGGCACGCCACCCCGGCGAGCCAGCCGGCGCGCCGCCACCCGCCGAGCACCTCGGCCTCACCCGCGCGAGGCCGAGGTGCTCGCGCTGGTCGCGGCCGGGCGCAGCAACCGCCAGATCGCCCACCGCCTCGGCCTCGACTGATGCCGGCCAGCACGCACCCCAACTTGCCCGGCGCGTCATGGGTTGCACTGGCTGCGGCGCCGGCCACGCCAGCCGACGCCGCAGCCCTTGTGTGTCACCGGACGCTGCGGAAGAACGTGCGCACGTCGCCGACGAGGAGGTCGGGGGCTTCCATGGCGGCGAAGTGGCCGCCGCGGTCGAATTCCGACCAGTGCACGATATTGTTGCTCCGCTGGGCGTAGCGGCGGATGGCGTAGTCCTCGGCGAACACCGCCACCCCGGTTGGCGTCGTGCCGGGCTGCTGGCCCCAGGAGCCGGCGTGCAGGTTCTCGTAGTACAGGCGGGCGGAGGAGTTCGCCGTCCCCGTCAGCCAGTAGAGCATCACGTTGGTGAGCAGCTGGTCACGGTCGACGGCGTCTTCGGGGACGTCCGCGGCGTGGGTCCACTCCTTGAACTTCTCCACGATCCAGGCCAGTTGCCCGACCGGCGAGTCGGTGAGCGCGTAGGCCAGCGTCTGCGGCCGGGTGGCCTGGACCTCGAAATAGCCGTTCCCGGGCCCTGCCGTACTGGTGTTGAGGCGCTCCACGCGCGCCTTCTCGGCATCGGTGAAGGTGGCCAGCTCGTCGGGGTCCACAGGCCCGAACGGGATGAACCCGAACGTGGCCGCGTTGACGTGCACGCCGACGACGTGGTCGGGGTCGATGCGGCCGAGCTCCGGGGAGACGAACGCGCCCCAGTCGCCACCTTGGGCGCCGTAGCGCCCGTAGCCGAGGCGGGCCATCAGCTCGGCCCAGGCGCGGGCGACACGACTGGTGGTCCACCCGGCCTCGCGGGTCGGCCCGGAGAGGCCGTACCCGGGGATCGAGGGGATCACCAGGTGGAAGGCATCGGCCGGGTCACCACCGTGGGCGCGCGGATCGGTCAGCGGGCCGATGATGTTCAGGAACTCCACGACCGAGCCCGGCCAGCCGTGGGTGAGGATCAGCGGCAGGGCGTCGGGTTCGGGGGAGCGGACGTGCAGGAAGCGCACGCCTGCCTCGTCGATGGTGGTGGTGAACTGCGGGAACTCGTTCAGCCGCGCCTCGTGCTCGCGCCAGTCGTAGGCGGTGCGCCAGTAGGCGGCCAGCTCCTTCACGTAGCTGAGCGGGACCCCGTAGGCCCAGCCGACGCCGGGCAGCTCATCAGGCCAGCGGGTGCGGGCCAGCCGGTCGTGCAGGTCGTCCAGGTCCGCCTGGGGGATGTCGATCCGGAACGGCCGGATCACGGTGTCGGAACGGTCGGTGGCGGTCATCACTGCGGTTCCTTTCCTCGTGCGGGGTGGCGAACCCTGGAGCGATATGACAGCATGCTGTCATGAAGCCAACCGTAACAGCACGACAGCATGCTGTCAACGCTGATGCCCAGCCACCATCGCTCACCCCCGCCGGGGACGCCTTCACCACGCTTCTCGGCCAGGTCATTGGGCTCACCCGGCGCTTCACCACCGTCGGGGAGGCGCTGGCCAAGCCCGCCGGTCAGACGCTCGCGCGCTGGCTGGTCCTTGAGGCAGTCCAGGACGCGCCCGCGACGGTGGCGCAGATCGCGCGCACCCTGCACCTTGCCCGCCAAAGCGTGCAGCGCCTGGCCGGCGTCCTGGTGCGCGATGGCTTGGCGGTCTACGAGGACAACACTGCCCACCGCCGCGCCAAGCTCGTGCGGCTCACACCGCAGGGCCGCACGGCGCTGCGCACCATCCAGACGGCGCAGCGGGCGTGGGCCGACGCGCTGGGGGCCGAACTCGGGGAGGCGGATCTCCGGCAGGTGAGCATCTTCCTCGACCGGGTGCTCCAAGCAGTCCGGAAACCGGCGCTTTCCCCCTGAGTTGGCTGCGGCGCCGCCAGCGCAGGCCGGCGCGCCGCCAGCGCTAGGAATATCGATCTGTGTCGATGAGTTCTGCGGTCTTAGCCGGTCTCTTGGCGAGACACCCACGATAGGGAGACAGACGTGACGGCCGCGACCGCCCCACCCCAGCGCACGCCGACGCCCCGCACCATCCAGCGCACCTACCTGTTGCTGCTGCTCGGCAACACGCTGGCGGCGTCACTCATCTGGGGGATCAACACGATCTTCCTCCTCGACGCCGGGCTGTCCAACCTGGAGGCGTTCGCGGTCAACGCCTTCTTCACCGCCGGGATGGTGCTGTTCGAGGTGCCGACCGGCATCGTCGCCGACACCCTCGGGCGCCGGATGTCGTATCTGCTCGGCACGGTGACGCTGAGCGCGTCGACGTTGCTCTACGTCCTGCTCTGGCGGACCGGAGCGCCGTTCTGGCAGTGGGCGATCGTCTCGATCCTGCTCGGTCTGGGGTTCACGTTCTTCTCCGGCGCGGTGGAGGCGTGGCTGATCGATGCCCTCACGGCGACGGGCTTCACCGGCGCGATGGAGCCGGTATTCGGACGTGGCCAGGTCGTCACCGGAGCGGCGATGCTCAGCGGCTCGGTCGCGGGAGGGTTCATCGCCCAGCAGACCAATCTGGGGGTTCCGTTCGTGCTCAGGAGCCTGATCCTGATCGTGATGTTCGTGGTCGCGTTCAGGCTCATGCATGACACCGGGTTCACCCCAGAAAAGGGTGGTCGGCCCCTGACCGAGATGCGAAAGGTCGCCTCCGCCTCGATCCACTACGGCTGGCGGGTGCCCGCCGTCAAGTGGCTGATGGTCGAGGCCCTGTTCACCAGCGGTGTCGGCATCTACGGCTTCTACGCCCTGCAGCCGTACCTGCTCGAGCTGTACGGCGACCCGCGGGCCTACCAGATCGCCGGCCTGGTGGCGGCGATCGTCGCCGGCGCACAGATCCTCGGCGGGGTCGCCGCGCCCTGGATCCGTCGGCGCTTCCGCCGCCGTACCTCGGCGCTGATCGCGACGGTGGGACTCACCGTGATTACGCTCGGACTGATCGGGATCGTCAAGAGCTTCTGGGCGGTGATCGGGCTGATCGTCGTCTGGGGGCTGCTGTTTGCGGCCTCGATGCCGATCCGGCAGACCTACCTCAACGGCCTGATCCCGTCGCAGCAGCGGGCGACGGTCCTCTCGTTCGACTCGCTCATGAGCTCCAGCGGCGGGGTTTGGGCCCAGCCGGTACTGGGTCGGGCAGCCGACGTGTGGGGGTACGCGCCGTCCTATCTGCTGGGAGCAGGGATCTCGGCCCTGGCGCTGCCATTCCTCGTCCTCTCCAGGCGCCAGAACGCTACCGCGGACACGGTCGAGGTCGCCGACGGGCAAGCCGCCCCCCAGCCGGTCTGAGCGCCCGACGGGTGAAGCTTGGCTTGCTTCGTCGGCGACGTCCTTCGCTCAGATGCAGCACTGCCCTCCCGTGTCAGCTTGCGTTCGCGTCGCTCCCGCTCGCGGGCTCCTGGGAGTCCAGGGGCTTGAGCCCAGCATTCGGCGAGACGACGCCGTCCTGGCGTTCAGGCGGCAGAGCGGTGGCCGCGGCAGCGGCAGGCGGATCGGGTAGCAGCACCCGAAATGACGAGCCGCCGCCGGGCCGCTCCTCGACCCAGGCTCGGCCGCCGTGCAGCTCGGCGAAGCGGGCCACCAGTGTGAGGCCGATGCCGACCCCCGGCGCGTGGGTCGGGGCCTCCGGTCCTTGGCGGAAGGGCTCGAACAGCGTCACCCGCAGCTCGGGTGGCACCCCGCTGCCGGCGTCCTCGACCGCGATCAGCACGCTTTGGTCCTGGCGGGCGAGCCTGACCCAGACCGGCGTGTCCGGCGTGGTGTGCCGGTCGACGTTGGCCAACATGTTCTCCACGATCCGCTCGACCTTGGTGGGGTCCACCCGGGCGATCACGGGTTCCACCGCCAGCTCCAGCGGCCGCCCTGTCTCCCATTCTGTGGCGATGCGGGTAACCAGCGCGGCCAGATCGGTGCGGCGCAGCTTGGGCGTCACGATCCCCCGGTTGAGCCGGTCCAAGTCCAGCAGATCGTTGAGCAGCCGGTCCAGCTTGCCGGCGTTGGCCGCCAGCCGGTCGACCAAGTCAGCGGTGTCCTCTTCGGCCAGGCTCGACCCGGCCCGCCTTAGCGTGAGAGCGATGCCGACAACCGCCGTAAGCGGGGTGCGCAGCTCATGGGAGACGGCGTTCAGGAAGACGTTCTTTGTCTCGTCGAGCGCCCGCAGGCGGCGGGTAGCCTGCCGCTCGCGCTCAAGCGCCTGCCGCTCGCGCTCTAGCGCCTCGCGGGTCGCCTGCTCGGCCAGCTTCTGCTTGGTGATATCGATGACGAACCCGTGCCAGAAGCTCGGCTCGCCGGGTTCGCCACGCACCAGCACAGCATGGTCACGGAGCCATACCACGCGGCCGTCCTTGGCGATGCTCCGATACTCCATGAGCCACGGGTCACCGGTGAGCTCGACCCGCCGGTCCTCGGCCAGCACCCGCTCACGGTCGTCGGGGTGCAGAATCTCCTTCCAGAACCCCGGCCGTCCCGATTCCTCGGGCGTGTAGCCCATGATGTCTTCGACCCCTCGGCTTTCGTACAGCCAGGAACCGCCGATGGCGTGGACCTCGGTGTAGACAAGCGCGGGGAGCTCCTCGAACGCCGTCCGGTAGCGCGCTTCGGACCGGGCCAGCTCGGCCAGCTCCCGCCGGGCAGTGGTTAGCTGTACAGCGTTGTCGATGGTCACCCCGGCCAGCTCCCCGAAGCGGCGCAGCAGCTCAACCTCGGCCTCGCCGAAGACCTGGCCCGGCTTACCCGAGGCCACGCCAAGCACCCCGACCACCGCGCCGCGCGAGCGCAGCGGCACGGCGAGTGCGCCGCGGATCCCGTTCTCTCCGCGATCCCCCCGCAGCCGATCAGGCCAGGTCTGGTACTCGTCCACGGCCAGCGGCGCGCCAATCCGCCACACCTCGCCCGCTAGCCCCTGCCCCCTGCCGACGCTACGGCCCGCGCCGGTCAGAAAGCACCCGGTCCCGCACCTGACGACGAGCCGCTGGCCACCGCGCTCATCATGCTCGACGAGATAGAGCAGTACGTCCGGGGCGCTGACGAGCCGCCCCGCCGAGGTCACGACCTGCTCGAGCAGCTCAGCGAACTGTGTCTGGTCGGCGGGCTCGGGCGGGGGCTCTCGCGTTCCACCAACCACCGATCCGAACCAGTCCTCGGCCCCCATGGCCGACACGTCCCCTCCCGCTCCATCGATGCCGCCGCCCCACCCGTTCGGCGGCCCGGGCTCCGAGCCGTGGCAGTAGAGCGTTCGAAACTCGCACACACTACTGTGTGGGCAGGCTTGAAGCGACCTGCAAACGGCGGACTATCCCCAAGCCGCACCATGGCAGCATGCTAAAACGGCCAGCCGACCGTCTGTCGTGCCTCCAACTGCTCGATCCCGATGAACCCGTTGTCGGTCAACCCGCCGAACGTGAAGCGGTTCCCACCGTCCGGCAGGTGCGCTGCCTCGTACCCGGCCAGGTTCCACGTATAGATCGGGCAGCGGATGTGGCCGATCGCCTGATCGAGCCCCTGCGTCGAGCGGATGCCGTACCCGTCGCCGCCGTACTGCCGCCACGCGTCCGACCCCGGCGCGAATGCCTGCTCGTCAGTCAGGATGACGACCCGATCATGCCCGTCATACAGCCGCGCGAGGAAGTCGAACGTCCTCGTCCCGCCGAGCGAACGGTCGAACAGGCGGGCCAGCGGCAGCACGCTGCCGCCCTTCGGCACGTCCACGACCTCGTAGCGGTCACCGTAGGCGACCAGGGTCGGCTGCTCGGCACGCAACGCCAGCGCAGCGGCGAACAAGCCCGCATACTCCGCGCGGGACAGCCCGTTGCGGTCGATGCCCGACCAGCCTGGGGTCATGGAGTTGGAGCAGTCGACCATGAGCAGCGTCCGGCCGCCAAGCCGCGGCACGTTTTGAAGGCTTGCGTTCGCGGCACGCTCCAGCGCCCACGCCCATCGCAGGCTCCTCACAGCCTTGAATGCCGTGTAGAACCGGATCGGGAGCTGCTTGGACCGGGCGACCTGCTCGGGGTCGGCGAGCAGGGCAGCGACCCGCTCGGCCACGTCGTCGGGCACGCTGGCGGCGTCGAAGTTCCGCAGGTTGCGGAGCAGCGCCATGTACCCCATGGACGGGATGACTGCCTGCCACGCGACCGCGTCCATCGGCCCTTGGAGCCAGCCGTCCAGGTCCGACCACTTGAACCCAGCCTCACGAAGGATGGCGCCTACGGTCAAGGTGGACGCAAGCCACTCGCGCCGCTGCTCGACCGGCATGCCGCGCAGCTCACGATTGCGTCGCAGCATCGCCAGCGACTCGGGGATCTCGGTGTCGTGGCCGTGGCGGCGGTCGAGGATGTGACGGAGCAGATCACCCTTCCAGCCGGACTGGGCGGGAGTGTGGCACAGCTCAAGCACGTCGGCCATGCGTATCGACCGACCCTGCCCGTCGTACTGGAGCACCGCGAACTCGTCGTACAGCCGCACCGCTGCCCGCGCGAGCCCGAGCCGGAGCCAGTTTGGCAGCACCCGCGGACGCGGGTTGGTGGCCATGTAGTAGCCGAGCGCCTCGGCCGGTTCGTCCGCCCGCTGGCACGCCGAGTCGACCAGCGCCGCGCGGGCGGTACGGCTGCCAGGCCCGGCGGGCATCGCGCGGGCCGCCTCGACTGCCATGACCACCGACGCCGACCGCATGTGCAGCGTCGAGCGCAGATAGGGCACGAATCGCGCCAGCCAGTCCCGGCCAGCGTCCTCGTGGGCGACGGCGTGCACGAGGACGCGGAACCGCTCGTCGCGGACCTTACCGTCCTCGTAGAACGTCTGCTCGCCGACGAAGTTGTGGATGGCGAGCAGGAACAGCTCAGACTTGGCATCCCGGATCCAGCCAGCGCCGCCCTCATGGGTGAGCGTGTCCGGCGCCGCGACGTCGCGGGAGACGGTCTGGAGGGGCGCCTGGACGGCGGGCTGGGTGGTCTTGGAGAACTTGGCCATGGTGCCTCCTCGGAAACGGTGGAGCCCCGGAGATCAGGTCGCAGAACGGGGATTCATTAGGAGTGAAGTACCGCGCTGCTTCGCTACCGGGGCTCTCACGGAGCCGGCCGGAGATCAAGGTGGGGAACGGGTAGGAGGATCGAACCTCCAGCGCCCATCGGGCGCCCTTGCCGAAGTACCGCGCCTCGTCGCTACCGGCCGAGCATGGTCGCTGGCGAGATCAAATCGAGGAAGGTACGTAGCGCTCTAGGCCACTGAGCTACGCCGACCGAGGCCGACGACAGGATTCGAACCTGCGACCTCTCCATCAGCAGTGGAAGTAACCCGCCTCTTCGCTACACCAGCGAACAGGTGATGTTCGCGAGATCAGGTCGCGGAAGGCACGTTCTGAAGTGTCCCGCCGCGTCGCTACGCGAGCACGAGTATGGAATTCTCAAAGGCCAGGAACGGTATACCACGGGTCGCCGAGTGGTGAGCAAGCGGATATCGCTCCTGCCGGACCTACGTCTCCCGGTGCGTGGACGATGAACTCGCCTAATTGGACGTTTCGGACCGCCTGGACGACGGCTCGGGGCGCGGCGGGAGCCGGCCGGTGCGGCCCTCGGGGTCGTCGGGGCTGCGGTGGCGCGGGCGGACCGGCTCCACCAGCTGGTCAGAGCGCAGGCGCAGGCTGCGGCGCTCGCCCGACCAGGGCGCGGGCACCGCCACCAGCTTGTCGGCGAGCAGATAGGCGGCCGTCTCGTAGTTCACCCGCCAGCCGCGGAAGTGGCGCCAGGCCTCCTCCCGGGACCGCTCCATTGGGAACCCGACGGCCTGCAGGCGGTCGAGCCCCTCCTCGAACTCCTCGTAGGTGAGCGCGATCGGCGCGTCGGGCCGGGGGTCGGCGGGCATCTCGATCCTGTAGACGCCGGCCAGGGCCCACAGCCCGAGGAAGCCGGTGCGCAGGCAGTGCCGGGCCGCCGACGGCGCCCGGCTCGGGACGAGCGCGAGGTACAGGGCGGCGGCGTCCAGCACCGCGAGCAGGCTGACCACCCATGAGCGCAGCGGGTACGGCGAGCGGAACGACAGCAGCCACGGGTAGTTCACGTGGCTCTCGGTGAGGTCGGCGGCCCACCGCTCCCAGTCGTTGAAGAATGGCCCGAGCGAGTCGAGGCTGCCGATGAGCTGCTCGCGGGCGAGCAGCTCGACTCCCCAGGCGGGCTCCCCGGCGCGGCTCTCGAGCATGTTGACCAGGGTCTCGCGGCGGTTGTAGGCGCCGTAGATGGTGGGCAGATAGCCGCTCTGGAGGGCGACCACGACCAGGCCGGTGGCTGCGGCGACGAACGTCACCACGGTGGCGCCCTGCCTGGGGGAGGAGGCGACGCCGAGGGTGAACAGTGACGAGCCGGCCAGGCGGAGCGCGGCCGAGAGGCCGTCGCCGGTCAGCGGCAGGAACAGCAGCGCGTAGCCGAGGAGGAAGAGCAGGAGCCAGGCGCCGAGCAGGGCGAGCAGCGACACCGGACCGAGCAGGCCGAGCAGGCGGTCCTTGGACTCGTAGTGCCGCATCCGGCCGGCGGCGGCCATGAACGGCCGGTGGATCGCGCGCCAGACTGCGAAGGAGATGAGCGAGCGCACGCCCTTGGGTAACACGATGGTGCCGACCACGCTGCTGAACGTCGCGCCGACGATCACCAGGCCGAGCACGAACCCGGCCCACCTGCCCAATCCGGCCATGCATACTCCGGTGTCGCGTCCTGCGGTGTCAGAGGATCAGGGTACGGGCCGCCCAGGGCCGAGCGGCACCCGGATCGATATCATTGTGCGCCACGGCGGCCAGGGGAGGCGCGGTGGTCCGCGCGGTTCAAGTGCTCGGTAGGGCACGTCCCAGCCCAGCGAACCGCGGTTGGCTTATCCGCCCAGGTCAGGCTCGCCGTTTGAGCTGATGCAGGATCTCCGGGTCGGTGATCTTGTCGTCGGCGGCGAGCAGCAGCGCCTTCGACAGGATGACGCTGAGGACTTCGTCGCCCTCGAACGGCAGCATGACGCGCCTGGTGCGGCCGGCGTTGGCCGGCACGATGCACAGGTAGCGGTCGTCGGGGTCGATACGGACGTTCGCCGAGCCAAGATGCACCTTGTAGGTGCCACGGTTGCCCCGGACCCGCAGGTAGCGGTCGCCGAGCTCGACCCGGTCGGCGAGCTTCATCTTCGGCAGCAGGCGCGCCAGGACGTCGCGGCGAACCTCGGCGGTCGCGCTGAGCGCGCCGAAGGACGCGTGCAGCCAGTAGCCGTGGTATGGGTCGTCGCCGCGGTCGGCCCAGTTGGGGTCGAGCGCGATGGAGCTGACACCAACGAACAGGTCGACGTCGCGCATCGCCTCGGAGAACACCAGCGGGGGCACCTGCTCGAGCGGGACCGCCCGCTTGGTCCGGTCCGCCGTCTGGAAGAACCAGACCCGGTCGGTGCTGCACAGCTCCACGCGATGCTGCTCGGCGTCGGCGTCGGCGTGGGCGTGCTCGAACGCCGCGGTCAGCCCGGCGTCGGGGAACTCGTGGCGTGCGCGTCCCCGGCAGCCGCCGTCGTAGGGGCCGAGGTAGTTGGCGACCCAGCCGCGCTGTTTGAACAGCGCGTAGACCTGCTGGTAGTGGAGAACGTGGGCGGCGAACCGGTTGGAGTACGTGCCGGTCCGCTGCTCGGCCGGGGTCAGCAGATAGACCTCGCGGAAGGCCTGCTTGAACGGTTGCCGCGTCCCCTGGTCGAGCAGCCAGGATCGCCACGCGCACACCTCGTCGGTGGTGGCGGTGGCCGGATGCCACAGCGTGGCGGTCCCTGCCGCGGGCAGTGGGACGTCGCCGTCCAGGGTGCGAACCGTCCCGGTCGCCGTCGGCATGCCGGCCACTGTCGCGCCATCTGTGTCGACGATGCGCCAGATGAGCCGGCTGGCCAGCCGGCCGGTGACAGGGTGGTCGAGGTAGTAGCGGCGCCAGTCGGCAAGCTCCCAGCCGCGGTCTGCCGCCAGCAGTCCCTCGACACGTCGCCGCTCGGCGCCGACAGCGTGGCGAAGCTTGGTCACCTGGCGTCTGATGGTGCTCACATCGTCCTTGGACGCGTCGGCGGGTGGCTTGGTGGCCCACCCTCCGGTGACCGCCCACTCGATCTTCACCCGCAGGTCGTTGTCCAGGCTCGCGCGTGCGGTCAGCGTTCCCGCCATGACCTCGACGGTGCCGTCCTGGCGGAGCCCGCCGGTTGGTACCCGCCGCTCGGCGAGCTGACCGGGTGTGAGCCCGGACGCGGCCGCCACGGTAAGCGCCGCGGCGATGCGCTTACGGAACCCCGTGTGCGTGGTGGCGTCCTGCAGTCGCTGCAGCGCGGCAATGGCCTCCGCAGTGCCGATCTGGCCCAGCGACACGATGCACGAGTTGGGCACCTTGTCGCCCGACAGCCACCCGGTCAGGCCCGAGGCGTGGATGGCACGATCCGCGAGCCGGTGCAGGGTCGGAACGACCCAGTGCTCCTGCAAGCCGATCGTGGCCCAGGCGGCGGCGCGAGCGACGCCGGTGTTGCCCTGGTCGAGCACGACCGGGAAGGTGCCCCACCGATTGGTCGTGGTGATTGGCTTGGCATCGGTGAGCCGCTCCAGCAGCAGCCGCAGCACCGCGCGTGCCGCTGGCGGCCTGAGCAACTCGTGGCTGGCCGCCAGCCATGCTCGGGTCGGCTTGCTGCCGGTCGCGGCGGCGAGGTGCCGCAGCAGCGCCGTCACCTCGCCGCTGCCCTCGGTCAGGGTGGCCAGCCGCGGCAGCACCGTCGCCGCCCACCCGTCACCCTCGGTGATCACCGACGTGTCGACGGTGCCGGCGTCGGCAGCCGGCAGCAGTTGCAGCAGCCGAGCCCGCACCATGCGACGGTCGCCGGCTGGCAGCTCGCGGCGCCGGTCGACGGAATCGATCAGCGCGCGGATCGCCGTGACGGCTTCGTCGTCGCGAGCGACCGGCCCGACCGTGCGGCGCAGCATCCCTTCAACGACCCGCAGCAGTTGGCCGGTGTACCAGCCGTCCGGTGCCCGCAGCGCCGCCCGTGCCGCGAGCAGGGCATCGTCCGCAGACACCGTGTAGTGACGCTCGGCCAGCCGGACGGCCTGCTGCCGCGGTAGCCGACCCCAGCCATGCTCGCCGGCTCGGCGGATCAGCAGCATGAGCGCGGACCCGACCGTTTCGGGCGGCTCCATCACCACATGCCCCACCCAATCTCGGCCAGGGCCCACCTGCCCACGGCCGATCCTGTCGCCGTCGAGCACCGGATCGCCCAGCTCGGCGAGCAGTCTCGCGACTCGTGCCTCGTGCGACGCCCATGGGTCCTTGCCCGCGGCGTGGTCGCCGCGACGCCAGCGCGGCACGCGGTCAGCCCCCGACCAGCGGCACCAGCCGCACGAAGCTCACGACATCGGGATCCGCCAGCGACAGCTCCTCGTCAAGATCATCGACCTGGCGCTCACCGACGAATACGAAGAACCCGTTGCGCTCAAACGCCCGGATGGCCGCGTCCGCCTGTGCCTCCCAGTCCAGCCGCCAGCTCCGTGGCGGCAGATCCCCGTTGAGGTCGGCCTCGGCCTTCGACGGCTGCACCAGGCCGTTGAACCGCGGTGCGGGGTTGGCGTGGTACCGCGCGACTTCTTCACGGACGCGGAACCGGATGAGGTCGCGGAACGTCAGCGGCGACGGCAGGCCTTCGAGGAGCAGCCTGGCTGTCTCCCTGCCGGTTGCTGTCGCGTCCGTCACCACTACATCCATCGGTCAACCTCCGCACCCTGTCAGGTGACCACCGGCGCCGCGCCTCGTCGCCGTGACACCCCGCACAGGACGAGTCGCTCCTCATCCCTCCGCCAAGACGTCAACGCTCGGACGTCACTTGGCACCATCTGGGGCGACCCTATCAAGAGGCCACGACATCACCCTCGTGGAGCGTCACCCGGGCCCGCTTCGGCGAGCAGCGCGATCTGCTCGAGGTCCGAGGAAGTCGGGATCAGGATCAGCTCGTCGCATCCGCTCTGCTCGAAGGCCGCAACGTAGCCCTTGACCATCTCCTCACTCACCGCTGCGCTGGCAGCGATCTGGTCGGCGAACTCGCCGAGCCAGCCGTAGTAGTGCTTCATGTACGAGTCGGCCTGCTCACGCGCCCTCGGCCCGAGCGCGAAGTAGGCAAGCGAGAGCTTGCGCGGCTTGCCCGAGCGCCCGGCCGCCTGCCACGCCTGATCGACCGCGCCCGCCATCTGGGAGAACACCTCAGGCGTGCCGCCGCCCATGATCCAGCCATCGCCGAGGCGGGCGGCGCGCCGGAAGGCCGCCTCATCATGGCCGCCGACGATCAGCTCCGGTCCGCCCTCACGTGCCGGCGTCGGTCCGATCGCACCTGCGTAGCCGCGCTCCTCGCCGCTCCAGATGCGCTTCAGCTCCTCGAGACGCTCCTCCAGCCGACGGCCCCGCCCCGTTGTCGGGAGCCCGCTCGCCAAGTAATCGTCGTCGCGCCCGCCAAGCCCGACTGCCAGCACCAGCCGGCCACCAGAGAGCCGGTCGAGCGAGGCTGTCTGTTTGGCGAGCAGCGCAGTGTTGGTGTGCAGCGGCGCGATCAGGATCGAGGTGGTAAGACGAATCCGCTCGGTCACCGCCGCCGCGGCCGCGAGCGCGATCAAGTCATCGTAGTTCGGGTAGACAAGACGACCAATGGTGCCCAACGTGCTGAAGCCCGCTTCCTCGGCACGCCTCGCCCACTCCACGAGCGTCCTCCCCTCGGTGCCGGGGACCGTGGTTGGCAGGCCAATCCCAACATCCACGATGACTCCTCCTTGACCTCAGGTCGACCTCGCCGCCACGCAGGACGACGTTTCCGGCGCCTACAGGATCGGCACAGCTCAGCAGAACGCAGTATAAGAGTGAGGATCCGCTCTGGCAGTAGCGCGCCGCACGGCAGGGCGTGCGTGCCCCCACCGGAGTGGCCCATTACCGCGAATTGCCCGATGCCCAACGCATCGGCGATGCTGGATACGTCAGCGGTCGCTGATGCCACGTCCCGGCCTGGGTAGGGATGTCGGCATGGGCGTCATATCCAGACGCCGAGTTCGAGGAGGTGGTCCTCTGAAAGCGGAGCGAGGGTTCCCGGAGCTTCGGCAGGTGGTCTTGGACTGCACCGAACCGCGGGTGCTGGCGGAGTTCTACCGTCGACTGCTGGGCTTGCGGTACCGGCCTGGGGGTGAGCCGCCAGCTACCGGCGAGCCGGACCCCGTGGGTCAGGACTGGTTGGTGCTGCAGGACGCCGCCGGAAGCGTCCGGGTGGCGTTCCAACAGGTGGCTGCGCTGCCAAAGGCGACGTGGCCGGAGGGTCCGGTCCCACAGCAATTGCATTTGGACCTGACGGTGCCGACGACAGCGGAACTCGACGTCCAACACGAGCGGGCCTTGGCCCTCGGCGCCCGACTGCTCGACGACCGCTCCGGCGATCCCGAGGAGCCGCTACGTGTCTACGCCGACCCTGCCGGACATCCGTTCTGTATCTTCGTGGTCAACTCGGCCGCAGTCTGAACCGCCACGTACGGCCGCCGGGCTGGTCGCCGTCGCCCAGCAGGCCAGGATCCCGTTCCGGGCGCGGGTGGCGCCCCCACGCCCCGTCTTCCGGCTCAGCCCGCGCGGCCGGAGGTAGCGGCCGTCTCGGCCGCTGGGGCGAAGGCGCCGCGCGCCCGGCGGGCGTAGGGGTTGAGCACGCGGTCGGCGAGCAGGCCAAGGCAGGACAGGTTCGGGAACCCGGGCCCCTGGGCGACGCCGGCCAGGACTGGCAGGTGGAGTTTGGGAGAAAGACCGGTGACCGCGAGGTCATAGCCGATGGCGTCTTCCAGCGCGGTGCGAGACGGCAGCCGGTGGGGTCCGACGCCGGCGGCGTCGGCGAGCGCCACCCGGGCGCGCTCGCCGAGCAGGGGCGCAAACCACAGCGGATCGAAGCCGACCGCAACGACGACCCAGTCGAAGGCGACGCGCTCGCGCGCCTGCTCGTAGTCGACCTCGACGACGACTTTGGCCTCAACCGGTTCGAGGCGGATGACACGACCGGCCACCGAGCGGACCGCCTCGGCCTGGTTGAGCACCTCCTCGACCTGGACGGAGAACACGCCGCGGTCGGTGCGCTTGAGGAACTCGCGGCGGTGGCGCTCGGCCAACCGCAGCCAGCCCGCGGCGGGGTCGGAGTAGAAGCGGTTCTCGTTGAAGCTCTCACCGCGCGTGTAGAGCACACCATGATCGGAGACGAGCTCGATGGTCGAGCCCTCGGGGAGCACGCCGAGCAACGCGGTGGTGATCGACCCGGCGGTCTCGCCGTTGCCGATCACGCACACCTCGACCGGGCCGGCGCGCCCGAGCCCCTCCTGGCTGGTCCAGAAAGTACGGCCGTCGAGGATGCGGGGGTGGTCGTCGGGCTGGCCGGGCAGGCGGATCGGTGTTCCGGGGCCGGTGAGGACCAGACCGTCGCAGTCGAAGTCGAGCCGGTCGCCCGCGAGCGTTCGGGTGGCCAACCGCCAGCGGCCGTTGGCGAGATCGATGCCGTCGACCTCGGCGAGGATCGGCTCGACGGGGATCCGTGAGGCGACCCAGCGCAGGTACTGGCTCCACCGACGGTGGGTGGGGCGAGGCCGCCCACGGTCGACCCAGTCCGCGAGACCCTCCTGGTCGACGAGGTAGCTCTGCCAAGACCAGCGACCCACCTCGTGGCTGACCTGCTCGGAGGCCGCGCCCCAGGTGTGCGCGTAGGGGAAGCCGACGTCCTTTTCGGGTTCGGTGCTGAGCCGCTGGCGGCCATCGGTGTACCCCGCGGCGCCCGACCAGTTGGCGGCGATGCCCTCACGGTCGATGAGGATAAGGTCGGGCACGTCCCGGCCGGTCCGGGCAAGGGCCGCGCGCTTGGCCGCGATCGCGAGCCCCTTCGGGCCAGCGCCGAGGACGGCGAGCGTTGGCCGGCCAGTGTGCTCATGCATGTCGGATCCTCCTGGCAGGCCGCCGTCCATCCCAGCGCACCAGGCGATTGTGCCCGAAGACGAACTCGCTCCACGAATCGAAGCGTCACGCCTCCAAGATCACCTGCTCTCAAGGGCGCGTTGCAGCAGCGGCAGCGACCGGTGCAATTCCCGTTGCCAGTAGGGCCAGTCGTGGGTGCCGGGGCCGTAGGCGTCGACTTCGACCGGGATGCCGGCCTGGCGCAGCCGTACGACGAAGGCGAGGGCTTGTGGCTGGAGGGCCTGCTCGAGCTGGCGGGCCTGCTGGGTGGGTGCCGGCGTGTCGAGCGGGCCGGGCTGGCCGTTGCCGACCGACACAAACAGGCCGACCCCGCGCAGCCGGGCCGCAAGATCGTAGGGGTTGTGCGCCGCCCAGACGCCGGCCTGCCGCTGCGGGTCGCCCCACAGGGCGGGTGGATTCTCGTCGAAGGCACGCAGGAGGTTCTGGATGAGCCGTGAGCTTGGGATCGGGCCGCCTTGGTAGCGGGTGTCGAGGATGCCGCTGTAGCTGGCGGCTGCCTGGAACATGCCGGGATGGCGGGCCGCGTAGGCCATCGCGCCCAGCCCGCCCATGGACACCCCGGCCACGACCCGGTGGTCCCCGGCGCGCCAGTCGCGCTCCAGCAGTTGGCGCAGCTCAACCAGGTGGAAGGTCTCCCACTGGGGCGGGCCACCGTCGCCGCCGTTGTACCAGTCGGAGTAGAAGCCAACCTGCCCGGCCTCGGGCATGACCACCAGCACCTCGGCCAGGCCGGGCAGGTCCTGGACGTCGGTGGAGCGGGTCCAGCTCTGGTAGGTGTCGCAGCAGCCGTGCAGCAGCCACAGCACCGGCCAGCGGCGTGCTGGCTCGGCGGCGAAGCGGCGAGGCAGCAGCAGGCGGACCTTGGCGCGCTGCCCGAGTGCCGGCGAGTCGATGGTGAGGTCGCGCAGGCGCGGGCCGAGTGTCTCGACAGCGACGACGCGTGCCGGCCGCTTGGGGCTGCCCGCAGCCTGCGGTCCCTGGGAAGGCCCTTGAGAGGAACCATGAGTTGCGGTGCAGGCGATGAGACCCACCGTGAGGAGGGCGAGCATCAGGCCGCGACCACGTACGAGGCGCGAAGAGCCGAGGTCAGCCGCCATGCGGCAGCCGGATGCGACCGTGGGCGGCCAGCGTGGCCAGTGCCCGCAGCGTCACGGCGCCGCGCCACTCCACCGATTGTCCCGGCGACCATCCCAGCCAGTCGAACGTCCAGCCGCCGTCGTTCTGCTGTCCCTGCTCGAGGAGGTCGAGGTCGGCCTCGATCTGGTCGTCGGTGAACAGCGCACGGCTGCGCCCTTCGGGCCGCGGTGACAACGCCAGCGGGGTGAGCCGCTCGTTTTCGGTGCCGCCTGCGACGGGAATCGTGCCGTCCGCCCCGAGCCGCGAGCGTAGACTCTCGATCGCGGCGGCAGCCCGTGCCCGGTCGGCAACGTTGTCGAGGAACTCGAGTGAGAACTTCACCCAGTAGGCGCTGAGCTCCTCCGAGCCCTCCAGTTTCGCCCAGCACCACTCGGTCGCGCGTCCAAGCCATGGCTCGCTCGAGCTCGCCTCCCACAGCCGCGCGGCGATCGCGAAGGTGAGGTGCGACCCGCCATCTGAGGGCACCATCCATGGGGCGTGCGGATGGGCTGCGGCAGTGGGCAGGACGAACGGTAGCCCGCCTTGTGCATCGGCGATAGTCCCAATCCAGGCAGCGGCGTCGGTGACCATCGGATCGTCGAGCGCCCCGATCTCGGCCAGCACCTCCAGAGCGTGAAGCGTCGCGGCCGGCTCGCTCTCCGGGGCGCGCACGTCGGGCTCCAGCGCATGGCCGAAGCCGCCGTCAGGATTGCGGTAGGCACGCAGCGTTTGGATGACAGGCGCCACCGACGCGCCGTGCAGGAGCGCCGCCAGCCGGTGACGGTCGAGGAGGCGGGCGTTGGCAAGGACGAACCGCTCGGCGGCGTCGACGTTGACTGGCATGCCACCACGCTACGCCGTGGTCAGCACCGCGTCTTTCAGGAATCGGACGGGCGTGATGCCGGTCAGGCGACGGACCTCATCGTTCATGTGCGCTTGGCTCGCGTAGCCGGCCTCGAGCGCTCGCGATACCAGCGAATCGTCCACGAGCGCCGCGAGCCCTCGCAAGCGAGCAACCCGGGCAAGCATCTTGGGCCCGTATCCCACAGCGGCGAGCATCCGTCGGTGGAGCTGACGCTCGCCAACCCCGAGCTCGGCCGCGACGCCCGCGACACGCGCCCCGGGAACGGCGAGCCTCCGCGCGGCGGTGAGCACCAGCGCATCCGGCTCGGCGCCACGCCGCGACACCGCGTCGGCCAGCAACTCCAGTCGCCGCGCCGGCGCCGCGCCGGCCACGGCCTGCTGCAATCTCGCACCCTGCTCGCCCCAGACGAGCACGACAGCGACCTGCCGATCGCGCAGCTCCGATGCCGGCAGACCCAGGACCGCACCGGCGGCACCCGGACGCAGGCGGATGCCCGATAGGCGGATTCCCGCCGGCAAATCCACGCTGCGAGGGCCGGTATCGGCGCCGGCGATCACCAGCTCGCGCTCGGCCAGCCAGATCAGGTCGACGCAACCGTCCGGCACCACCCGCTGGACGCGATCCTCCTCCGGCTCGTTCTCCCACAGACACGCCACGACAGGCTCGAGGTCGACGGGCGGCCGGTACTCACGGTAGGCGGGAAGCATCGACGCGAGCATACTCCGCGTGACGTGGGCGAGCCTACCGTCCGGACGCAGGGCTCGGCGTTCTAGCTGCCGCGGTACGAACAGCAGCCCCGGCCATTTCTCGATGAGCTCGGCGTCGCTGCCGCCGATGGTGCCCGTGACCGCGCCTTCGGCATCCCACTTGAACTCCATCACATGCCAGATGCAGAACTGGGCGCTGGTGCCGTCGGCGAAGAACGCGGTGACCGTGCCGTCGTCGCCCTGCTGGTAGTGGGTGAAGGTCTTGTCGAAATGCACGACGTCCTCCATCCCGGTGAACAGCACCTGCCGCAGCGTCATCCGCGACACCGACCGCTCGCTGTCGACCGGATCGGTGTCGGCGCGCAGTGGGATGGTCGCGGTGAACCGCAGCTTCTCGGTGAGCACGTTGAAGTACCTGGGCGAGCGGGCGCAGGTGGCGATGAAGGTGGCAAACAGCTCCGGCGGCAGGCACTGCTGCAGGGCGCGGTTGCCGGTCGGGTCGATGCCGACACGGTAGCCGTGCAGGCCGTCGGAGCGGGTGCGGTCGCGCTCGTACACCGCGACCGAGACGCCGGCATGGCGCAGGCCGTGTGCCAGGCACATCCCGCCGGTGCCACCGCCGATGATGAGCACGTGCATGGTGTCAAGCTCCCTGATCGGTTATCCTGATGTCCCTCGAACATCGGCTATCTCGATATTCGAGCTAACTTACCTTGAGGGTCGGGTTACTTGGATGTCAAGTGAAAACTTGGACGCCGTCCGGCAGGAACTGGGCCTGGAGGACCAGGCCTACCAGGCGGCCGTCAACGACTTCGACGCCGCCGCCGCCAGCACGCTCGGGGTGAACCGGACCGACCTGCGCTGCCTCGAGATCCTGCTGCAGCAGCAGGCCGCGCTCCCCAGCCAGCTCGGCGCCAGGCTCGGGCTGACCACCGGCAGCGTCACCGCAATGCTCGACCGCCTCGAGCGGCTGGGCTTCCTGACCCGCGCACCCGACCCGCGCGACCGCCGCAAAGTGATCATCCGGGCCACCCCCCAGGCCACCCAGAAGGTCTGGGTGGAGATCTACCAGCCCCTGGTCACCGAGGGCTTCGGCGACATCGCCCACTACAGCGCCGCCGAGCTGGCCGTGGTGAGTGACTACCTTCGCCGCGGCCGCCAGCTGTATGAACGCCACCTCGCCCGGGTCCGCGGCATGCCCCCGGCCAAACGGCCAAGCGGCCCGGCGCCCCATGACGTGAGCCGGTCAGGTCACGGCTCATAGCTCTTCTTCCTGAGGAGCGGACTCTCCGGCGGGCGGACGATCCGGCCGAGCCGCCGTGGGGAAGGCGCCCCGGCCCTGGGTGGCGATCACGGGCCTGGCATCGTTCATTGGGCCTGGGGGAGGAGCGCGGCGATCATGTAGTCGGCGAGGAACCGTGCGAATTGCGGCATGGACCAGCCGCGCTGCAGGACGAGCAGGTCGTAGAGCTCGGGTGAGGTGCAGGTCCACAGGATATCGGTCGCCTGGGCCAGGGTGACGCCCTCGCGCAGGTAGCCGCGCCGCTTCAGGAAGCGGGCGTGGTGCCGGGCGCGTTCGTCGCGGTCGCGGTTGCTGGCGTGGAGCAGCGCCGCCATATCGGGGTCGCTGGCCGCGGCGGAGCGGACGAGCAGCAGGATCGGCGACACGACCGAGGAGACCTCGCTGGTGAGGGCGCCCCAGTTGCGCATGATCGTCCTCGGGTCGGTCTCGCGTTCGCGCATCGCGTCGGAACGCTGGAAGGCCGGGACCGGTTCCCGGCCGGTCAGGCCGCGTTCGTAGATGGCGCGGACCAGTCCCGGTTTGCCGCCGAAGGCCTTGTAGATCGTCTCCACCGACACCCCGGCCTCGCCGGCGATCGCGGCGATGGTGGTGGCGGCGTAGCCGCCGTGCAGGAATTGCCGCTGGGCGGCGTCCAGGATGGCCTCCCGGTTGCGGCGGGCTTGGGCTTGGCGGCCGCTGGAGTCGTAGCGACGCCTGGGCTTGACGTTGGCCAATGGTTCGTTCCATACTCCTGTATCGGTTACAGTCAAGTGTAGCAGACCTGAGGGGGGGAGATCGTCATGGACCGAGCGGGCCAGGGCCCGGCGGCGGTGGTGGGGCGGCTGCTGGAGGCGGTGAACGCCCACGACCTCGACGCGATGGTGGCCTTGTTCGCCGAGGACTTCGTCAACGAGACGCCGGCCCATCCGCAGCGGAGCTTTCGGGGCAACCAGCAAGTCCGCCGCAACTGGACCCAGATCTTTGCCGGCGTGCCGGATCTCCGCGCGCGGGTGCCGCACGCGGTCGTCGACGGCGACACCGTGTGGACCGAGTGGGATATCTCCGGTACCCGGCGTGACGGGGCCGCCTTCCTGATGCGGGGCGTGTCCATCTTCGGTGTCACCGAGGACCGCCTGGCCTCGGTGCGGTTCTATCTGGAGCCGGTCGAGGAGACCAGCGGCGACGTCAACGCCTTCACCCCCCGGGTGGTGGGCACCACCACTGCCGACATGGACACGACCGGGGTGCGGTCATGATCTTGGTCACCGGTGCCACCGGTCACGTCGGCTCGGAGCTGGTGCGGCTACTCGCCGAGGCGGGCACGCCCGCTCGGGCCCTGATCCACTCGCCCGACAACGAAGCCCCGATCAAGCGCCTGGGCCTGGAGACCGCCCTGGGCGACTTCGAGCAGCCCGACACGCTGGATGCGGCCATGGCCGGCTGCGACCACCTGTTCCTGCTGTCGCCACCAAACCCCCGCCAGCCCGAGCAGGAACAACACGTCATCGACGCGGCCAAGCGGGCCGGGGTCGGGCACGTGGTCAAGCAGTCGGTGCCGGGGGCGGCCCCGGACGCGGGGCTGGTGTTTTGCCGCTGGCACGCGCAGATCGAGCAGTACCTGGCCCAATCGGGCCTGGCGCACACCCTGCTGCGGCCCAGCTACTTCATGCAGAACTTCCTCATGTCGGCCCAGCCCGTGGCCGAGCAAGGCGTGCTGTACGGCATGACCGGTGAGGGCCGGATCAGCTACATCGACACCCGCGACATCGCCGCGGTGGCCGCCCAAGTGCTCACCAGCCCTGGGCACCAGGGCACCAGCTACACGCTGACCGGCCCCGAGGCCCTGTCGGCGGCGGAGGTGGCCGAGCGACTGTCGGCGGCCATCGGGCGCCAGGTCCGCTATGTCGATGTCGGCCCCGACGCCTTTCGTCAGGCGCTGGCCGACGCTGGCCTGCCCGGCTGGCTGGTCGACGCCTTGATTGAGGGCAACACGCTGTTGGCGGCCGGCCACGGGGCCACGGTCACCGACGAGGTGGCCAGGATGACTGGCCGCCCCCCGCAGACGTTTGCGCAGTTCGCCGCCGATCACCGGCTGGCTTTCGGCGGCCAGCCGTCGTAGCTGCTGGCGGAGCTGCTGCTGCCGTCTGGCGGCCGAGCACCGTTGGCCTCGTCGGTGAGTTCGGCGGCGCCGATCACCGCGGCGGCGATTCCGGTGGGGAGCCGTGGTAGACGGCGGCGAGCCAGATCTCGGTGAGCGTGTCGACCAGGCGGTCCTGGTCGTCGAACGGGGGCTGGCCGATCGCCGCGAGGTAGTAGACCCGTTCGCCCAGCCAGGTGAGCGTGGCGGCGAGGGTGCCGGCGTTGATCGAGGTCTCGGGCGCCAGGCCTGAGGCGCGATCGCGCTGGATGCGCTCCGCGGTGCTCTTCGTGTACCCGTCCATGAGCTCCGTCCACAGCTTCGAGAGCCCGGGATCGGAGCGCCAGTTCTCGACGATCGCCCGCAGCAGGGGCGCGTGGGCGCTCCACAGCCGCGCCCCGTCGAGGATGCCGCTGCGGATCTCCCCGGCCGGCGGGCGGTCGCCCGCATGGCCGAGCCATGGCTGCGCCGCCTCGTGGCCCTCGGCGACCGCGTGGCGGACGAGGTCGGCCAGCACCGCGTACTTGCTCTCGAAGTAGAAGTAGAAGCTCGCCCGCGACACGCCCGCGACGGCGAGGATGTCGGCGACGGTGAGCTCGTCGAAGCGGCGGTCGGCCAGGAGGCGCTCGGTCGCGCCGAGGATCGCGCGCTCGACGTCACGCTGGTCGTCGGCCGCCACGCGGCCGTCCTTCCTCACGCCCCGCCTCGCCATCAGCTCCGCCTGCTCACCGATGCCCACATGGCGAAAGCCTACGCATCTTGTATCCAGATAGAAAGTTCATATAGATAGTTCAGACTAAACGTACAGACATGGTGTATGGTGGTCGCATGGCGATGGCGAGCCAGAGAATCGAGGTCGCGATGCGGTACAAGCTGCTTGGTCACACCGGCCTGCGGGTGTCGGAATTCGCGCTCGGGGCGATGACCTTCGGTGAGAGCTGGGGGTGGGGAGCCTCGAAGGAGGAGTCGGAGCGGATCCTGCGCCGCTTCGCCGAAGCCGGGGGAAACTTCGTCGACACCGCCAACAGCTACACGGGGGGCCAGAGCGAGCAGATCCTCGGCGAGCTGCTGGCTGGCGACCGCGAGCGCTGGGTGCTCGCGACGAAATACACGCTGAACACCAACCCGTCCGACCCGAACGCGGGCGGCACCCACCGCAAGAACCTCGTGCAGTCGCTCGAGGCGAGCCTGCGCCGGCTGCGCACTGACTACGTCGACCTGCTCTGGGTCCATATCTGGGACCCGTTCACACCGGTCGAGGAAGTGGTGCGAGCACTCGACGACGTCGTCCGCGCCGGCAAGGCCCTCTACGTCGGCGTCTCGGACACGCCCGCGTGGCTCGTCGCCCAGGCGGTCACCCTGGCCGACCTGCGCGGCTGGACCCGCTTCGCCGGTCTGCAGGTCCCCTACAGCCTGGTGGAGCGGAGCGTCGAACGCGATCTGCTGCCGATGGCCAAGGCACTCGACCTCGGGGTGACCGCCTGGTCACCGCTCGGCGGCGGGCTGCTCACCGGCCGCTACGGCAGCGACCGCGCCGAACCGCAGGAGGGGACCCGCCTCGCCGCGATCCGCGAGTTCGGCGAACGGCGGCTCACCGATCGCAACCTCGAGATCGCCGACGCCGTCAACCAGGTCGCGGCGGAACGCGGCGCCACCTCGACCCAGGTGGCGATCGCCTGGATCCAGGCCCAGCAGCAGCGCGGCGTGGTGATCCCGATCGTTGGCGCGCGCACCCTGGCGCAGCTGGAGGACGACCTCGGCGCCCTCCAGCTCGACTTGACCGACGAGGAGCTCGCCCGGCTCGACGAGGTGAGCCGGATCGAACGTGGCTTCCCGCACGACTTCGAAGGCCAGGTGTACGCCTTCGGCGACACGCTCGACCTGATCGACGACCACCGCGGCCTCGTGGCGCCGCTCGGCTGACAGGTCCGGTAGTGGCCTGGGCAGGGTCGGTAGAAGGGTTCGAGGTCGAGCCGGTCAACCGGAGCGGCCCGAGCGGGCACCTGGAGCCGATGGCCGCGCGGCCTCCGAATGCCTGGCGTTATCCGGTGTGGTGGTGCAGGGTGCCGTCGAGGATGGTGACGGCGTGGCCGGTGAGGTGGACGCGGTCGCCGTGGACGGCGGTGCGGACCAGGCCGCTGCGGGCGGAGGCCTGCAGCCCGGTGAGGCGGTCGCGGCCCAGGCGGTGCGACCAGTAGGGCGCCAGGGCGGTGGGCGCTGCCGGTGACCGGGTCCTCGGGGATGCCACCGGCGGATGCGAAGTAGCGGGAGGCGAAGTCGTAGCCGCGGTCCGGATCTGCCGCTGGGGCGGTGGCGGTGACGCCGCGGATGCCGTCTTGGCGGGTCAGGCGGGCCAGGGCGGCCAGGTCGGGGGCCAGGTCGGGGGTCAGGTCGCGGACGGTGGCCTCGTCGGCCAGGACGGCGAGCAGGTCGCCGAGGGCGCCGGTGCGGTAGGTGGCCTGGGGCGTGGCGCCGAGCGCTTCGGCGAGGCGGTCGGGGGTCGGGGGCCGGGGCCTGGGTGGAGGGTGCGGCGGGGAAGTCCAGGGTGATGGTGGCGTCGTGGCGGGTGCGGGCGATCAGAACGCCGAAGCGGCTGGCGAAGCGGATGGTCCCGGGGGTGCCGCGGTCGCTGTGTAGGGCGTGGGCGGTGGCCAGGGTGGCGTGGCCGCACAGGTTGCTTTCGGCGGTGGCGGTGAACCAGCGCAGTGCCCAGTCGGCGTCGGCGCCTTTGGGCAGCGGCTGGGCGAAGGCGGTCTCCAGGTGCAGCTCGGCGGCCAGCTGCCGCATCCAGATCTGGTTGGGGCCAGGTGGTGGCGTCGAGCAGGCAGACGCCGGTGGGGTTGCCGGCACGGTTACCTTGCTTGCTTGCTTGCTTGCTTGCTTGCTTGCTCGCTCGCCATCCGTTATCCGGGCAGTGGCCACGCTGCTGCGCCTGGACGGGGGGACACTGCACGTCGCCGGGATCGACGCGCTGCGCCGACCGGCGCAGGTGCGGCAGGTGATCGGGCTCGCCGGCCAATTCGCGGCGGTGGAACCGGCCATGACCGGGCCGGCGGGCGGCGCCCAGCGCGCTGCCGGCCGCACCGCCGATCAGGGCGGGCAGCAGGGCGCGGATGGAGCCAACCGCCTACGATCGACTGCACCAGCGATGCGGCGACGAGGACGGACACGGCCGCGGAAACGGAGCAGGCATCGGATGGGGACCCAGGTCGTCAACAACCCCGACCAGTACCGCTACGAGATCTACGTGGACGACACGCTCGCCGGCTTCGCGCAGTACCACAGACAGTCGGGAGTCGTGACGTTCACCCACACCGAGATCGACCCCGACTACGAGGGGCAGGGCCTGGGGAGCGTCCTGGCGCGTTCCGCGCTGGACGAGCTGCGGGGCAGCGACGAGCAGGTCGTGCCGCTGTGCCCGTTCATCGCCGGCTACATCCGCCGCCACCGCCAGTACGTCGACCTGGTGGTCCCCGAGCGCCGCGTCGCCTTCCAGCAGCCGACGGCGGGGCAGTGACGAGCGGCACCCAGGCTCCACGACTGGTTGTGGCGGAACAAGGCGCGGTCGCGACGCGTGGCTCACGCCGATCGCCGATCTGCTGGCCTCGCACGGAGCGCCGTTGGACCAGGCGCGCGACGAGGCACGCCTCACGATCGCCGTGACCCGCGGCCTGCTGCTCAACCTGCTCGCGACCGGGGACGCCGACGCCGTCGGCGCGGCGATGGACCGCTTGTGACCGTTCCACTGCGACGCCGACGAGGTTCGGCCCTCCACCCGGGATCCGGAAGGCGGTACAGTCACGTGGTCGCCTCAGCTCTGGATGAGCGGCGTCGGCCCAGGATCCCGGAGGCGGAAGGGCTTCTCCATTGGCTCGGGAGGATCTGTCCCATCATTGATGACTCCTACATCGAGGGGATCGTAGAGCTCGCCCGGCCGGAGTCCGGAGAGCGCGTGGAAAACTGGCTCCGGGAGCGGGGGCTGGCGTGCATCCCGATGCGGGTGGGATGCCTCGTCACCGGAAACCGCGCAGCCTTCGAGGCCGCATTTGGCGTCTCGCTCCTGGGGGTCAGCCTCCCGTTCACGCTCCCGATCCCGCAGGAGCTCCGTGGCCAGGTGGCATCGGCGACGATCCTACCGCCGAAGAGGATGACCGGCCCTATGACTCCTGTCCCGTGACGGCGCGGTGACGCCGACCGCGGACGATGATGCGAGCGAAGACCGGACCTGAGGGCACGAGGAGGCAGATGATGCAAACGCCGCTTGAGTTCGAGTCCAGGATTATGGACCTGCCACTCGAGTTCGAGTCCAGTGAGCCGGTACCCGCACAGCTCATAGGCTACATCTCCGTCAGCTCGCAGGGCGGGGTGTCGGTGCTCCAGTCAGAGGCCCTCGAGCGCGCCGAACCATTCCACGCCAGCGAGTCGGACCATCAGGAAGCGGAACGCGCGATCTCGGCGATGGGCTTCACGATCCTCGCGGAGAGCCGCCTCGGGAAGTCCGTCGCGGGTCCTCCCGAGGCATACGAGGAACTGACTGGCGGGTCCCTGGTTACCAGGGAGCGTCTCGTCAGGGCGGAGGCCGGCAGGGAGCGGTACGTGACGCATGTCGACATCGTGGGTCCGGATCAGCCGACTGCGTTGGGAATTGGAGTGGCGCGTTCAGAGGCGACCCGCATCGAGGGGGTGATCCTGGAGCGACCTCGCGTCCCGATGGCGGTGTTTCCCTCGCCTATCCCGCCGACCGTCCAGAAGTATCATCTCCGCCTGCCGGACGATGTGGCGCTGCTGCTTCAGGCAGAGACCGCCCACCGGAAGGGGCGGCTCGGCGAGGCGGTCACGGTCGCCATGGTCGATTCGGGCCAGTACTCGCACCCGTACTTCCTCGCCCATGGCTACGACGTGCGACCAGGCGTCAGCGTGGTACCGAACACCAGCCCGGCCAAAGACCCGGTCGGCCACGGGACGGGGGAGTCGGCGAACATCTTCGCGGTGGCACCAGGGGCGACCCTTCGGCCGTACCGGGCTTCGAATGACGCCGGTCAGCTGGTCGGTGCCGTGGCGGGCTTCCTTCGGGCCAAGGCTGACCGGCCGCAGATCCTGACGAACTCGTGGGGCGGCGACGGCCAGTTCCCGCCGCCGGGCTCACCCGATCCCGCTGAACGAGCCTTCGCTCTCGAGATTCGTGACGCAATCGAGCAGGGGATCCTGGTGGTTTTTTCGGGCGGCAACGGGCAGTTCTCGATCGAGCCGCAGGTGACCGGGGTTCTCGCTGCGGGCGGTGCGTTCGTGGACGCGGGACTTACGTTGCAGGCTTCGAACTACGCGAGCGGATACGTGAGTCCCTGGTTTCCCGGCGTGACGGTCCCCACGGTTTGTGGCCTGGTCGGGCTCACTCCCCGAGCGCAGTACCTGATGCTCCCCATCCCGCCGGGATGCCAGATTGACGTGATGGAGAGCACGGCACAGGAGGACGACACGCCAGACGGGACTTCGAACAACGACGGCTGGGCGCTGTTCTCCGGGACCTCGGCCGCCGCACCGCAGCTTGCGGGGGCCGCGGCGCTGGTCCTGGGCGCCAAGCCAGGCCTGGCGCCGGCGCAGGTGATCCAGGCCCTGACAGCTACCGCGGTCGATGTGGTAGTGGGTCGGTGCAACCGGCGCTTCAACCAGCCCGCAGGGCCTGGGCACGACACGGCGACGGGATCCGGACTGGTGAACGCCTCGGCGGCGGTGGACAGCGCCTTGAGCCTTCCGTGAGGCAGCCTGCGTGGCCGGTCAACGTGCGCCTTGGCCAGACCCAGCCTCGAGCAGACCGACGACGTTGCCGGCGGGGTCGGTGAACAACGCGAAGACGGGGCCGCCGGGCACGTCGGTCGGCCCGACCAATCGGCTGCCGCCAAGACTTTCGATCGTGCGCAGCGCCGCGTCGAGGTCCTCGACCTGGACGTAGATGGTGACGCGGCTGGCGCCGCCGTCGGGGGCGGCGCCGACGCCACCATCGATGCCGCCCTCGCCGCCGGTGTATGCCATCGCATAGGTCGGCAGCCCACCCTCCATCCGCCAGCCGAAGGCATCGCTGTAGAAGCGCTGCAGCGCCTGCGCGTCCTTGCCGACGATCTCGAAGTGCACGACCGGGCTGCCCATCTGGTGCCTCCTTGTTCTCGTGATGCTCGCGATTCTGCCGCGGCTCCACGTCGTTGACCACACGCGGTAGTGACTGCGCCGCTCTGATCGGCGGGGCGATGGAGGTCGGCATGCGCGGCGCCAACAGCGACACGCCGGATGGGCGGTCGCTCAATGCAACAGCGCCCTCATGCGGCTCTGCCCCGGAGCTGCCGGCTCGCTCCGCTGGTTCCGGGTTTCTCGGCCACGTGGCAATAGGTATGGTAGCGCGCCGGCCTTCACGGCCCGCCAGCCCCGACTGGGAGGAACCTTTGTGCGTCAGATCATTGCTGCCCTGCTGGGCATCACGCTGCTGGCCGCGGCGGGCTGCTCCCCTGAGACCGTGGAGCAGACCGCCGTGAGTCCCGCGGTCCCGCCGACCACCGTGGCCCCACCGTCCACGGCCGCAAGGCCGCAGGCACTCTCGCGTGCCCAGGCCGCCAAGCGCTATCTGGCGATCGTCAAGCCGTACAACGTTGCCCTGGAGCGGCTGGAGCAGGCATTCAACGCGGGCAGACCGCTCGACGCATTGCGGGCGCTCTCGCGCGCCGTGGCGACCGCGAACGACACGCAGATGGACGAGTTGCGCGCAACCTTGTGGCCCACGGCGCTGCGACAGCCGATGCGGAGGCTTGTGGCGGAATCCGCCGTGGCCCAGCGGTACTGGCTGCAGGCGACCACGGCCGGCACGCGGGACGAGCTGGCCCGTTCGCTGGTCACGGCATCGCGGCACGACGGCTCCGACGCGGCCAACCAGATCCGCCGCGCCCTCGGGCTCGGCGCCTACGACGAAGGAGACTACACCTCCTGAGCTGGACGACTCGTGAGCAGCCGAGCCGCATGAGAGCTGTGTTGCCCTCATCGAGAGGGCCCAGTGGCGGCCGATGCTGGGCCCTCTCGATGAGCAGGAAGGCGATCAGCAGTGCGCCGGCGCCGCTCAGGCTGACCACCACCTTGGTCGTCCTTGGTCGTCGCCCAGCCGTCGCCGGCGGTGATCAGCCCGTAGACCAGCGCGGCGAGCGCGCCGCTGATCGACACGAACCCCAACCAGTCAGGCCGGGTTGCCTGCGGGTCGGGTGATCAGGCCGCCCAGGACAGGTCCGATGGCGATGGCGACCCCAGTGATGGCGCCGACCACACCGAAGGCCATGCCCCGGTCCTTGCCTCGGAACGCGTCGCTGAGCAGCGCCAGCGAGGTGGCGAACATGATCGCTCCGCCAACGCCCTGCCCGGCCTGTGACAGCGCAAGCTCCAGCGGACCGCTCGCCAGCCCGCACAGCAGGGACCCGACTGTGAAGATCGCCGTGCCGGCGGCGAACAGGCGGCGCCGCCCCACAGGTCGGCCAGGGAGCCCGCGGTCAGCAGCAGCGCTGCCAGCGTGAGCGCGTAGGCGTCGATGACCCACTGCAGGTCCTGTAGGGACGCGCCGAACGCCCGCTGAATCTGCGGGAGCGCGACGTTCACGATCGTGATGTCCAGCGGTCAGCGTCCACCACTTCCGAGCCATGACAACGACTCCTTTGGTCGACTGCGGTCCACCGTTTGGGGCGCACGGTCCATATCTCAGACGACGGGATGTCGTGGAGGTCAGTACGCGATCCCGACTGCCTGTCGGAATGTGGCTGGGTCGTTGAGCATCTGGAGCATGGCGTGGGCCACGTCGGCGCGGGAGATCGAGTAGCCGCGTGGCACGTTGGCGCCCACGCTGGTCCGGTACC
>WNFV01003247.1_pt1 | contig 30539 bp, 24 predicted proteins | sample 5400101 | NCBI WGS metagenome assembly WNFV01 (sample SAMN13153361, study PRJNA577476) | soil metagenome | isolation source: 115 cm soil or saprolite under grassland replicate 1 | place: USA:California | collected 2016-06-15 | reverse complement strand
CGCGCGCGCGGGCGATCACCTTGGCGTGGTCACCGCCACCGCCAGCGGCAAAACATTGTGCTACCAGCTGCCGGCGATCGAGGCGATTCTGGATGAGCCTGCTAGTCGCGCGCTGTTTCTGTTCCCCACCAAGGCGCTGGCGCACGACCAGCTGCGCGCGCTGAATGAGCTGCTGGCCGCTTTGGAGACGAACGACCAAAGACGAACGACCAAAGACGAAAGCATACCGAGCGAGTTGCCTTCGTCCTTCGTCCTTGGTCCTTCGTCCGTCATCAGGGCGGCCACACTCGACGGCGACACGCCGCACGGCCAGCGCGATGCGCTGCGCGCCAACGCGCGGATTATCCTGAGCAACCCCGATATGCTGCACCGCTCGATCCTACCGAACCACGCGCGCTGGGGCGCCCTGCTGCGGAGCCTACGCTATGTGGTGCTGGATGAATCGCACAGCTACCGCGGCGTGTTCGGCAGCCATGTCGCGCTGATCGTGCGACGGCTGCGGCGGCTGTGCGCGCACTACGGCTCGGCCCCGCAGTTCATCTGCTGCTCGGCCACCAGCGCCAATCCACACGAGCATCTCCAGGCGCTGATCGGCGACCCGGTGACGCTGATCGACGAAGATGGTGCACCACAAGGCGCGCGCGAGTTCGTGCTGTGGAACCCACCACTGTTGGACGAAAGACGAAAGACCAAAGACGAAGGTAGGAATGGCTCGTATTCGTCGTTCGTCTTCCGTCCTCCGTCCGAGGGCGGGCGACGCAGAAGCACCAACATCGAGACTGCCAACCTGCTGGCGACGCTGGTGCGAGCGAATGTCAAGACACTGGTGTTCACGCGTACGCGGCGCGGCGCCGAGCTGGTGCTGCGCTACACCCGCGAGGCGCTGGAGAACAGTGGCTCGCTGCTTGCCATGCGGGTGGCGGCCTACCGCGCCGGCTACACACCCGAGGAGCGCCGGCGGCTGGAGCAGGATTTCATGCGCGGCGAGCTGCTGGGCTTGGTCAGCACCAATGCGCTTGAGCTGGGTGTGGATATCGGCGGGGTGGATGCAGTGCTGATCGCCGGATTCCCCGGCACAGTCGCCAGCGCATGGCAGCAGGCCGGCCGCGGCGGGCGCAGCCAGGGCAACAGCCTGGCCGCGCTGGTGGCGCAGGATGACCCGCTCGACCAGTTCTATATGCGCCACCCCGAGCAGTTTTTCGCCCGGCCGCACGAGCACGCCCGCGTGGCGCTGGAGAACCCCTACATTCTGACCGACCAGCTGCGCTGCGCTATGTCGGAGCTGCCGCTGCACGATGCCGACACGCTCTGGTTCGGGCCGACCTTCCCGGCGCTGCGCGACTGGCTGCTGCGCCACGGCGAGCTGACGCCACTGGCCGATGGCCGCGCGGCCGCGACCGGCAAGCACCCGGCCGCCCAGGTCAACATCCGCAGCGCCGATGGCGACCCGGTGGCGCTGCGCGACGCCGAGAGCGGCCGGACGATCGAGCAGATCAGCGCCACCCGCGCGCCCTTCGAGGTCTACCCTGGCGCGATCTACCTGCACCAGGGCGAGTCGTATCTGATCAGCGCGTTGAACGCCCGCAGCGCCGATTCGCGCCGCGCCCAGGTGAACTACTACACCCAGCCGCGCGAGGAGACCTCGATCGCGATCGAGCGCGTGCAGCAGGAGCGCCAGATCGGGCCGGCCAAGCTGTGTATGGGCGTGGTCGAGGTCACACGCCAGGTCACCGGCTACCGGCGCAAGGAGCACCACAGCGAGGCGCTGCTGAGCGAGCACGACCTGGCGCTGCCGCCGCAGGTATTCCGCACCATCGCGGTCTGGTGGACGGTGCCGGAAGAGCTGTGCCGGCGAATCGAGCTGGTGTGCCCCGAGGTGGTGGATGGGCTGCATGCGATGGAGCACGCCTGCATCGGGCTGCTGCCGCTGTTTGCGCAGTGCGACCGGGCGGATATCGGCGGGCTATCGCAGGACATGCACCCCGGCACCGGCATGGCCACGATCTTTGTGTACGATGGCGTGCCGGGCGGCGTGGGGATCGCACAGCTTGGCTACGAGCAGGCCGAAGAGTGGTGGCTGCAAACGCGCACGCTGCTTACCGATTGTCCCTGCGCCGAAGGCTGCCCGGCCTGCATCCAATCGCCCAAATGCGGCAACGGCAACCAGCACCTCTCGAAGATCGGCGCGGCGGCGCTGGCATCGCTGCTGCTAGGCAAGCCAATCGTGAGACTGGAGGCTGGGGACTTGAGGCTTGCGGCGGCGCGCGCCAAACAAGGCTCCAGCCTCCCGCCTCCAGCCTCCAGCGAGACGCTGCTCGACGATCTGCGCGGCCGCCTGGCGCGCGCGCGTGCGACACCGCCGGGGCCACGCCGCGGCGCGCTGCTGGTGGCGCTGCGCTACCGCATCGCAGTCGAGCGCGGCAACGGCACCTCGGCCGACCTGGCCGCGATCGAGGCCGATGCGCTGGATCTCGAGCGCAGCCGCAGCTAGAGCAGTAGGCCGTACGCAGGAGCAAGTTGGTGCGTAGCATTACCATCTGTTGTTCGTTTTTTCGCTCCGGGAGCGAAAAACGAACAACAAAAAGAAGGAAAAGTACCGCTTGCAACGTGTTCACGTCATGACAAACTGAAACGAAAGCAGGCTGTGATCCGATGCGGCCGGGTTCGCGAACACGCGCTGCTGCACAACCGCACCGCCGCGCACATAGACCCGGTCGAGCTCGTGGCCACTGACTGTCTTGATCCCGGTTGGAAATCGGATGTGTGTGAGGCCGATACTGTGCGCCACCATCTCCAAAATCCGCACTCTGCCCTTCTCCCAGGTATTAAAATCGCCAACCAGAATAATCGGCCCGCGGTGGTGGCGCAGGTGCTCTTGGAACTGGAGCATCTGGTCAAGAAACGGCTTACGGAGCCGAAAATTAATGCCGTGACTGTTGAGCACAAGCAATGTCTGCTCGGGCAAGCAATCGACACATTCAATCGGGTAGGATGTACACATGGCCATTTTCGGCGTCTTCGTGACCGGCTCAAGGTAGCGCGAGAGCAAGAACAGCGTCTTCATCGAGCGCGTAGAAGAGACGGTGCAGACGCCGGTTGGGGCCTCCTGATTGGGGCGAGTATAGAAGCTCACCGCCATACCGGCATCGCGGCCGCGAAACATATCGCGGTGCGAGGCTTCCAGGAATGGATCATGGCGAAATTCTTGCAATAGAATAAGCTCGGCGTCGGCGGTCTTTTCAGCCAGAAAATCATAGTAGCGCTCGCGCCGGCCCTTGAAAGTATTCCAAACCGCCACGGTCAGCGGCGCGCCTTTGGAAAAAAAAGGGCGTCGGGCCTCGGCAGAGATCGAGATATATTCCAACCCTTCCGGCGGCTGCTCGGGTCGCAGCCGATAGGCCAGATTGCTTATTCGTCGGTTCATGATCGTTCTTACCCCAACGTCGACAACCTCATTCATGTATATGCTTTTCGCCCACCGGGCGAAAAAGCATATACATGAGGTCTATGCAGTTCTTATGCCACGGCCGCGCCGGGCTCTGTCAATCCTGATCGTCGTGATCCTCGCCGTGCGACGTCATCGTCAGCATGCCGTCGGCGCCCGGCATCATCGACTTGGCCACGCGCGGGGCGGCGGATGCGGCGGGCTGGTTGGCGGCGCAGGGCGTGCCGAACAGCGGCTGGGCATAGGGCAGGTGGGTCGCGCCGCGCGCCAGGATGTGCAGGTCGTTGGCCGCCGCGCCCTCGAACGGCTGGCCGTGGTTCCAGGGCACCCACGAGCGCGCGTTGCAGTAGTGGCCCACAAACGCACGCCGTGAGCGATCCGAGCGGTTGCTGTGCGAGCGGTGCAGGATATGGCCGCCGAAGAACACCACATCGCCGGGATCAGCCTCGACCTTCACCTCGTGGCCGGCGTACGCGCGCGCCACCCGCGTCAGGCCGTTGACCGCCTCGTCGGTGTGGCTGGCATTGTCAATCGGCTCCAGGTCGCCTAGCCCGTGGTGGCCGTGGCCAGTGCCATGCGTGTCGGGGTAGACTGGCTCGTGCTGCGAGCCGACGGTCATCCACATGCAGCCGTTCTGCTCGTCGGCGCGGTCGATCGCCAGCCATGCGCCGCAGAGCGTGTCAGGGAAGGTCGGGATGTAATAAGAGTCCTGGTGGTAGCCCTGGCCGGGCTGGCCAGGTTGCTTGAAGAACAGCATCGACTGTAGCGCCAGCACATCCGGCCCGATCAGCGCCTCCAGCACATCCAGCACACGCGGGTGCAGCAGAAAGCGCTCGTGGAGCGCCAGCCGGCGATGCAGCATATGCACGCGCAGCCAGTACTGCATGCGCTCGCCCGGCGCGGTGAAGCTCGGCGCCTCGACACCGGGGATGGACTCGCGGCCAGCCAGCAGATTGTCCATATGATCGGTCAGCTCACGCACCTCCTCCAGCGGCACCAGCCCACGCACCACCAGAAAGCCCTGCTCGCGAAAGGTGATGTACTCGCGCACGCTGACCTGGTAAGGGGTGTAGCTCGATGAGACCACTTCAGCCGGTGCGGCTTCCAGCATGGCAGACATGCGATTTTCCTTTCTACACTGATCGGATGACGGCATCGGATCGTCGGCGATAGATGGAATGATCGGTCATGTGGCGCAAATACGCAAATCGTGGGCGGATCGATGATCAACGGCGGGGCGTAGTGGCTGCCCTTATTGAAAGGACGTACGCGGTGGTCTCTCGCAGGGAGGTTTGGCGGGCTGCAAGCCCGCTAAAAAACCTCACATGAGTCATCCCGAATTTAACAGGGTGGCTGCGATGGCGTGGGAATGCGCTACGGCGCATTCCCACGCCATCGCAGCCACATCATACATTGGTTGTTCGGGGCAGTGTTGGGCCGCTACGCGGCCCAACACTGCCCCGAACAACGGCCAGAGCGCCCTGTTCCGTGCGCAGTGTTCGCATACCTACAGCATCACAAAGCCAAATGCGCGAATTGTAAAATTCGGGATGACTCATGAAGAAGATTTCGGGGGCGGCCGGGTGCCCACACCCAGAGGGTACCCGGCGTCGCCCCCGCACCCCCACCGCGCAGGTTGATTGATTGGTCACTCCCTTGTCACGCAGCCCGCAGCCCGGCCCACTCTTCTTCTGGGTCGCGGAACTGCATGGCGTACAGGCGCGCATACAGCCCGTCGCGTTCGATCAGCGCGTCGTGTGTGCCCAGCTCGATGAGCTGACCAGCTTCCATCACAGCGATGCGATGCGCCATCTTGATCGTGCTTAGCCGGTGCGCGATGATCAGCGTCGTCCGGTTCCGCATCAGCCGGTTGAGCGCCTCTTGCACCAGCCCTTCCGATTCGTTATCTAGTGCGCTGGTGGCCTCATCCAGCAGCAGGATGCGCGGATCTTTCAAGATCGCGCGGGCGATCGCGATGCGCTGGCGCTGGCCGCCGCTCAGCTTTGCACCGCGCTCACCCACCACGGTCTCATATTGCTGGGGAAATCCCATGATGAAGTCGTGCGCGTTGGCCGCTTGCGCGGCGGCGAGCATGTCGGCTTCGCTGGCGTCCAGCCGACCGTACAGAATGTTCTCGCGAATGCTGCCGCCAAACAGCATGGTGTCCTGCGGCACGATCGCCAGCTGGGCGCGCAGGCTGGCCTGTGTGATCGCGCGCAGATCGTGGCCGTCGATCCGGATGCTGCCGCTGGTGGGGTCGTAGAAGCGCGGGATCATGTTCAACATGGTGCTCTTGCCGGCCCCGCTCGGCCCAACCAGCGCCAGGATCTCGCCCGCCTGTAGCTCCAACGACACATCCTGAATCACCGGCACGCTGGCTTCATAGCTGAACGACACGTTCTGAAATGTTATCCGGCCCTGGCTAGCTGGCAGCACCGCGGCGTTGGGAGCATCCTGCACCGAGGCCCTGGTATCCAGCAGCTCGAACACGCGCTGGACGCCGCCGATCGCCCCGCGCAGCTGCGCATACAGGCTGCCCAGCCCGCCCAGGCTGGCGGCGATCGCGATGCCATAGATCAGAAAGCCCGAGATCAGCGCCAGCGTCAGCCGCCCGGCGATCACCTCGCGCCCGCCGTACCAGATCAGCGCGGCGATCGAGCCGAAGCCCAAAAACAGCATGACCGCGCTGAACAAGGAGTTATAGACCGCCATGCGCAGCGAGGACTGGAAGGTCTTATCCATTGCGGACTGGTAGCGCTGCGTCTCGTAGAGCTCGCGACCAAAGCTCTTGACGACCCGAACGCCTTGCAGCCCCTCCTCGGCAACCACCGTCGCATCGGCCAGTTGATCCTGCACGCCGGTGCTGGCTTTCTGGATGCGGCGGCCGAACACAAACGCGACCAGCACCAGCACTGGCACCAGCGCCAGGATGAACAGCGTCAGGTTGGCGTTCAGCGTTAGAACGATCGCGATCGCGCCGATCAGCGTCACGATCTGGCTGAGCAACGACGTGATGTTGGTGGTCAGCATGGTGCGCATCTGGGTCACGTCGCTGGATAAGCGCGAGACTATCTCGCCCACCCGCCGCACAGCGTAGAAATCGAGCGATAGCCGTTGCAGATGATTATACAGCGACGTGCGCAGATCGTAGACGATCCGCTCGCCCACATAGGTCAGCAGGTACGACTGGACAAATGAAAAAGCCGCCTGCACCAAAAACAGGCCAACCAGCAGCAGCGCCAGGCCGTTGAGTGAGCCATAGCTTTTGACCTGCGTGACCGATTCGAGCAGCCGCACAATGACCAGCGGAAAGGCAAGCCCCAGCCCGCTGGAGAGCAGCAGCGCCAGGATCGCCAGCGCCATCCGCCAGCGATACGGCTGCAAATAGCCGAGCAGTCGCCGCCAGTCCACGGCTGTGATTGACACTGTCTGCTCTTGTCCTTCAGTAGGTTGATTCGCCACACGTTGGCGGCGGTTTGAACGGTTTAACATAAACGTACATGCTCCTTGCTGGCTCGATACCCGAACACACTACAAGGTTCATGTAAACACAACATAAACTGGCGAACGCAAAACACCCCCGCTCTGTGAACCAGGGCGGGGGTGAGCGAAAATCCTCTACGAGATGTGGAACGCCCTTATCATCTCACCGCGCTACGCAGAACACCCCGCAGCTTCGTAGTAGATGTCATCGCCTTCGGTGGTGACACAGCCGGTAATTAGATCAGCTTGCATAGTTGTCATTTCGCTTATGCATCTTTTGACACGGCGACTGGATATATTCGAAACACCGGGTACCGACCAGCCAACCGCGCGATCTCCTCTGGCGTGACATGCTTGGTGTCGGCCTTCAGGCCGTAGCGGGCGCGCTGGGCGTACTGTGGATGTTGAATGTACCATGTTAGGAACGCTGCTTTTTCCTCCCCCTGAATCTCGTCGGCGCGGATCGGCTCGACCTTTTTACTTGCCATGAGTTGGGCGCTGCCGCTGGCCCGCAGGTTGCGAACCCACTGGGATTCGCCCAGCATCGCCAAGATGTAGCGCCGCTCGCCCATCACTGCCACGCGCACCGGCACATCATACAGACGGCCACTCTTGCGACCCCGCACGCGCAGGATGCGCAGGATATCCTGATTGGCGCGGCTACCAACCCCACACCGCAGCACCAGGAAGCGCAAGATCGGGTTGACCACTGAATAGAAGCGCGGCTGGCGATTGTTGGAGCTGATCATGTCAGGCCTCCCCTGGCTGAGAAGCCGAACCGGCTCGGTGAACCCACAAGAACTGGTCGATCTTTCTGGCCTTGAGCATATACCGCCAAAAGGACGGATGGGCGACCAAAGCATCTGATGCCGGTATGATTTCCGGTCGTTCCAGCGCGATATCCTGCCCAAGTACCTTGATGGTGCATGCGCCGGCTGCCATCACATTGCGGCACCAATCAACGGTCGCCACATCACCATAGAGCAGCGCAATCACGAACCCATCGCCGAGAGGAAAGGCGGTGATAGGAGTGGCATATTCGCGCCCCGACCGGCGCCCGACGTGCCTGAGGATAGAGAGCGAGCGGAAGCGCGTTCCAGCGATGTTCAGCATGGCAGGACTCACGAGCTTAGCAACACGAGTATCGATGCCGCGCCGCAGCTGCTGATCCATGCAGCGAGGGTTTGTGCTCATCAGAATGTTCTCCTTGTGACTTTTGCTTGTATATCTGTGAGTATACAAGGGTTAGGTAAACGCTATATAAACGGTTGTTCGCAAGGCAAAGACACGCTAAACGTTGTCCCTTCGCCCGGTTTGCTGGTTACAGCAATTGTGCCGTGGTGCATCTCGATAATCTTTTGAGCGATCGAGAGACCCAACCCGCTGCCGCCGCTGTTCGAGCGGGTGCGCGATTTATCGGCTTTATAAAAGCGCTCAAAAATATGCGCCTGATCATCTTCCGAAATGCCGATCCCTGTGTCGGTGATGCCAAATGCTATTATGCCATCCTGCTGATACAGATCTACACATACGCGCCCGTCTTGTGGGGTAAACTTGATACTGTTGTAGAGTAAATTGTTCCACACCTGGCCCAATAGGTCTTCATCGGCAGTGATCGTCACTTCTTCGAAGGAAACGTCCATCTCAATCGCTTTGCTGGTCCATTGAGGCTCACATGCAAGGATCAGGTTCCTAATCTGCTTGTCCAGCCGATAGGGCTGCGGGTCAAACGTCCTGTTCTCGGCATCCAATGCCGCCAGCGCCAGCAAGTTATCGCTCAATTTCGAAAGGCGCATGCTTTCTGTTTCAATAATATTCAGATAATGCAGCCGATCAGCCGGGCTGAGTGCATCATTCTGGAGCGCGCGCGCAAACCCGCGAATCGAGGTCAGCGGCGATTGGATTTCGTGCGATACATTCGAGATAAACTCCTGCCGCATCGTCTCCATCTGCTTTAGCTCCAACGCCATGTCGTTCACGCCCTTGAATAGCTTGCCGATCGGGTCATCTGGGTAGTGCGTGTGAGGGTGCTCTACCCGCACACTGAAATCGCCGCGCGCGATCTGCTCCATGGCCCGCAGCAATGGCGCAAACATGTTCATCTGCTGCGCCCATGCGCTGGATCGAAAAAGCCGCCCCATGAGCGCTCCGACCACGCCAAGCAGGAACAGGCCGACAAACGAGGTAATCACCTGCTTGAGCAATGGCACGGGTTCTCCACCGGCGAGCTGATAGACCTGTGCCATGATGAAGTACGCGATGCTAAAAGCGATGCTGAGGGCCGCCACCACCACGATGAAACCGGCGATGCCCTTGAGCACTGGTTCGATGCGCGAATGCTTCATTGCCGCACCTCCAATCGGTAGCCTAGGCCGCGCATGGTTCGGATCTTGAAGGAATGCCGCTCTTCCGGGAACCGTTCCCGCAGGCGGTTGATATGTACATCGAGCGTCCGCTCGTTGCCCGCAAAATCATAGCCCCAGATATCCTCGATCAGCTGATCGCGTGAGAAAGTTCGCCCTGGGTAGCTGGCCAGCTTGAACAAAAGCTCGAACTCTTTGCGCGGCAGGCTGATACTTGCGCCATGGATCGTCACCGCAAAGGTCTTGTGATCGATCAGCAACTCGCCAAGTGAAAGCCCTTTATTTTTTGCGCGGTCTCGCCTTTGGCCGTGAGCATGAGCACCGGTACATCGTAGGTCGCGCGCAGCTCGCGGCACAGCTCCCAGCCATCCATATTCGGCATCATCACATCCACGATCACCAGGTCGGCCTTGAGCACCTCAAGCGTTGCCAGGGCTGCCAGGCCATCGGCAGCCTCGGCCACGGCAAAGCCTTCGTGCTGTAAAAACACCCGAACCAGCTCGCGGATGTGCGGGTCATCGTCCACAATCAGTATGTTGCTCATGCGAAAGACGCATTCCTTTCTCAGGGCACATCGAGGGTAGTTTACAAGGATATGTTCACAGCATACACTATCTATGTAAACTGAATGCAAACAACGGAACGATCTTGCAGCACTTGTCTGGTACGATCATTCATCCTATAATTGGTACGATCAAAACATGATCGCACACCAGAGCTGTTCAAAGGAACACATATGGCCCGACGCAGCAGCGCGCTTCCAGAAAAGGTCGCCCAGGATCTCATGCAGCGCATCCTGACTAATGAGTTCGACACATCCAGTATGTTGCCATCCGAGCGCGCGCTCCAGGATGCCTATGGCGTCAGCCGCACCGTTGTGCGCGAGGCGCTGAAGCTGCTGGCGGCGCGCGGCCTGGTGACCACCGGCACCGGCCAGGGCGCGGTGGTGAGCAAAAACCTGACCGCGCCGGCGATCGATGCGCTGGTGCTGGCGTTCCACCGCTCACACGCCCGGCTGGAGGACCTGCTGACGACGCGCCTGCTGCTGGAGCCGGAGAGCGCCGCGCAGGCGGCCCAGCACGCCACGCTGATCCAGATCCGTCGGTTGCACGACCTTAGCCGAGCGATGGGCGAATTGTCGAGCAGCGATCAGCCTGAGCGCGCTGCCAGCCAGAGCTACGATCTGAACGCCCAATTCCATACTCTGGTGGCACAGGCCAGCCAAAACCCGGTGCTGGAGATCCTGATCGCCATCCTGGTCGGCATCATCTGGCGTCAGCAAAACACAGTGGATCTGCAGCAGCCACCCGAGAAGCACACGCGCACAGCCGACCAGCACGAGCGGATCGTCCAGGCGATCGCCCTGCGCGATCCGGCCCAGGCCCGCCTGGCGATGCTCGAACACCTGCAATCCACTCGCCAGAGCGTGTCCGGCAGCCTCGGCAATTTGATCGGGAACCTGTATGTGGCGTAGATATCGAAGGTACTTTCCTTCTATTTGTTCATCGTTTGAGCGTTCGCCGCGCCGGGCGAACGCTCAAACGATGAACATTTGAAAAAGGATAACTCTGAATGACCGCACCACTCCGCATCGGCATGCTCGGCGCGGCCTCGATCGCAGTCACCGCGCTCATCCGCCCGGCGCACCGGCTGCCCGAAGTCCAGGTTGTCGCCGTGGCGGCGCGCGATCCCGATCGGGCGCGGCGCTACGCCGCTCAGCAGCGCATACCCGGCATGCACCGATCCTACGCCGCGCTGCTGGATGATCCGGCGATCGAGGCGGTCTACATCGCGCTGCCCAATAGCCTGCACGCCGAGTGGACGATCAAGGCGCTTCAGGCCGGCAAGCATGTGCTGTGCGAGAAGCCGCTGGCGGCCAACACGCGCGAGGCCGAGCAGATGGCGCGCGCGGCAGCCGACGCAGGGCGCGTGCTGGTCGAAGCGTTTCACTATCGCTACCACCCGGTGGCGGCCCGGCTCAAGGCCATCCTCCGCAGCGGCGAGATCGGCCGAATAAAGCGGATCGAGACCGAGTTCAGCGTGCCGCTGCTCCAGCCGCGCCGCATCCAGTTTCGCTACGAGCTGGGCGGCGGCGCAACGATGGATGTCGGCTGCTACGCGGTCAATCTGCTGCGCTTCCTCGCCGGCGCGGAGCCGCATGTCGCCCACGCCCAGGCGCGCCTGATCCGCCCACAGGTCGATCGCTTCATGACCGCCAGCTTTCGGTTCGACGATGGCCGCACTGGCCGAATGACCTGCGCGCTGCTCTCGGCGCGGCTGCTGCGCGCCGGCGCTACAGTGCACGGGACATCCGGCGAGCTGCGCGGGACCTTCCCGTTTCAGCCGCACTATTTCCACCGCATAACTGTGCGCAACGGCGAGGCGACCCGCCACGAGCAGCTCGAAGGCGAAACGACCTACTTCTACCAGCTGCAAGCCTTTGCGCGCGCGGCGCGCGGCGGCGCTCCGGCCCAGACCGATGCGATCGATGCGATCGCCAACATGCGCGTGATCGACGCAATCTATCACGCGGCCGGGCTGCGGCTACGCGGCCTGCCGGCACCGGATGCTGCCTGGCACGATGCGACCTAGTGCGGTCGAAAAACGTCTTATGAATGATGAATCAACCATTCGATAAGAACGATCTCCTATGCGCTCATTTGTGTTACAATTGTTAGGTTCATCCTTCCCACCAAGCGAATCGAGCCGATTGTATGCACTCAAACGGCCAGGCCGGCCTGCGCGCGCCAGCGGCAGACGCAATCGTCGTCGACGGGCTCAGCAAGACCTACCAGGTGCCCGAGCGCGAGGGTGGCTTCGGCGCGGCTGTGCGCAGCTTCTTCCGACGCAGCCACCGCGACGTTCACGCCGTGCAGCAGGTTAGCTTTCAGATCAGGCCGGGCGAGATCGTCGGCTTTCTCGGGCCGAACGGCGCTGGCAAGACCACCACGCTGAAGATGCTGTCGGGGCTGCTGCACCCCACCGGCGGCGGCGCGCAAGTGCTCGGCTTCACGCCCTGGGAGCGCAAGCTGGATTACCTACGCGCCATGACCCTGGTGATGGGCCAGCGCAACCGGCTCTCGTGGGATATCCCGGCGGCTGACTCATTCCTGCTCAACCAGGCGGTCTACCGCATTAGCGACGACGATTACAAGCGTACGCTGGACGAGCTGGACGAGCTGCTCGATCTGGCGCCGATCATTCGCAAGCCGGTGCGCAACCTCTCGCTGGGCGAGCGCATGAAGTGCGAGCTGGCGGCCGGCCTGCTGCACCGCCCAAAAGTGCTATTCCTGGATGAGCCGACGATCGGCCTGGATATCACCGCACAGGTGCGTATTCGCGGGTTCTTGCAGGAATACAATCGCCGCACCGGAGCGACGATCCTGCTGACCAGCCACTACATGGCCGATGTCACCGCGCTGTGCGAGCGAATCATCATCATCCACCATGGCCAGCTCAAGTACGATGGCGCGATCGCCGATCTCGCGCGCCGGATCGCACCCTTCAAGCTGATCGGCGTGGCGCTGCAGGATGGCGCGGACGACGACCTGAGCCGCTATGGCACACCCATCCCGAACGAGAACGGCGACGGCAAGCGGCTGATCCAGGTGCAAGCCGATCAGGTGGCGCCGATCGCCGCGCGCCTGCTGGCCGAGCTGGCGGTGCAGGATCTGACGATCGAAGACCCTCCGATCGAGGATGTGATCGAGCGCGCGTTTCATGAGTAGGAGGTAGGGGTTAAGGGTTAGGGGTTATTTGCAATGCGAACGATGAAATACAGCGAGATACAGTGATGTTAACCCTTAACCCCTAACCCATAAGATGCTATGCTGCGAATCTACCAACGCATGTGGCAGGTGAACTGGGCCGAGCAGTGGCAGTATCGTGCCAACCTGCTGATGTACCTGCTGTTCTGGCTGGTCTCCCCGATCGTCTTCCTGTCGGTGTGGACGACGGTGGCCAACAGCCAGGGCGCCGTGCAGGGCCTCACAGCCAACGACTTCAGCACCTACTACCTGACACTGCTGATCGTCGATAATTTGACCACTCAGATCACGATTCACCTGCTGGCCTATAAAATCCAGGATGGCACACTGTCGGGCGAGCTGCTCAAGCCGGTTCACCCAATTCTGACCAATACGCTGATGAACAACCTGGCGTTCAAAGCGCTGATGCTGATGGTGCTGATCCCGGTGTGGATCATCCTGTGTCTATTGTTCCAACCCGATTTCAGCAATGTGACGCCACAATCGCTACTGCTTGCCGTTCCGGCGATCGTGCTCGGCTTCGGCATCAGCTTTCTGTTTGGCGCGATCATCACCTGCGTGGCCTTCTGGACAACCCGCGTGTATGCGCTGAACGAGTTCTACGATGCGCTGTTCGTTCTGTTCGGCGGGCTGTTCGTGCCGCTCGATCTGCTGCCGCCGCTGATCCAGCAGGTTGCGCAGTTTCTGCCCTTCCAGCTGCGGATCTACTTTCCGATCCAGCTCATTCTGGGCAAGCTGCCGCCGGATGTGATCGCGCGCGACTTTGCGCTGCAAGTCGTGTGGTTCCTGATCGCGCTGGCACTGTTCCGGGTGGTCTGGAGCAGAGGCGTGAAGCGCTTTTCGGCCGTCGGCGCATAACAATCTGTGCAAGGAGCCACTTTTGCACCTGTTCACGCTTGCAGTGCCCTTGTTCGCAGCGGTACTTTTCTTCTTTTTGTTCATCATTGTGTCGTTCGCCGCGCGCGGCGAACGACACAATGATGAACATAGAATCATGAAGTACCATGCTGCCGCAGGCTAGAACTGCTTTTGTAAATGACACGACTTACGCGGTGGCTCAGATGTCATCTTTCGCAGCGGTACTTTATCTTCTTTTTGTGTTTCGTTTTTGCGCTCTGCGAGCGCAAAAACGAAACACAGATAAAATGACAAGTACCATGCTGCCGTGCATCCTGAGCTTGACGAAGGGCAGGCTAAAAGACGTTTGCGCGCGGCACCACGTAAGTCCTGTAAATGATTGCACAGCTCATCTGATTGAGGGAAGACTAGATACATGCACGCGCTGAAGCTGCTCACAACCTTGTTCAAGGTCAATATTCAGCAGGAGCTGGCCTACCGCGCCGATGCGCTGATCAACGCGCTGCTGAGCCTGATGTGGCTAGGCTGGGAGCTGCTGAGCTTAAATATCATCTTCAGCAACACTGCCACGCTCGGCGGCTGGGGCCAGGGCGAGCTGATCGCGCTGCTGGGCGTGTGGCGGCTAGTCAACACCCTGATGGTCGCGCTGGTCTGGCCGAACACCCAGAAGTTCAACACCAGCGTGCGCGATGGCTCGCTGGACTACACGCTGCTCCAGCCGGCCAACAGCCAGTTCCTGGTCAGCTTCTCGCGGATCGTGATCTGGCGCGCGTGGGATGTCGTGCTGGCGGCGGTTCTGATCGTCGTCGGCATTCGCATGAGCGGCGGGGGCGCGGTGCCGGTGAATGTGGCCAACTTCCTGCTGCTGACGATCTCGGGCGCGCTAATTATCTACAGCCTGTGGATCGTGTTGATCTCATGCACCTTCTGGTTCATCAAGTTCGACAACAATGTGACGATCTTGCAGGCGCTGATGGACTCGGGCCGCTATCCCGCGCAGGTCTACCCTGTCTGGCTGCGGCTGCTGGTGACCTTTGTGATACCGATCGCCGTGGCCACCACGGTCCCGCTGCAAGCGTTGCGCGGCGAGCTGCTATGGTGGCAGGTGCTAATGTTCCTGGGGATTGGCGCGGCCAGCCTGCTGATCTCGGCACAAGTGTGGAAGGCCGGGGTGCGGCGCTACAGCGGGGCCAGCAGCTGATTTGACAAAAGCATGGTTCAGCCGTGCTTGCCGTTGATTGTACATCGGTGCCATGGAAGCCATTGTAGGGACGCAATATATTGCGTCCCTACAATGAACAGCAGTGTAAAGCGATGATCGCACGTATATAAGATAAGGATCAGCACACAATGAGCGTATTTACCGAAAAAGAGATCGAGTACATCCGCAGCCAGCGCCTGGGCCGGCTCGCGACTGTCCGCCCCGACGGTACGCCGCAGATCGCGCCGGTCGGCTTCCGCTACAACGCCGAGCTCGACGTGATCGAGATCGGCGGGCGCTTCATGAGCCAGAGCAAGAAGTTCCGCAATATCCTGCAAAACCCGAATGTAGCCTTTGTGATCGACGATGTGCTGCCGCCCTGGCAGCCGCGCTTCGTGGAGATCCGTGGCACGGCGCAACCACTACCCACGGGCGGCAAGGCGCTGTTTGGCGCCAATTACGAAGCCGATGAAGCGATCATCCGGATCACGCCACGCCAAATTATCGGCTTCGGGCTGGAAGAAGGGGCCGGCTGGGCGAACAATCGTAAGGTCGAGCGCAGGTAGCAGGTGTAAGGCAGGGTTCAATGCACGGGCATTCGGGTTGACAATCGGGAGTCGAGGCTTTAGCCGGTTTGCTGGCACTGGAACCGGCTAAAGCCTCGACTCCGAGAACCTCTAAACTGTAAAATAGCATCATGCCTAAGGCCGCCCATTTCAGCGCGTGCGCCACCAGAACTTTGATATCCGAGCGATACCCGGCGTCGCTATCAGATGCGCGACGATCGGCGTCGTTCCGGGTTTCTGCAAGGCCAGGGCGCGCTCTTCGACCGCCCGATCTGTGACCGTCACACGCTCGTGCTGGCGCATATGTTCGGCCCACGAATCGACGATGAAGGTCTCGAGCAGGCGTTCGAGATCGGCCGCATCGCGAAACAGGCCCCAGCGCCGCGCGCCATCGCGGCGGCGGATGACCTCCACCGCCGCCATAGCCTCGTAAAAGGCCGCCTGCTGTGGCGGCGCGACACGATACTCAACCGTGATCAGCACCGGACCGTCGGTTCCATCCAGATCGAACGTCAGCTCAGGATCGGGCCAGTGTTGCGATGGGCGCAGATCCAACTCCTCGCCACTGCGCAGCGGCCAGCCCCGCACCGTCACCAGCCCCAACAGCAGCAGCGCCGCCGCCGCCAGCAGCGCGGTGCGCGCGTCGAAGCGTTCCGCCACTAGCCCCCATACCGCGCTGCCGCCCGCAAGGCCGCCCTGCGACACCAGCAGGTACACGCCCAGCACGCGTGCCTGCACCCAGGCCGGCGTGCTGGTCTGCGCTGCGACATTCAGGAACGAGTTGATCGTCAGCCAGCCAACGCCGGCCAGCATCAGCACCAGGTTGAGCGCCACAAAGTTGTGAATCAGCGCCAGGCCGGCTAGCCCGCCCGCGAAGACCAGTGACAGGATCACCACCAGCCGATCGATCGACAGCCGGGCGCGCAATCGCGGCAGAGCGACCGCGCCGGCCACCGCGCCCAGCCCGATGCTGGCCAGCAGCACGCCATAGCCGGTCGCATCAAGCCCCAGCTGATGCGTGGCGACGACCGGCAGCAGCGCCAGGAGCGCGCTAGCCGGGAATATCCAGGCGAGCGTGCGCACCAGCACGGCGCGCAGCGCCGGCGAGTGCCGCGCGAAGCGCATACCGGCCGCGATCGCGCTGCCCATGCGTTCGGGCAGCGCCGATCGCTCGCGCGGCGCCGGCTTCCAGAAATAGATCACAAAAATGACACCCAGAAATGACGCCGCATTTAGCCAGAAGACCGTCGCCGGCCCTGATGCGGCGACGATCAGGCCGCCGACCGCCGGGCCGGTTGCGCGCGCCAGGTTAAACCCCGCGCTGTTCAGCGCAATCGCGGTTGGCAGCTCGCGCCGCGGCACCAGCTCGGGCACAATCGCCTGCCAGGCCGGAGCGCTGAGCGCCCCGCCCAGGCCGATCAGAAATGTCAGCGTAAGCAGAATCGCGGGCGTCATCAAGCCCAGTATGGTCAGCACGCCCAGCAGCACCGCCACCGCCAGCATCCAGATCTGCGTCAGGATGACCAGCCAGCGGCGGTCGACCATATCGGCGATTGCGCCGGCCGGCAAACCGACCAAAAACAGCGGCAGATTTGACATAGTCGTCAGCAGCGCCACCGGCACCGGCGAGCTGGTCAGCGATGTCATGAGCCAGGCCGCCGCGACGCCCTGCATGAGCGAGCCGATGTTCGAGGCCAGCGCTGCGAGCCAGAGCGCGCGAAAGACCGGCCGCGCGAGCGGCCCCCAGGCCGAGCTGGCATGTGTGGTTGTATCAGCCGTATGCGACCTCGTTCTGTTTTATCGAGTTTCTTTTTCGCCCAGCGGAGAGAAAGAAACCCGTAGGCCAGATACACTTCATCCTAAGCGTAAGCTGGCTCCGTGCTTGCGGCAAGTATACCGGCGAAGCGGTAAATGTACCAACAATAGAGTCCCGTGTGGCCGACGACGACGCGACCTCGTTCGGCAATAAGCACGCCACCAATCTTCTGGCCCTCAAATTGACAAACGATCGTCTCTCAATTATAGTATGCGTTGTCAGACCAGCAATCAGCCCATACTACTATTGTGCCACCGAGGAGTATCGATGAAGATAACCGATGCGCGGGTGATCGTGACCTGCCCGGCCGGCCAGACCTACACGCTGGTCAAGATCACAACCGACGCGGGTGTGTACGGCGTTGGCGAGGGCACCAAGAACGGCCGTGAGCTGGCCGTCGCCGCGCTGCTTGAGCACCACCTTGCGCCCACACTGATCGGTCGCGACCCCGGCGCGATCGAGGATATCTGGAAGTTCCTCTACAAAGGCGCCTACTGGCGCGGCGGCCCGATCCAGAACTCCGCGATTGCGGCGATCGATATGGCGCTGTGGGACATCAAAGGCAAAGTCGCCGGCCTGCCGGTCTATAGCCTGCTGGGCGGGCCGACGCGCAAAGGCCTGCTGACATATAAGCACGCCAACGGCCGCGATTTCGAGGAGGCGACCGAGTCGGTCATCCGCGCCAGGGAGGCCGGCTATCGGGTCATTCGCGCGCAGGTGGCGGTGCCGGGCGCGCCAGGAGCCTACGGCGCTGAAGATCAGAACGACCCAGAGTTCCAGCGCGCGCGCGCCGAGCGCCTGCCCTATGAGGGCGAGTGGGAGCCCGAGCCATATCTCCAGATCGCCCCACGCTTGTTCGAACATCTGCGCGGCCGGCTCGGCCCCGAGATCCAGCTGTTCCACGATGCGCACGGTCGCCTGTCGCCGATCGAGGCCGGGCGGCTGGCGAAAGACCTGGAGCCGTACCACCTGATGTTCCTGGAAGACCCGATCGGCCCCGAGCATGCCGCCAGCATGCGACTGGTGCGCGCCGCCAGCACCACCCCGCTGGGCATTGGCGAGATCATCAGCAGCAAGGAGCAGATCCTGCCGATGATCGTCGAGCAGACGATCGACTATATGCGCTGCTCACCGATGCACATCGGCGGTATTACCGAAGGCAAGAAGCTGGCGGCGATCGCCGAGCCGTTCGGCATCCGTACCGCCTTCCACGGCCCCGGCGATGTCGGGCCGATTGGCGCGGCGGCCAGCGCACATGTCGGCATGGCCATCCCGAACTTCGGCATTCAGGAGTGGGTACGTCATGCCGATATAGTCCACGCCGTAATGAGCGGCGGGCCGTACTTCGAAGATGGCTACCTACGCCTGCCGGATGTGCCGGGCCTGGGCGTAGATATCGACGAAGCGCTGGCAGCACGCTACCCCTACGAGCGGAAATATCTGCCGGCCACGCGCCGCGCCGATGGTAGTATGCACGGATATTAGTGTCGTGGGTGTCGGGTGCTAGGTGTTGGGTGTTGGGTTCTCTTCCAACACCTAGCACCCAACACCCAACACCCAGCAATTGAAAGGAGCCTACGATGCGGTATTCGGTTCCACTCGCCCGACGGCCCAGACTCTCCCTGATCGCCTTGCTGCTGGCGCTGCTGCTGAGCGCCTGCGGTGGCGGCGCGGCCACCCCGCCCACCGCCGCGCCTGCGGCGGAGGCGCCCACCGCCGCGCCCGCGCCCACCGCTGCTCCGGCCGCGCCCGAGGCCACCGCCGCGCCCGCGCCCACCGCTGCTCCAGCCGCGCCCGAGGCCACCGCCGCGCCTGCACCTACCGCTGCCCCGGCCGCTCCGGCCGCCCCGCCGACGCTGGTTCCGCTCCCGCCGCCGGCCGAAGGCACATTCACCTACTGGGGCGGCCTGATCTTCTCCGACGATGCCAACAAAATGATCGAGGCGCGGATCAGGAAATGGGGCGAGGAGAAGGGCATCAAAGTCGATGTCGTGATGATCAACCAGAACGAGACCACGCAGCGCGTCTCGGCGGCGATCGAGGCCGGCACCATGCCCGATGCGCTCGACATGGGCCGCGACCTGATGCTGCTGCTCAGCCAGAGCGGCAAGCTCGAAGCGCTCGATGATGTGTACGACTCGATCGGCAAGGCCCACGGCGGCTGGCTGAAATCGGCCGACTCGGCCAACGACCCGAAGGACTTCGGGGGCAAGCGCTATGGCATCCCCTTCGGCACCAGCGGCAACCTGATCAACCGCCGCGCCGATGTGCTTGATGCGGCCGGCTATAAGGACGCGCCGAAGACCTGGCAGGAGCTGGGCGAGATGGCGCTCAAAGCCCAGAAGCCGCCCGAGACCTATGGCATGGGCTTCGCGCTCTCGAATGTCGGCGATGGCAACCTGACCACCTCGATGCTGCAATCCTGGGGCGGGCGGATCGCCGATGATGCCGGCAAGACCTGCACGATCGACAGCCAGCCGACGCGCGATTTCCTGGCCTGGATCACCGACCTATTTAAAAAGGGCGCTTTCCCGCCTGGAGCGACCACCTGGGATGGCGCGGGCGACAACACCGCCTACCAGTCGGGCAACGCGCTGTTCATCGCCAACCCCGGCAGCGTATTTTTGAACCTGAAGACCAACGATCCCGAGCTGGCCGCCGCCACCAAGTTCTCGGCACTGCCGTCCGGCCCGAAGATGCAGGTGGCGCCGCAAGGCCCGAACCTGCGCGTCATCCCCACTACTAGCCGTTTCAAGGCCGAGGCCAAGGATCTGCTGGCCTACCTGGCCGACGACACCTTTATGGCCGAATACTACGCCGCCGCAATCTACGGCCCGGTGCTGACCAGCCAGACCAGCTTCGCGGCCTTCAAGGCCGACCCAGTCCACCAGGGATTGCTCGACCTGGCGCTCAATGGTACGCCGCCGGCCTTCCCCGACACCAACAACGCCGCGTTCGCCGAGTACCAGACCAACTTCTTGACACCCAAGATGGTGCAGCGGATCGTGGTGGATAACAAGAGCATCGACGACGCGATTAAAGAGACCCAGGCAGCCTGCCAGGCGATCTACGATAAGCACAAGTAGCGGGGATTGGGGATTAGGGACTAGGGATTGGGAGAGAATCCGCTTAGGATTGTGCTCCTAATCCCCAGTCCCCAGTCCCCAATCGCTAACATTATGGCTCAACAACAGCTCGCCAGTAAAACAGAAGTGCGCCCGCGCGGCAGCTCGATCCGGCGGCGCACCAGCACGCTCGGCTATCTGCTGGTCGCGCCGGTTGTGATCTGCCTGCTGGTGCTGGTGGTCTATCCGTTCGCCTTCGCGATCTGGATCAGCTTCACCGACCGGGTGATCGGCCGCCCCGGTCAGTTTGTCGGCCTGGCGAACTTCGCCTACCTGTTCGGCCAGCCCAGCTTCCAGGCCACCGTGCGCAACACGATCGTGCTGGTGGTGGCAGTGCAGCTGCTGAAGCTGGTGACCAGCATGGGCATTGCGCTGCTGCTCAACCAGCCGATCCGCGCACGGCAGTTCTGGCGCTCGCTGATCCTGCTGCCGTGGGCCATGCCGGCGTTCGTGGCCTACATCACTTGGAAGCTGCTCTACGCCCCACAGGGCGGCGCTTTCAATATGATGCTGATCAGCCTGGGTCTGGTGAACGTACATGTCGACTTCCTCGGCACTCGCGAGCTGGCCATGCCCAGCGTGATCATCGCCACCTTCTGGCGCGGCTTTCCGTTCTGGGTCATCTCGTTCCTGGCGGCGCTGCAAAACGTCTCGCTGGAGCTGTACGAGACCGCCGCGCTCGATGGCGCGAATGCCTGGCAGCGCTTCCGCCATGTGACCCTGCCCAGCATTCGCCACGTGGTGCTGGTGGTGGTGTTGCTCTCGACAATCTGGACCACCAATGGCTTCGAGAACATCTGGCTGCTGACCCAAGGTGGCCCATCCGACGCGACCATGACCTTCCCGGTGCTGGCCTACTTCGGGCTCCAGAGTCTGCGAATCGGCGAGGCCTCGGCCGTATCGGTGGCAATGCTGCCGATCTTTACCATGCTGGCGCTGGTTGTCGCCAAGCTGCTGCAAGAGGATTGATCAGTCGGCCGAGGCCGTCGGCGATACATACACTTGTTATTCGCAACGGTACTTTCCTTCTTATGTACATCGTTGTTGATTTCGCCGTGTGCGGCGAAATCAACAACGATGTACACAAAATAGATGAGTACCTTGCTGCCGCAGGCTAGTGACCGATCTGCGGCCAGCTATGCCCTTGGAAAAGCAACTCGACCAAAAGAACCAATGCCGAAGGCAAACCAATGATTGGTCGCATCCGCACACCCCAGAAGATTCTGTACTACAGCCTGCTGGCACTGCTGGGCCTGGTGATCCTGTTCCCGATCTACTACATGGTGATCATCTCGCTCAAGCTGCCCAGAGATATCTACCGCAAGCCCTCGCTGCTGCCGATCGGCGCCACCACCCAGAACTATGTCGAGCTGCTAACCAAGCAGGGCTTCCTACACAACCTGGGCAATAGCCTGCTGGTGGCCGGCCTGGCCACGGCAATCGCGGTTGCGATCAGCTGCCTGGCGGCCTACAGCCTGGTGCGCCTGAAGTACCGCGGCCGCGACTGGATCGGCCGGCTGATCCTGTTCAGCTACCTTACACCGGCCTCGCTGCTGTTCATCCCGCTGTCGATCATCATCGCCCAGCTCAAGCTCGGCAACTCGCTGCAAGGGCTGATCTTCGTCTACCTGGCCTTCTCAACGCCGCTCAGCACCTGGCTGCTGATGGGCTTCTTCCGCAGCATCCCGCTCGATCTGGAGGAGCAGGCCATGGTCGATGGCGCCAACCGCATGCAGGCGCTGACCAAGATCGTGCTGCCGCTGTCGGTGCCCGGCCTGATCGCCGTCAGCGTGTTCACGTTTACCGGCGCATGGAACGAGCTGCTGTTGGCGCTGATCTTCATCACTTCGCCCGACAAGCGCACCGTGCCGGTGGCGATCCAGTACCTGATCACTGGCGATGTGTTTCGTTGGGGCCTAATTATGGCCGCCTCGGTGGTGGCCGCCGTGCCGGTGATGGTGCTGTACTACCTGGCCCAGCGCTTCGTGGTGCAGGGGCTGTCGGCCGGGGCGGTGAAAGGGTGACAAGGTGACAAGATGACTGGGTGACAAGATGACGTTCGCATCGAGAAGATCATCTTGTCATCTTGTCAGAGCGAGAAGAGCGAGAAGAGCATCAAAGTGACAAGATGACTGGGTGACAAGATGACATTCGCATCGAGAAGATCAGCTTGTCATCTTGTCATCTTGTCAGAGCGAGAAGAGCATCAAATAAGGGAGCGAGCAATGACCGAAACCATCCGCGTCGCGATCGGCCAGTTCAAAGAGCTGAGCCACGAGCAGCTGACGTTTGCCCAGCAGATCGGCGCCAGCGGGGTGCTGCTGAACACGCCGGTGCTACCGGGCGATCAGCGCTGGGAGTTAAACGATCTCCAGTGGCTGCGGCGGCGCTGCGACCAGTACGGCCTGCGGCTGGAGGCGCTGGAGAATGTGCCGACCAGCTTCTACGATCGCGCAATGCTGGGGCTCGACGGACGCGACCAGCAGATCACCAACTACCAGGCGACCATCCGCAACATGGGCGAGGCCGGCATTCCCATCCTGGGCTACCACTGGATGCCCAACGGCGTCTGGCGCACGCCGAATGTGAAGGGCCGCGGCGGCGCGATCACCACTGCCTTCGACATGGCACTCGTGGATACTCAGCCGCTGCAAAACGGCATCCGAGAACATCCTCTCGCCCAGGGTCGCATATTCAGCGCCCAGCAGATGTGGGACAACTACCAGTATTTCATGGAGCGGGTGCTGCCGGTGGCCGAGGCGTCCGGCGTGACCCTGGCGCTGCACCCCGACGACCCACCGGTGCCGATGCTCGGTGGGATCGCGCGACTGTTCGGCAGCTTCGAGGGCTTCCGGCGCGCGGTCGAGACCTTCGACAGCCCGCGGCACGGCCTCGATTTCTGCATGGGCTGCTGGTCCGAGATGGGGCCGGGCGCGATCGATGCCATCCGCTACTTCGGCGCGCGCGGCAAGATCGTGTATGTCCACTTCCGCGATGTGCAAGGCCACGTGCCGGTATTCCAGGAGTGCTTCCTAGGCGAAGGCAATGTGGATGTGGTCGCGGCCATGCGTGCGCTCAAGCAGGTCGGCTTCAGCGGCTTCATCATCGACGACCACGTGCCGCAGCTGATCGACGACACCGGCTGGAGCCACCGCGGGCGCGCGCACGCCACTGGCTATATCATGGGACTGGTGGAGGCCGTAGGCAAGCTGGGGTAGCCGTACGCATCCCCTCTGATTCTTTGTGAGATCGAGCCCAATTCCAAGACGGCTTCGCGGGCTTCAGCCTGTGCTCATCACATTGATAGATCCGAGACTCAATTCGCAATATGCAATCACGGCAGTAGGAGCAGCTATGAGCGAAGCGTTCGACATTCGGCAGGCCACATCCGCGCCATCGGCCAGCGCATCCCGCCAGGGTGCGCGCGTCGCGCTGATCGTCATCCACGATGATCCCCGCCCTGCCGCTCAGGCGCTGGCGGCCGCCGGCGCGCCCGATGCCAGCCAGGCGCCACATTACTACATCGATGCTGCCGGAGCGATTGCGCAGCTGGTGCCCGAGCAGCGCGCGGCTCGCCATGTTGGCACATCGCTGTGGGACAAGCGCATTCGCAACATCGATCGCATCAGCATCGGTATTGCGCTGGAGGCCAAAGCGCAGGCTGGCTATTCCACGCAGCAGCTGGCCGCCCTGCACTGGCTGCTCGATCAAATCGAGCAGCGCCATCAGCTGGACGATAGCGCGATCGTGTTCTTCGACCCGCGGGCGCTGAGCGGCCGCGGGCTGCTGACGCACTACCTGCCGCCGCCCGTGGCGCCCAAGGCCGCACCGGCCGTGCTGGGCATTGAGGACGACAGCTCGGCGGCACAGCGCTTCTGGGTCTTTCTGCAAAACTACGGCCACAGCCAGCGCGGCGGCGGCTTTAAGTACACATTAGGCAAGCTCGGCCAGGCCTTCTCGGTCTACGCTGCCAAATTCGATCTCGGCGCGCCAGTGGCGCCGAACGAGACGACGCCGGTGGTGGTGGATGGCGTGGCCTACAACTTCCAGACCTTCGCGCGCGACACGATCTTCAACGCCGGGCGCGACTACAGCGCGGTGCAGAGTCTGAACAGCCTGCTGGTCGAAACTGCCATCCCAGCCGGCGGAGTGGCGCGCGCGCTGCTGGAGGCTGGCTACAAGAGCGCCCTAGCTGCCAGCGCCGCCCGCGCGCTACTTAAGGGCAACACCGCATTCCACGATGAGTGGCGCTTCCACTTCGTGGCTATGCGCGAGCGCTTCGGTTCGGCGCTGAGTGGCAACTATATCACCGACGACCGCCAGTGGGCTGTGCAGGTCTACCCCGGCGATACGCTCTACACGCCAATGAGCGACCAGGCCGGCTGCCTGCTGCTGAGCCAGACCGACACGAGCGCACCGGAGTATGCGCTGATCTGGCGCGAGACGTACAAAGTCTGCGGCGCGACCTTCGACCCAGAATCGCCGTTCCACCAGCGGGCGATCCAGCTGGACATCGGCACGCCGCTGACCGGCGTGGTTACGCTCAACTTCGAAGGCGCCAACTACCAGGTGCAAGTCTATGGGCACGATACGCTCTACGCCGGGCCGGATGGAGCGATCAAACGGATGAGCGCGCTGCCTAAGCCGGCCGACATCCAGGCCTGGCAGCCGGCCGCGCCATCCAAGCCCGTGGTCGTGCCGCCCGCGCCCGCGCCAACTCCGCGCTCCACGCCAATCGTGGTGGTCGGCGGCACACCAGTGCGCGATATCAACTGGCCGCCGCGCCCGAACTTCAACGTCCTGCCCAGCAACGCAGCCCGGCAGAATGTCTTCGGCACGTTCGACTTCGAGCGCACCAACGGCGATAACATTCGCATCCTGGGCAACTGGATTCAGGATAATATTGTGACCGTATCAATACCACAGCTGGCCAGCATCAAGGGCACGGCCGGCGGCAATATTCAGTTCCACCGGCTCGCGGCCGACCAGCTGCGCGCGATGTGGGCGGGCTGGGAGGCGGCCGGGCTGCTGCACTTTGTGCTGAGCTGGTCGGGTAGCTTCGTGCCGCGCTTCATGCGCAGTGGCAAGCAGCTAAGCACCCACGCGTTCGGCTGCGCCTTCGATATCAACGTGCCCTGGAACGGCTACTATAAACAGGCCGCGCTGGTTGGCGACCAGGGCTCGGTGCGCGAGCTGGTGCCGATCGCCAATCAGCATGGCTTCTACTGGGGCGGCCACTTCCCCTATGGCCACGGCCTGAGCGATGGCATGCACTTTGAGTGGGCGCGCCCGGTGTAGGCGCTGCACGCGGGGAAGGGGGATAGGTGTTGGGGGTTGGGGGATGTCAGTGCGCCGTGTTTCACCCAGCAATCGGCTTAATCTTAGTACAGCGAATCACATATTCGATCCGCGTTGGCCGGACGATAGACGATGGACGATGGACGATGCGCCGCCGTCTATCGTCTATCGTCTATCGTCAAAAGCCGGAACGCTTTACGATTCGATGCACTTAGCTTTACAGCCGGTCTGTGAGGGTGCCGCCGCCCCTGTTTAAGCGAACCACCGAAAGAGCATCCTGCCTATACGGTTCCTGACACCGGGCGACCGGTGTTTTGCCAGCCACGCAGCCGGAACGCCAGCGCCAGCAGCAGGACACCGAAGACGATCGCATAGGAGCCGATCAGCCAGATCAGCGCGAGCGCGCCCGGACCGGGTAGGACGACCAGCAAGACGCCGAAGATCACCGAGGCGAGGCCGGCCAGCCCAAGCAGCCACTCCCCCTCGATCTCCTTGCGCAGCCGGATCGCCGCCGCGATCTCAAAGGCGCCGGTCAGAATCGACCATGCGGCGATAAAATAGAGCAGCACCAGCGCGGTAATGCCCGGCCACAGAAATGTCAGCACGCCGAGCACGATCCCAGCCAGGCCCTCCAGAATCATCATCCACCAGCGCTCCTGCTCCTTGCGCACAGAGATTCCAGCGATCACAGCGAAGATGCCGTCGACCAGCGCGTAGGCGCCAAACAGCAGCACCAGTGCCGCGAGGGTTATGCTCGGCCAGACAAAGGCCGCGATCCCAAACAGGATTGCGGCTATGCCCCGAATGGCCAGAATCCACCAGCTGCGAGTCAGTGTAGCTTCCATGATTTGCCGCTCCTTTCAAATCAGTACACGATTACCATCCACAAAAGCGTTGTCACCGGTTCGAACGCGCGCCGCCATTGGCGCCAACCGCCACGACCACTGGATGCAGCACGTGGTGTAGCACCTCGTCCATCTGTTCGACGAGCACCAGCTCGAGCTGTGCCCGGGTTTCGTCCGGCACCTCGCGCAGATCCGCCGCATTGGCACGCGGAAGCAGCACCTTGGTTACCCCGGCGCGCTGCGCCGCCAGCAGCTTCTCCTTCAGCCCGCCGATCGGCAACACCCGGCCGCGCAGCGTGATCTCGCCGGTCATCGCAACGTGCTTGTAGGCGGCGCGGCCGGTCACGGCCGAGGCGAGCGCGCTGGCCATGGTGATCCCCGCCGATGGGCCATCCTTCGGCACGGCCCCGGCCGGCACGTGGATGTGAATATCGTGCTTGGGGAGGAAGTCGGCCGGCAGGCCTAGCGGCTCCGCCCGCGCGCGCGTGTAGGTCAGCGCCGCCCGCGCCGATTCGCGCATGACCTCGCCAAGCTGCCCGGTGAGGATGAGCTGCCCACTTCCCGCCACCGCGCTGGCCTCGACGAACAGCACGTCGCCGCCCGCCGGCGTCCAGGCCAGCCCGGTCACGACGCCGACCTCGTCTTCGCCCAACAGTGTCTCGGTGCGGAAGCGCGCCGGTCCGAGCAGGTCGTCCAGGTCGGCCTCGTCGATCCGCTCGGGGAGTGGCTGTCCCTGGGCCAGGCGGGTCGCCATCTTGCGGTAGATCGCCCCGATCCGCCGCTCCAGGTCGCGCACGCCGGCCTCGTGCGTGTACTCACGGATAAGCCGCCGCAGCGCTCCCTCGGTCAGCTCCGGCGCCGTCTGAGGAGCAGACAAGGAGACCGGGAGACCGGGAGACAAGGAGAGCCGGTCATCTTCCGTCTCCTTGTCTCCTTGTCTCCCGGTCTCCTTGTCAGTGGTTTTGGCCGTCGGCGCTAGTCCATTTTCCACGATCTGCCGCGGGATCAGGTAGCGCCGCGCGATCACCAGCTTCTCGGCCTCGGTATAGCCAGCCAGCCGCAGTAGCTCCATCCGGTCGAGCAGCGCGCCGGGGATCGTATCGATCTGGTTGGCGGTGCAGATGAACAGCACGCGGCTCATATCGAACGGCACGTCCAGGTAGCGGTCCACAAAGATCCGATTCTGCTCGGGGTCCAGCAGCTCCAGCAGCGCTGCGGCCGGATCACCCTGAAGGCCTGCGGCGAGCTTGTCCACCTCGTCGAGCATGAGCACGGGATTGTTGCTGCCGGCGCGGTTGATACCCTGGATGATTCGCCCCGGCAGCGCGCCGATATAGGTGCGCCGGAAGCCGCGGATCTCGGCCTCGTCGCGCACGCCGCCCAGCGCCACGCGCACGAATTTGCGTCCTAGCGCCCGCGCGATCGACTGGCCCAGGCTGGTCTTGCCCACGCCGGGCGGGCCGACAAAGCATAGGATCGGCCCGCGTCCGGCGGGGGCAAGCCCCGCCTCACCGCGGCCCCGCCCCGCCTCCCCGCCGGCCTGCTCGGCGTGGAGCTTGCGCACCGCCAGGTACTCGATGATTCGGTCTTTCACCTGCTCCAGGTCGTAGTGATCCTCGTCAAGCACCGCACGGGCAAGCTTGAGATCCAGGTTGTCGGGGGTGCTGGTGTTCCAGGGCAGATCGAGCAGCCAGTCCAGGTAGGTGCGGGCGACGGTATACTCGGCCGCGCCGGGCGGCATCCGCTCCAGCCGTTCGATCTCGCGCTCGGCCTCACGGCGTGGCTCCTCGGGCAAGTTTGCCTCTTCCAGCCGCCTTCTCAGCTCGGCGATCTCGGCGTCGCGCTCGTTGCCCTCGCCCAGCTCGCGCCGAATCTGCTCGAGCTGCTGGCGCAGGACGTACTCGCGCTGGTTACGCGACATCTCCTCACGTGCCCGCTGGCCAATCGCCAGGATCTCGCGCTCGCGCTCCAGGAAGCCCAGCACCAATCGCAGCCGCTCGGCCGGGTCAAGCGTGTCGAGCACCGCTTGTCGATCTTCAGGTGTGAGATTCAAGTTCGCGGCGATCATGTCGGCCAGCCGGCCAGGCGTCGGCATATTCGCGGCGACGATCGCGAGCTCGTCCGGCAACGACGGGTTCAGCTCCACGATCTGCTGAAACGCCGTCCGCGCGCTGCGGGCCAGGCCTTCCAGCTCCAGCGACGCCTCTTCCGGCGCCTGCAGCGCGCGGACACGCGCCATGGGGTAGGGGTCAGTCGACAGCAGTTGCTCGATCCGGATACGCGTCTGGCCCTGCAGGAGTAGTTGAATGCCCCCGTCGGGCAGGCGCAGCAGCCGGACGATCTGCGCGGCCGTGCCGGTGTGTGCCAGCGCCAGCGGGTCGAAGGTGTCGCCTGGCTGCCTGCGCCAGAACACGCCGATCAGCTTGCTCCCCAGCGCGGTGTCGTCGACCAGCTTGACCCACGCGTCGCCGCTGACGACGAGCGGGAGCAGCATGGCCGGAAAAAGCACGGCGTTGTCGATCGGCAGGAGCGGCAATACCTCGGGAGGCGTGACCTGGTCTTCGGATGGATCGGTGACCGGAGGCATGCTCATCGTGCACCTCCCTCCCCAAGCCGGATCACGACCACCCGCTGGTTGGGTTGGTGGGCGAAGGGCAGCCAGATGTCGAGCAGCCCATCCTCATACTGCGCCCCGGCGCGATCCGGGTCGATCGGTGTGGCGAGCGGCACCTCGATCTGGAACGGGCCGCTGGCAATCTCCATCCGCTGGATCCGGCTCAGCCCGGCCGGCGCTTCGAGCCGACGTGTCCCCTCGATCTGCACGCTGGTTGGATGGACGTACACCTGCAGATCGTCAAGGGCTATACCGGCCAGCTCGGCGACGATCTGGATGCCCTGCTCGGTTTCGTAGATATTCATGGGCGGCCGCCAGGGGCGGGGCTCGAACAGCGCAAATGGCTGCCGGATGGCGACGATGCGGATAGCAGAACGCTGGTGCGCGGACATTGGTATGCTCCTTCGGTCGTTTCGGCGACCCTGTTCATCAGCGGGAATCGTCCCACTCGGCGTCGATCGAGGCCCCCACAGGCTCGCGAGCCTGTGGGCCGCGCAGATCCGCCTGAAGCCGCGCGACCTCGCGCTGCAGCGCCAGGATGCGCCGGCGCATCCGCAGCAGCACCTCGACCGTCTCGACATCGATACCCAGGTCGTCGACCAGGCGGCGCGCGCGGCGCAGCTCGCGCAGCTCGACTTCGGTATAGGGCATCCGCGGCACGATCAGCTCCAGATCGATGAAACGCTGGATCAGCGCCGGCGGCAGGCCGGTGTATGTGGCGATCTCTTCGACACTCGCACGCCGTGCAAGCATAATTCCTCCTAGTGCCAGCAGTCGGCAGCCAGCAGTCGGCAGCCAGCAGTCAGCAGTCGGCAGTCAGCAGTCGGCAGTCCGTGTTCTGCGCTCTGCGCTCTGCGCTCTGCGCTCATCCTGTCACCTTGTCACCCGCTCACCCCTGCGGGACTGGGCGAGCTGCCGAAGTGTCTCCAGCTCGTGGTCGCTCAACGGTTCCGGGAGCACCAGCTTGACCCTGGCGTACAGATCGCCGCGCTCGGTGGGCCTTCCGGGCCGCGGCATTCCCTTGCCCCTCAGGCGAAAGACCCGATCGGCCTGGGTACGCGGCGGAACCTTGAGCGTGACGGCGCCGTCGAGCGTCGGAACAGGCGCCTCGCCGCCGATCGCCGCGGTGTATACGTCGACCGGCACGGTCACATGCAG
>WNFV01003816.1_pt1 | contig 30567 bp, 30 predicted proteins | sample 5400101 | NCBI WGS metagenome assembly WNFV01 (sample SAMN13153361, study PRJNA577476) | soil metagenome | isolation source: 115 cm soil or saprolite under grassland replicate 1 | place: USA:California | collected 2016-06-15 | reverse complement strand
CGGGTGATGGCGTGCTTGAACGCGTACTCCCGTTCGCCCTCGAGGGATGACCCGCCGCGTCGCCGGATGAAGTCCCGGTCCTCGAGAATTCGGAGATCCGGTTGATCCTCGATGAGGTCGTAGATCGGGCCCGTCCAGAAGACCCGCCCGACAACTGCTGCAGCTTGGAGGGCAGCCTTCTCGTGTGGACCCAGCAGATCCAGCCTCGCCGCGACCACCGCCTGTATCGTGTCGGGGATCTCGATCTCCGACGGAACCTCTCTGACCGACCACGCACCGTCGTTGCGCTCGATGAGCCCGCGATCGATCAGGCTCGCCAGCATCTCCTCGATGAACAGAGGGTTTCCTTCGGCTCGCTGGACGAGGATGCTTCGCGCCACCTCGGGCAAGTCGGCGCCGAGCACCGAGTCGATAAGCTCCCCAGCGGAAGCCGCGGAGAGCGGCTCCAGCCAGATCGTCTCGGCCTGATACCGTCCGGCTCCCCACCCGGCCCGAGCGTCAATGAAATCGGGACGGGCGGTCCCCACAAGGAGGAGCGGCCCCTCGACGTCGCGGGCGAGCTGCTCGATCAGATCGAGCAGTGGCGGCTCCGCCCAGTGGAGGTCCTCGATCAGGGCCACGAGCGGGACCTCTGTCACAATGGAGTCCAGGAAAGCGATCCATGCATCGTGAAGCCGGTCCCGGGCGGCCAGAGGATGAAGGTCGCCGGCAGTGTCCAGTCCGAGCGTGAGGCCGAGGATCTCTCGGTCACCCAGGCGCCCCCTGACGTCGGCTGGCGAGTCGCTCCCCAGGATGCCGAGGTGCTCGCGAAGCATCTCGCCGAGTGGCCAGTAGGTGATGCCCCGGCCGTAGGGGAGGCAGCGTCCCGTGCGACGCAGTGGCTGGGGCCGTTCGTCAGCCAGCTTCTCCCAGAGTTCGCGGACCAGCCGAGTCTTACCGACACCTGCGTCCCCTGCGAGGGTGACAAGCCTGGGACGGCCCTCCTTAGCCGTCCGATGGTAGGCATCGAGCAGTCGTTCGAATTCTCTCTCGCGCCCGACGAAGGCTCGGCCGAGTCCCGGGATCCCGCGCGGGCGCGATAACGACAGCGATCGGATGAGCCGACGGCAGGGCACACCTCCGGGCTTGCCCTTTGCCTCCACTGTCATGGGCTCAGCGAACTCGAAGGCACCGCGGGAAGCAGCGACCGTACGCTCGCCCACGAGGATCTCTCCTGGAGCGGCAGCTTGCTCCAGACGTGCGGCGACGTTGACGGCGTCGCCCGTGACGAACGAGCTGCCCTCGCGAGGACGGCCCACCATCACGTCACCGGTGTTCACGCCGATCCTGACGATTAGCTGATCTGCGAACAGCGTTTCGAGTTGCCGGCGCATGGACAGCGCCGCATGGAGGGCCCGTTCCGCATGGTCCTCATATGCGTCAGGCGCGCCGAAGGCCGCCATGACGGCGTCCCCGGCGAACTTCTCGACCGTTCCTCCGGCAGCCGAGATCTCCGCTGCCATGGCTTCGTAGAAGCGCTCGAGCAAGGCCCGGGTCCACTCGGGATCCTGACTCCCCCCGAGCTCGGTCGAGCCGACCAGGTCGGCGAAGAGCACCGTGGCAACCTTGCGCTCGTCCACGGTCTAAGTTTGAACGAGCTCGGCCTATTCGTGAACCCTCGGGGCGCTGAGGGCCCGTCAATAGTCAGCGGCTCTCGAACGATCCTGGCCATGACCGGATCCGCCAGCCAGGGTGGCCGTTCGGGGACGTCGGCCCTCCGACACCACAAAACTGCCACCCCCCTGACAAACCGACCTCCTCCAGCGGCACGTTCAGCCGCGGGACGCCGCTCACCGTGACCTCCAGGTGGTCCGGATACATGGCCACGGACTCCAGCAATTCCTCCACGAGGATGCGGCGCTCCTGGTCGGTGGCCTCACCCCACAGTCGGTCGACGTCCAACTCTCGGAGGACGCAGGCGATCTGCTCGAACTTGGCGGCGACCTCTGAGAGCCTGGTCCGCTCCGCCTCTCGCGATCGAGATCACATCCCGTCGGGTGCACGTTCTCGGCGTCACCAGGAACCCCGACTCGACATGGGTGACCCAACAAGCCCGCAACCTGGCGGTGGGGGAGCGCCTTCGGCGCGTCAGGTTCCTCATCCGCGACCGGGACCCCAAGGTCTCCGGTCCGTTCGACGAGGTGTTCCGGTCCGAGGGCGTGAAGGTCATCGAGACTCCGATCCGGGGACCGCGTGCGAACGCGTTCGCTGAGCGGTGGGTCCGCACGGTCCGCACGGAGTATTTGGACTGGACGCCGGTGTTCGGCCACCGCCACCTAGAGCGAGTCCTTCGGACCTACACATCTAACTACAACGCCCGAAGGCCGCATCGAGGGCTCGAGCTGAGGACGCCAGACGCGGGGCCTGGTGAGGCTTGCCGGCCGGCTGGCGGCGTACCCGTCCGAAGGTCCCATGTGCTGGGCGGCTTGACTCATGAGTACGAGCTTGCGGCTTGAGCCGGAGTTTCTGTGCCCTTCACGCCGACACGCGGCCTCGCTCAAGCAAACATCGAGAGCCGTCGACCTTCAAGTTAACGATGGGTAGTATTCGCTCGCTGTCCGAGACCAGTGCGGCGGCTCAGCGGCTGATCGCAGCTGTCGAGCAAGTCATCGCCGGCAACAGCTCGGTCGTGGAGTCCACAGTGGTTTGCCTGCTGGCCGAGGGAAACCTCCTGCTCGAGGGGGTTCCCGGGGTCGGCAAGACGATGCTGGCCCGAGCGGTGGCCCGGGCCACCGGCGGCACCTGCCACAGGATCCAGGGCGCGCCTGATCTGCTCCCGTCGGACCTCACCGGGGTTTCCATCTACGACCAGGAGCGCAGGCAGTTCGTCTTCGTTCCTGGCCCTGTGTTCGCCAACGTAGTGCTGGTGGACGAGATCAACCGGATGTCGCCCCGCACCCAGTCGGCGCTGCTTGAGCCCATGGAGGAACGTCAGGTGACGGTGGAAGGGTCGGCACGATCGCTCCCGTCGCCGTTCTTCCTCGTCGCCACCGAGAACCCCGTCGAGCACCACGGGACTTATCCGCTGCCCGAGGGTCAGCTCGACCGGTTCACCATGGCGGTCTCGGTCGGCTATCCATCTCCGGAGGATGAGCGAGGCGTCGTCACGAGGCAGCTCATCCGTCATCCGATCGAGGATCTGCGGCCGGTGCTCGGCTCCGGCGAGCTCGTACGCCATCAGCAGGTCGTTCGACGGATCCACGTCTCGCCAGCAGTCGTCGACTACGCGGTCGCGGTGGCCTCGGCCACCCGCACGCATCCCGCGACCGTCGTGGGTGCCTCGCCTCGCGCCGCCGTGGCTCTCACCCGGTGCGCCCAGGCCCGGGCAGCCGTCCGCGGCCGGGAATTCGTTCTCCCCGACGACGTCAAGGTATTGGCCCCCTCCGTCCTGGCCCATCGGCTGCTTACAGGACCGGAGGTCCGGAGCAGCCGGACCGCAGGAACGGACGTCGTGCGAGAGGTTCTGGAGCGCCTGCCCATACCTCTCGGGGAAGCACGTTCGGCCTAGCTTCGTGATCCGTCTCCGCCGGCGCGCCGTGGGTCTCATGGGTGGGGCCCTCCTGCTCTTCTTCACGGCCACCAACATCCAGTCCGGTTGGCTCTTCGTGATGTCCTCCCTACTGCTGGGTGCCACGGCTGGGGGCGCCTTGTTTCCGTTGTCGATGATCCGGGGGTTGCATGTGAAGCGGCGCTCCCCGCCGGAAGCGTTCGTCGGTGACAAGGTGCCGATCGATCTGGTGGTCGAGAACCGTGCCCGAGGGACCAGACTGTCCGTCGTCATCAGAGACCCTCACGTTGCGCCGACTGAGGTGTTCCTCCCAGCGATCCGGGCCGGTGAGCAGGTGACGATTCGGACGGTCCGCCTAGCGACGCGGCGGGGCGTGGTGGAAGCGGCGCCGGTGGAGATCGCCTCAACGGCGCCATTCGGGGTGGCCGAAGCGAAGCGAACCATCACCTCCTCGCGACGGATCGTGATCTTCCCTCGCGTAAAGCCCCTCGACGGCCTTTCGTTCCTGGAGGGTATGGCCGATCGCTCCGGCCGGCTCGATCTGGGCACGCAGAGGGGAAATGGGCAGGAGTTCCTGGGGGTCCGTGACTTCCGGCACGGCGACAGCCCGCGGAACGTCCATTGGCCATCCACCGCTCGGCGGGGAGCGTTGGTGGTCAAGGAGATGCAGCTCGAACGCCCAGGCAGCCTGGTCATCATCGTGGATACGTGGGCGGACGGCGGGAGCGGCGAGACCGCTCTGGACCTCTGCTGTACCGTCGCCGCTTCCGTCGCGATGGAAGCGCTCGGCACGGGGCACGATGTGCTGCTTGCCGCGGCGCAAGGTGGTCAGGCAACGCCGCCCACCCGCATGGGTCGGCACGAGGTGCTCACCTACCTGGCTCAACTGGCTGCTCCCGGTGGGCTGCCACTCCCGGCCGTGATCAGCCGAACCGCGGTGGCGACGGCTCGGACGGCCGCTCTGATCGTCCTCCCCACATGGCGACCGAACACGGCCACGGCGCTGCGGCGACCGATCGCGCGAATCGGCGGTGGACGGATCCCCGTTGTTGCCGTGGTGATCGATCCGGCCGCGTTCGATCCCCGCGCGGCCACGCTCGGCCTCGCGGAGGTCGACGATCTCGAGCATTCCTTGGCCTTGGCTGGGGCTGAGGTTCGGCGCGTTGGATCCGGGGACGACGTAGGACCCCGCCTCGGGCGGCCCGCCGGGGCCGCGCCCGGGACCGCCGCCCTGGGAAGCGTGCCGTGAAGCGATCCAAAGCGTCGAGACACGTGCCCGAGGAGTCCCGTGTGCTCCGGTCCGTGGTCCTGGCAATGTCTCTAGTGGCCGTGTCGGCGGTAGCCGCGCAGGCAGCGCTCGACCCCCTCGCTGCGGTTGGGTCGCTTCTGCTGATTCCGATTGGGTCATGGGTCTCGTACCGTCGCCGGGGCGAGTCGAACGTCGGCCTGAAGCTACTGCTGGCGGCGGCGCTGCTCCTGGCTCTGGCGAACTTCCTCGCGCGAGTCCGACTCATCACGTCGGCCGACGAGGCACGCATCCCTCTTGCGTCGCTCTTCGTGTGGGTCCAGGTCCTGCACAGCTTCGACCTGCCGCGTCGCCGGGACCTGGCCTTCTCGGTCGTGGCCGCTATGGCCCTCATGGCCGAAGCTGCCTCGCTGTCTCTGGATGAACGCTTCGGCCTGTTCTTGCTTCCGTTCGCGGGACTGGGCGCGGTCTGGCTGTTCCTCTCCGATCAGGCGGGTGTGAGGTCCAACGCGTCGCCGGCAACGATCCTTCGCCCACGAACTGGGCGGGGGTCCGGACGTCACCTGGCTCGGGGCGTGGCTCGGACGGCGGCGCTGTGTGTGCTGGCGGTGAGCCTGGCTACCGGGCTGGTGTTCGTGGCCACACCGAGGCTGCAGGGAAGACAGATCCTCGCACCGCCCTTCTCCTTGGTGAACCGGGCGGCCATCCCAGGGTTCGCCGGCGGCGTCGTGAACCCCGCTCTGCCCAGCGGGGCGGGCGTCAAAGGAGAGCCGGGCGCGGGGCGGGGCGCCGGGTACCCGGGGTTCGGTTCAGCCGTAGACCTGCGCCTGCGCGGCAGGCTTTCAGATGCCCTGGTCATGCGAGTACGGGCTCCTCAGCCTGCGCTGTGGCGAGGCCAGGTGTACGACACCTTCGACGGAACGAACTGGACGGCCTCGGACGACAAGCAGTCGCTGATCCCCACGGGGTGGGGACCGCCCACCTTCATCCCTCCAACCGATCCGCCTGGGCTGGCGCCCGAGCGGACGGTTGTGCAGACCTTCTACGTGGTCGGCCGGCAGCCCAACATCGTATTCGGCGCGTATCGGATCGCCCAGGTCTACTTCCCGGAGGGGCCGTTGGCCGTCGACGCCGAAGGCTCGGTCCGCGCACCGGTCCTGCTCGAGCCGGAGACCATCTACAGCGTGGTCTCGCGGCTGCCCGTGACCACGCCCAGCATGCTCCGATCGGCTGGCCGGCAAGCACTTGCCGACCTCCTCGGACGGTACACACAGCTGCCTGCGGACCTGCCGCCGCGCGTCGTCCGACTTGCCCATCGCATCACAGACCCGCACCCGACCGTGTTCGACAAGGTCATGGCGGTGGAGCAGTGGCTGCACAGGCACACGCGCTACCGGTTGGATGTTCCCCCCGACCCCGAGGGGGTCGACGCCGTCGACTGGTTCCTGTTCGAACGACGCACGGGGCTATGCGAGCACATCGCCAGCGCCATGGCCGTCCTGTTGCGGTCGGTGGGGATTCCTGCTCGCTTCGTGGTGGGGTTCGGGCCAGGCGAGCGCAACATGCTCACCGGATACTTCGACGTTCGCCAGTCTGACGCCCACGCGTGGGTGGAGGTCTACTACCCCACGGTGGCCTGGATGCAGTACGACCCCACGTTCGGGGTCCCGCCGGCCGGGCCCTCGGGGTGGTTCGTTGGCTCGGAGGCTCTCCGCGCCATGGGCCGGTTCCTGGCATGGGTCACACCCGACCCGCTCGAGGCCGGAGGTCGGCGGCTCGGGTCGGCAGCGACGTCGGTGGCATCGGTGGTCGTCCGGCGGTGGCCACTGGTTCCGGCGGTGGCGATCGCCGGAGGTCTGCTCTGGGGTTGGGCGAGAGCATGTCGGCGGAAGCGCCTGCGAAGTCCTCCACTTATCGGGGCGGCCGCAGCATTCGAGTCCATGTGTCGCTCGTTCGAGGCAAGGGGGTGCCCACGGGCGCCGTCAGCGACGCCGAGTGAGCACATCCAGACCCTCCTGACCGCCGACGCTCTGGCCCGTGCCGAACGTGACGACCTGGAACTCGTGGTCCGGATCTTCGAACGGAGCCGTTTCGCCGCGCGGCCCCCCGACGACCGAGAAGTGGAAGACGCCGTGGATGCGGCCGAGCGAATCAGAGTGCGGGCGCGTGCCTCCGCCGGGGCGCCAGCCCAGCGCTAGGCTCTGGAACCGCGGCTTCGAGTCAAGCGCGGCTCTGGTTGATGTTTCCGCGGTCCCGCTCTGGCCGTGGAAGGGAGAAGACCATGGCAACGATCCGAGAAATCACGCGTCGGACGAGTTCTGGGGCTGACCTCGGAAACGTCCTGACGGCCGGCTCCCTGCTTCGGGTCCCCGATCTCGTCGGGTTCCACCGTTCATGTCCCTTATCTAATGACCGGACGAACACCAGCTCGGCGGATTCGAAGACGCGTCCCAGATAGACGGTGCTCGGCCCCCGGGCAGTCTAGCTGCGAGCGCTAATGTCCTGCACCGATCCTCACCGCGGCCGGGAGGGTATCACCGGATATTTGGGGGCGTTAGCCCCGAGGTCGCCGGAAGAGCGCCCAGCCACCGCTCATCAGGAACACGGCGAACACGAAGACGGCGATGGAGGAGCGGGCTGACCGCGAATCATTTGAAGCTTCGCCTTCGGCCCCTCGCCACAGTTCAGTGACAGTTCTCCATCCCAAACTGCACACGGACTTCGCCGTTCGAGATGTGGAATTGAACGACGGCGTTGAACACCAACTCGGAGCCGTCGGACCCCGTTCCCTTGACCCGGAAGGTCACCCAGGAGCCGTCACTGTTCGAGCTGACGTTCCCTCCAGACCAAATGGTGAATCGACCCGTGTAGGAGGGCAGGGTGGGGTCGTCTGGCACGAATGTGAACGTCCCTGTATTTGTCGTGGTTAGGTGGAACCCGCCGCTGGGATCCTCGGTGATATGGAGCACCCCGTTGTAGGTAACGGTGAGCTGTCCCGGGCCCCCCGTGCATGGGTTCTCGTCGGGGAAGGTCTCCGTGAATCCGTGCACGGTCTCGGTGAAGGTGTTCGCCTGGGCGGAGGCCGCCGGAGCCACCATCGCCAAGACAAGAGCCGCCAGGACCGCCACCAGCGCCGGTCTTCGTCCCATCCCGCTCCCTCCCTGTGTCGACTCCACGGGCCATCGAAACCAGCTCTCAGGAAATGGACCATGTGGGCCGCTTGCCGTCGATACGCTGGTTGTATGAGCGGATTAGCGCAGCGAACAGCACAGCGACATGCCATTCAACGAACGTCTTAACCTCTCCGAGGAGGAGAACCGCCTACGCGAGGAACTGGCCCGGCTTCCCGGAAGCCGGAGGAGCAGGTTCAGCTCGCCTCCGTCGAGAGGTTGAGGGAAGTCGGACCTGAACTCAGCGCTGCGCTGAGCGGTCCCGACGAGCTCCGTCGGCGCATTCTCACCCGCCTGGTCAAGAGCGTGACGTACCTCGAGGAGAACCGGAACATCGAGCTGGTACCGGTCCTGCCCCATCCGGACGTCCCGCTCAGGCTCACGGCACCGGAGACCTGTCGGCTCCAGGGGCTCCCCAGGGACGCGTCCGAAGGGCGTTAAGGTAGGCGCCCGCGTTCCCGCTGATCAGCGCCAGCAATTTGCCGAGGACCCGAAGCGAGGGTCGCCTGAGCTGCGTTCTGCCGGCCAGCACTGACCGACGTCAACCCTGGCAGGCCGCAGCCAGCACGACAGTCTCGCGGGGTATTCTGGTATGGCTATGCTCTGGTTACATCGGGCACGCGGCTTCGTGTCCGCCGGGGCCCGCGCCCCTTCTGTCCGCCAGAAAGGAGGGGAGATGCCGAGACAGGCGACTGTTAAGGCGGCCGTGGCAGTCCTCGCCCTCGCCCTCGTTGGAGCCGCCTGCACCGGAGGTGGAGAGCCCGAATCCCAAAAGGGAACGGGCACCAAGGTTGGGCAGGCTGGGGGAGGAAGCCTACTGGACGCCGTCAAGCAGCGAGGAACGCTTCGCTGCGGGGTCAACCAGACCGTCCCGGGGTTCGGCTTCCTGAATCCCAGCACGAATCAGATCGAAGGGTTCGACATCGATTTCTGCAAGGCGATCGCCGCCGCGGTGGTCGGCGATGCGTCGAAGATCGAGTTGACCCCGGTGAGCCCCGAGCAGCGGTTCGACGCCCTCCGGGCCGGCCAATACGACGTCCTGGTCCGGAACACCACCTGGACCAGCAGCCGGGATGGCTCGCTGGGGATCTCCTTCACCCACCCCAACTTCTACGATGCCCAGGGGATGATGGTGCGCAAGGGCGAGTTCAAGTCAGTCGGCGGGATGAAGGACACGACCATCTGTCACACGGCCGGCACCACGACCGAGCTGAACCTGGCCGACTACTTCCAGGAGCTGGACATCTCGTTCAAGCCCCTGGTGTTCGAGGAGAACCCGGAGGTTCAGCGGGCATTCATCGCCAAGCAGTGCGACGGGTGGACCTCCGACAAGTCGCAGCTCGCGGGGATCCGGAGCGAGTGGCCACAGTCGGAGGGGGGGCCCGATGCCCTGGAGATCCTCTCGGACACGATGTCCAAGGAGCCGCTCGCTCCCGCGGTGGTCGACGGGGACACCAAGTGGTACGACGCGGTTAACTGGGTGGTGAACGGGGTCATCATGGCAGAAGAGCTGGGCGTCACCGGCCAGAACGTCCAGCAGATGGCGTCCAATCCTCCCAACCCCACGGTGGCGGCACTGCTCGGCGTTGTGTTCAAGGGTGGCGAGCCGGTGGACTCGGGGCTCGGTATCGACAACGACTTCATGCAGGACGTGATCAAGGCCGTGGGGAACTACGGGGAGATCTACGACCGCCACGTGGGCGCACAGGGGCTGGACCTGGAGCGGGGCCTCAACGCCTTGTGGAACGCGGATCCGCCTGGCATTCAGTACGCCATACCGTTCCGATAGAACGGAGCGCTCGGGGGTCAGGAGGAACAAGCGAGGGGCCCGGATGATCCCGGGTCCCTCGTCCTATGCTTCGAACCGTGGCCGGGACAGCCGCAGTTCGAATTGCCCGCCCCCCTTTGTGGCGCGACGTTCGGGTGCTCCGCGTCCTTGGCCAGCTCGTCTTCGTCATCGCGCTTGTCGGGGTGGCAGGCCAGCTGTGGCTCAATCTCCGCTTTGAGACCCAGCGGCAGGGGTTGGACCTGTCGTTCGACTTCCTCGACCGGAGGGCGGGCTTCTCGATCCAGGAAGGCATCTCTTACAGCGCCAACCAGAGCTTCCTCCGAGCCTACGTCGTTGGCGTGGTCAATACGCTCCGGGTGGCCGGGGTGGGGATCCTCCTGGCCACCGCGCTCGGACTGGTCGTGGGGGTGGCCAGGCTCTCTCCCAACTGGCTGGTCCGGAAGATCGCCCAGGTCTACGTGGAGGTCATCAGGAACACCCCCGTGCTCATCCAAATCATCTTCTGGTGGGGAGCGGTGCTCCTGGCCCTTCCAGCCATCGGGGGAGGGTTCTCCTTGGGCAGGGCGGCCTTTCTCTCGAACCGAGGCGCCGCAATCCCTTGGGTCCACCTGGGACCCGATGCAGGGGCATGGGGCGGGTTCCTCCTGGTCGGACTCGCGGCCGCCGCTGGCGCGGAGTTGTGGCGAACCCATCTGAACGAGCGCACGGGCCGGCCCCACCACCGGGTGGCGTGGGCCATGGCCGTGTTCATCCTCGTCGCTGCGGCTGGGTATCTCCTGCTGCCACAGCCGCTGGAGTTGGACGTCCCGGAGTTCACCGGACGCACGTACCGCGGGGGCCTGCAGCTCTCCGTCGGCTACGCGGCGATCCTGATCGGCCTCGTCATCTACACCGCGGCCTTCATCGGCGAGATCGTGCGCGGGAGCATCCTCGCCGTGTCCAAGGGCCAGAAGGAGGCTGCAGAAGCACTTGGGCTCACCCGGTTCCAGCAGCTCCGGTTCGTCGTGCTGCCCCAGGCCATGCGCGTCGCCATCCCCCCGATCAACAGCCAGTACCTGAACCTCACCAAGAATTCCAGCCTGGCCCTGGCGATCGGGTACCCCGAACTGGTGTCCGTGTCACGGACGATCATGAACCAGTCGGGGAGGGCCACCCAGATGCTCCTGATCGTCATGACCACCTACCTGGTCATGACCCTGTCGATCTCGTTCTTCATGAACCTCCTGAACAGAGCGGTGACCCGGAAAGGCGGGCGGTGATGGGAAGCCTCCCCGAGGATCTGGACCGAGCCCCTCTCCTGGTCGAGGAGGAAGCGGTCGTCGAGCTCGCGCCGATGGCCGCTCCGGCCACCCCGGCGGACTGGGCTCGCCGGAACCTGTTCTCGAGCTGGTTCAGCGGCCTGCTCACCGTGGTAGTCGGAGCGGGGAGCGTCTATCTCGCCTATCGACTGCTCCGGTGGGTGTTCGTCACCGCGGACTGGACCGTGGTCAAGGCGAACCTCCGGCTGTTCATGGCGGGTCGGTTTCCCGAGGAAGAGATCTGGCGAGTGTGGGCGGTGGGCTATCTGGTTGTGTTCCTGGCCGGCGCGTCGTGGGGGATCGCGGCGACGAAACGGGCGTGGAGCCCCGCCAGGATCGTTCTTCGCCTAGTCTTGCTCGGCCTCCTCGTTGGGACTCTCGTCTACCTCCTCGAGGGCGTCAGGATCTGGTTGCTTATCGGGGCCATGGCCGCGACCTTCGCCGTCGGGATCGCCGTCGGGCGGGCGGGAGGGCGGCGCCTCCGCCTGCCGCTGGGCGTGGCCTGGGCCTTGGCCTTCCCTTTCGTGGTGGTGATCTTGCGGGCCTTCGGAGGAGTTCCTCCTCGACTGTGGGGTGGGTTCGTCTTGAACGTCTTGCTGGCGGTCGTAGGCATCTTCCTCTCCTTCCCCGTGGGGATCCTGCTGGCTCTGGGGCGGCGAAGCACCCTTCCCGCCATCCGCCTGTTCTCCGTAGGATTCATCGAGTTCATCCGAGGGGTCCCCCTGGTGACGCTCCTGATCTTCGGCCAATTCGTGTTGCCTCTGTTCCTGCCGCCGGGGATGCGGCTCCCTGACATCATCCGGGCCATGACGATGTTCACCATCTTCAGCGCGGCCTATGTGGCTGAGATCGTGCGGGGAGGCATGCAGGGGATCCCCGAGGGACAGTACGAAGCGGCCCGGGCCCTGGGGCTCTCCACGACTCGGATGATGGCCATGATCATCCTGCCCCAGGCCCTCCGGTCGACCATCCCGGCGATGATCAGCCACTTCATCAGCCTGTTCAAGGACACCTCGCTGATCGTCATCCTGGGGCTCCCCGAGCTGCTCTCTCTGGCCCGGCGGGCCCCGGTCAACCTGCGGTTCATAGGAAGGGAGAAAGAGGCTCTCCTGGCGGCGGCCCTGATCTTCTGGGTCCTGGCCTTTTCCATGTCGCGATGGAGCCAGCGGCTGGAACGGCGGCTGGGCGTGGGGGAACGGTAGCGATGGCCGAGATCGAGGGTAAAGCCGAACCGACGGCGCATCTGCCAGCCGAGACCGACGGTCAGGGGATGATCGTGGCCGAGCAGGTGAAGAAGTGGTTCGGGAAGTTCCAGGCGCTGAAAGGCATCACCACGACCATTCGTCGCGGCGAGGTCGTGGTGATCATCGGACCGTCTGGTTCGGGGAAGTCCACGTTCATCCGCTGCATCAATCGCCTGGAGCGGCACGACGCCGGCCAGATCATTGTCGATGGGATCGAGCTCACCGACGATATCCGGGACATCCACCGCATCAGGAGCGAGATCGGGATGGTGTTCCAGTCGTTCAACCTCTTCCCACACTTGACCGTGCTCCAGAACGTCACTCTGGCGCCGCGAAACGTCCGCAAGTGGCCCAGGGCGGAGGCCGAGCAGAAGGGGATGAACCTCCTCGAGAGGGTGGGCATCCCGGAACAAGCTCACAAGTACCCGGCCCAGCTCTCGGGTGGCCAGCAGCAGCGCGTGGCCATCGCCCGGGCCCTGGCCATGGAGCCGAAGATCATGCTGTTCGACGAGCCCACCTCGGCCCTCGACCCGGAGATGATCAAGGAGGTCCTGGATGCCATGAAGGAGCTGGCCCGCTCCGGCATGACGATGGTCGTCATCACCCATGAGATCGGCTTCGCCAAGGAGGTGGCCGACCGCGTCCTCTTCTTCGACGAAGGTCAGCTGATCGAGGAGGAAACGCCCACCCGATTCTTCAGCCAACCCCAGCACCAGCGGACGAAGCTGTTCCTTTCGCAGATCCTATGAATGCGCGGAGCGAGGCTGTCCAGTCACGTAGTTCTGGCGGCGCGTCGACTCTCGCGGGAGCCTGATTGTGGACTCCTCTACGACGAGCGGTGCGGCGACTCGCAGTTCGAGAGCCCCCAGGCGACCAGGTCGAGGACCTCCCGCTCGGGCGGGGTGAGTTCGTGGAGCTTGGCCAGAGCGGCGAGCTCGGGAGTCGGCTGCTGGGCCATCCGATCGATCACGCGTCGGATGACCGAGGGCGAGAGCAGGAAGTCGTGACACCCGACCCCCCCAGGTTCCTTCCTCAAAGCATCGCCTGGCACATGAAGAGCAGGACCAACCGGTCCCGACCACTCGCGGTTTCCCGCAATGAGACGCTTGCGCGTTTTCTCCTCGGAGGTGTCGCCGTCAACTCTCCTACGACTGCGAATGCCGGGCAGCTCGTCTCTTGAGCAGCGAGCCGCGTTCGGGTAGCCAAAAGCTCCACGGATGACCACCGACCGTCACTTAGTGGTCTGTTTCGGAAGTTCGCTAACGTATCGCGGGTCTGGGCTTGCGGAGCTCTCTCGGATTCCTCAACCCCGAGCGCACGCCACCACCACATCAGCGGCGACACCGGCGCTCGGGGTTGGAGAGAGCATCTTGAGCGTCTCATGAGCGAAGGGCGCAGGTGGAGCTTCCAACGACATGCTCCAGGCGAAGATTCATTCTCCCGGAGTCGCAGTCGATTGCCCCCTTGCCCTCGGCCAGCCCTTCTTCTACCCCGACCTCGTCGAGATCGTCGGCCGCCCTGCGGACGACATAGGCGATGCCAGCTTCCGGTTGGGACGGCCCGAGCTGCTCACCGATATCGAGGAGCAGCAGGGGCATCCGGTCGTGCTGCGCTTGTCGTTCGACTAGATATAGCCTCAAGCCTGCTGGGTCGTAGGTAACGAAATGTCGACCTCGTCCGTTCGGACGGGGAGGAGCCGGCTCCGGTCGAACGTGGGGAGCTCGCGCCATCGGTCGTCGACGCCTCCGCCTTCCGTGACCGAGTACCACTTGAACTTTGGTGCAGGGGCGAAGAACCGTTCGATCACCAGGGGGGATGAGTTGTTCAGCGCGGCGAAGAAATCGGTCAGGAGCGTGGCGACGGCGCCGGGTCTGCAGTTGGTCGGCAGGGTAGGGTCGTCTCGTGTTATTGCCACACCGGAAGGAGCCTCTGGCGTGCTCGCAGAACGCACTCCTCCCGGAGGGCGGGAAGTGCATCCCGTGGCGACCAAGACGGCCCCCACGAGGATTGCCAGCGCCGATCGGCCATCCACGAAAGGTTCCTCTCCGGAATGTATACGCTGCTTGAGCCGCCGAGGTTCCTGCTGGGGACGCCCACGCCCTTCTTGATCCAAGGGTCTCTCCGGGAACCGCGACTGCCTAGGCGAATGCCTCCTCGGTCATGAGACGTTCGAGGGTGGCCGGGCGAAGAAATGATCGCCGTTGCGCAGTGCGACCAACTCGTCGTCGCGGATCGGCTCGTTCCCGCCCTTCGCCCGGCGATGGAGAGAGAACCCGGCCGGGATGTTGGCCCTATCCTTGATCTGCTTGCCCGTTACCACCTCGACGTCGAACGTGTACCGGTTCTGGATGATCACGGTGACGTGAATCTTCGACGGCCGGGCCTCGCCCCCGATGTTCGTCGGGACGGCCACGTCCGGGCTCTGTCTCGAGTGGCTACGGCCCGGCATGTTCATGCTCCTTGGACGTGATAGACGCTGTGGAATTCTTCGTTACGAGGAAGCGGACCGCGCTGCTCGCGAACGCCACCGTCATGCGGGCATCGGCGACCGGCAGCCATCAAGACCCCGGCGTGGACCGTGCCCGCCCTCACCCCTGGTTCCCTTCGCGGCGGCCAATGTCCTGTGGTCCCTTCTGAGCGGCCCTCTAGGGCACGTCGCGGCGGGATGTTGCGAGCGAGCCCGCCAGGGCCGCCGCGGCGGCGTAGAGGGCGAGCAGTAAGGCGCCCACCGCCGGCGCGAGCAGTGTCCCCGGCTCCTGTCCGCTGATCGCCAGGGCCGCCGCGCCGGGCAGGAACCGTCCGACGTCGCCGAGACCGACGAGATCGCCGGCCAGCAGGCCCTCGACGAACAGCAGCCACGCGCAGATGCCGATCAGCGCGGGTACCTGGTGGCGAACGAGCGCGCCCACACCGACGCCGATCGCCGCCCAGAGGGCAGCCGCCACGGCCGCCCCTAAGACGAGGAGCGCGTAGTCACCCTCGTCGAGGAGCACCTCGATCCCTCGTGCCCGGAGCGCCGCCGTTCCGACGGCCGCAGCCACGCCCCCGGCGATGAGGCCGAACCCGGCCCCGATCATGACGCTGGTCACGACCTTCGCTGCGATGACGCGACCGCGCCGCGGGGTGACGAGGAAGGTCGGGCGGATCGTCCCGTGGCGGATCTCGGCCGTGATCGACAGCGCTCCGAGGAGGGCGGCGAAGAGGGCGCCGAGGAACTCCCCTCTGCCGAACACCATCAGTTGTGTGTGAGCGTTGGTGAGGTCCTCGGCGGGAAGCAAGCTGTGCAGGAGCACGGCGAGCAGGACGAGGCCGAGCATGGCAGTGAAGAGGCCAAGGCCAGTCCTGGTCGAGCGCTGCTTCAGCAGCTCGGCGCGAAGGAAGGCCTTCACGACCCCCCTCCGGTCAGCCCGAGGTAGACGTCCTCGAGCGTCCGTCCGGGCTCGATGAGCTCGTCGAGGCGCCCGGTCGCGACCAGGCGGCCGCGGTCGATGATCACCACCTGATCGACGGTCTGGGCGGCCTCGGCCAGCATGTGGCTCGAGACGAGCACCGTCCGGCCCTTCCCAGCGAACCGGCGCAGGAAGCGCCGGAGCCAGTGGACGCCGGCGGGGTCAAGCCCGTTGGCGGGCTCGTCCAGAACGAGCAGCTGGGGGTCGCCGAGCAGCGCCCCGGCCAGGGCGAGTCGCTGCCGCATCCCCAGTGAGTACGTCTTCACCCGGCGGTCGGCGACGGCCTCGAGCTCGACGAGCGCCAACATCTCCTCCACGCGGCTGGACGGAATCTCCGCCGCCAGCGCCAGGACGCGCAGGTGGTCGCGCCCCGAGCGCCCCGGGTGAAGGTCGCTCGACTCGAGCACCGCGCCGACCCGAAGCGCCGGGTCGTCGAGCTCGCGGTAGCGGTGGCCGAAGGCCAGCGCCTCGCCCGCATCCGGCTCGGCTAGCCCAAGCAGCAACCGCAGGGTGGTCGTCTTGCCGGCGCCGTTCGGGCCGAGGAACCCAGTGACGGTGCCCGGGCGAAGCGAGAACGTGAGGTCGTCGACCGCGACCACCTCGCCGAAGCGCTTGGTCAGCGAGCTGACCTCAACCACGGGTTCGGTGGGGCCGTCCTCGGGAGGGACGGGTGTTCCTCGTTCGTCGATGCGCTTCGCCACGTGTCGGTCCGCCTAGTGGGTACCGGGGCCGAGGGTGCCGGTCAGGTGGAGGAAGACGATCAGGACGACCAGAGCGATCGCCAGGATGATCCCGAGGATGAGCCCCCACCGTGATCCGCTGTTGGCCGCTCCGCGGTCGGGATCCCGGCCGGCATCGTTGTCGGTCTGGGGGGAGCGGGGCGGATCGGCCATGTGTGTCCTCCTTCCCAGTTCCTGAAAAGTCGCTGATCGCGAGGTTATCGAGACACATTGTCGCTGTCAAACCATCGCGTCTCGGCCCGTGGTCATCGCGTATACTCCTGTCGTGCCGAAGCTCTGGACCGAGACGATCGAGACCCATCGCCGCGAGGTGCGCGACGCCATCCTGGACACTACGGTGGCGCTGGTCGCCGAGTACGGGCTGTTGGCGGTGACGATGTCTCAGATCGCCGAGGAGACTGGCATCGGACGGGCGACGCTCTACAAGTACTTCCCAGACGTCGAGGCGATCCTCCGCGCCTGGCACCACCGTCAGATAGCTGGCCACCTCGCGTACCTCGCTGAGGTCCGGGACCGCGCTGGCGGCCCGGGCGAGCGGCTCGAAGCGGTGCTCGAGGCCTACGCGCTCCTCTCCCGCGGCTCGCACCACGACACCGACTTCGCGGCGTTCCTCCATCGAGACGAGCAGGTGGCCCGAGCCCAGCGCCAGGTCCACGACATGATCCGAGACTTGCTCACCGAGGCGGCAAGGACCGGCGACGTCCGGGACGATGTGTCGCCCGACGAGCTCGCAAGCTACTGCATCCACGCACTGGCGGGAGCCGGCGGCCACCGTTCGAAGACCGCGGTCAGTCGCCTTGTATCGGTCACCCTGGCCGGCTTGCGCTCGCCCCGCTGATTCATCCCGATTTCGCCGCAGCCGTAGACCAGAATTCATCTCCCTGTTCAATCGCATCGACTCCTCCACGCTGGAGGATTCGACCCGGCCAACCTCCTGCTCCGCCGGCGGAATCCGGTCTCGAGCCATCTACGTCGAGACGTAGGGGCGTGGACGGCCCCATGAGGAGCGTGAGCCCGAGGAACACAACGGCGACGTACCCGGTAGCGACGACAAACTGCGATATGGAGATGCCCCCGAGGGAGGGGGAGAGAGCGATGAACAGGACGAGGCCCATGGCACTCGCCAGGACGAGTGGCACGTGGTGGGTGGAGGAGAAGGCGACGACGCCAGCCGCGGTTGCGGGTCAGCCTGCCGCCCAGCCGATTCGACGATCGAGTGGCGGGTCGCATTCTCCTGCTCGACCCCGACCATCACGACTTGTGGTCACCGCGAGAGCGATGGTCACCGCCGGTCCCGTGGCCACCGCCCGAGTGGTCACCCCCAGAGCCGTTGTGACCCCTCATCTGCATTTGGCGGCCGGAGCCGTGGCCAGAGCCACGGCCTCCGCCCGCGGCGTCCAAAGCCATCGTGGTGATGAGCACCCCGGCCAGGACGAGGGCGATGATCACCGGCACCCTCACCCAGATGGGTATACGGGTCGTCAATCCGCGGTTGGCCATATGCGTCGTCCTTGTGTTGCGGCTAGCCTGCCCCTTCGGGCGTTAGAGCGCCGCTAGGAATTCCCTAACAACTCCCTACCACCTGAGCAGGCACAATGGGGGAAGTGCGTGTCCTGGTCGTGGAGGACGAACGGCTGCTCGCGGACACCATCGCCGAAGGGCTGCGACGACAGGCGATGGCCGTGGACGTGGCCTACGACGGCGACGCCGCGCTGGAGCGGCTCGCCGTCAACGACTACGACGTCGTGGTGCTCGACCGTGACCTCCCCATCGTGACCGGCGACGAAGTCTGCACCACCATCGTCGACTCCGGTGTCGGCACCCGGATCCTGATGCTTACTGCGGCGACCGCGGTCAGCCAGCGGGTGGCCGGCCTCGGCCTCGGGGCGGATGACTACCTCACGAAACCGTTCGCGTTCGCCGAGCTGGCCGCCCGCATCCAAGCGTTGGGCAGGCGAGCCCGGCCCGCCGCCCTACCGGTGCTGGAACGCGCCGGGATCCGCCTGGACCAGTATCGCCGCACCGTCACTCGAGACGGCAACCCCGTGGGGTTGTCCCGCAAGGAGTTCGCGGTCCTCGCCGAGCTCCTACGGGCCGAGGGCGGCGTGGTCTCGGCAGAGCAGCTCCTGGAGAAGGCATGGGACGAGCACATCGACCCGTTCACCGGCGTCGTCAGGTTCACGATGATGGTCCGCCGGAAGCTGGGCGACCCGCCGGTCATCGAGACCGTTCCGGGTGCCGGGTACCGCATCCCATGACCAACCCCAGCCACCGGCGGCGTTCAACGATCCGGGTGCGCCTGACGCTGCTCTACGCCGGGGCGTTCTTCCTCGCCGGGGCAGCGCTGGTCGGGGTCATGTACTTCTACCTGGGGCATGCCCTCGACCGCTAGCCAACCGGGCTCGCTTCAGCGCGCCCATGAGGCACAGGAGGAACTGCGCGCGCAGTTCCAGCAAGACCCTGATGACATCCTCAACACCATGCTCGTCGCCTCGCTCATCGCACTCGGTGTCGTTGGGGTCGTGGCGGGGGGATTCGGATGGCTCCTGGCGGGACGAGCATTGCATCCGCTGCAGCAGATCACCGCGACGGCCCGACGGGTCGCCGACCGTAGCCTGCACGAACGTATCGCGCTGGACGGGCCCCAGGACGAGATCAAAGACCTCGCCGACACCTTCCACGCCATGCTCGAGACGCCATGCTCGAGCGGCTGGACTGCTCCTTCGACAGTCAACGACGATTCGTCGCCAACGCCTCCCACGAGCTGCGGACACCCGTGACGATCAACCGTTCCCTCATCGAGGTCGCACTCGACGATCCCGGGGCAAACGAATCAGTCCGTCAGCTCGGGGCCATCCTGCTTGCCGTCAACCGACGCCACGAACGGCTCATCGACGGACTGCTCACCCTCGCCAATAGCGAACAGGGCATCACCGACTCCATCCCCGTCGACCTCGCCGACATCGCACGGCACATCACCACCGAATCCCGAGTCGCCGCGCGTAGTGCGGGAATCGACATTCGTACCCACCTGCAGTCCGCTCCCGTCACAGGTGATCCCGTACTGCTAGAACGGCTGACCCAAAACCTGATCGACAACGCCATCCGATACAACCTGCCCGAGCATGGCGAGATAACCCTCATTACGGGCACGGTAAATGAGCACGCCCATCTCACCATCGAGAACACCGGACCGCCCGTCCCCCCTACGAGGTCCCCACCCTGTTCGAACCCTTCCGCCGCCTGCCCACCACCGAACGGCTCGCACACTCCACCACTACCTCGACCAGCCGCGGAGCCGGCCTTGGACTGTCCATCGTTCGATCGGTCGCCCACGCCCACGGTGGCGACGTCTACGCTTCACCCCGAGAAAACGGAGGCCTAACCGTTCGAGTACGCATACCTGTGGCCCCGGAGAAATCCATCCCGAACAGCGCACGACAGAAAACGTAGCGTATGAACTCGTGCAGGGCCGCGATTCGCATGAAAGCGCTGTGCGACTCGGGGAAGAGAGCTCAATTGCGCAGAAGTGATATTCGGCGCATGGCACCCGTTTTCCTCGCGAGCGGGAGCGGATTCTAGTTGAGGGCGCCGAGCTGACGAAGCGTCAGTTGGAATGGCTCCGCGCTCATGGCGTAGTTTCCTTGTCTGTGATGTTGAAGCTGACGGTCTCCGAGGAAGTCCAGATCGGGGTGGCTCTTGCTACGGTTCTGCTGGCGGCAGCTACGTTCTACATGGCCAAGAAGACTAGGGACATGGCTCGAAGCGCCAACCTCGAGGCCGAGCAGACCCGGAGGATGGGGGAGAGTGCCGAGCGGCAGGCGAAGGCGGTGAGCGACCAAGCCGTGGCCGCAGTTCAGCAAGCCGTGGCTTCGGCCGAGCTCGTACAAGCCTCGATCCGGCCCTGGGTCACTGCCGTTCCCTATTCCCAACGAGGGTCACCGAACGAACTCCCGCAGCTCCCAGGACATATTTCGCTCTCGGAGGACGACAGATTCATTTACCTGAGTGTGCCGCTCCGCAATATCGGAAACGGCTTGGCCCTGTTCGTTCCCTCCGAATGTTACGTCCGGGGGAGGATCGAGCCTCGCTCCGATCCGGTCCGGCTGGTGAGCGGACGCCCCTCCATCGCGGTGCTCGGACTGGACGAGATCACTCGGCTCAGGTTCAGGATCGCAAAGACTTCAGGAGCTTGGAGCCAACTATCAGTCGATCGCTTCGCCGGGAGAGAGGGAGGCATCCACGGGGAGTTCTTTGTCGAGGTCAAGTACACGGACGCTGCCGGCCGCCAGCCGACCTGGGCCACAGTCCACGTGGCGGACGCCTCGGACCGGAAAAACGCCTGGCGGGTCAATCGTATCGAGTACCGCACGGACAGGCTCGAGGCCGCACCCATTGCCGTGGCGGAGTTCGCACCATGACGCCGATCGCTTATCCCCACGTCTGCAAGTCCCGTCCACATGGGGCGAACCCAATACAAAGCAAGCGCTCTACCACTGAGCTATACCCCCGCTTGTTTGATTCCTTCTATCGTTCGGATCGCCACGCGAGATACAAGGACAGCATGCTGAACGCGAGTATCAATCCGATTGGCCAAAGCACTCTGGGAGAGACGAACGGCCTCTGGATTGCAGTGGGGACCAGGCGTGGGCCCCTCGGACCTCCGCCTTCATTCAACGAGGTTGAGCCCCTGCGACCCCCACTCGATAGAGTGAGGGTTGGGCCCGTAGAGGAGATTGGGGTAGAGCCCACGCTCCGTGGCCCTCCCTCCAGTCCCCCGCTGTCAGTAGGTCCATCCCCTGAGCCACCTCCTCCTGTACTCGAGCTCGGGCCAGTGGTCGGACTGGGAGAAGGACTCGGACTGGCGGTGGGACTTGGACTCGGCGACGGACTTGGACTGGGTAACGGACTGGGCGAAGGGCTGGGGCCGGGTGATGGACTTGGGAGGCAGTAACCAAGCTTGATCCTCGGCCTGGGGTCGGTTCCTGTGTAGACGTAGAACGCGGAGACGGCTTGAGAGCCATCGAAGGCTCTGGGGGTATCCACCACAAATGAACCGCCCGGATACATGGGGAAGTCTCCCTGCCCTTCGATACTCAGGATCGCGGTGGTGATCCGATTGGCGGGAGAGAGAACCCAGTGAACCCCGTAGTCGCAGGGGAGATTCTCCGATCCGGCTCCTCCCCACTGGACGGTGTTAGAGCCATCAGCGAACGCTGGACCGGCTAGCAACACGACAAGGCCGATTGCTACAGCGAGGGTGATCCTTCTCATGACTACCTCTTCATCTTCTGGAGCGACGACGAAGGGCGAGCCGAAACTGCCCTCCGTCCCCGGTTGGCTGGCGCGCATCACAAGGGTACCGCAGGGCCTACCCGGGTCAAACTGGCTCTACGGGCGAACATCTACCTGCGGTTTTCTACCTGCGGGTTTTGGAGAACAGTAGCGGAGGAGAAAAGCGGTACAGAAACTCCCCGTAACGTCAGCCATATCCTGGTCGATTTGGGAGCGACTTGGGAGCGAGTGACAGGGAGTTAGACGGAAACGACTTCCCTGATTTAGAGACATGAACCGGGCCGGGCCTGCGCCGGCACGCACGTATCGTGCGCGGAAGAGTAATTGCACGAACCTTTACGCACACGTCTCTTAGCCGCGGATCGAAGCTTGGGGGCTACCGATTGCGCTCAATTAGCAGAGCCCCGCGCCCTGTGAGACGCGGGGCTCTGTGGCTGAACGGCATCCGTTCGTCGGTTACTTACCGCATCCTCCGCTCGGCGGTGGCGGCGGCTGGTGCCCCGGACACCCTGCGTTGCTGCCGGGGCCACCTCCCGCGTCGGCGTGCGCAACCGGCGCCATCGTCATCACCGCTCCAACGATCGATAGGATGGCGAGAATCCGCTTCAGCTTGGTCATTCGCACTTCCTTCCTCTCGCCGGGGCCAAGAAACCCGTTCGGTCCTCGTCCCGGAAGCTTCCCCCGCCCAGGTAAGCGAACGTTCTCACCCTCCTCCCTTGCCTCGGGACGACCACCCGACGGCCGCACTCGGCGCGGGGAGACCGAGCGTCCATAGCCGAGCGTGTCAACCGATCGGTCTACAAGTCTCTCTCCCCCCAGATGGGGATGTCTTCCCCCAGATGGGGCTACTACAAGAGGACTAGACTCGATCTGTCTTGCCGCGAGATTCGGTAGGCACCATAATCCGTTGCGGCAACCACCTGGCCGGCATGACTCCCCTGTGACTCCTCGCTCTCGCTCTGCTCTGGACGAGGCTCTCGTCTCATCGCGCACGCGGGATGCGTGAACGGTACGGCCCCAAGGCCGTCGATCGTGAGGTTGTAGAGGCGCTCGGGACGAGCCAGGGGTGTGCGGCTAGGGCCCGCTGCGCCTCCGCCGCCGCAGACAGGGCCGGAGGTGCGGTCCGGAACACCGCAAAGAACGAATCACCCACGGTCCGGACCGGGGGCGGAGGCTCATACGACGACGTGTCTCGGGTCGCGTGCGTGAGATTCCCTCAGTCGCTCGCACAGAACCCGCATCACGGCCAGGCTGGCTTCGGGTCGCTCCTTGAGGATCCGTTGGAATCGTTGGCGGTCGATACTGAGGGTGCGAACATCTCCTTCCGCTACCAGCGAAGCCATCCTGGGCTCCTCGCTGACGATGGCCATCTCGCCGACGCAGTCACCAGGTCGACGCTTCGCCACTTCCACCTTTGACCCTCTCGTGCCTCCGAGAAGCACCCGGATCTCCCCTGAGACCACGATATGCATCTCGTCCCCTAACTCGCCCTGCTCGGCGATCACCTCACGGTCCGGGTACAGGTGCTCGGTCGAGCTCGCGGCAACGTGCTTGAGGTCCACCGGCGTCAACTCACCGAAAAGACGAACCTTCCGGAGGAAGAGAACGCGTTCCATCACCGGGAGCTTGGGCAGGGTTTCCACGACACGGTCTCCTTTCAACGCGGACTTCGCCGCTTGGCGGACGATGGCGTCCGGATCCGCTCGCGCCATCCCCTCGAGCACGTGGCCGACACGTTGGTCGGGGACACCCGTTGCCGCGAAAGCGGCGCAGGCCCGAAGCCAGGGATCCTCATCCGCCAGAAGCTCGAGCAACACGGTGCTCGGATCCGCCGACCGCTCGGGGGAGGCCTCCCACACGGCGAGCAGGGGACGCACGATCTCGGGTTCCCCCAACGCTTCCAGCGTCTCCAGCGCATTCGCCCGCTGCCTCGGATCGTGCGACGTGAGGTTCTCAATGGCGAGCTGGACGCCCGAAGCGTCCCGTGGCATGGCCCGGAAAGCGTTCACCCCATGCCGAAGGGCCCTGTGCTCGAGGGAGTAGGACACCAGGGCCAATCGATCGTCTCCGTTCGGATTCAGCCTGCGCAAGAGGTCGTGGTAGTGCACGGCTCGCGTCACCTGTTCGCGGGCGTAGCCATGGAGGGCGGCGGCGGGCTTCATCCCTGCCAGGCGTACCAACGCGAGTAGGGCTCCTTCCTCGCGCGCCGGGGCGGCCAAGCTCTCCACGAGCGGGCCCACGAGTACAGCGCCGATCCGCATGGCAGTTTCCACCGCCGCGTCGCGGACTGTTGGGTCCGGATCACCGAGCGCGTCCATGAGCGGCTCGGTTGAGCTCTGAGCATCGAACCCCCGCAGCGCCGCGGCGGCCACCCGCCGGACGGATGCTTCCCGGTCGGTAAGCCCCCTTCTCACTGTCCCGAACTCCTCCCCGAGCTCGCCGAAAGCGGCGACCGCAGCGGCGCGCCACTCTGGATCCGGGGATGCCGCCATTTCGTTGAGGACCACGCGCCCGTCGCCATTTTCGGACAATCCGAGGAGCGTCCTCGCCGCCCGCGCGCGAACGTGTGGGTCAGGGTCGGAGAGCAGCGGCCCGAGCTCGGGGCCTAGATCGCGGCCTACCGGGGAGCAGGCGGCCAGGGCTTCCGCCGCCCCGGCACGGACCGCCGGCTCGGGGTCCCTTAGCAGGCGCACCACATCCGGCAGAACCGATGCCGGCCTGGTTCGGCCGACTCCGCGGAGCGCGGAGATCCGGACCCCCGCGTCGAGGTCATGAAGGCCGCGCGCCAGAGCATCCGCTGCCTCCCGGTCGGTATCCGCCAAGATCTCCGTGGACATCCGGCGAATGGCCGGATCTGCGTCGGACGTTCCATCGAGCAGCACGGAGAGAGCGGCGGCGTCCCGCCGATAGCCGCCGAATGGTTCCTCCTCGGCGACGAACACCTCAGGGTTGCCCTCACGCAGGGCTTCCACCACCGCACCGCCGTACGCTGCCCGGGCACGCCACATCGCCACCGTCGCCAGGGCTGCGGCGCCCGCGCCGATCAGGGCAACCTGGGAGGCCGCAAGTACGCGATCGGCAAGGATCAGGAGGATGCCAGCAGCCACGATCCCCAACTGGAGGGCGACACCGTCCATGAACGTCCTGACCCGGTGCCGACGCTCGGCTGGAACCACGTTGAACAGACCCTGCCACCCACTCGCCCACACTCCGTTCACCCACACGATTTGGATGAAGCGGAATGCCACCAGGATGAGGAACGCGGTGCCGAGAATGAGGACCCCGAAACCAGTCAGGTAGATCAGCGGCAGCGTGAGGACCATGGTGGCCAGCCCGAACCGCGCGAACAGGCGGTTGGCCAGGAGCAGAGCCGTCATGAACCCGACCGCGTTGCTCACACCAGAGAAGAAGCCGAGGAAACCGGCCAGGTCATCGGCAGCCGGAAACCGAGCGGTGGCGGCTTGGGCGAACACCAGAGTGAGGACGAAATACAGGAGGGCGAAGAGAGCCAGGGACACTCCCATCCAGAGCAGCAACGGGGACCCCCGGACCAGCCGAAAGGTCTCCCGCAGCTCGCCGACCGGCCCGGGCGGGCGAGACCCCTCGCGAGGGCGGCGGCGAACCGTCCACGATCGGATGAGCGGCTTGGCGATCAAGAAGGCCGCCACGAGTGAGGCTGCCCATACGAGAAGAAGGTTCTCGGCGTGGATCTGCAGCGCCAGGGGACGCGTGGCGAGGCCCCCGAAAACGCTTCCCAGGATCCAGCCGGCGCTGTACAGAGGAAAGAGACGCTTCGCCTGGCGCGTATCGTGCAGGATGCTGGCGAGTCCCCACGCCGCTAGGCCCTGCGCGGTCCACATCACCATCATCAGGAGCCAGAGAACCGGGAACAGCAGGTCGACGTGCAGTTCCATGAGGGCGCGCATGATCAGCACGACGGCGGCGAATGCCAGGGGAAGGTACACGAGTGACCGCTCCGGATCCCTGCGTCGAAGCAGCGCGCTCATGCCCGTCATAGAGAGGAACGTGCAGGGGCCCAGCGCGATATAGAGATAAGGAAGCGCGTGAGGACCGTATCGAGCGAAGAGCAACCCCTCCACGCCGGCGCCGCCGACCGCGAAGCCCGTCCAGACGACCACCATGAACCCGAGGAAGCGAGTGGCCGTCGGCGCCTCGCCCGGCTGGACCTTCAGGACCTGGTAAACGCGGTCCATGGACAGAGGATCCTGTTCCGGATCCGGTCTTGGCCCAACGGTGAACTCACAAGGGAATGGTAGCTGCCACTCCCCGCCCAGAGAACTCGTCGTACCATCCCTTCGTGAGGCGCCCATCCGATGACCCTGTGGGAGCCGGGCGCGACGCCCTCGACCGCCATGCCTGGAACGAGGCCTACGGCATCCTTACGGAGGCAGACCGAGCCGGATCCCTGGGCGGCGAGGGCCTGTGGCTCCTGGCCTCGGCGGCCTATTGGACGGCTCACCCTGACGAGACCGTCGAGGCCTTGGAACGCGCCTTCGGGGCGTATCTGAAGGAAGGGGATCGCGCCTCCGCGGCGATGATGGCGTTCCGCGTCGCCGAGCAGCACGGCATGCGAATGGCCATGCCACAGGCGATGGGCTGGGCGGCCAGGGCACAGCGCCTGGGCGAGGAGAACCCGACGTGGCCTGTGCACGCCTGGCTCGCGTGGATGAATGGGCTCCTGGCCTGGTTTCAACGGGACTTCGACGCGGCGGTCGCGCGCTACGACGAAGCGCTGGAGCGGGCTTCTCGGTCCGGCGATCGCAACCTCTACTGGATGAGCATCCACGACAAGGGCCACGCCCTCTGCCTGCTGGGGAAGGTCGACGAGGGCATGACCCTGCTGGATGAGGCCATGGCGGCGGTCGTCGGAGGAGAGCTCGATCCTGAGCCGGCAGGCTACGTGTACTGCGGGATGATCGGCGCATGCTCCAAGCTGGGGGACTACGGGCGGGCGTCGGAGTGGACCGAGGCCACGCTGAGGTGGTGCGAGCGTCAATCCGTTCCGGCGTTCCCCGGCGTCTGCCGGATCCACAAGGCCGAGCTGATGAGGCTTCACGGGTGGCTCGTCCCTCGTGCGACTGGCCCAGGGGAAAGTGGGGACGGCTGCTGCCGGGATCAGACTGGCCCTGGACGTCGCCAGCGGCAACCGCTGCCTTCAGCTCAGGCTCCTGGCCGCTCAGGCCGAGATCGCCCTGGCCGGGGGAGACCTGGAAACCGCGTCATCGGCGGCCGATAAGCTGGAATCCATCGTCAGTGGTTACCGGGCCCCGGCTCTTCACGCCCTGGCGGCCTGCGTGCGCGGCGCGGTCCGCCTGGCGCAGGGAAAAGCCGATGAGGCGCTTCCGGAGCTCCGGCGAGCCCGGCAGGGCTGGCTGGAAGTGGGCGCGCCGTACGAGGTAGCCGAGGTGCGGGTGCTCATGGGGCAGACGTTTCGAGCCATGGAGGACAACGAGGCCGCGACCCTCGAGCTGAAGGCGGCGCGCGCTAGCTTCGAGCGCCTGGGCGCCCGTCCGGCGGCCGAGCTCGCAGGCAGGCTCCTGGGGGAGATCGCCTCCTCCGCAGAAGCTCCCGATCGAGTGACCCGAACGTTCATGTTCACCGACATCGTGAAATCGACGGACCTGCTCGGCGTGATCGGCGACGAGGCCTGGGAAGACCTCCTCGGCTGGCACGATCAGACGCTTCGCTCTCTGTTCGCTTCACACGGCGGCGAGGTCGCCCATCACACCGGCGACGGGTTCTTCGTGGCCTTCGAGGATGCCCGCTCCGCGCTAGCGTGCGCGGTGGCCGTCCAGCGTGCCCTCTCGGAGCACCGCCGGGCCCATGGGTTCGCCCCTCTCGTCCGCATCGGGGTGCATGCTGGCGAAGGGACCCGCCGAGGCCAGGATTTCAGCGGAGGGGAAGTGCATAAGGCGGCCAGGGTCGCGGCGTCCGCCGAGGGTGGAGAGATCCTGGCCACCATCGACACCGTGGCCGTCGCGCATGGGGAGTTCAGGGTCTCGGACCCGCGCGAGGTCGCCCTGAAGGGCGTGGCCAAGCCCATCGAGGTGGCCCGAATCGAGTGGCGCTGATGGTGACGTCTCAGTTGTTGATGCCCTCTGTGATTCGCTCCTTCGCCGAGCCCGAGAGAGGAGTGAAGTGCGGACCTCTGCCATTCTTGTGCGAAGGGATGTCCCTGCGAGGAAGCGCGATCCTCGGGCTAGCTCTGTTGCAACCGAGGGTGTCCTCCTCAGCGAGGTCCAGGATGGGATCTTCGCCCTGGCTTGCCCAGGCATCGCCGCGGCCTGATCGTGTTGTCTGGGCGCAAGGAGCTCAGGCTATTCGGAACATCCTGATCGCGAGGGTTCCAGCCACGAGGAGAGCGACGGCCAAGACGAGCAGATGCATCGCGTAGGTCGGCGAGCTCAGCCACGGGTCCTGCAGGGCTCGAGTAACCACATGAGGAAGCCGATGGCCAGGAAGATGAGGGCCCCCACGACGAAGGCTGCCACCGTCCCACCGACGGAAGCGGGAGCGCAGTGTCGTACGCGAGAGTACCCACCACGACAAGGATGATGCTCCCAACCGTCGCCATGAGGAATCGCACGATCACCTGAGCCCCAAGAAGCTCCACGCCGGCACTGATGAGGCCCGGAAACATCGGAGAAGCCCCGTTCCCTGTAGGCCGCCACGTGCACAGGGAGGGCGACCAGCCCGATGGCCCCGATCACTACGGCGATGTAGCCCGCCAGGTAGTGGTCAGTCGGGCGGGCGCCTCCGAAGTCCGGGTCGGGATGTTTTCCGAATACACCGTTCAGCACCACAAGGACAACGAGGGGGAAGGCAAACGTGAAGATGACGGCAAAAGGCTCCCGGATGAACAGCTTCAATTCCACCCAGGTGAGCTTGGCCAAAGCGCGCATCAGGCCGTTGTCTTGCCGGCGCCATTAGGACCGAGGATTCCGAAGATCTCGCCCTTCTCGACCTCAAAGGACAAGTCCTCGATGGCCACAATCGACCGGTAACCCTTCGAGAGGTGCTCGACCTCGATGACGGGCGCCGCCATGCCAGCCCGATCCTACCGGGGATCGACTGGCGGACCTCGTCGCTGCGGGCACGAGGGGGCGGCGACTCCGCCGAGGATAGGGAGCAAAGCCGTCAAGACTGAGATCAAGATCGTGCGGTACCTGCCCGGACCCCGGCGGGACCAAATTCGGGAGGCGACGTTGGCCGACGCGGACCGAAATTCGTCGACGCATCGACCCCATTGCCGGGATGTGATGCGCCCTTTGACCTAGGCCGAAGATGGGGCCGCCGACGGTAGCGGCCAACTGAGGCCTCCTGGACACTGTGGGTGGGGAGGACTTCCCCACTCCAGGTCCTTTCTTCTCCCCCCGAGGGACAGGTTTGACCCGACGGGTGGACCTGGAGTCTCGCCAAGTAAGACCGGGAGGAAGAGAAATGATATCGCTGCCCGCGTGCCCGGTCTGTGCCTCGAAGCGGGTGATCCTTGTAGTGAGTTCCAAGCGTCGGGCCTTCTGCGCCCAATGCGGCACGAAGTGGGTTCAAGAAGGTGCCGAACAGCGCCAGATCGAGCCCCACCGCGTGGACCCAGATCATCCGTCACTCGGAAGCAGGCGCAAGTCTCGCTAAGACCTGAAAGGCCCTTACGCGAAAGCTACTCTGCGGGACGTTGGAGGCAAGTCACCCATACGTGCGGCAGATGGCCCGAGAACGAACCCCGTCGTCCTGGGCCCCCGGGGGGACTCTGTGGCTTTCAGGCCCATGCGCGTGAAACGACGAGATTACGTGATGTGTGTCGTGGCTGCCGGTCGGTGCCTTGTGGTCCCCTAGCACGGTCCGAAAGGGAGGGCAGCCGTCATCGCCGTTTCGGCCTGGGAGGCGCGATCACCTGCAGGGCACTCCCGTCATCAGAAAGAACCGCACCATGAGCCTGAGCACCACGACCACGGATGGCAAGGCAACGATCAATGAGCACGAACAGTCGTAGATCGAACAGGCGAATGCCTTGGGACTGACGCCGGTCGTGTTCATTCACCTCCTCTAGCTTCTGCCGAGCAGATGAGATCGCTGGGCCGCGGTCTTCGAGGAGGCCGACTACACGACGCTCACGCCTGGGTGCAAGACGATCCCGAGACCGTCGAGGAGGCAAACTCCTACCCCGAGGTCTTCACTCACAAGACGGTGAAGCAGGTCGCCGATCACTTTCGACGACGTGATCAGTGGGCTGATCAAGCCTCCGCGCCCGACGGCGCTCGCCCCACATCTCGCCCAATCCCTTCTGTTCGCCACCGTTCGCCCCGATCCGTGGCCGCGAACGCGCTGGCCGCGCCCTCACCTACTAGGGGTGAACAGAGGCGAACGGCGGTGGACGGACCGAGCGCCTTTGCCCAGGTGGGAGTCGCGCGTTCGAATCCCCTCGTCCGCTCCAGAGGAAAGTAAGCCTGGCCTGTTGATTCGGGCCAGGTTTCGTTACTTTGGGCCGCGCCGAAACACTCGGAGGGTCGTCAAGTTGACTGGGCCCGGCGCTCCAGTTCTAGCCAGACGGAGTCGACATCACGCCCCAGATCCTCCAGGGACCCGTCGTTCCGGATGACGAAGGTGGCTGCGCGCTCGCGCTCGGTGTCCGGTGCCTGGGCAGCCATGCGCTCCCGGACGGCGCGCTCGCTCATGCCCCGTTCGGCGGCGAGCCTTGCGATGCGAGCCTCCTCGCCGGCGGAAACGACCACCACCACGTCGAAGGCCTGCTCCAAGCGGTTCTCGACCAG
>WNFV01001700.1_pt1 | contig 30577 bp, 29 predicted proteins | sample 5400101 | NCBI WGS metagenome assembly WNFV01 (sample SAMN13153361, study PRJNA577476) | soil metagenome | isolation source: 115 cm soil or saprolite under grassland replicate 1 | place: USA:California | collected 2016-06-15 | reverse complement strand
AAGTAGCGCACGCCGTTGTCCTGCCTAGGTTCTGGCTTGTCGAAGGTCAGAGTCGTAGGCGGCGGAGAACGGCGTGCGTAGTGCCAGGGTATGGGCTGGGCTGCTCGGGGTCGAGAAGACGGTGGTTGAGCGTGTCGACTTCGACGAGGACGAAGGTGTGATCGTGGCGTCGGTCCGGCCCGGGCGGGGGCAGCGGCGACGGTGCGGGGTGTGCCGGCGGCGCAGCCCGGGCTACGACCGCGGCGAGGGACGCCGACGGTGGCGGGCCCTGGACCTGGGCACGGTACGGGCGTTCGTCGAGGCCGACGCGCCACGGGTGTGCTGCCCGGTGCACGGGGTGGTTGTGGCGGCGGTGCGGTGGGCCCGCCGCGGCGCCGGCCACACCTACGGGTTTGACCAGACGGTGGCCTGGTTGGCCACGGTGTGTTCGAAGAGCGCGGTGACCGAGCTGATGCGCATCGCCTGGCGCACCGTGGGCGCGGTGGTGGCCCGGGTATGGGCAGACACCGCTGGTCGGGTGGACCTGCTGGCCGGGCTGCGCCGCATCGGCATCGACGAGATCTCCTACCGCAAGGGGCACAAGTACCTGCTGGTCGTCGCAGGACGCCATTGGCGCACCTCGCCTCCCGTGGTGACCGCACGGGTGGTCAGCGCGTGCGTCGAAGTCGGCGAAATGCCGGTGTACGGTCCAGCACGACCTCGGCGAGGAATATCGACCGGATGGACTCCCAGGCCGCCGGTGCTCGCCGTCCTGCTGCCGGTGGCAGCGATGATCAATCTCGGCTTCGCCGGTCCGGTGAACGTGGGTCTGCCGCTGCTGGGCCCGGCACTCCGGGTGGGGAGCGGACGGACTTGGTCTGCTGTTCGGCGGGTTCGGCGCCGGAGCCATGGCGGGTGCGGCGCTCCTCGGCCCCGGGCTGCTGCGCCGGTGGCAGAGCGGCGCGCTGGTGCTGTCCGCCTCGGTGGTCCAGGCGGTCCTGCTCGCGCTGACACCGCTCGTGGGACACCTGGTCATCGCGGTCGGGCTTCAGGTCGGCGTCGGGTTCCTGACCAGTGTGGCCGGGGGGTCGTTCCTCAGCCTGATCCAGGCGGCGACCTGTCAGGACATGCTGGGCCGAGTGATGAGCGTCGCGTCGCTGGCGATGGTCGGCCTGGCGCCACTGGCGTACACGCTGTCCGGGTTCGTGGTCGGCACCGCCGGCCCGGCGGCGGTGTTCCTCGGCGGAGCCGCCGCGCAGGCGCTGGCCGCCGGGTCGGGTCTGGCCTTCGCCACCGTGCGCCGGGCCACGCCGCAGACGCTGCAGGTGCGGGCCGGCACGTCACCAGACACCGTTGACCGGCCAAAGGCGTAGCCGGTAGGGCAGGCACACCGCACGCCCGGCGAAGACGGCCACCACGCCGGCCGCGGTCAGCTCGTCAAGCACGTCACCGTCCACTGTAGACGCCGGTGCGGGCCGGTCCAGGTCGCCGCCGAACAGGGGCGTGAGCATCGACAGGTCGACGGTGAGGTGGGTCGGGCGCGCGCCGCGCTCGTCGACGACCGCGGCGTACTCGGGTCCGCGTCGCCAGCCCAGCATCCCGTAGCGCCACCGGGGCCCCACCCTGCTCATCGAGGCCGTCCGCGCGGCGATGGCCGGGGACACGTTGATCAGCCCGCAGCTCACCGTTCGCCTGCTGCGCCGCCTCGCGACGATCTCAGCCGGCACCGTGAAGACCCACCTCGCGAACATCCAGGCCAAGCTCGGCGTCCGCAACCGCGTCGGGATCGCCGCGTGGGCCTGGTCCACCGGACAGCTCGGCGCCTGAAGCGGCTTGCCGCCCGGCCGTTGCCGGGTCAGGCGCGGTGGCCGTGACGAACCCGCCTCGGGACGGCCCTGCGGCGCGCCCGTAACGGGTGACGACGTCGGCCCAGTGGTGCTTCTCCGGCAGCCACCCGCGGGCAGCCAGCCAACCGGGTACGTCCGGCAGGCCGCCCTTCCACAGCGCCACGTACTCGGCGATGGCCGGCACCCGGCCGGCCCGCTCCCGCAACGTGTCGGCGTCGGCCGCCTCGAACTCGAACGCCACGCGGCTGCCCGCGACCGACAGATCGCCGACCGACGTGAGGAGGTGGGTGGTCTCCTCCGCCGACAGGTAGATGAGCAGGCCCTCGAGCAGCCAGGCGGTCGGCCGGTCGGGCCGCAGCCCGGCTCCGGTCAGCGGTACGGTCCAGTCCGCGCACAGGTCGGCGGGGACCGGCCGGCGGTCGCATCGTGGCACAGCCGCCCGCTTCGCCAGGACCCGCCGCTTGAAGTCGAGCACCTCGGCCAGGTCCACCTCGAACAGCCGCACGCCGGCCGGCCAGGGCAACCGGTAGGCCCGGGTGTCCAGGCCGGCGGCGAGCAGCACGACCTGGCGGACGCCCTGCTCCGTCACGTCGAGCAGGTGGTCGTCGAAGAACCGGGTCCGGATCACGGCGTGCGACGAGAACGCGGCGCCGGCGGCGGACAGGCCACCGAGGCCGGCCACCGCGCCTCGCCGGTCACGGTCGAACACCGTCGGCGCGGCGGCGAGGAACGCGGCGGCGTACGGGTCGTGGAAGAGCCGGTCGGGCCGGCGGCTCTCCATCGCCCGCACGAGGGCCACGCCGAGCGCGGTCCGGCCGACGCCGGCCGGTACGTCACGTGTCACCGGGAACCATCCTCGTGTCACCAGGTGACCGGCAGCTCGACCAGGCCACCGGTGATCTGGTCGTCGTGTGCGCGCAGGTCCTCCGGATCGACGGCCAGGCGCATCCCCGGGAAGCGCGCGACGAGCTGGGAGAACAGCGCCTGCATCTCGAGCCGGGCCAGGCCCGCCCCGGGACAGTAGTGCCGCCCGTGCCCGAAGGTGAGGTGCGGGTTGGCCGGCCGGCCGATGTCGAACCGGTACGGGTCGTCGAAGGCCCGCCGGTCGTGGTTGGCCGAGCCGGTGTCCAGCAGCACCAGCTCGCCCGCCCGGATGTGCGTGCCGGCGAGGTCGATGTCCGTCCGGGCGTAGGTGGGGATGCCGTTGCCGCCCCCGGTATTGACGCCGACGTTGCCGACCCGCAGGAGCTCCTCGACCGCGTCCGGCACCTTCGCCGGATCGTCGCGCAGGGCCCGGTACTGGTCGGGGTTCGTCAGCAACAGCAACGCGCCGTAGCCGATGGCCACGACGGTGGTGTGGTGGCCGGTGAACATGAGCGACGCGCCGATGTGGGCGACGACGCCGGCGCCCAGCCGGTACGGAGCGGCCCGCAGCCGGCCGAGCAACCCGTCCGGTCCGGCGCGCCCGGTGGCCACCAGCTCGCGCAGGTGGTCGGTCAGCTCGGCGAGGCCGGCCGTCGAGCGCCCGGCGTCGCCCGCGGAGGCGATCGCCTCGGTGAGTTCCCGGCACCGGGCCAGATCCTCGTCGGGCACGCCGAGCAGGCGGCAGATCACCAGCGTCGGCAGCGGCACCGCCACGACGTCGACGAGGTCGGCCGGTCGGGGCGCGGCGGCCAACTCGTCGAGCAACGACGTGACCAGCGCGTCCACCGAGGGGCGCAGCCCGCGCAGCCCGGCCGGCGCGATGACGGTGTGCAGCACCTGCCGGAACCAGGCGCGGTCGGCGTCCTCGCGGGCGTAGTTCTCCCGTGGCCGGCCGCCGAACAGCGCCGAGGCGGTCAACCGGGCCGCCCGGTCCGGCCTCGGGTGCGACCGGCCCAGTGCGTCGCCGCCGTACAGCGACCGCACCTGGTCGTACCCGGTCACCAGCCACGCCTCGTCGCCCATCCGGGTCCGTACCCGGTGGACCGGACCACGTTCCTGCAGGGCGCGCAGCAGCGGCGCCGGCCGCAGCGGACGCGGCTGCTCGAACGGCATCGACGGCAGCGTCATGGCGTACCCCTTCGTCATCGGCCGACGAGCGCGGCGGCGTCCAGCGCGTCGCCGGCCGGCGGGAGCTGGTCGAGGCGGTCGAACAGCGCGGCCTGCCGCTCCGCCAGCCGGGTCCGGACGGTCGCGTCGTCCAGCAGTTCGGTCATGGCCCCCAGCACGCGCCGGCGCTCGAACACCCCGGCGGTGCGGAAGCAGTCCACGTACGGGTTGTCCGACAGCACCGGCGCGAGGAACGCGTGCCATCCCCACGGGTAGACCCGGAAGGGGTACGCGACGGTCAGCTCGGGGGCCGCCTCGGCCAGCCAGGCCGGCGCCGACCCGTGGCGGGTCAGCCGGGCCACATCGAGCATCCGGTCGTTGGTGAGCACCAGGGACGGCACCCCGGCGAGCACCGCCTGGGTCAGCGTCACCGACACCACGTTGCCGGTGAGGAAAAGGTCGGCGCCGGCCAGCCGCGCGTGGAACTCGGGCGGAGCCAGCCGGGGAACGTACCGGTAGTCGATCTGGGCGGCGATCGGGAACTCCCACCGGGCCGGCCCGACGTGGACCACCCGCAGCGGGCGGCCCAGGGCGGCCAGGTGGCTGTGCACGACCCGCGGCATCGCGCGCATCAGCTGGGCCATGCCGTGCGAGCGCACCGCGTTGACGTACTCCCAGCGCGAGTTCGTCAGGAAGACGGTCGGCGGGCCCGCGCGCCGCCGGGTGACCGGCAGGAGAGACGAGCCGCCGCACACCATCCGGGTCACGATCACGCCCGGATCGGCGGGCCCCGGACGGTTCAACGGGCTGTTGCGGATCAGCAGGTCGCACGCGTCCAGCAGGCGCGGGAAGCGGGTCCGGTGGCCGCCGTAGAAGTCGACCACGTAGTCGGCGGCCGGGTAGTCGTACTGGTCGAAGCTGGCCAGCGCCACGTCGTAGCGCTGGCGCAGCAGGCTCATGCTCAGGCCCGACCAGGCGGTGGAGTAGTCCAGCGTGAACGCGTCGGCCGCGACGAGCAGGTCCGGACGGAGGTCGGCGACCAGCCGGTCGAAGGTCTCCAGGTTGCGCCGCGGGTTCCGGCTCTCCAGCGGGTACGCGGTCAGGCCGGTCGCCCGCACGTAGGGCGCGGCCGCGGGAGCGGTCACGAACCCGAGCTCGAACCGGTCCGGCGGTAGCTGCCGGGCGAAGTCGGCGGCGATGCTGATGTCCCCGTTGGACAGGTGGCCCAGGCCGAGGAACAGCAGACGTCGGGTGCGCACCGCCGTCACCGCCGCACCGGCTGCCGGCGCACGGCCGCCACGACCGCCTGGTCGCCGTAGAGCGCCGACATCACCTCGCCGATCGCGTGCCGTTCCGGATCGGCCGACCCGGCGTACAGGGTGGCCAGCGGCTCGCACAGGACCGCGCCCAGCGCCGGCAGCCGGACCGGGACCCGGGGGCACGCGGCCAACGCGCCGAGCAACGCCGGCCGGCCGGCGGGGGCGGGGTCGCCGGCCAGGTGGTCGACCACGGCGGCGAGCGCGTGGGCGCTGACGAAGTACGGCTCGGGGGCGTGCCCGGCCTGCCGGGTGCGCAGGTGGTCCAGGTCGTCGCGGGCGGATGCGAGCTCGTCGGACATCTGCACCGAGTAGGTGCCGTAGCTGCTGGGGATCAGCGCCCGCAGCCGGGCCCGGCCGTAGCGCGCGAGCCAGTGCTCCGGGTCGAGGGACAGGACGTCCCCGAACGCCTCGATGGTGGCGGTGAAGCGGGCGTGCGCGGCGAACTCGACGCCGACGCTGGGCAGTACGGCCATCAACGCCAGGGCGTACCGGGCCGCCGCTTCGGCGTCGGTCGGGTCGGCCCGGCGGGCGTCCGCGAGCCGGTCCAGCAGCTTGGCGGCCCGGCCGAGCTTGCCCGCCGTGCTGGCCAGCCCGTACAGCTCGTCATCGACCGGGGTGATCAGCCGCACGGGTCACGCCGTCGCGACCGGAGCGACCGGGTGGAACTCGTCCCAGCCGATCAGCTCGGCGTACTCCTTGTAGACGCCACCGCACACGTCGTTGTACGCGCACCGCCCGCATCGCCGGTCCTTCACCCTCGCGTTGGCGTCCATGTAGTTCTCGTAGTCCTCGAACACGAAGGTCCGGTACAGCATCTTGAACTGGTTCTCCGACCAATCGATCAGGTACCTCTCGTAGCCGGGGATGGAGCAGTACGGGAAACCTTCCAGGGTGATGACCCGGTCGCGCCGGACCGCCCGGTCGACCGCCTCCAGCACGTACGGCTGGATCTCGTCGTAGCGCGGGGTGACCTCCCAGAAGTTGCGCAGGGCGGTGCCCGCGGTGTGCAAGGCCGAGACGTTGACGTGGTCGGCGCCCAGGTCCATGCACAGGTCCACGATGTCCGGGATCTCGGTGTAGTTGTCCTTGCACACCACCGAGTTGGTCCGGATCTTCGCGCCCAGCTCCTTGACGTTGCGGATGCCCCGGACCGCCTGCTCGAACGAGCCGAGCGACTTGCTGATCCGGTCCTGGGTGAGGGCGGTCGCCCCGTGCATCGACACGATGAACAGGCTGACGCCCTTGTCCACCACGGTGCGGGCGTAGCTCACGTGCGCCAGCTTGCGCCCGTTGGTCTGCAGGAACACCGTGGGGTAACCCAGCTCCCGGATCTCGTCCAGGATCTCCAGGAAGTCCCGGCGGATGGTGGCCTCCCCGCCGTGGATGTTGACCGCCTCGAAACCCTTGCCCGCGTTGTCCCGCAGGAACCGGGAGACCCGCTTGCGGGAGATCGAGTCGTCCTTGACGTACGGGGAGTCGACGATGCAGAAGGAGCACTTGCTGTTGCAGATGTCGGTCAGGTGCACGCTCAGGGCCTTCATGGCTACCCCTCGGGCTCGTGGTCTGTCGTACGGTCGGGCCGGTCGGGCCGCTCCAGCCGACCGAGCAGCGCCAGCAGCTCGGCGAGGTCGACGCCGACGGCGGTGAGGTGGTCGCGGGTCACCGCGCGGCCGGGCTCGTCCAGCGCCTCGAACCGGTTCGCCCCGTCGATCGCGAGCTGGCCGAAGGCGAGCAGGCCCTCGAGATGGCGCCGGTGCTCCGGCAGCGCCGCCGGGACGGCGACCTCGGCCCCGGGCGCGCCGTCGGTGAGGGCCCGCAGGTCGGACTGCAACGACCGCAGCCACGGGTACGTGTCGGCCAGGTCGGTGCCCACGACGCTGCGGAAGCCCATCCGGGCGAGGTCGGCCATCCCGTCGGGGAGGTGCTCCAGGGACTCGACCTGCCACGTCATGTACTCCGCCACCCGCGCGGCGAGCCGGAGGGCCTCGGCCAGCACGGCCGGGTCGGCCCTCCGTGGAGTGGACCGGGCGGCCGGCGCGACCGGGTCCTCCGGTGGGGCGTCGGTGCCGGCCCACATCTGGACCGTCCGTCGCTTCTGGACCGGGACCCGGCGGCCGTCCGGGCCGCTGAGCACCGCGACGATCATCTCGGTCATGTCCGCGGACAGCAGGTCTCCGGTCTCGGCGTCGGCCTGGAGCGTGACCCAGTACGAGGAGCGGCCCCGCTGGCTCACCGGCCCGGACCGGACGTCGAGCACGCAGTCCAGGCAGCGCGACGAGTAGACCACCGAGGGCCGGCCGGCGACGCGTCCGTACCCCAGATGCTGGGCGGTGGCCCGCGCGTTGCGGAACACCGCGACCGCCCCCGGGTCGGAGAACCGCAGCTCGGCCCAGGTCCCGGAGACCCGCTCCAGCTCGGCCCGGCCGCCGACCTCACGCAGCTCCGGCGTGGTGGTCAGGTGGGTGCACAGCATCTCGAACGTCACGACGTCCCAGCTCAGCATCAGCAGCAGGTCGACCGCGGGGGACCGGGGCAGCTCCGGGTAGCTGATGTCCATGGCCGCCGCGGGCGTCCCGGACCAGTCCGCCTCGGCGGACTCCACATCGGCGCCCGCCACCTCGGTGTGCAGCAGCGCCGAGCGGAAGCTCTGCCCCCGGGCGAACGTCCACTCCCGCCGCTCGCCGGAGCCGGTCGGGGTGCCGGTGCCGGCGTCCACCCGCTGCCACCGGTACCGGACCGGGACCACGGTCGGCACGCCGCCGCCGATGACGGTCCGGTCGACGCTCGCGGTCAGCTCCTGCCACTTGTACGGCGTGCCGCGCGGGGTCAGGAAGTCGTTGCGCATGGTGGCCCGGAAGTGCCGCGCGACCGTCGGGTCGATCCGGCGCCGCCCGGTCAACGGCCGGTCGGCCAGCACGCCGGTCACCGGGTCACCGCCGCGCGCAGCACGTCGCCGACCGGGGGCAGCCCGGACAGCCGGTCGCGGTAGTCCCGCTGCCGTTGCCGCAGTCGCGCCCGCGCCGGCCGGTCGTCCAGCAGCCCGGCCAGCGCCCGCAGCACCCCCGGCCGGTCGAAGATACCGGCGCTGACGAAGCAGTCCCGGTACGGGTTGCCGCGCAGCAGCGGCTCCAGCAGGTCGTGCCAGCCCAGCGGCGCCACGTGGAACGGGTACGCGGTGCGCAGCAGCGGTGCGGCGGCGGCGACCCAGCCGGGGAGGTCGGGCCGGCCCAGCTCCTGGTGGTTGTGCAGGACCAGGGACGGGACCCCGGCCAGGACCGCCTGGGCCAGGGTCGCCGACAGCACGTTGGTGGTCAGGAACAGGTCCGCGGCCGCCAGCCGTTCGTGGAACATCGGGTACGGCAGCCGGCCGAAGTGCCGGTACTCGATCTGGTCGGCCGGCGGGAAGCGCCACGGGCGCGGGCCGACGTGGACCACCCGCAGCGCGCGGCCGGTCGCCGCGAGGTGGCTGTGCACGAGCCGCGGGAGCGCGTCGACGAGCTGCGCGACCGGGAGCGAGCGGGCCGGGTTGCGGTGCTCCCACGGGGAGCTGACCAGGAAGACCACCGGCCGGTCGCCGGCCGCGTCGGCGGCCCCGGAATGCCCGGCCGCGTCGGCGGCGCCGGGAGGCTCGCCCGCGTCGGGTGGCCGGAGGCCGCCGTCGCGCAGGCCGCCGGGGTGCAGCGCGGCCACCTCGACACCCGGCGGCCCGGGCTCGGCGGGGTGCGGCGGGCTGGTACGGATCAGCACGTCGCAGCCGTCCAGCAGGCGCGGGAAGCGCACCCGGTCGCCGCCGTAGACGTCGACCGTGTAGTCGGTGGCCGGCCAGCCGAGCCTGTCGACGCTCGCGACGGGGCGGCCGTACCGTTCCCGCAGCAGCTCGACGGTGAGGCCGGACCAGCCGCGGGACTGGTACATCGCGAACGCGTCCGCGGCGACCAGGCAGTCCGGCCGGAAGCCGCGCACGATCCGGTCGAGGATCGCGCGATTGGCGGCGGGTGTGACGCCGGTCAGCGGCAGCGCGGGCATCCCGAGGTCGTGCAGGTGCGCCACCGCCTCACCGGCGGCCACGAACCCGACGCGGAACCGGGACCGCGGCAACGAGCGGGCCAGGTCGGCGGCGATGGTGGCGTCGCCCCGGGACAGCCGGCTGGGGGCGAGGAACAGCAGTCTCATGACGCGGTCACCTCGTGCAGGACGGTGTCCACCTCGGGCAGCTTCCGCAGCGCTTCGAGGTAGGTCTCCCGGGCCCGGGCCAGCCGGTCACGCTCCGGCCCGGCACTGAGCATCGGTACGATGGCGGCCAGCGTCTCCTCCTCGTCGAACGTCTCGAGCTGCGGGACCACGTCCCCGAACGGGTTGCCGGACAGCAGCGAGTGCAGGAAGTGGTACCAGCCGACCGGGAACATGCGGCACGGGTACAGGTAGTCGACGCCGTCCACCACGCGCCGGGCGAAGTCGGTCAGCGCCGGCGCGACGGGCAGCTCCCACCGCAGCGTGCCGGAGCGCTTGTGCAGGGAGTTCACCAGGGCCACCGACGGGATGCCGCGTAGCGCCAACCGGTGCAGGCTCACCGACACGATGTTGGTGGTGACGTGCAGGTCGACGGCTTGGATCAGGCGGCCGAACCGGTCCGGCTCCACCGGCCCTAGCGGGTGGAAGCCGTCCGGGGTCCGGTCGTGGAACACCAGCCGCGGTCCGACCGCGAGCACGTCCGCGTGGGGGAGCAGCTTCGACAACAACCGCTCGAGCATGGTGTGGCAGGCGTTCACGAACGCGGTGACCCGCGGGTAGGCGGCGTGCATCCGCTGCCAGGTCGCGCCGGTCACCAGTACCACCGGCCGGTCCTTCGCCAGGCCCAGGTCGCGCCGCACCGCGGCCCGATCGGTGGTGGCGACGTCCGTGACGTCCTCCAGGAGCGGGTACGGATGGACGCCGGTTCCGTCGGCCGCGCCGAGCGGGTTGTTCAGCGGGCACGGCCGCAGCCGGAACGACAGCCCGTCCAGCGTGATGTCGCCCTCGTACTTCGCCGTGAAACCGTAGGTGTCCAGCCACGCTCCCGGGCGTCCCCAGGAGAAGTCGTCGAACGTCCCTATCGGACAGTCGAACACCGCAAGGTCGGACCGCTGCAGCCCGTAGTGACGGTCGCAGAAGTCGAAGTTCATGAAGTCGGCCAGCACCACCAGGGCGGGCCGGTGCACGTGCTGGATGTCGTGCAGCTGGATCCGGTTGACCTTCCCGGCGCCGGGGATCATCACCTGGTGGTCCAGGCCCGCCGCGGCGACCTGCGGGCGGTGCGTCGGCGGCACGAGGAACAGCGGTCGGAACCCGGTGCCGGCCATCCGCCTGGCGAACTCGGTGGCGATCGCCAGCTCGCCGTAGGCCCAGAAGCTGGTCACGATGAACAGGACAGTGCGCGGCGTGGCGTTCATGGAGACCGGTCCGCACGCACGCGCCGTACCGCCGGCTGGTCGGGGAAGAGGGTGTCCATCATCGCGCCGACGGTGTCGTGCTCCGGCATGCCGGGCTGGTTGTGGTACCAGAGGAAGGCCTCGCACATGACGCCGCCCAGCGCGCGGAACCGGACCGGTTCGCCGGGCCGGGTCGCGTCCGCGGCCCCGGCGGCGGCCGCCGAGACCAGCGCGGCCACCCGGTCCCGGTCGCGGTCGCCAGACTCCCACGCCAGCCGGGCGGCCAGGAGGTACGGGCAGGCGAACCACGGCTGCCACGCGGCGCGGGCCTGCCGGGCGATCAGCTCGTCCGCGTCCTGCGCCGCGCGGGCCCGCTCGGCCGCGATGTAGTGGCGATGCTCGCCGGCGTCCGCCGGGAGCAGCAGGCGGGTGTGGATCCGCAGGAACCGGCCCAGCCAGTGGTCCGGCTCGTGGTAGAGCAGGTCGCCGAGCGTCTCGACGATCTCGGTGTAGTGGAGCTGGTCCCGCAGGTCCTGACGGCCGGACCGCAGCAGGGCGAGCATCGACAGGGCGTACGGGAGACCCGCCCGCGGGTCGGCCCACTCCTGTTCGTACCGTGCGCTCAGCCGTTCGACGATCGCCCGGGCGCCGCCGAGCCGGGCGGCTATGACCACGGTGCCGAACAGCTCCTCGTCGGCGTGGGTGATCGGGACCATGGCTCAGGCCGCCGGGACCGCGGGGCCGGCCGGGGCCTCGGTGACCGGGTGGAACTCGTCCCAGCCGATCAGCTCGGCGTACTCCTTGTAGACCCCGCCGCAGACGCCGTCGAAGACGCAGCCGCCGCACCGCTCGTCCTTGACGCGGGTGAAGTCGTCCATGTGGCCCTCGTAGTCGTCCATCACGAAGCTGCGGTAGAGGACCTTGAACCTGTTCTGTTCCCAGTCGACGAGGAAACGCTCGTACCCCGGCACGGTGCAGTACGGGAAGCCCTCCATGAGCAGCCGGGCGCCACGGCGCACCGCCCGCTCGCACGCCTCGAGCACATACGGCTGGATCTCGTCGTAGCGCGGGGTGACCGCCCAGAAGTTGCGCAGGGCGGTGCCCCCGGTGTGCAGGGCCGAGATGGTGACCTGGTCGGCGCCGAGGTCGAGACAGAGGTCGACGACGTCCGGCAGCTCGGTGTAGTTGTCCTTGCACACCACCGAGTTCGTGCGCACCGTGGCGCCCATATCCTTGACGTTGCGGATGCCCTTGACCGCCTGGTCGAACGAGCCCGGCGCGAGGCTGATCCGGTCCTGGGTCTGCGCGGTGGCACCGTGCATCGACACGATGAACAGGCTGACCCCCTTGTCCACCACCGTACGGGCGTAGTCCGGGTGGGCGAGCTTGCGGCCGTTGGTCATCAGGAACACCGTCGGGTAGCCCAGCTCGCGGATCTCGTCCAGGATCTCCAGGAAGTCCCGGCGGATGGTCGCCTCACCGCCGTGCAGGCTCACGGCCGCGTACCCCTGGCCGGCGTGCTCCCGCAGGAACCGGGACACCCGGCGCCGCATGACGGTGTCGTGTTTCATGTACGGCGAATCGACGATGCAGAACGTGCACCTGCTGTTGCACACGTCGGTGAGATGGATGCTCAGTGCCTTCATCACGAACGGCCACCTAGTCTTCCAGGTCTTCCTCGTCGTACATCTCGTAGCCCTGCTGCACCATCTCCGCGTCCTCGGGGGTGTAGACGGCGGAGTCGACCGCGAAGTACTCGTCCAGGTTCTCCGGAGTCAGCTTCGCCAGGTCCTCCTCGTCGAGGCTGCGCAGCAGCAGCAGCTGCACCTCGCTCAACACGTAGCCGGCGAGCGCGGTGTCCGGGTCGTCGAGCAGCTGCCGGGCGAACGCCGGGTCGGCGACGGCCCGCTCCAGAACCTCTTTGACCTGGCTCGACACTGCCTCGCCCGGCGTGCTTTCGGCGGTGGTCACGGTGCTCCTTCCCGCGTGGCGCTAGGCCAGCGCCATGGTTTCGTTGTTGAGTCGGGCGGGCGTCCGGCCCGGTCGGTCCTGGCGCATGCTCAGCACCCGCCACGCGTCGCTGAAGTCGGTGCTCTGGATCGCGTTGAGTTTGGCGATCTTCGGGACGATCTCGTCGGCGAGCTGTTCGGCGCTGCGACCGTCGATCTCGTCGAACTCGTAGACGCGGAAGTTCTGCGGCTTGTACGAGAACTCCAGGTCCTCGGCGAGCCAGCGGTAGTTGGCGTCCAGCAGCCGCTGGTACGCGTCCGGGAACTTGCGCAGCCGCATGCCGTACGCCTCGGGCCGGGCGCCCATCAGCGACTTGGGCGCCACGAAGTACCGGTTGACGTTGAAGTAGTTGATGTACGGGGCGTTGCGTTCCAGGAAGTCGGTGGTCTCGGCGAAGGTGTCCGCGTCCTCGTGCGGCAGGCCGGTGATGATTTCCAGGTCGGCCCAGATGCCCAGCTCCTTGCACCAGCGCAGCACCCGTTCGGCCTCGGCGAGCTTGACCCGCTTGTCGATGATCCGCAGCATCTTGGTGCTCGCGGTCTCCAGGCCGAACGTCAGCTTCCGGCAGCCGGACTCGGCGAGCAGCGCCAGGCGCTCGTAGGTGAGGCTGTTGAACCGCGCGCAGTCCGACCAGTGCAGCTCCACCCCGTGCAGGACGGTCCGGCTGGCGAACTCCTCCACGAAACCGTTGACCAGGTTGAAGTAGTTGTTGAACAGGTAGAAGTACGGGGTCCGGTACTTCTCGGCGAGCCCGGCCATGTCGGCGATGATGTCGTCCACCGTGGCGTGGACCAGCTTCGTCCGCTCCAGGCTCTCGGTGCAGAACGCGCACGAGTACGGGCAGTTGTAGTTGAACACGTACGGCATCACCAGCCTGCCGCTCACGCCGTCGCCGAGCTGGGTGGCGTTCGTCTCGTTCGCGAGCCAGCTCAGGTACGCCGGGAACCGGTAGAGCTGCATCCGGTTCCACGTCTCGTCGGCGTCCCGTTTGCGGGGACTGGCCTCCGGCCGGTCCCGCACGAAGTTGTGGTAGTCGGCCAACCGGAGCCCGTCGAAGTCCGGCGCCACGATCCGGTGCACGGCGTCGGGGGCGCGCACGACCGAGGTGCCGGCCAGCCGGGCGACCCCCGGGCGGGCCATCGGCAGTAGGGCGCGGCCGCCGCCCAACGCGGCGGCCAGCTCGACGAAGACGTCCTCGCCCGGCCCGGTGATGGCCGCGTCGAAGTGCGTGATGCAGGCCGTCCACCAACTGTGGAAGGCGTCCTTGAACTGCATCAGGTAGTCCAGGTTGTTCCCACCCAGGACGACCGGCTTGCCGTAGTGGCGCTTGACGTGCGCGCCGACGACGACCGCGGCCTGCATCTCCAGGAACGAGAAGTCACCGCCGGCCGAGATGCCGACCACGTCGGCCGCGGCGACGTCCTTACCGGCCAGCAGCCGGCCGGCGAAGGTGTCCAGGAAGTCGTTGCGGGCACCGCCGATGAAGTCGATGACCGTCCGCTCCTCGTAGAACGGGCGCAGGTCGGCCTTGGTGAACTCGCCGGCCCGCCACATCCGCCACAGGTCGGAGTTGAGGTCGTGCAGGTCGACCTCGTACCCGGCGGCGCGCAGGCCGGCCGTGACCACGCCGGTCCCGAACGGCGGCAGGTTCATCCGGGTGAACATCGGCTGTTCGCCGGGGGCGACCAGGAACAGCACCCGGGTGGGGCGGGTCCGGACAGCGGCCATGGTGGTCAACCTTCGTCAGGCGGGCAACGAACTGATCAGCGAGCTGGCGGTGGCCAACGGCGCGATGGCCCGCAGCTCGGCGGCCAGCTCCAGCGCCGCCTTGCGGTACCGTGGCTCCTCGATGACCGCGCGGACGGCGTCGCGGATGCCGGCCGCGGTCACGCTCTCGGCCGCGAGCGCGATGCCCAGTCCGAGGTCGGCGCAGCGCGCCGCGATGTACGGCTGGTCGCCGGAGATCGGCACCAGGACGAGCGGCAGCCCGCGGACCAGCGCGCGCGAGACCGTACCCCAACCGGCGTGGGTGACCACGGCCGTGCACGCGTCGAGCAGCTCGTCGTGCGGGACCCGCCCCAGGAAGGTGACGTTGGCCGGCGGCCGGCCGGTGCCGTCGTGCGTCACCAGGCCGGCCACGTCAAGCCCCGCCAGTGCCTCCACCGCCGCGCTGAGGTACCGGTCCTGCACGAAGGCCCGCCCGCCGAGCGCGGCCAGCGAGTGCGTACTGGCGGTCACCACGACCGTGGGCCGCCCGGCCGGTGCCTCGCGCGGCTCGGGTGGTAGCGGCGCGAGCGGACCGACCAGGGCGACCTGCGCCGGCAACTCCGGGAAGCCGGCGAGGTGCGGTGTGGTGGGGATCAGGTGCAGCCGGCCGGACACCCGGCCGAGCAGGTTGCGGTCGTCGCCGGCCGGCAGCCCGAGCGCTTCCCGCGTGGGTCCGGGGGCGAAGGCGGCCACCGCGTGTTCCGGGATGAAGGTCCGGTACGCGTCCAGAACCGGGACCGGGCAGCAGGACACCGACGCCCACGGCAGCCCGGCCAGCTCCGCGGCCAGCCCGCCACCCGGCATCATCACGTCGGCCACGATCAGCTCGGCGCCGCACGCGTCGGCCACGTCGACGATGTCGCGCGCCATGTCGACCACGTCACCGAGGAACAGGTGCCGGAACAGCGCCGCGCCGTCCGCGGCGGCGTACATCTGCGATGGGACCGGCTGGTTGAGGCTCCAGCGGGTGGTGGCGGACTCGGCGAAGACGGTGACCGTGTGCCCGTCCGCGCGCAGCTGCGCGCCCAACGCCGCCATCGGCTCGGTGTGACCCGGCGGGGGGAACGGGACCAGCAGTACGCGTCCAGCCATAGGGATGCAATGTAGAAACCCACTGCCGCACTTTTGTTGCGGTGATGTTGTGGTCCGTTCCTAGCCCGCCGATGGCGTGCCTATGATCTGGCCCATGTCGCTGCCGGGGGTGTCGGTGGTGCTGCCGCTGTTCGGCGACCACCGTGCGGCGCAGGCCCTCCCGGCGGTGTGCCGCGCCTGGCTCGCGCAGGAGCCGCCGTGCGAGGTGGTGGTCGCGGTCGCCGCCGGCACGACCGTCCCGGTGCTGGGGGACGGCACCGCTGACGGGCGGGTCCGGGTCGTGCCCGCCGCTGCGGGCCCGGCCGCTCCCGGGCCGCTGCGCAACCTCGCGGTCGCGGCCGCCCGCGCACCGGTGCTGTACCTGGGAGACGCCGACATCGTGCCGCTCGGCCGCGACTTCCTGGGGCGGTTGCTGGCGCTGCGCGAGGACCGGGTGGTGATCCAGCCGTGGATGTACCGGTTGGTCAACCCGCGCGAGGCGCCCGACGGGTCGCTGTCGCCGCCGCCCGGCCGGGCCCGCACCTGCCACGTGTCCGTGGCCGCCGACGGCCGGCTCACTCCGGTGGACGGCGAGCGGTTCACCTGGCTGGGTCCCGACCTGATGGTGGTCGAGCCGCCGTCGGGGGTCGGCTGGCGCAACACGGACGGGACGACGTGGCGCCCGTTCCCGTTCCACTGGGGCGGGATCCTGGTGGACCGCACGGCGTTCGACGCGGTCGGCGGATACTGCGCCCGGTACGTCGGGTGGGGCTGCGAGGACGACGACCTGATCGCCAAGCTGGAGGGGCGGTTCCCGGTCGTCCGGGCGTGGCGGGTGTTCCGCGGGCTGGCCTGCCTGCACTTCGAGCACCCGCCGTCGCACACGTCCGCCAGCGCCCCGACCAACCGCGCGATCCTGGCCGAGCGCCTCGCCGCGGGCGTCGACGCGATGATCGACGAGGATCTCTAGGCGGCCGGCCGGCGGACGGGCTTTGCGGCGCGGGTCATGAGGTGGTCGCCGCGAAGGCGTCGACCAGCTGCCGCTCGGCCGCGTCCAGGTAGCCGGACAGCCGGCGCTGCGCGGCGTCGAGGTCACCCGCGGCCAGCAGCGCGTAGATCTCCCGGTTGCCGCTGAGGTACGGCTCATGGAAGCGCCGGTGCCGGGCCATCACGTGGAAGACGAGGCGCAGCTCCGCCAGTACCAGTCGCATCGTCTCGTCGACCCGCCGGCTCTCCGCCAGCGCGGCGATGGCCTGGTGGAACCGCATGTTCGCGGTCCCCACCGCCTGCCAGTCCGCGCGCCCGGCCGCCGCGTCCGCGTCGGCGAGCGCCGCGGCCGCGCGGGGCAGCGCCGCGGCCAGCCCGTCGGGCGAGGCCGCGCGGATCGCGCCGACCTCCAGCAGCCGCCGGATCCGGTACAGGTCCACCACGTCGGAAGCGGAGAGGGTGCGCACGAATACGCCCTTGTTCAACTCGTACACCAGGAGCCGCTCATGGACGAGCAGCCGGAACGCCTCCCGGACCGAGTTGCGCGAGACGTTCAGCGCCCTGGCAATGTGCTCCTCGCGCAGCCGGCTCCCCGGCTGGCAACGCCCGTCGGTGATCGCCGTACGCAGCGTGTCGGCGATCCACTCCGGGGTGCTACTGCGATCCGGGGCGCTGCCGGTCAGGTACCCGGTGAGGTCGTCGCTCGTCACAGGCACCAGCATAGATCAAACGTAGGATTGAGGTCTTGTCAGATTGTTCAACAATCCGGTACAGTCACTCAACCCGGTGAGCGGAAGGAGACTCCCCATGGCTCAACAAAGATCGCCGGTACGAGTGATCGTCGCCAGCCTCGTCGGCACCTCCCTCGAGTGGTACGACTTCTTCCTGTACGGCAGCGCCGCCGCCCTCGTCTTCGGCAAGCTGTTCTTCCCCACGTTCTCGCCGGTGACCGGCACGCTGCTGGCGTTCACCACGTACGCCGTCGGGTTCCTCGCGCGACCACTGGGCGGCATCGTCTTCGGGCACTTCGGCGACCGCGCCGGGCGCAAGACCGTCCTCGTCGTGACGCTGCTGCTGATGGGCATCGCGACCGCGCTGATCGGCCTGCTACCCACCTATGCGGCGATCGGCACGGCCGCACCGGTCCTGCTGGTCGCGCTGCGCTTCGTCCAGGGCATCGGGCTGGGTGGCGAGTGGGGCGGTGCGGTATTGATGAGCATCGAACATGGTCCTCCGCACCGGCGCGGCTTCACCGCCAGCTGGCCACAGGTCGGCGTACCGGCCGGCAACCTGCTCGCCGCCGGGGTGCTGTGGGTGATGAGCGCGGCCTTGTCGGACAAGGCGTTCCTGGCCTGGGGCTGGCGGGTACCGTTCCTGCTGTCGGGGGTGCTGGTCCTGGTCGGGCTGTGGATCCGGCTGTCCATCTCGGAGAGCCCGCTGTTCGCCAAGGTCGAGGAGACCGGCCAGAAGGTACGGATGCCACTTCTCGAGGTGCTCCGCCGGCACCCGCGCGGTCTTCTCGTGGCGATGGGCGCCCGCATCGGTACGGACGTCGCGTTCTACACGTTCGTCGTCTACGTGCTGACCTACGTCACCGGGACGGTGAAGCTGCCGCGCGAGGCCGGACTGGCCGCGGTACTCGTCGGGTCGGCCTTCCAGCTCGTCCTCATCCCGCTGTTCGGCGCGCTGTCCGACCGGTACGGCCGGCGCCCCGTCTACCTCGCCGGCACCGTCGCCGCGGCGGCCTGGGCGTTCGCGTTCTTCCCCTTGCTGGACACCGGTTCCCGCCCGGTCGTCATCCTCGCCGTCTCGGTCGCGCTGCTCGCCCACGCCGCCATGTACGGCCCCCAGGCGGCGTTCATCGCCGAGCTCTTCGCGACCGAGCTGCGCTACAGCGGCGCGTCGATGGGGTACCAGGTCGCCGGGATCTTCGGCGGCGCGCTGGCCCCGATCATCGCCATCAAGCTGGTCGCGCGTACGCACACCGCGACGTCCGTGTCGTGGTACGTGCTGGCCATGCTCGCGATCACCGCGGTCGCTCTCCTCGCCGCGCCCGAGACGGCGGCCGTACCGCTGGACCGGCGCGCGATCGCGGAGGGGGAACGGGCGTACACCCCGGCGTGAGAGATCAGGCGGTACACCGCATTCCCTCGCGCATCGCCAGCCAGCACCCGTCGAGCAGGTGCGGGAAGGCGGCGGCCCATTGCCCGACCGTCCGGTCGTCGCCGAGGCCGGACTCGACGAACGACCGGATGGCGTTGTCGTACAAGGGATTGCGCGGTACCAGCGACGCGGGGTCGGTACCGATCGCGGCCAGGACCCGGCCCAGGCAGAAGCTGCCGACGCACAGTTCACGCACGAAGCGCAACCCGGCGACCGACCAGCCCTCGGCCGGCACCGGACCGGGAAACGCCTTCCGCGCGATCTCCCGGAGCAGCTCCACCGGCGTCGCGAGGTACGCGTGCAGGTCGTCGCCGGACAGCGTCCGCAACGCCGGGCCACCGTCCACGCGAAGGTAGGTCCGGCGCCGGTAGAACTGCGGCCAGGCGGGCGGAGTGTCCACATGGGACCCGGTGTCCGGCACCAGCCCGGTGCCCTGGAAGCACACCGAGCGGCGGATCCCGTGGTCGTGGTTGCCGGCCAGGCTGGGCAGCTCGCGGTGCTCCACCAGGCTCGGTACCCGCAGCCGCGCCGGATACCCGCGCTCGGTGAGGAACCGCCGCAGCGCGTGGTCGTCCTGGCGGGGGAGGGCGGCCAGCCGCGCGGTCGCCCATGCGCCGAACTCGTGCGCCATCCCGCACGGCATGACCACCGCGACGGTCGGGAAGTAGTCGTGCGGCGTCGGCGTGAGCCAGGTGTGCCCGGCGAGCAGGGCGATCCGGCCGGCACCGCCGTTGTCGCTCGCGCCGTTGGCGTAGAGGGTCAGCACGCAGTCCGGGAACCGGGCGACGGCGCGGCCGGCCAGCTCCCAGAACCGCGCGCACGGCTCCACGTCGTCCTGCACCACGAGGTGGTGCGTGGTCCCCGGGACGCACCGCATCCAGGCCAGGGCGGCGGTCCGCAGCGGGCTCGGCGGTGCGTCGGGCGCCGGGTCGTAGACCACCGTCGTGCCCCGGCCCAGCCGCGCGGCCAGCCGCGACGCCGGCTCCGCCCGCCGGGGATGGGCCATGACGACGGCGCTCAGCCGGTGCCTCACCCGGTCGCCGCTCCGTCCGGGCCGCGTGCCGCCGCGGTGGACCGGTACCGGCGCAGCGTCCACCGCACCGCGGGCTCGTCGGGGAACAGGTCCGCCATCATCCCGGCGAGCACCGGGCGCCCCGGCACGTCCGGCTGGCCGAAGAGCGCCAGGAACGGTTCGCACAGCAGGATGCCGAGGGCCCGGAAGCCGACCCGGGTACGGGGCCGGTCCGCCGCCGCCGAGATGAGCTGGTCGACCCGCGCCAGGTCGTGTGCGCCCTCGTACGCCAGGCGCGCGGCGAGCAGGTGCGCGCAGGCGAAGTACGGCCGCCACAGCGCCCGGCCCTGCCGCTCGATCAGCTCGTCGACGTCGGTCACCGCCTTGGCCCGTTCCCGGTCCGCGAACTTCTGGTCCTGGGCGAACGTCAGCGGCACCAGCGCGCGCAGCCGGCAGCGCAGGTACCGGGCGAGCCAGTGGTCCGGCGCGGCGTACAGCACGTCGCCGAGGGTCTCGCTGATCTCCAGGTACACCGAGCCGTCGGAGTCGGCCCGGTTCGCCTGCAGGACCGCGACCATCGCGAGCGCGTACCGGAACCCGGACTCGGGGTCGTCCCACTCGTCGGCGTAAGCGGTGCTCAGGTCGTCCACGACGGGACCCTGCCGGCCCAGCCGCAGGGCCAGCGACACGGTGCGGAACAGCTCGTCGTCGGCAGGGGTGATCAGGCGCACGGGTACCTCCCGACCGGCAGCCGGCGGTCCGGCTCGAGGAGCGTGCGGGTGCGCACGATGCCCGCCGGGGTACCGATGTCGTGGTACGCACCGGACTCGAACAGCAACCCGCGCACCGTCAACCCGGCCGTCAACGCCGCGACGAACACGTCACTGAGCAGCAGCTCGGTGCCGGTGCCGCTGCCGCTGCCGCGGTGCGTCGCGGCGCGCACGAAGTCGTGCAGCAGCGCGGAGAACGGACCCGACCACACGGCGATGCCCCACGTGTTGGCCGCCGGCGGTACCTCCGGCTTGTCCACGATCGCCAGCACGCGGCCCGCCGGGTCGAGGAGCACCGGGGCGAGCGCCCGCGGGTCGTCGGTGGGAAACACGCCGAGGCTGAGGTCGGCGCGCTCGCGCGCGTGGAAGTCGAGCAGGTGCGCGAAGCAGTCGTCGGGCTCGACGACCGTGTCGGGCATGCCCATGCAGACCGTCCGGCCGGCCAGGAACGGCCCGGCCAGGTCGATCGCGTGCGGCATGCCCAGCGGTGCCTCCTGGCACAGGTACGCGAGGTCCATGCCGAGGTGGTGGCCCGATCCGAGGTACCGGAACACCTCGAACTTGTCGGGCGACAGGACCACCGCGGCGTCGGTGACCCCGCCACCGCGCAGCGCGTGCAGCACGTGCTCGACCGCGGCCATCGGCAGCAGCCGGTCGGACGGATCGCCCGGGACCGCCCGGTAGCCCACCTGAACCAGCTCCTTGGGCGCCCGGTAGGGCCACAGGCGTGACCCCGTACCGGCCGCCGGCACCACTCCCAATGCTCCGGCCATTGCCCGTCCCAGCTCCTCGGGGATACGACTCCGGCTGCGGAGCATAGGCACCGGTGACTCGCGTTTTGCTGCGGTATTGTTGCGGTCGTTTGCCCGCTGACAGCGGTCCGGCGCGTCGGTACGGTGGCGAGCCATGAGGGGCACACCGGGTGCGTCGGCGCCCGCGGTGACGGTTGTTCTGCCGGTGTTCGGCAACCACCGTGCGGCCCAGACGTTGCCGGCCGTCTGCGCCGCCTGGCTCGCGCAGGACGTACCGTGCGAGGTCGTCGTGGCCGCGGCGGGAGGCGTGACGGTTCCCGACGGGGTCCGGACGGTGGACTGCGATCCCGACGCCTGTTCGCCGGGGCCGCTGCGCAACGTCGCGGCCGCCGCCGCCCGGGCACCGGTGTTGTATCTGGGTGACGCGGACGTGGTACCCCTCGGGCGCGACTTCCTCAGCCGTGCGCTGCGCCTGTGCGGGGGCAGCGGCGTGGTGGTCCAGCCGTGGATGTACCGGCTCGTCGACGCCGACGACCTGGTCGGCGTGTCCGAGTGGCACCAGCCCGGCCGTGGCCGGGTGTGCCACGTGCGCGGCGGCCGGGACGGCCGGCTCGCGCCGGTACCCGGTGAGGTGTTCCGCTGGGACGACGACGTCCTGCTGGTGGACCCGCCGCCGGCGGCGGGGTACCCCGGCGACAGCCCGCAACTCCGGCTCCGGGCGCCCTTCCACTGGGGCGGCACCCTCGTCCGCCGCCACCTGTTCGACGCGGTCGGCGGCTACTACGAGCGGTACGCCGGTTGGGGGTGCGAGGACGACGACCTGCACGCCAAGCTGGCAGGCCGGGCCGGCGTGCACCGGGCGTGGCTGGTGGCCCGGACGTTGAAGTGCGTGCACTTCGAGCACCCGCGCGCCTACCACGGTCCGGCCCTGCTGGCCAACCAGGCCCTCCTCCGGACCCGCCTCGCGGCCGGCCCGGACGCGATGATCGAGCAGGACCGCCGGGCGGCCGCGGTCCCCGCGGCGGCGGTCCCCGTCGCCGGCGGCTAGGACGGACGCCCATGCCGGAAGCAATCGTGGTCAAGGAACTGTGCAAGCGCTACGGCGACACACGCGCGGTCGACGGGGTGTCCCTCGACGTCGAGACCGGGGAGTTCTTCGGCATCCTGGGCCCGAACGGCGCCGGGAAGACCACCACGTTGGAGATCATGGAAGGGCTGCGCCGCCCCGACTCCGGTGAGGTGACCGTGCTCGGGCTCGCGCCCCATCCCCGCAATCCCGCGCTGTTGCGGCGGATCGGCGTCCAGATGCAGGTGTCCTCGTTCTTCGAGCGCCTCACCGCGCGCGAGCAGATCCGGACGTTCGCCGCGCTGTACCGGGTGCGCCGCCAGACCGCGGACGACATGCTCGAGGCCCTGGGCCTCGCGGACAAGGCCGGCACCCGCATCGAGCACCTCTCCGGCGGACAGGTGCAGCGGCTGTCCATCGCGTGCGCGCTGGTACACGGTCCGGACCTGCTGTTCCTGGACGAGCCCACCGCCGGGCTGGACCCGCAGGCCCGGCGCAACCTGTGGGACGTCCTGTGCGACATCAACGCGCAGGGCCGCACGGTGGTACTCACCACGCACTACATGGAGGAGGCCGAGACGCTCTGCGACCGGGTGTCCATCATGGACGGTGGCCGGATCCTCCACTGTGGACCACCGGCGTCGCTCATCCGGGAGCACGACGCGCCCACCCGGATCGCGGTCCAGGCCGACGGGCTCGCGCTCGACGAGGCGCGGCTGCTGTTCCCGGCGGCGGAGGTCACGGCGGACGGCGGCGAGCTGGTGATCTCCACCCGGGACCCGGCGGCCGTGCTGTCGGTCCTCGCCCGGCGCGGCGCGCTGCGCGGGCTCGCCGTGCGCAGTGCCACCCTCGAAGACGTGTTCCTCGCGCTCACCGGACGGGAGTACCGGCCATGAGTAGTTTCGTGGCGCTGTCCCGCGCGTTGCTGCTCGGCTTCGTACGGGACCGGTCGGCGCTGTTCTTCACGGTGCTGTTCCCGTTGCTGTTCCTCGTCATCGTCGGTGGGCTGTTCAGCGGGAGCAGCGTGCCGCGCTCGAAGGTGACGCTGGTCGGCCCGGTCGCGGTGTTCGACGCGTTGCCCGCGGACGCGCGGGCGCAGGTCGACAAGGTACTGGCGATCACGCGGTCGCCCGACCGGGACCGGGCGCTGCGGCGGGTCCGCGACGGCGACGAGGCCGCGCTGATCGAACAGCGCGGGGACGAGGTCATGGTGTACTTCTCGGCGGCGGACCAGACCGCGGCGAGCACGGTGCGCAGCGTCGTGGACTCGCTGATCCAGTCGACCAACCTCGCGGCCGCCGGCCGGTCCGCCCGGTACCACATGTCCACCGTGACCGTCGAGGACAAGTCACTGCGCCCGATCCAGTACCTCACCCCGGGGATCCTCGGCTGGGCGATCGCGACCGGTGCGGCGTTCGGGGCGGCGTCCACCCTGGTCACCTGGCGGCAGGGGAGGCTGCTGCGGCGCCTGACGCTGAGCCCGGTCCGCGCGCCGGCGCTCGTCACCGCCCGGCTCGCGCTGAGCATGGGCCTCGCGATCGTCCAGACGGTGCTGTTCATCGCGGTGGCGGTGGTGTTCTTCGGCCTGAAGCTGTCGCAGAACTGGTGGATGTCGCTTCCGCTCATCCTGGCCGGGACGCTCGCGTTCATGTCGATCGGGCTGCTGGCCGGCGCGAAGTCGAAGTCGATGGAGACGGCGAGCGCGCTGTCCAACCTGATCGTGGTGCCGATGGGCTTCCTGTCCGGGTCGTTCTTCCCGCTCACCCTCGCGCCGCCGTGGGTTCAGCGGTTCGCCGAGGTACTGCCGCTGCGGCACCTCAACGTCGGCATGATGGACGTGATGGCGCGCGGCGCCGGTCCGGTCAGCGTGCTGCCGCAGATCGCGATCCTGCTCGGGTTCACCGTCGTCGTGACGGCCGTCGCCGCCCGGCTGTTCCGGTGGAACGACGCCTGACCATGCTCGAGGAGCAGGCCGCCGTGCGGCACTTCTACGAGACGTACGGCTGGGAGGTCGGCTCGTCCGGCCGGTACCGCGACGCCGAGGCGTTCGTCGACCCGCGCCCGGTGCTGCGCGGATACAACAGGCGGCTGGCGCGGCGGCTGGCAGGACTGCTCGTACCGGCTCCGGACGGGCTGCTCGACATCGGCTGCGGCGGCGACCCGTCGCCGGTCGGCGGCGACTCAGCCACCCGGTGGGTGTGCATCGACGTCGCCTCCGCGGCGCTGCGCGGCGCCCGGCAGGCCCTCGGCACCCGCGCCGGCTACGTCCAGGCGGACGTGTGCCGGCTCCCGTTCCCGGACAACACGTTCAGCCGGGTACTGTGCGCGCACGTGCTGTACCACCTCACGCCGCGCCGGCAGCAGCGGGCGATCCGGGAGATCCACCGGGTGCTCACGGACGGCGGAGTGGCGGTCGTCATCTACGCGCAGCCGTCGACCCCGCTGTACCGGCTGGCGCGGCGGCGACGCCCGGCGGCGGAACCGGACCCGGGCGGCGAGGACGACCGGCCGCCGCTGCCGTACCACCCGATCGACTACCACGAGCTCGGCCGGCGGTTGGCCGGTCACGTGGCGATCGAGGTGCGCACGTTCGCGATGCTGGAGCCGGACGTGACCCGCGCGGCCATCCCCGACAACGTCGTCGGGCGCGCGCTGCTGGCGATCGCGTCAGCGGCGGAGACCGTGCTGGCGCGTGCGACGCTGCCCCTGGCCAGGTACCCGATGATCGTCATCCGCAAGCGGGCGTGAGGGAATCAAGGGCGGGCGAGGGAATCAGGCGCGCGTGAGCGAGTCCAGCCGCGCCACCAGGCCCGCGTCCGGGACGAGCGTCCGCAGGGCGGCCCCCTGCGCGCGGACCCACTCGCGCGCCGCGGACCGGTCGGGGAACACCGGGTCGGCCGGCCGCCGCGGCCGGGACGGGCCGAGGAGGTCGGCGGCCGCCGCGGCCCGCTCGCGGTACCACCGGCCGAGCCGGCGCGTCGCGGCCGTGGCGTCGCCGGGTCCGTCCTCCGTGGACAGACAGCGGGCGGCGTAGCAGCCGGTCAGATCCCGTACCGTGTACCGGCCGTCGCGCGCGTCCACCAGGTTCGCGTCGACGAGCTGGCCCAGCACCTGCCGCGCGACGCCGGCGCTGACCGCGCCGAGCGCGGCGACCGCGTCGACGGTCAGCTCGACTCCCGGTGCCGCGCCCAGCAACCGGAACAACCGGCGCGCCGGCGGCGGCAGCACCAGGTACGACCGGTCGAAGGCGGCGGCCACGTCATTGGCCTCGTCACCGGGCACCCGCAGCTCGTCCAGCCGGCACGCGGCGGACAGCGCCGCGACGTACGACGCCAGGCTGCCGTGCCACCCGGCCAGGTTGACTGCCGAGATCCGCAGCGCCAGCGGCAGGTGGCCGCACAGCCGGGCCAGGTCGGCGGCCACGCCCGGTTCGGCCCGTACCCGGTCCTCGCCGGCGCCGCGGGCGAGCAGCTCGTGCGCCTCCTCCGCGGCGAGCACGTCGAGCCGCACCTGCCGCGCGCCCTCGTGGGCCACCAGACCGCCCAGGCGGTTGCGGCTCGTCACGACGACCGCGCACGACGGCGAACCGGGCAGCAGCGGCCGCACCTGCTCGGCGCTGCGCGCGTCGTCCAGGACGATGACCACGCGGCGGCCGGCGAGCGCGGACCGGTACCGCGCGACCGCCTCGGTCAGCGCCTCCGGCGGGCTCGCGCCGAGGCCGCCCAGCAGGGCGGCGAGCGCCGCCATCGGCGTCAACGGGCCGGTGCGCGAGCTGTGCCCGCCGAGGTCCACGTAGAGCTGCCCGTCCGGGAACCGGTCCAGCCGCCGGTGCGCCCACTGCACCGCCAGCGCGGTCTTGCCCACGCCCGGGCCGCCGGTGACGACGGCGACCGGTACCACTGTGGGGGAGTCCGGGTCCGTCGCGCGGTCGAGTCCGGCCAGGCTCGCCCGGCGTCCGGCGAACCCGGCGGCGGCGGCCGGTAGCTGGGCCGGCGGGACCGGCGCGGGCGACACCGGTCCCGCCGGGGCCGGCTCGATCCGGTGCAGCGCCGGGTCCGCACGCAAGATCGCCACATGTAGCTGCTGCAGCTCCGCCGACGGCTCGAGGCCGAGGTCCGCGTCGAGCCGGCGGCGGAGCCTGGCGTACAGCGCGACGGCGTCCGCGGTACGCCCCAGCCGGTACTGCGCCAGCATCAGCTGGCCGGCGAGCCGCTGCCGGTGCGGGTGCCGGCCGACCAGATCGGTCAGCTCGTCGACGATCTGTACCTCGTGTCCCAGCCGCAGCTCGGCGTCGAACCGCTCCTCGGCGGCGGTGAGACGGGCCTCGTCGAGCCCCGGGCAGAGCCGGCGGCGCACGTCGTCGGTTGCCGCGTCGGCCATCGCCGGGCCCTGCCACAGGGCCAGTGCCTGCCGCAGCAGGCGGGCCTTGGTGCGCAGGTCGTCGCTGCGCCGAGCGGTGTTCACCAGCCCCCGGAACTCGTGTACGTCGATGCGCTGCGGGTCGCAGTTCAGCACGTACCCCGGGCCGCGCCGCACCAGCGCGATGTCGGCGCGGTCGGCGCCGGCGTTCGTGAGCCGGGCCCGCAGCCGGCTCAGGTGCGCCTGGACGATGCGTCGGGCGCTGGTCGGCGGCCCCTCGCGCCACAGCAGGTCCACCAGCCGGTCCACCGGTACGAGCTGGTTGGGCTCCAGCAGGAGCACCGCCAGGACCAGCCGTTCCTTGCGGTCACCCAGGTCGATCGACCGCCCGCCGGTGCACGCCCGCACCGGACCCAACACCTGGAATTCCATGCCTCCGCCTCGGTCCCACCCCACGCCCGCGCCCGCGACGGTCGCAGCCGGCGTCCGCGAACGGTCCTCACCCCGTCCCCGAACCCGGGCCTCGCCGGGTTCGGGGACGGGAGGGGCGGGGGCACCGACAGCATCACTTCACGCGGCGTGCGCGGACCACACACACCGGGTCCCACAGGCAAGTGTGCGGGTCGACCGGACGACCCGGCCGCGGGCTCACGACACCGGCTGCGCCGTCGCGGCCGCGGTACCGGCCAGGAGAGCACGGATACCGCCCGCCTCGGGATCGCCGAGGCACTCGAGGATGGTCAGCGCCTCACGCCAGTACCGGTGGCCGGTGTCCGGCCGGCCGACGGCGTGGTGGACCGTGCCCAGGTGCTTGAGCGTGATGCCTTCGCCGTGCCGGTCGCGCAGGTCACGGCACAGGTGGAGGGCCTCGGTGAACCAGCCGACGGCGTCGTCGTGACGGCCCAGCCCCAGGTACGCCTCACCGAGATGGATCAGCGTGAGCTCCTCGCCGTGCCGGTGGTCGATCTCCCGGCACAGGCCCAGCACCCGGGTGAAGTGTCCGAGCGCCTCCTCGTACCGGTGCAGCCCGAGACACGCCTCGCCCATGTTGCCCAGAGCGATGCCCTCCAGGTACGGGCTGCCGGTCCCGCGGATGATGGCCAGCGCCGACCGGGAGTGTTCCAGCGCCTCGTGGTAGCGGCCCATTCCGAGGTAGGCGTCACCGATGTTGCTCAACGACACGCCCTCCCCCCGGCGGTCGCCGAGCCGGCGGAACAGGTCGAGGGCCTGCCGGTGCCGATCCACCGCCTCGTCGAACTGGCGCAGGTCGCGGTGCACGCTGGCCAGCCCGGTGAGCATCCGTGACTGTCCGGTGAGATCGCCGGCGTGGCGGGCCGCCTCCAACCCGGTGCGGCAGGCGGCCGCCCAGTCGGTCCAGTGCTTGCTGAGGAAGAAGTAGCTCCACAGGGTGTCCGGCAGTTGCCAGGCGGCCGCGGGCAGGCCGGTCCCGGCGGCCAGCCGGGTGATGGCCACGAGGTTGGTCCGTTCCGTCTCGCACCACCGCAGGGCCTCGTCGTACCCGCTGAACGCGACCGGATGCCCGGGCTGGTTCAGCTCCTCCCCGCGGCCGGCGCGGCGCCCCGGATGCAGCGCCCGGTCCGCCAGGGAGGCGGCGTGCAGGTAGAACTCCACGAGCCGGCGGACCGCCTGCGCCCGCTCGGTGTCGCCGAAGGCGCTCTCGGCGCGTTCCCGGGCGTAGATGCGTAACAGGTCGTGCATCCGGTACCGGTGCCGGCCCGCCTGATCCACCAGCCGCGCGTCGGTCAGGTCGTCGAGCAGGCGCCGGGCGGCCGTCGGCGGCACGCCGGCCAGGGCGGCCGCCGCGAGGACACTGATCTCGGCGCCGGGGTGCAGGCCCACCAGCCCGAACATGCGGGCCTGGGGATGGCCGAGGCTGCGGTACGACCACTGGAACACCCGGCGGACCGCCGTGGACACGTCGGTGCCGATGGTGAGCACGTCCAGCCGCCGCGTCTCGTCGGCGAGCTCGGCCGCGAGCTCGCCGAGCGGGATGTCGGGTCGGAGGGCGGCCCGCTGGCCGGCGAGATGCAGCGCCAACGGCAACCGCCCGCACAGCCGGGCGACCTGCCCGACGGCCTCCGGTTCGGCGGTCACGCGCTCGTGGCCGATCACCGTGCGCAGCAGCGATACCGCGTCCGGCGGCGGCAGCAGGCCCAGGTCGACCCGGGCGGCGCCGTAGTCAGTGGCGAGGCCGGTCAGGTACGCCCGGCTGGTCACGACCACCAGGCACGACGGGGAACCGGGCAGCAGCGGCCGTACCTGGTCGGCACTTGCCGCGTTGTCGAGCACCACGAGGACCCGCCGGCCGTTGACCAGCGACCGGAACAGGGCGGCCCGTTCCGGAACGGTCGGCGGGTTGGCAAATCCGGGGTTGAGCGCGCGCAGGAACCCGTTGAGCACCTCGGACGGTTTGGCCGGGGGCCCAGGGTCGTGGCCGCGGAGGTTGGCGTACAGCTGGCCGTCGGGGAACCGGGCGCCGACCCGCTGCGCCCATGCCAGCGCCAGTGTCGTCTTGCCCACCCCGGCCGTACCGTCGATGAGCGCGATCACCATGGCCACGTCGGCACCGCCGCCGGAAGGCGTGCCCGCCAGGGCGTCCAGTCGGGCCAGTTCGGCGGTCCGGCCGGTGAACGCCCGGGTCAGCGCCGGCAGCTGCCGGGGCACCGGCGGAGCCGGGTCCCGTCCGCCCCGCGTGGCCGCGCCCTGGAGGACCGCGCGCTCCTCGTCGCCCAGCCCCAGCGCGTCACCGAGCACGCGGACGGTGTGCCGGTACGGGTACCGCCGCTCGCCCCGTTCCAGGGCGCTGATCGCGTTGACGCTGAGCTTGGCCCGTTCGGCGAGCTGCTCCTGGGTCAGGCCCGCGCGCTTGCGCAGCCGGCGTAGCTGGGTTCCGAAAGACTCGGACGCGACTTTCACCCCTCACATTGAACCCGCACGGTTCCACCGGGCGGTGTGCGCGTGAACTCGCCGGCACCACCGGTGCGTGCTCCTCTACGGGAGGCTGTGTATGCGCCGGCACAGGCCGCTCCACCGGACCGGTTCAACGTGGTCCCGCTCGTCTCCGACCAGGTCGGCGAGGCGCCGCTCGTCGACAAGAACGTGGTCAACGCCTGGGGGCTGGCGCTGTCGCCGACCGGCCCGCTCTGGGTCGCCAACAACGGCACCAACACCGCGACGGTCTACGCCGGCGGCGTGAACGGCGCGACGCCGACCAAGGTGCCCCTGACGGTCGACGTCAACACCGACGGACCGACCGGCCAGGTGTTCAACGACACGGCTGGGTTCGTGATCCCGGGCAGCACCAAGGCGCTGTTCATCTTCGACAGCGAGGAGGGCGACATCACCGCCTGGAACTCGAGCCTGGGCACCAAGGCGGCGGTCGTCGCGCACGTCGAAGGCGCCAACTACAAGGGCCTGGCGATCCTGCACCTGGGCGCCGCGGCGTTCCTGCTCGCGGCGGACTTCCACAACGCGCGCATCGACGTGTTCGACGCCGCGTTCCACCGCGTGCCGGACGCCTCGGCGAGCTTCACCGACCCCGGGCTGCCGAAGGGGTTCGCGCCGTTCAACGCGTTCACCGTCGGCGCGGCCGTCTACGTCGCGTACGCCATGCAGGACGAGGACGCCGAGGACGAGGTGGCCGGGCGCGGGCTGGGCTTCGTGGACCGGTTCGACGGCCTCACCGGCCGGGTGGAACGGATCGCCAGCCGCGGCACGCTGAACGCGCCGTGGGGCATGGCGATCGCGCCGGCCAGCTTCGGCAAGTTCGCCGGTGCGCTGCTCGTCGGTAACTTCGGCGACGGGCACATCGGGGCGTACCGCGGCGGCGACTTCCTCGGGCTGCTCCGCATGCGGCGCGGCGGTGCAGTGCGCGTCGACGGGCTCTGGGCGCTGCAGCCCGGTACCGCCGCCACGGGTGGCGCGGGCACGCTCTGGTTCAGCGCCGGTCCGGACGAGGAGACGCATGGCCTGGTCGGCGAGATCCTGCCGGCGTAGGTGGTCGGGTCCGGCCGGG
>WNFV01001630.1_pt1 | contig 30604 bp, 27 predicted proteins | sample 5400101 | NCBI WGS metagenome assembly WNFV01 (sample SAMN13153361, study PRJNA577476) | soil metagenome | isolation source: 115 cm soil or saprolite under grassland replicate 1 | place: USA:California | collected 2016-06-15 | reverse complement strand
CGCGTGCCAGTGGCGCATCGAGGATTCCGCTCCGGGGTCCAGGCGCGTGAGGTTGACGCCGAAGTTTTTCAGGCCGGCCGCGTCGCCCAGGCGCCGCTTGTGTCGGCCCGCGACGCGGCTCTTGTACGGCTCCGGGTAGCCGGTGCTCGACTGCTCGGGCAGGTCTTTCGGATCGAGGGCCGGTAGAAGAAGTTTGGCCATGATCAGTTTCCGGCGAGGATGCTCATCACCGCCATGCGCACGGCGATGCCGAAGGTGACCTGCGGCAGGATCACCGAGTGCGGACCGTCTGCGACCGAAGAATCGATCTCGACGCCCCGGTTCATCGGCCCCGGGTGCATGACGATGGCGTCAGGCTTGGCGAGCGCGAGCTTCGCGGGCGTCAAGCCGTAGGACTTGAAGAATTCCTGGGCGGAGGGCAGCAGCGGCCCCTTCATGCGCTCGTTCTGCAGGCGCAGCATCATCACGACGTCGCAGCCGGCAAGGCCCTCGCGCATGTCGTGATGCACCGAGACACCGAGTTGTTCCACCCCCGTCGGCAACAGCGTTTTCGGGCCGATAACGCGCACATCGGGCGCACCCAGCGTCGTCAACGCGTGGATGAGCGAGCGCGCGACGCGCGAGTGCAACACGTCGCCGACGATGGCGACCGAGAGCTGGGTGAAGTCTTTCTTGTAATGGCGGATGGTGTAGATGTCGAGCAGCCCCTGAGTCGGGTGCGCGTGACGCCCGTCGCCGGCGTTGATCACGTGCACGTGCGAGGCGACGTGGCTCGCGATCAAATGGGCGGCGCCGCTGGAGGAATGGCGCACGACGAACATATCCGCGTACATCGCGGAAAGATTGTCGACCGTGTCGAGCAGGGTCTCGCCTTTGGTCGAAGACGACACTGCGATATTCAGGTTGATGACGTCGGCGGACAAACGTTTCGCTGCGATCTCGAAGGTCGTGCGGGTGCGCGTTGAAGCTTCGAAGAACAGGTTGAACACCGACTTGCCGCGCAGCAGCGGCACTTTCTTCACCTCGCGCTCGGCGACGCCGATGAAGGAAGCGGCCGTGTCCAGGATGTGCACGAGAACTTCGCGCGGGAGCCCCTCGATCGTGAGCAGGTGCTGGAGCCTTCCGTCCCCGTTAAGCTGCGGGTTTCGCATCGGAGAGTCGCAAGAAGAATCTGCCGCGCTCGTCGCGCGCCAGTCGCAGAAGTTTGCCTGCGGGGACCGAAAGCGTGGCGCCGACGTACTGCGCCGCGATCGGCAGCTGCCGCTCGCCGCGGTCCACCAGCGCCGCAAGCTCGATTTTTCCGGGGCGGCCGTAGTCGAACAGTTCGTTCATCGCAGCGCGCACCGTGCGCCCCGTGTAAAGGACGTCATCGACCATGACGATGTGCCGACCGTTCACGTCGAACGGGATCTGCGAAGGCTTGACGTGATGACGAAGCCCCGCCGCGTCGAAATCGTCGCGATAGAAGGAGATGTCGAGCACCCCCATCGGCGTTGAGAGCTCCAGTTCCCGGTGCAGGCGCTCGGCGAGCCAGGCGCCGCCGGTGCGGATGCCGACGAGCCCGGTGGAATCGGTGATGCCGGCGCGGAGCTTGCGCGCGAGCTCCTCGCAAAGCGCTTCAGCGTCCGGAAGATCCATCGAGGTAGCTCTGCAGAATGACGCTGGCTGCGAGCGCGTGCGTTTCGTGCTTGTGCTCGCGCCCGCCGCGGCCGTTCTCGCGCAGGCTTTCCCGCGCCGAAGCGGAAGAAAGCCGCTCGTCGGAGAGCACGACCGGCAGCCGAAATCGCACCTCAAGCTGCCGCGCAAAGCGCCGCGCGCGCAGCGTCATTTCGTGCTCGCCACCGTCCGACGCGAGCGGCAGGCCGACCAGCAGCCGCTCGGGTCGCCATTCGCTCACGAGGGTGGCGACCTCCGCCATGCGCCGGCCGCCGCTCTCGGCCTCGAACGTTCCCAGGGGATTGGCGATCCGCGTTTCGGTGTCGCCCACGGCGACGCCGACCCAGCGGGTGCCGAAATCGAAAGCAAGTATGGTGTGGCCCGAGACCTTCGACGGGGCCACGGCCGCCTCGCTCACGCGTGTCCTGCCTCCTCGGAGAGCTTGGCGAAGTCGACCCCGAGCAGCTTCATCGCGGCGGGCAGGCGCTCTTCGGAGGGCGTGTCGAAGATGATCGCGCCCTCGGCCTCCACGGTGAGCCAGGCGTTTTGCTTGATCTCGTTTTCGAGCTGTCCGGCCGCCCAGCCGGAGTAGCCGAGCGTGACCAGCATCCGGTCGGGGCCGCTGCCTTGCCCGACGGCTTCCAGGATATCCTTGGAAGTCGTGAGGCCCATGCTGTCGCGCACCGAAAGCGTGGATTGCCACTTTCCCGGAGGCTGATGCAGGACAAAGCCGCGGTCGGTCTGCACCGGCCCGCCGAAATAGACCGGTTCCTTCACGAGGATCTGAGAAGCGAGCGGCAGGCTGAGGCGCTCGAACAGGGCGCCGAGGGTCATCTCGATCGGCCGGTTGACCACCACGCCGAGCGCCCCCTGCTCGTTGTGCTCGCAGATGAAGGTGAGGGTGCGGGCGAAATACGGATCGACCATGTTGGGCATGGCGATCAGGAAATGATTGGTGAGATTGACCTGGGCCATGAGAGCTCGGGCTCTATTGTAATCCCCCGGCGGGGACGCGCGCGAGCGCAGCGCCAAGTCCGACGAGCGCCTTGGTTTTCAGGCGGCAGCCCGGCGCTCCTTGAGAAACCCGGAGATTTTCTCGATGAGATCGTCTTCCTGGTAGGGCTTGCCGAGGAAGTGGCTGACGCCGATCTCTTTCGCGTAGTTCTGGTGCTTGTCGGCGGTGCGCGAGGTGATCATGATGATCGGCACCTGGGAGAGGCGCTTATCCGCCCGCACGTTGCGCGTGAGATCGAACCCGTCCATGCGCGGCATCTCGATGTCGACCAGCATTACGTCCGGGATGAGCTCCTGCAGCTTCTGCATCGCCTCGACGCCGTCGCGCGCGGTGACCACGAGATAGCCCTGGCGCTCGAGCAGCCTTCCGGTGACTTTGCGCACGGTGAGCGAATCGTCGACCACCATGATGGTGGGCTGCAACGCGGCGATCTGGGGCTTGGGCGCCTCGTGCACGACCGCCGCCGCGGCGAGCGCCTTCAGCGCGAGCTGCACCGGATTGAGGATGAGCACGATCTCGCCGGTGCCGAGCACCGTGGCGCCGGTGATGCCGGCGATCCTCTGCAGCTGCGGACCGATCGACTTCACCACGATTTCCTGGTTGCTGCCCAGCATCTCGTCCACGTGCAGCGAGATCGCGTTGGTGCCGCTCCGCAGGAACAGCGTCGGCGAGAAGCGTTGCTGCTCGCCGACCGCGTCGGATATTCCCAGCAGGTGCGGCAGGTAATGGAAAGGATAGCGCCGGTCCTGCCACTGGGTCTGCCGCGACGAATAAGCCGCGACCAGCTGTTCCTGCCTCATCTGCAGCACCTGCTCGACCATCACCGCGGGAATCGCGTAGGTCCGGTTGCCGGCCCGCACCAGCACCGCCTGCGTCACCGCGAGCGTGAGAGGGAGGTAGATGGTGAATCGGGTCCCCTTGCCGCGCGTGAAATGCAGCTCCACGCGCCCGCCGAGCGCGGCGACTTCGCTCTTCACCACGTCCATGCCGACGCCGCGCCCGGCGACCTGGGTCACCTTGGTGGCGGTGGAGAAGCCCGCGTGGAAAATGAAGTCGGCGATCTCCGCCTCCGACACCACCGTCGCGCGCGGCTCGATGAGGCCTTTCTCGATGGCTTTCTCGCGGATCCGGTCGATGTCCAGGCCCGCGCCGTCGTCTGCGAGCGTGAGCTGCACTTCGTTGCCTTCCTGCGTGAGCTCCAGGCGAATCTCGCCGATCTCGGGCTTGCCGGCGGCGCGACGCTGCTCCGGCGTCTCGATGCCGTGCGTCACGGCGTTGCGCAACAGGTGCTCCAACGGCGCGGTCATGCGCTCGAGCACCGAGCGATCGAGCTCGACCTGGGTGCCTTTGATGTCCAGGTTGGCGCGCTTGCCGACTTCCTTGCCCGTCTGGCGCAGGATGCGGTAGAGGCGTTCCGAGAGGCTGCCGAACGGCACCATGCGCACGCGCATCAGGCCTTGCTGCAGGTCGCGGTTCAGCCGCGCCTGCGCGAGCAGCGCCTTCTCGGTCTCCTCCACCGTGTTGACGAGGTTCGCGTGGACCGTCGAAACGTCGCTGACGCTCTCCGCCATCAGCCGCGTCACCTCCTGGAACCGGGTGAAGCGGTCGAACTCGAGCGGGTCGAATTCTTTCTTGGCTTCCCTGGCGAGCTCCAGCCGCGACTGCATCTGCGACTCGGCCTGGATCTCGATCTCGCGCAGCTGGGCGCGCAGGCGGGCGACGTTATCGGTGAGCTCCTGCATGGCGGACTTGAGCGCGCGCATCTCGCCCTCGATCCGGCTGCGCGCGATGGCGACTTCGCCGGCCTCGTTGACCAGCCGGTCGACGACGTCCGCGCGCACGCGCAGGAGCGCCTTCGGCTGGAGTTCGCGCTCTCCCGGGGTCACCGCCGCGGGCGCGGGTTCCGCAGCCGCAGCAGCGGCCGCCGCCTCGGGCTTCGCCCCCGGCGCTTGCGGGGCGGCAGCAAGCCCCAGGGGCTGGGTCGCTGCGGGTTTTTCCTCAGGTGCGCGCGGCTTTTGCAGCTGCTCGAACAGCACGCCCATGCGGTCCCACGACGTCTCCAGCTCTTCGAACAGAGTGGCGGGCAGAATCTTGACCGCCATCGCGTTCTCGACGCGCGTTTCCATGCGGTGGGTAAGCTCCCCCATCGCCATCGCGCCGGCCATGCGCGAGCTGCCTTTCAAGGTGTGGAGCACCCGCTGGAGCGCCTGGCCGAGCTGGGAATTGTCCGGATGATCGCGCCAGTCGCGCAGTGCGGTGCCCACCGACGGGACCAGCTCGTGCGCCTCGTCGAGGAAAATCTGCAGCAGTTCCGGATCGAGGTCGTCGTCGAGCCGCCGCAGGCGCCGCTCGGCCAGAGTCTCCTCGACCTCGAACTCCTCCGAAGGAAGCCCGGGGAACTCCAGCTCGAGCGCCGCGGGCTGCGGGGCAGCGGGCGGTTCGGTTCCGCCGGCAGCCGGAAGGGAAGCGTGCATCGGATCCGCCGCCTCCTCCAGCACCAATTCCTGCGGCGCGGGCGCCTGCGCCCCGATGTGCTCGAGCCGCGCAACCAATCGCGGGACCGCATCGGGCACGCGCAATTCGATCACTTTCGAAACCATCGCCTCGATCGTGTCGATCGCTTCTCCGACCAGCGACTGTTCCTCTTCGGAAAGCTCGCTGGTTGCGAGTTTTTGCAGCGCCTTCTCGAACGCGTACCCGAGATCGGAGAGGGCCGCGATCTTCACGGTTCCCGAAGTGCCGGCGAGCGTGTGCACCGCGCGCATGAGGGTGTCGGTGACCACGCCGTGCTGGCGCAAGGTTTCGTGCTCTTCCCTGATCGCGGCGGCGTGCGAACGCGCTTCGCCGCTGAAAATGGTGAATAGCGTGGTCGAGATCCGGTGCGCGCCGAGCTGGACGGATTCCTCCGGCCCGGCCGGCGCCTGGACGGGGATTTCGGCGACCGGCGGGGACTCGGCTCTCCCCTGCGCTGCAGGCTCGGCCGCCAAGGCGATGGGCGCTTCGGCCGCCACCGGCTGCGCCGCGAGCGCCTCGGCCCGAGTTTCGTCCCGGCGCACGCGCTCCGCGGCCGCAACGAGCGCGTTCTCGTCGCCCGATGCCCCGCCCGCTTTGAGGCGCTTCACGTTGTCGGAGAAGTATTCGTGGGCGAGGGCGATCAGCTGAAGCAGCTCGGGGGTCGCGGCGCGCTCCTCTTGCAGCCAGAGATTCATGGTCTGCTCCACGGCCCAGGCGGCCTCCCCCAGGCGCGTGAGGCCCACCATGCGTCCGCTGCCCTTCAAGGTGTGGAACCCGCGGCGGATCGTGGTGAGCGCGTCCTTGTTGGCGTGCTGCTCGCGCACCGTATCCAGGCACTCGCGTATCGTCGCCAGCACCTCGTCGGACTCCTCGAGGTACACGCCGAGAAGCTCCGCGTCGATGGTCTCGGCGCTCGCGTCGATGAGCTTGGCGGCCTCGGGAGATGGCGCGTGCGCGGCGGCCGCGGGCGTGATTCTCTCGATCGCCTGCTTGAGGAAAGGCGTCAGCGGCATGGTGCTTGTCTTGCTCAAGGCTTTGAGCGCCTCCCCGGCCGAGGACTCGAGCTTCTGGTCGGCAACGAGCCCGGCGTCCTTCTGCAGGGCCGCGAGGTTCTTTTGGAGCTCGGCCCGAAGCGCCCCGTCCTTGGGCTTCTTCTTCCATTCCTCGTAGAGGCTCGCCGTCTCGCGTTGCTGCTCGGCGATCTGCGCCTCGACCGTGGCGCCAGGCGGCTCGAGGCCGGCTCCCTTTTCCTCCACCCTTGCCGCCGCGATCGGCTGCATCGCGGCGTCGAAATCGGCCTTGCCGTGCGCCAGACCCTCGATATAGAAGCCCAGACCCGAGAGTGTCTGGGCGATGCGCTCGAAGTCCCGGGGGCTTGCCCTGTAGTCTGCGCCGGAGAAGCGGCGGATCTCATCCCCGGCGGCAGCGAGGGTGTCGCGCGCGCGGCTCTCGCCCAGCATCTCGAGCGCCCCGAGCAGCTGGCGCACCGGCTTGTCGAGGGCGGCGAGCTCGTCGCGTTTCGCCGTGTCGCGGAAGAAGGCGTCCAGCACCTGCTCGACCGAGCGCAGGTTGGCCTGCATCTCCGAAACCACCTGGCTCATGAGCAGCCGCTCCTGCGCCTTGCGCGACATCTCGTCGAGCAAGGGAATCTCGGGCGCGGTGCGCCGCAGCTTGCCGAGCACGCAATCTTTCAGGCGCGAGCACAGGAGCTGCGCCTGCTGCGCGAATTCGCCCGAGAGCGTCGCGAAACCGGCGAGCGCATTTTCAAGCAGCAGGAGCGCCGTTGCACCTTCGAGTGCGACCGCCTCGCTCATCCTTTCACGGTTCGAGCTGAGCCAGGCGGCGAGCCCGGCGACTTCGCCGGCGAGCGCCGCGAGGTCGGCGTTGCCGAGTTGTCCCGCGCTGTCCTTGAGAGCGCTGGCGCTGTCGCGGAATGCGAGCAAGGACGGCGGATTGCCCGAGGCGAACTTGTTCCAGGCGTCCTTGGCGTGGGTCAGGTGCTCGCGCGCGGACTTCAGCGCCGGCAACTCCGCGGCCGCGGCGCCGTCGCTATCGGCCGTGGGGATCGTCTGGCTCAGATGGTAGGCTTCCTGCACTTCGCGCACGCGCTCGCTCGCCGGTCTTGCGCGCGCCACGTAGTAGAGGACTTCGCGCATCAGCCGCTCGGCGACGCTCGGCGTGCCTTCGACCGTGCGCTTGATCTGCTGCTCGATGCGGTTGCACAGCTGCTTGGCGTCCAGGTCCTGGGGCAGCGCCTTGTGCGCGAGCGCGTCGAAGAAGGCGAGCGACACCCACCAGAAAGCGCGCTGCGAAGTCGGGCCCTGCGGGGCTTCGATCGCTTCGACCGCGGCGCGCATGTCTTCGGTTCCGCTCGCGTCGTTCTTCAGCCATTTGAGCAGACCGCGCTGGTAGCGGGTGCGCTGCTCGCGCAGGTTTTTGTCCGCTTCGCCCGGCTTCAAAGCAATCTGGATCTTGTCGCGCTTGGGCGGGCGGAAAGAAAGATCCGGAAAGTACAGGTCGGTGGGATCGGCCTGTCCTCCCCGCGCCGAAACCAGGTCGCGATACAGGCGATAGAGTCTGAGCGGCTGATTGGGGTTGCCCGCCATCAGCTGGTCGAGGTAGGCGAGGATGCCTTCAAACGCGCGCTCGGCGAGCCCGAAGATCTCGGCCTTCCTGAGCGAGGCTTCCTTCTCGATCCCGGCGAGCAGGCTCTCGAGCTCCTCCGAAAGGCGCGTGACTCCATCCAGCCCGACGATGGAAAGCGCCCCGTGCGCCTGGTGCAGGTGAGACTGGCTCGATTTGAGCTGCGCCGGATCAGCGCTGTTTGCGGCGAACGCGCGCAGCGCCTCCTGGGCGCGCTGAATGGCGTGGTCGATCTCGCCTTTGACCCAGGAGAGCGGCCCGACGTCGAATTCGGCGCGCGCAGTCATTGCTGCAGACCCGGTTCTTCCGCTCTACCCGATCTTGAAGCCAGACACCGAGCCTTTCAGCTCCTTGGCCAGTTCGGCGAGCTGGCCGATCGACACTGCGGTGCGCTTGGTGCCCTCGGTGGTCTGCTGCGTGATGTTGAGGATGTCCTGCATGCTCGTCGCCACCTCGTTCGCGGAGGTCGCCTGTTGCTGAGTTGTCGTCGTTATGCCCTCGATCAATTGCGCCAAGCGCTGCGACACCGTTCCGATCTCCGCGAGCGCCTGGCCCGCGGCGTCCGACAGCCGCGCCCCTTCGACCACGCCCTGGGTGCTTTTCTCCATGGCGGTGACCGCGTCCTGCGTGTCCGTCTGAATGGTCTTCACGATCGCGCCGATTTGCTTGGTCGCCTCGGCCGAGCGCTCCGCGAGCCGCTGGACTTCTTCCGCGACCACCGTGAAGCCGCGTCCGGCCTCGCCCGCCGAAGCCGCCTGGATCGCGGCGTTCAGGGCGAGGACGTTCGTCTGCTCGGTAATATCCGAGATCAGCTCCACGATCTCGCCGATCTCCTGCGAGGATTCGCCCAGGCGCTTGATGCGCTTGGAGGTCTCCTGGATCTGCTCTCGGATCTCGTTCATGCCCGAGATCGAGTTCTGCACCGCCTGGGTGCCCTTCTGCGCGGCGGCAACCGATTGCCGCGCCACGTTCGCCGACTGAGAGGCGCTCGTCGACATGTCGGTCATCGCCTTCGCCATGTTGAGCACCGAGGCGCTGGTCTGGCGAATCTCGACGGACTGCTTCTCGGCGGCGGCGAGCAGCTGCGCGGATGTCTTCTGCGCCGACTCGGTGGCGGTCGTCACCTGCGCGGCGGCGGCGTTGATCCGGCCGATGAGGCCTCTCAGCTCGTCGATGGTGAAGTTGACCGAGTCGGCGATGGCGCCGGTGATCTCCTCGGTCACCGTCGCCTTGACGGTGAGATCGCCTTCGGCGAGGTTCCCCATCTCGTTCATCAGGCGCAGAATCGCGTCCTGGTTGGATCGGTTGGTGCGTTCGATCTCGCCGCGCTGTCGCTCGGCCTCCTCGGCGCGCCGGCTGGTGTCGCCGAGGTACACCATGACGAGGAGCGCGATGTTGCCGATCGCCAGCAGGATCAGCACGGCAAGCACGATGAAGTTGGTGGTGCGCCCGCCGAGTTCCGTTTCATAAGCCTCGGCGAGCTTTTGCGCGGCGGCGAGCAGCGGCTCGGAATCGTCCACCACTTTGCGGCCGGCCTGCTTGGCGTTCACCAGGGCCTGGAGGTTGCCGAGAATCGAGGCGACCGCCGCTTGGAACTCCTGGTAGGCCTTCTCCAGTTCGGTGAGCTTTGCCAGCTGCTCCGGGTCCTTCGCCCCCGCGATGCGCAGCACGTCGCTGCCCTTGATCAGGCCCTGCACCAGCTCCCTGAAGCTGGTGGTGTCCTTGCCCATGAGGAACGCCACTTCCGGGTCGATCACGTCGGCGCCGAGCATGGCGTTCGCGTTTTTCGCAAGGCGCTGCGTCAGCATGACCAGCTGCCCGGAGAGCGAGACTTCGCGCGCCGGCGCCTGGGACTGCAGTTTGAGCGCCTGGATCTGCTCGGCGAGGTCGAGCAGCACCGGGTTGTTGCTGTTGATCTGGCGCACCGAGGTGCCGAGGCCGATCAGGTTCTTGCTTTGCGCGAGCACGAGCTGCGCGCTTCGGTCCGTCTTGTCCCATTCCTTGGTCAGCGCGTCGAGATACGGCTTCACGGTGTCGGAGCTCGGCGGCAGGGAAACGTCGCCCGCTTGCCCGCCCAGGGTGAGCAGCTTGAGCGCGGCGATGAATTCGTCCCGCGATTGCTGCAGCTGCTTGAACGCCTCGGGGCTCCCGATGAGGCCGGTCTGCGCCGCCTTGGCGATGCGCTGGCTCAGCATGCGCATTTGCGCGGCGGTCGAAACGTAGATCGTTCCGTAGGTCGCCTCGCGGTTGTCGATGAACACGACGACCGCGGACGCGACAAAGAGAACCGCAAAGGTCGCGCCGAGGACGGTGTATTGCCGGCCGACGCGGACCGTGCCCAGGCCGAGCATCCGCCGCTTCGGCCCTTCCGCGACGGTCGTCGGTCCGGGTGCACCCCGAACCGCCGGTTTGACGGGCACGGCCGCGGGCCTGGGCGCGGCTTTGGGCAGCGGTTTTGGCGCCTGCGGAGCGGGCGCTATACTCCTTTTGCTTTCCGTCTTGGTCGGCAGTCTGAGAAATGCCATAAATCTCTCCTTGAGCTCGCGTTAGGTTCGATGCGCGCTAGGCGCCCACATGCAGAAAATCGTCGTGCGAGACGAGTGCGCCGATGTTCAGCTCGTGCCACAGGCGTCGATCCTCGTCGCGGTAGGCGGCACCAAGCCAGGGTCGCTCGCCCTCCGCTTCCGCGGGCTGCATCGCCTGCACGTTCTTCAACCCGAGCATGCGACCGATCACGAGGCCGCTGAACGAGTTGAAGCGCTCGGCGATCAGCAACAGCCGGCAATCGGGAGTGCGCACCGTGGGCTCCCCTCCCGTGAAGGCGGCGAAATCCACGACGCTCGCGAGCACTCCTCGGATGTTCGCCAGGCCCAGATACCAGGACTTGGTGAGCGGCACCCCGGAGATCTCCGGCAGCGGCAGCATCTCCCCCGCGTCGTCGAGCCTGAGCAGCCAGTTGCGGCTGCCCGCCTGCACGCCCAACCGCGAAGTGAGCTCGGTTTCGGCCTGGGCCTCGCGCAACCTCTGCGCGAGGCCGTGCTGGAATTCACGCAGGCTGATCTGTTTCGCCACGGCTCAGGCGCCTATTTTATTGCCGCGATTTTCGCCACCAGGTCCTTGGCGTCGATCGGCTTCATCAGGTAATCCTTTGCGCCCTGGCGCATGCCCCAAACTTTATCGGTCTCCTGGTTCTTGCTCGTGACGACAATCACCGGTATGTGCTTGGTCGCCTCGTCGCGCGTGATGGCGCGCGTCGCTTGGAAGCCGTTCGTGCCGGGCATCACCACGTCCATCAGGATCAGGTCGGGTTTCTCCGACTTCGATTTCGCGATCGCCTCCTCCCCGCTTTCTGCGGTGACGCATTGGTAGCCGTGCTTGGACAGCGTCTCCATGAAAAACTGCCGATCGGTCGGTGAATCATCCACGATCAGGATCTTCTTTACCGGCATGGGAAATCTCCTCAGGTGCGAACGGGCGCACGCGCGCCTATGGTTTTCAAAAGACTGTCCTTCGTAAAGGGCTTGGTGAGATATTCGTCCGAGCCCACCATTCGGCCGCGCGCCCGGTCGAACAGGCCGTCCTTCGAAGACAGCATGACCACGGGTGTCGTGGCGAAGCGCGTGTTTTTCTTGATCAGCGCGCAGGTCTGATAGCCGTCCAGACGCGGCATCATGATGTCCACGAAGATGATGTCGGGCTGGTGATCGGTGATCTTGGAGAGCGCGTCGAAGCCGTCCTCTGCGAGGATCACCTTGCAGCCTGCCTGGACCAGGAAAATCTCCGCGCTGCGTCGGATCGTGTTCGAGTCGTCGATCACCATCACTTTGACCCCGGCAAGATTCGCGGCTTCGCCCACGCTTTCCACCCCCGTAGATTGCTCTGTCTTTGATTCCGACAGAGCCGTCGGACCGTTCTCAAGCGGCGCGGCGGCTCAAGCCCGCGCGCTTTCTCACATTATACAACCAAAGCCAGTCAAAACAAAGCCTTGTACGGCTTATTTCAGAATCGCTGTTAAATATGCACGGCCGACCCTGCCTCGGGTTTAGCTGCAATCCCATCGATGCGGCAACAGGCATGCCTGAATTAAAGCTCGACCATTTCGAAATCCTCTTTCCGGGCGCCGCACTCGGGGCACGTCCAGTTCATGGGGATATCTTTCCAGCGCGTTCCGGGTGGTATTCCCTCCTCCGGCAGGCCCGCAGCTTCGTCGAAGATGAAACCGCAGATCAGGCACATCCAGGTTTTGAATTCTTGCTTTTCCGTCATCGGGTTGGGATGGGTTACAATGGGGTCGCTTCATCTTAACCCGACCGGCGCGCCCCCTGCCAGCAGCACCGGTCCTTCGCTCCCATGTCCTCGCCTGCCCTCCCCCCCATAGTGCTCGCCTTCGCCGCCACGGATCCGACAGGCGGCGCGGGGGTGCAGGCGGATCTTCTGACCCTCTCCTCGATGGGCTGCCACGCGCTTTCCGTAGTGACCGCGATCACCGTCCAGGACACCGCCGGGGTCGAGAATCTGCAAGCGGTCGATTCCGATTGGGTGGCGGACCAGGCGCGGCTGGTGCTCGAGGATATGCCGGTAGCCGCGTTCAAGGTCGGGCTGGTCGGCAGCATCGAGAACATCGCAGTCATCGCCGAGGTCGTGTCCGATTACCCCGACGTGCCGCTCATTTTCGACCCGGTGCTCGCCTCCGGGCGCGGAGACGAACTTGCGACCGAGGACATGATTTCGGCGATGCGCGAGCTGCTTTTGCCGCAGACCACGATTCTCACGCCAAACAGCCGCGAGGCGAGGCGGCTCGCTCAAAGCGAGGGCGAGGACGATGAGGAGGAGCTTGCCCTCCCCGACGCCGCGGAAAAATTGCTGAGCCTTGGGTGCGAGTACGTTCTCATCACGGGCACGCACGAGAACACCCCGCAAGTGGTGAATACGCTTTACGCCCCGGAAGGCATAGTTCGCTCCGACAGCTGGGAGAGGCTCCCCGGGAGCTATCACGGTTCGGGCTGCACGCTTGCGGCCGCGATCGCGGCGACCCTCGCCAACGGTCTCGATCTGCCCGAAGCGGTGCGCGAGGCCCAGGAATACACCTGGCAAACGCTCAACGCCGGTTTTCGTCCGGGCATGGGGCAGTACATACCGGATCGGTTTTTCTGGGCACGGGAGATGGATGAGCCGGGCGCAGGCAAGGACTGAGCGGTTTCTCGTCCGGTCCACGGGATTTCAAGGGCTGTACGCAGTTACGCCCGATGAGCCCGACACCGAGGTGCTCGCGCACAAGGTCCGCAAGGCGCTTGCGGGCGGAGCACGTATCGTGCAATACCGCAACAAGTCCGCGAACGCCAGCTTGCGCCTCGAGCAGGGCGCGGAGCTGCTCGCGCTGTGCCGCACAGCGGGTGCTCCGCTCATCGTCAACGACGACCTCGATCTCGCGCTCGCGATCGGCGCGGATGGCCTGCACCTTGGGCGCGGGGACGCTGCCCTCGCCGCCGCACGCGCGAGGCTGGGTGGCGGCAGATTGCTGGGCGCTTCGTGCTACGACAGGCTCGAGCTCGCGATCGCCGCGCGCAGCGCCGGCGCCGATTACGTCGCTTTCGGCAGCGCCTTCCCTTCCGCCACCAAGCCGGGCGCGATGCCCGCCCCGCTCAGTCTGTATCGCGAGGCCAAGGCGCTTGTGGATTCATCTATTGTCGCAATCGGCGGCATCACACCCGAGAACGCGCACATCGTGATCGAGGCCGGGGCCGACGCCGTTGCCGTGATCAGCGCGCTGTTTGACGCGCCCGACATCGAGGCTGCGGCGCGCAGATTCGATCGCCTATTTTGCAAGAAAGAACGATGAGCAAGAACGAATCGCTGTTTGCCCGCGCGCAGATGACCATCCCTGGCGGAGTGAATTCCCCCGTGCGCGCGTTTCGTGCTGTGGGCGGCATGCCGCGCTTCATCGTGCGCGGCGAGGGCAGCCGCATCTGGGACGCCGACGGTCGCGAATACCTCGATTACGTCGGGTCTTGGGGGCCGCTCGTGCTCGGGCACGCCGACCCTGATGTCCTCGCCGCGGTTCGCGAGGCAGCGGGCCGCGGGCTTTCCTTCGGCGCGCCGACCGAACTCGAGGTCGAGATGGCCGAGCTGCTGGTGCGAATCGTCCCTGGGCTGGAACTGGTGCGACTGGTCAGCTCCGGGACAGAGGCGACCATGTCGGCGCTGCGCCTTGCGCGCGGATTCACAGGACGGCCGCGCATCATCAAGTTCGAGGGCTGCTACCACGGGCACGCGGACAGCCTGCTCGTCAAGGCCGGTTCGGGCGCGCTGACCCTCGGCAATCCGAGTTCGGCCGGGGTGACGGCCGAAACTGCGGCACAGACGCTCGTCCTCGACTACAACGATGCGACGCAACTCGACGCGGCATTTCGCGAGTTGGGGGATTCGATCGCCTGCGTGATCGTCGAGCCGGTCGCCGGAAACATGAACCTGATTGTGCCGCGGCCCGGATTTCTCCAGCGCATTCGCGAGCTCTGCTCGCGGCACGGGGCGGTGCTGATCTTCGATGAAGTCATGACGGGCTTTCGCGTCGGGCTAAAAGGCGCGCAGGAACTCTACGGCGTGCGGGCAGACCTCGTCACGCTCGGGAAAGTGATCGGCGGCGGAATGCCCGTGGGTGCATTCGGCGGCCGCCGCGACATCATGGAGAGAATCGCGCCCCTTGGGCCGGTCTACCAGGCCGGCACGCTTTCGGGCAATCCGCTCGCGGTAGCCGCGGGGGTCGCGACCCTGAGAAAGCTGCAGGCGCCGGGTTTCTATGAACGCCTCGCCGCGACGGCGCGCTCGCTCTGCGACGGCCTCGCCTCGCTCGCGGGCAAACACGGTGCCGCTTTCTCGGCGCAATCGGTCGGCGGCATGTTCGGTCTGTATTTCCGCAGCCGACCGCCCGCAAGCTACGCCGAGGTCATGCAATGCGACAAAGGTGCGTTCGCCCGCTTCTTTCACGCGATGCTCGAGCGCGGCGTGTACTTTGCGCCTTCGGCCTACGAAGCGGGTTTTGTGTCCGCGGCGCACTCCGAAGCGGACATCGCGGCCACGATCGCCGCGGCGGACGCCGCATTGGGTTCGATGTCGTAGACTCGGGCTCAAGCTATCGCGTCATCGCTTCGCACGCGAGCCGGTCACACCAGGAAAAGCGTAGCCAAGCCCAGGAAAATGAAAAACCCGCCGCTGTCGGTGATCGCGGTGATCAAGACCGAGGAACCGAGCGCGGGATCGCGCCCGAGCCGCACCATGGTGAGCGGGATCAGCACTCCGGCGGAGGCTGCGAGCACGAGGTTCAACGTCATCGCCGCGGTCATCACCAGGCCCAGCGACACCTTCTGGTACAGCCAATAGGCGATCAATCCGAGCGCACTTCCCCAAAGAAGGCCGTTCAGCAGCGAGACGCCCAGCTCCTTGGCCAGCAGTTTTTTCGCGTGCTCCCTTTGCACTTGGCCGAGCGCGATCGAGCGCACGATCATGGTGATGGTCTGATTGCCCGAGTTGCCGCCTATGCCCGCCACGATGGGCATGAGCGCGGCGAGCGCCACCAGTTTCTCGATCGAGTGCTCGAAGGCGCCGATCACGCGCGAGGCGACAAAAGCGGTGATGAGATTGATCGCCAGCCACGACCAGCGGTTCTTCACGCTTGCCCAGACCGAGGAAAACACGTCCTCCTCCTCGCGCAATCCGGCCTGCGTCAGGAGCTCGCTCTCGCTCTTGCTCCGGATGAAATCGACGACCTTGTCCACCGTCACGCGCCCGACGAGCTTGCCTTGCCCGTCCACCACGGGCGCGGAGACCAGGTCGTAGCGCTCGAACGCCTTCGCGGCCTCCTGGGCCCTGTCACCGGGTTGCAGCGTGACGACGTCGCTCACCATGACTTTCCCGACACTGTGCTCGAGCTCGGAGACGATCAGCTTCGCGAGCGGCAGCACGCCCTTCAAGCGCTCGTCGCGGTCGACCACGAAGAGCTGGTCGGTGTGGCGCGGCAGCGCGTCGAAGCGCCGCAGGTAGCGCGTGACCGTCTCGATCCCGGTGTCCTCGCGCACGCTGACGACGTCGAAATCCATGAGCGCTCCCACCGCATCCTCGGGATACGACATCGCCGCGCGCAGCTGCTCGCGTTCTTCGATCGGCAAGGCCTGGAAAACGTCGTGGATGACCTCCTCGGGCAGGTCCGGCGCAAGGTCGGCGATCTCGTCGGCCTCCAGCTGCTCGGCCGCGGCGACGAGCTCCAGCGAGTTCATGTCCCGGATGAGCGTCTCGCGAACGGCATCGGAGGCCTCGAGCAGGATCTCGCCGTTGCGTTCCGCCCTGACCAGATCCCAGACCGCGAGCCGCTCCTCCAGCGGCAGCGACTCGAGGACGTAGGCGATGTCGGCCGGATGCATGGAGTCGAGCTTGGCGCGCAACTCGGCGACGTCCTCCCCGTGGACGGGGGATTCCGCCAAATCGTGCTTCGGCATTTCCTCGCGCTCGACCAAGCGCTCGACCAGCTTGTGTCGGCGCAGGAGCTCCTGGACTTCGTGCAGGTCGGCCTTGAGGTCCTCGAGTTCCTTCTTCGGGCTCAGGGTTTCGATCGTGCGCTCCGTTCAGCGTTTCACCCTGGATTACACCGGGGGTGTGGCGCCGCGGAACGACGCCGGATGCGCCCCACGCGGCTGCGGCGATTGTAGCAGCGCGCTGTATCATGGCGAAAGAAAAATCTCGTCCCATGGCACCCGACAGCGCCGCTCTCGCAGAGGACGTCCGCCCTACTGAAGTGCTTGCCTGGGCGATGTACGACTTCGCGAATTCGGGCTACACGACAGTCGTAATCACGGCTGTGTTCAACGCCTATTTCGTCGCCGTGATCGCAGGCAACGCGCCTTGGGCGACTTTCGCCTGGACGGCTGCGCTTTCGGTTTCCTACGCTTGCACTCTGCTGACCGCGCCTGTCCTCGGGGCCTACGCCGACCTACGCGCGGCAAAAAAGCGCTTGCTCGCTCTCACCACGGCCGGCTGCGTGGTCGCCACCGCCTTGCTCGCAGTCACCGGGCCCGGGACCCTGGCGCTCGCGGTGGCGCTGCTCGTGATCTCCAACTTCTGCTTCGGCACCGGCGAGAACCTCGTCGCCGCGTTCCTTCCCGAGCTAGCTCAAGGTGAAGCGCTGGGACAAGTGTCCGGCTGGGGCTGGAGTCTCGGCTATCTGGGAGGGCTGTTGACCCTCGGGCTTTGCCTGGCTTACGTCACCTGGGCTCAAGGCCACGGAGAGCAGGCTCAGCAGTTCGTACCTATCACGATGTTGATCACCGCCGCGACCTTCGCTGCGGCGAGCCTGCCGACCTTCCTCATGCTTACGGAGCGCGCTCGGGCGGCGCCGTCCGCCCCCGGCGAAAACGTCGTGCGGGTAGCCTTTGCGCGGGTCGCGCAGACGGTGCGGGAAGCGGCGCGCTATCGGGACCTTGCGCGGTTTCTGGTATGCATCGTTTTCTACCAGGCCGGCATCCAGACGGTGATCGTCCTCGCGGCCATCTACGCGGAGCAGGCGCTCGGCTTCTCGACAAAGGACACGATCACTCTGATCCTCGTGGTCAACCTGACCGCTGCAGCGGGCGCCTTCACCTTCGGTTACATCCAGGACCGCCTTGGGCACGTGCGCACCATTGCCCTCACGCTTCTCCTCTGGATCGCGACGACGCTGATCGCCTGGGCCGCTTCGGCGCCAGGGCTTTTCTGGGTCGCCGCCAACCTTGCCGGATTGTGCCTCGGTTCCTCGCAGTCGGCGGGCCGCGCGCTCGTCGGCTACTTGAGCCCCGAGGACAGGCGCGCCGAGTTTTTCGGCCTGTGGGGCCTCGCAGTAAAGCTGTCCTCGATCGTGGGCCCTATCACCTACGGTGCCATAAGCTGGGTGACCGAAGGTAACCATCGTCTCGCGATGCTTGCGACAGGCGGGTTCTTCGTTGTCGGCCTTCTCTTATTGGCAGGGGTCGACGTTCCTCGCGGCCGCCGTGCAGCGGGCCAATCCTAGCGGGGTGCGGCGGCCCGCGCCGGAGAGGCTAGGGAACCTGCGCGGCGGGCATCTGTTCCAGAATGCTTTCGCTGTAGCTCGCCAGATAGGGTGAGCCGCGGTTGCGGTCATAGTAGCGTGGGCGCGGAAGCATCGCAGCCAGCCGCGCCGCCTGATCGGGTGCGAGGCTCGCCGCGCTCACGCCGAAATAGTAGCGCGCCGCCGCTTCGGCTCCGAACACGTTTTCGCCCCACTCGGCGACGTTGAGATAGATCTCGAAAATGCGGTGCTTGTCCATCGCCGCCTCGAGCATTGCGGCGAGTACCGCTTCCTGGCCCTTGCGCAGCGCGCTGCGCTCACCCGAAAGAAACAGGTTCTTCGCGAGCTGCTGGGTGAGCGTCGACCCCCCGGAGACGAGTTTTCCGCGCCGCAGGTTTCTGTCCATCGCCCGCTGGATGCCTTCCCAGTCGAAGCCCTCGTGATCGATGAACTTCGCGTCCTCGGCAACGATGATGGCGCGCTTCAGATGAATCGAGATGTGTTCATAGTCCGCCCATTCCTGTTCGAGCGCCGCCTTCGGGTTCTTCTTTCGCAACGCCTCCAGGCGCGCGTCCATGAACCGCGTCGTCGCAGGGTTGTGCTCGACCCAATTCAGGATTTGCGCAAAGAACCAGAACTCGTAGATCGCCAGACAGGCGATCGCCGCCCCGACGGGATAGCTGAACAGCTTCCACAGTAAGACGAGCAGTCTCATTCGGGAGCAGCACCGCTGGGCCGATGCGCGAAGCGTGGTGAATCCCCGGGGCTCATCCCTTGCTCAGTCGCTGAAGACTTTGTCGCCGCGCGCGAAATGCCAGGTGCGTGTGATCACCAGGATATCGGTTTCCTTGCGGATGTCGGGCGGGAACTTGGCGTAGGGTGCAGCCAGCTCGACGATTCGCTGTGCCGCAGCATCCAGTATCTTGTACCCGGAAGATTGCTCGAGATCCACGCCCGCCACCGTGCCGTCGGAATTTATTGACACCGTAAGCCGGAGGCTGCCGTAGATTCTGCCGCGCGCGCTCTCCGGATAGTTGAGATTGCCGATGCGCTCGATCTTCTGGCGCCAGTCTTCCACGTAAAGCGCGTAGCGAACCTCGGCGGCGCGCGCTCCGACGAAAATCCTGCGCGGGCGCTTGTTGTACTCCTCGATCTGGCGCGCGATCTGCGCTTCCATGCGGGCGATGAGCAAGGCGCTTTCGGCGAGTTCCACCCCCGAGACTCGCGACTTCGCCTCGGCCTGGAGCCCGGCCGCCGCGACTTCCTTGCGCGACTGGGCCTGCGAGAGCAGCTGTCTCTGTCGCATCTCCAGCTCCTGCACGCGGCGCGTTGCCTGCTTCAGGTCCGTGCCGCGTTCAGCGAGCTGAAGGCTGGGGAGCGGTGAGCTCGCCCGGCGATCGAGGTCGGTGTCGCCCCCGCCGTCAAGGTTTGCCTGGGCGTGGACCTCGGGCATGGCCGGCCTCGAGCGGGTCTTGGAATTCACCAGCACCACGTCCAGTTGCGACGGGGTGAGCCTGCGCAGGGTGTCGGGCAGCTTGAAATGGATCGAGAGCACGATCGCGTGCAGCGCGATCGAGATCGACAGCGCCATGGCGAGCACGCGCGATTCAGGATCCAGCCTAGCGAACGGCTGTGGCCAAGGCCAGGCGAGCGCGTCGAAGCCGGGTCTAAAGAAAGCCACCTTGGAATCCATTAAAAGCTTTTTGAATCATATGATTCTAGGCCTTTTTTAGAGTTTTGTCTTATGAGCGTGGCGCCGCTGAGCTCTCCGATGCGTCCGCACGGCACCGGAATACACACTTGAGATCGGATCCGACAAGATCGATTTCGGTCACCGCGATTTCGACGGCCGTGCCGGGAGCGAGTTCGGGCAGCGACGGCACCCTCGCATACAGCGGCAGGCCATCGAACTTGACCAGATTCTCGCGCACCACCCGCGCCCTCGCAACGTCGATCTCTTCCTGCAGCAACCACCTCAGGCACCAGTAGTGCTCCATGCGGCGCTGGAACTCGTCGTAAGCGGCGTAGGTCGCTTCGAAATCATTCACGGCGGCGAGCATGATGTCGTCATTGCGCGAAAACGGCGGGGCCCGCCCGTCAAGCAGCGCGAGGAGCTGCCACTGGTTCACCAGATCCACGTACCGGCGCAGCGGCGAGCTTGCCCAAGCGTAATGGCTGATGCCCAGGCCCTGGTGCGCCATGGCCGAAGTGGTCATCCTCACCTTGCCGGCGGCTTGGACGCGGTAGATCGCCGCGACGCCGTGATCGTCGAGCAGCTTCCCCCAGGTTTTGTTGACCGTAATCATCAGCTCGGAGACCAGTTTGTCGAGCGGCGTGCCGCGCCGGCGCTCGGCGATCGCGACGCGCGCATTTTCGTCGCGTCCCTCGACGTGAAAAGTGTAATCAGGACGCTCCGGGGCCGTAGAGGGCTTCCCGCGCGCCTTCTCCAGCGCGAGCGCAAACTTCCAGAGCGTGCTCAGTTCGCGCGAAAAGGGGATGCCCTCGCGCGATTCTCCGGTCAGAAAGGCCGCATCCAGTTCTTCAACGGCGTGATGCCGCAGGTTCGCGGCGATGGGAACGCGCTCGACGCGGGAGTGGTGGTTCTCGATTGCGAAATCTTCGCCGCGCACGTCGAGATAGAGGGAAAGCGCCGGACGACCGGCCCCTTCTGTAAGCGAGAAAGGCTCGATCGCCTGGGGCGGCAGCATGGTGAACTTGTAGCCTGGCAGGTACACCGTCGAGAGGCGCTCGCGCGCCACCGCGTCGAGGGGCGATCCGGGCAAGAACCCGAGCGCCGGAGCGGCGATGTGGATGCCCACGCGCAGGCCGCCGCCCGGAAGCGGCGTTATTGAAAACGCATCGTCGATTTCGGTGGTGGACGCGTCGTCAAGACTGAACGCACGCGCGTCGGCAAGCGGGAGATCCCGGGGCTCGGTGGCTTCTAGCCCGGGAACGAAGCCCGTTCCCTTGGGGAAATACTCGAAAAGAAACCGATTGAGGTGGTAGTCGTGGCTGGAAGGCAGCGCGCCGCAGCGCTCGATCAGCTTTGCCGGAGACAGCCCGGTCCTCGCGCAAGCCTCCTCGAGCGCCTTGGTTTCAGCCCGGTTGCGATCAGGCTTGTACAGGAGCTGCGCGAGAAGCGGCAGGAACTCTTCGGGAAGCGCGCCGTTTGCAAGTTCTTCCGCCCAGGCCGAGATCTGCAATTGCTGTTGCTTCTTGCGCTCGATCCCCGCGAGCGCGGCGCGCAGCGTCTCGGGCGGCGCTGCCCGGTATCGCCCCCTGCCTTTACGGTGAAAATACATCGGCGCGGAGTGCAGCTTCACGAGGATTCCGGCTGCCTCCACCGCCGAGGGCGCGCGGCCGCAGTACTCGCGTGCGAGCTCCGCGAAGCCGAACTCCTCGCCGCCACAACACTCCCAGAGGAAATCGGTTTCGATACCCCCGGCCAGCGTCTCGGCCTGCGCAAGCAGGTCCGCGGCGCCGGGTTCCGGGAAGCGCAACAGCACGTCCTTTACCTTGATCTTGGCGCGTTTGCCGTGCGGCGCCTGAACTTGGAGCGAGTTCTCGCCGTCGACGAGCACCGTGGCGACCTTGAATGTGCCGTCGTCTTCGTACAGAACGTTCACGAGAAGGACCGAAACAGGGAGCCGCGTCGCGCCGGCCCGATGGATGCGATAATTATATCGTAGCGCGCCCCTCTGCTTTCGAAGAAAAAACAAGGATCGAGGAATGGCCAAGATCGAATCGATTTCTGTCGCGAGCGCGCGGGTCCCTTTGGAAAATGTCACGAGCTTCGCCACGCGGACCGTGTTCGCGCGCGACTACGGACTCGTCAGGGTGCGCGCTGGCGGCATTGAAGGCATCGGCTTCTGCTACGCCGGCTCTTCGGGCGGAACGCTCGTCGCGCAGGCCGTGGAGCAGCTGCTCGCACCGATTCTGCTTGGCCACGACAGCCTGCTCGTAGAGGGCTTATGGCAGCGCATGTTCCAGGAGACGCTCCTGCACGGGCGCGCCGGCAGCGTCATGCGCGCCATCTCGATCCTCGACTGCGCGCTCTGGGACCTGAACGCGCGCACGGTGAATTTGCCTCTCTACAAATACCTGGGCGCAGCGGTGGACGACGCTGTCCCCGCCTATGCGAGCGGCGGCTACTACCTCGAGGGCAAAACGCCGAAAAAACTCGGCGAGGAGATGGCTGCCTACGTGAAAGCGGGTTTTCGCGCGGTGAAAATGAAGGTGGGACGACTCTCGCCCGAGGAGGAAGAAGCCCGCGTGAAGGCCGCGCGCGAGGCGATCGGACCCGAGGTCGAGCTGATGCTGGATGCAAACAACGCCTGGCACGACCTCCCGACCGCGATGCGCTACATGGAGCGCTTCGAGCTCTACGATCCCTACTGGATCGAGGAGCCGTTTTTTCCCGACGACATCGACAACCACGCGCGCCTTGCGAAGCTCACGCGCGTCACGGTGGCGACCGGCGAGATCGGCGCGGGGCGCTGGCATTTCAAGGAGATTCTCGACAAGGGCGCCGCCCAGATCCTGCAGACCGACGCGCTCGTGTGCGGCGGGGTCACCGAGTGGAGAAAGGTCGCCGCGACCGCGGCGAGCTACGGCGTCACTGTCTGCCCGCACTGGTTTCACGACCTGCACGCGCACCTCGTGGCGGCGACCCCGAACGCGCGCTACGTCGAGTTCTTCCCCGACGACCAAGTGCTCAATTTCCGGCGTCTCATCGACGCGCAGCTCAAGGCCAAGGACGGCATGCTGCTTCTGCCCGAGACCCCAGGCCTGGGGTTCGGATTCGACGAAAAAGCGCTGGCGCTCTACGCGCTCAAAGACGGGAATTCGTCCTGGAAGGTGCTGAAGTAGTCAGTCCACGCCGGGATGATCATGCTCCGGCGGCCCGTTTTGAAAGCGCGGCGAGTAGCCGGTCGTGGATGCCCCCGAAACCTCCGTTCGACATGACGAGCACCTGATCGCCCGGCCGCGCTTCAGCGGCGATCGATCCGACCAGTCGCTCGAAATCGGCCTCGCAGCTTGCACGCCCCCCAAGGGGCGCGAAGGTCGCCGCTGCGTCCCAGCCCAAGTTCGCGCTGTAGCAGAAAACCCGGTCGGCGTGCTCAAGGCTCGCGGGCAGCCGGTCCTTCATCACACCGGCCTTCATGGTGTTGGAGCGGGGCTCGAGCACAACCAGAATACGTGCACGGCCCACTTGGTCCCGCAGACCGGCAAGGGTCGCGGCGATGGCGCTCGGGTGATGGGCGAAGTCGTCCCAGACTGCGACACCCGCTGCCGTACCCCGAAGTTCCATGCGGCGCCTGACGCTCTTGAAGCGCGCGAGCGACTGCACAGCGCGCGCAGGCTCGACACCGGCGGCCCGCGCTGCAGCGATCGCGGCAAGAGCGTTCGAGCGATTGTGCTCCCCGAGCAATTCCCAGCAGAGCTGGCCAACCGGCGTCTCCTGGTAAAGCACATCGAAACATCCCCTTGCGACCTCGCTCGCTCTCCAGCCCTCTTTGACGCCAAAGCGCTCAACTGGAGTCCAGCAGCCTCGAGTGAGCACGCGCTCTATCGCTGGATCGGCGCCGTTCACGATCAGCTGACCGGAACTGGGTATCGTTCGAACGAAATTATGAAATTGCGTCTCGATCGCTGTAAGATCGACGAAGATATCAGCATGATCGAACTCGATATTGCTCAAAATGGCAACCCTGGGCCGGTAATGCACCATCTTGGAGCGCTTATCGAAAAAAGCCGTATCGTATTCGTCGGCTTCGATGACGAAATGCACTTTATTTCCTAACCTTGCGGATATTCCAAAATTCTGCGGGACGCCGCCGATCAAGAACCCGGGGGCGAGGCCGGCGTCCTCGAGAATCCAGGCCAGCATGGATGAAGTCGTTGTTTTCCCGTGTGTTCCTGCCACGGCGAGCACCCTTTTATCCGCCAAGATGGTGTCGGCGAGCCATTGGGGACCGGAAACGTAAGCGTGGCCCTGATTCAGGATCGCCTCCACGAGGGGATTGCCTCGGCTCACGACGTTGCCGATCAGCCACAGATCGGGCTTGAGAGCGAGCTGGCCGGCGCCATAGCCCTCGGTCAGCTCAATGCCTTGGGCGAGGAGCTGTGTGCTCATCGGCGGATAGACGTTGGCGTCACATCCCGTAACGCGATAACCCGCCGTCTGCGCAATCGCGGCGATGCCCCCCATGAAAGTGCCGCAGATTCCGAGGATGTGGATGTGCACGGGGCCCGGGGGGTAAAGCGCGCCGCGACGAGAGCGCGTCATTGAAAAGGGCACGATTCTAGCCTACTTCGCCGCGTTTCCCGGCTGCTGCGGTATCATGAACGAAGCCCGCCTGCTTTTTCTCCATGCCGAAAGACAGCAAGCCCAGGCAGCAACAAATGCGCGCACGCATTGCTGCCGCCGCCGCGCGCATGATGGCCGAGGACGGCATCGAGAATTTCGCCCACGCCAAGCGCAAGGCCGCGCGCCAGCTGGGGGCAGAAGACACGCAATCGCTGCCGAAGAACGAGGAAATCGAGGTTGAGTTGCGGGCTTACCAGTCGCTTTACCAGGGCGAGGAGCAGCGCGAGCGCATTCGATACCTGCGCGAGCGAGCGCTCGAGGCAATGCGTTTGCTGGAGCAGTTTCGCCCTTACCTTGCCGGCGCGGTGCTCAAGGGCACGGCCGGGCGGTATAGCGACATCGATTTGCAGCTATTCACCGATGACAGCAAATCGGTGGAGCTTTTTCTCCTGAACCGCAATATCCCTTACGATATTTTCGATCAGCGTCACTTCGTCGGCGACCAAGCGCGCGCCGTGTCGGTGCTGAAGCTCGACTGGCAAGGCGTACCGGTCAATTTGGCGATCCACGCTCTGAAGGACGAGCGCGGCACTTTGAAAACCACCTTTGGAGGGCGACCGATCGAGCGCGCCGGGATCCAGGCGGTGACCCAGCTCGTGTTCCCGCAGGACGGCTAGGATCCCGCCGCGAACCGGGTGTTTGGTAGCGAATTGCATGCGCTACGCTGGAGAACAGGCTCAACCAGGCTGCGATTTGCGTTGAATAGTTTTCAACATAACCAATCACCGTCGAATTTCGGCTAAAAATCTAAATCTACCGAGCTCGACTATTCCGGCTATTGGAGCCCGCGTGACATCGTCAACGCAAAGAGCCGGTTGGTATAAGAAACTCGACATTCTGGCTTAACTAAGTCGCTCATTTAGCTCGAAAATGCGGCAAATACTGGACAATTTCCTGCGAACTGCGTCAAACTTCCGGCCATGTCGAAACTCAAGCGTGTCGCGGGTGCACCACGAAGAAGGCTCAAAAACATTCTGGTCCTTCACGGCCCCAACCTCAATCTGCTGGGCGCGCGTGAGCCAAGGATCTACGGCAAAGAAACCATCCAGAGCATCAACGAGCGGCTAAGCCGGATGGCGAGGAGCGAAGGGGCAAGCCTTCAGGTCTTCCAGAGCAACCACGAAGGGGCCTTGATCGAGCGCGTTCAGGGGGGAAAGCAGCAGCGCATTTCGTGGATTATCGTCAATCCTGGAGGGTTGACCCACACCAGCGTGGCGCTTCGCGACGCCTTCGCCGCGGTAAAGATCCCCTTCATCGAGGTGCATTTGTCAAACATCTATTCCAGGGAGCCATTCCGGCGTCATTCGTACTTTTCCGACCTTGCGGTCGGCACGATCTGCGGGCTTGGCAGCCGCGGTTATGACCTCGCGCTGCAGTTCGTGCTGCAAGAGTCGCGCTGACAGCCCCGATTTAAGGGTGCACGAGGGGGTTGTCCCTGAGATGTGCTCAAGACTCTTCTAGCCGAACCTCGCGCGACTCGAAGGGCGCGACCGGAACCGAAGGAGGCCAGCATGGATTTGCGAAAACTAAAAAAACTGATTGACCTCGTCGAGGAATCGGGGATTGCCGAGTTGGAAGTCACCGAAGGCGAGGAAAAAGTCAAGATCGTCAAAGGCGGTCCAAGCGGAAGGGAAGTAGTCATACTTCCTGCGTCCGCCCCGGCCGGCCCGCCCGCTGCTCAAGCTCTATCCGTAGCCGCGGCGCCGGCGGCTCCAGCCGCTGCGCCCGCTGCCGCGGAACAAGCCCCAACGTCGCTCGAAGGCCATATCGTCAAGTCGCCCATGGTCGGCACTTTCTACCGGGCGGGCTCCCCCGGCGCAAAGCCTTTCGTGGAGGTTGGAGATACGGTTGAGGCCGGCCAGACCATCTGCGTCATCGAGGCGATGAAGCTGATGAACGAAATCGAGGCCGACAAGAACGGCGTGATCAAGGCAATCATGGTCGAGAACGGCCAGCCCGTCGAGTATGGCGAATCCCTGATGATGATTGGTTAGCACGTTGTTCAAGAAACGAGCACACCCTGAGCACGCCCCCTTTCATACTCCCCACATCAGAGACTGCGGAAGACTGTTTCACTAAATCATGTTCGAGAAAGTTCTGATCGCCAACCGCGGCGAGATCGCCTTGCGCATCCAGCGCGCCTGCCGCGACATGGGCATCAAGACCGTCGTAGTGCATTCGGAGGCGGATAGCGACGCCAAGTATGTGAAGCTCGCCGACGAGTCGGTGTGCATCGGTCCTGCAGCCTCCAGCGCGAGTTACCTGAATATTCCGGCCATCATCAGCGCGGCGGAGGTCACCGACGCCGAGGCAATTCACCCGGGCTACGGATTTCTTTCTGAAAACCCCGACTTCGCCGAACGCGTGGACAAGAGCGGGTTCACATTTATCGGGCCAACGGCGGAGACCATCAGGCTGATGGGCGACAAGGTGAGCGCAAAACAGATCATGGAAAAAGCCGGGGTGCCGTGCGTTCCGGGTTCCGATGGATCGCTACCGGATGCGCCCGAGGAGGCCCTCAAGATCGCGAGGAAGGTCGGTTACCCGGTCATCGTCAAATCGGCGGGCGGGGGCGGCGGACGCGGCATGCGTGTTGTGCACACCGAAGCGGCCCTCAAGAGCGCGATCAGTATCACGCGGGCCGAAGCCGAAGCGGCATTCGGCAATCCCACCGTATACCTGGAAAAGTACCTCGAGAACCCGCGTCACATCGAAGTGCAGGTGCTCGCCGACGGACACAAGAGCGTGATCTATCTCGGCGAGCGGGATTGCTCGATGCAGCGACGTCATCAAAAGGTCATGGAAGAGGCCCCCGCCCCCGACATCACCCCGAAACTGCGTGCGCGCATCGGCGAGCGCTGCATCGAGGCGTGCCGCAAGATCGGCTACCGAGGAGCCGGCACTTTCGAGTTCCTCTACGAGGAAGGCGAGTTCTACTTTATCGAGATGAACACCCGCATTCAGGTCGAGCACCCAGTGACCGAGATGATCACCGGCGTCGACATCGTGCAGGAGCAGATCCGCGTCGCGGCCGGGGAGCGGCTTTCCGTGCGGCAGAAAAACATCGAATTCCGCGGTCATGCGATCGAGTGCCGCATCAACGCCGAGGACCCGTTTCGCTTCACCCCGTCGCCGGGGCGCATCACTTCCTACCACCCGCCCGGGGGGCCGGGCATCCGGGTCGACACGCATATTTACCAGGGCTACGCGGTGCCCAGCAACTACGACTCGCTGATCGGCAAGGTCATCGCCTACGGGGCAAACCGCGATCAGGCAATTCGGCGCATGCGCATCGCGCTCTCGGAAATGGTGATAGAGGGCATCCAGACCAACATCCCGCTGCACCAGGAATTCCTGCTCGACAACCACGTCATCAGAGGAGGGGTGAACATCCATTACCTTGAGCAGAAGCTCGCCCAGCAGAAGAAACGCGACGCCGCGAAGTAAGGATCGAGACGTGACGCTGACCGCGCTCGTCCTGGAACTCGATGCCGCGTGTGCCGAGCGCCTTTCCGACGCGCTGCTCGAGCTGGGGGCGCTGTCGGTCACCTTCGAGGACGCCCGCGCGGTCACGGCCGCGGAAGTGCCGTGTGAGCCGGGCGAATCCCCAACATGGCAGCGGGTGAAACTCACCGCATTGTGGCGCGCTCAGGACGGCCCCGAACGACGGCTCCTTCGCGCCTGCGAAACGGTAGGGCTATCGGTCCCGCTTCACGGGCTGCGCAGCGTTCCCGATGGGGATTGGATCGCGAAATCGAAGGCGCAGTTTGGTCCGATCCGCATATCGGCGCGGCTATGGATAGTACCCAGCTGGCACGTTCCGCCCGAACCGGACGCCATCAACGTCGTGCTCGATCCGGGGCTCGCGTTCGGCACCGGCGACCATCCCAGCACGCGCCTGTGCCTGCAGTGGCTCGATCGCACCATCGGGGGAGGCGAGACGGTTCTCGACTACGGCTGCGGTTCCGGTATATTGGCTATCGCCGCGCTGAAGCTCGGAGCGCGCCGCGCAGTCGGCGTCGACATCGATCCCGACGCCGTAGCCGCCGCCCGCGCCAACGCCAGGCGCAACGGCGTCGAGGGCCAGTTTCTCGACGGCCTCGCGCCGCTTGCGTTCACGGCAGATGTCGTGGTCGCCAATATCCTTGCCAATCCGTTGAAGCTGCTCGCTCCGCTGCTCGCATCGCGCATCAGGCGCGGCGGGCGGCTCGCGCTCTCGGGGATTCTCCCGGACCAGGCGAGCGAGATCGAGAAATGCTACGCGCCCTGGATCGAGTTCGCGCCATGCGCCGAGTCCGAGGGCTGGGCGTGTCTCTCGGGGGTGCGGCTGTGAGCATGATCACGCGCTGCCCGGCCTGCGCCACCGCGTTTCGCGTTACCGAGTCGCAACTTCGCGCGCGCTCGGGCCAGGTCCGCTGCGGACGTTGCGGCGCCCTGTTCGATGCCCTCGCCGCGCTGAGCCCGGGCTCGTCCAGCCGTGCTTCCCTGCCGCAGCTTGATGCCCCACCCGCTTCCACTGCGCCGATGCTCGATACCGAGAAGGACGCGGCATTTGACTTCGGACCGCGGCCGCACCGGCGTTCGAGCCGGATGTGGTGGCTCGGGAGCGCGTTCCTTGTGCTTGCGCTCGCGGCGCAAGTCGCCTATCGCTACCGCGGCGAGATCGCGGTGCTGCTGCCCGAAGCAAAGCCGCTCATCCAGCGCGTCTGCGCCGAGCTCGGCTGCGATGTACCGCTCCCGCGGCGTGCGGAACTCCTCGGAATCGAGTCCTCTGACCTTCAAGCCGACAGCACCCTTCCCAGCGTGATGGTGCTGACCGCAACGCTCAGGAACCGGGCCGGCTTTATCCAGGCTTTTCCGGCTCTGGAGCTGACTCTCACCGATGCCCAGGACCAGACTGTCGCCCGGCGCGTGCTCATGCCTCGGGACTATGCTCCGCAGGGCACGGGGCAGGAGCCCGGCTTTGCCGCCGGGGGCGAGCTCCAGATCCGGGTCCATATCGAAGCGGCGGCGCTCAAGCCGACCGGATATCGGCTCTATTTGTTTTATTTGTAGGAAGGTTCTCCCTAATTTTTATGCGCATCCTGATCTGCGGCTCGATCGCGTACGACAACATCATGGTATTCCGCGGCCGTTTCCGGGAGCACATCCTGCCCGAACAGATCCACATCCTGAATGTGTCCTTCCTCGTTCCCGAGCTGCGGCGGGAGTTCGGCGGTTGCGCCGGCAATATCGCCTACAACCTGAAGCTTCTCGGCGCCGATCCACTGACGATGGCCACCGTCGGCGACGACGCCCTGCTGTACTTCGAGCGGCTCGAGCGGCTCGGCATCGAGCAGGATTGCGTGCGACAGGTGCCCGATACGCTCACCGCCCAGGCGTTCATCACCACCGACCTGGACGACAACCAGATCACGGCGTTCCATCCCGGGGCGATGAATTATTCGCATCTGAACAAAATAACGGCGGAGCTCGGCGCGCACCTCGCGATCATTGCGCCCGACGGGCGCGAGGGCATGCTGCAACACGCGCGCGAGCTTGCGGAGCTGCGCATTCCGTTCGTATTCGACCCGGGCCAGGGGCTGCCGATGTTTTCGGGCGAAGAGCTGCTCGCTTTCGTCGAACAGGCGAGCTACCTCGCGGTCAACGACTACGAAGGCCGGCTCCTCGAGGAGCGCACGGGAAGCAAGCTCGAAGAGTTTGCGCACAGTCTCGAAGCGCTCATCCTTACCCGGGGCGCGGAAGGGTCTATCATCTACGTGGACGGTCAACGGATCGACATCCCGTGCGTTAAGGCGACCGAAGTGGTGGACCCCACCGGCTGCGGCGACGCGTATCGCGCCGGTATTCTCTACGGCATCGCCGCCGGCTTTGACTGGGAAAAGACCGGCAGGCTCGCGTCCCTCATGGGAGCGATCAAGATCGCTTCGCGCGGGGGGCAGAACCATAAGCTAAGCCGCGACGAGATCGCGCACTTGTTTCGCGAAAATTTCAAGTCCGACCTTTGAGGAGAACATCATGAAATGGGCAATCCTGGCGGTGACTGCAATTGCGCTGCCTCTAACGCTTACCGGCTGCTACACCCCTTCGAGTTCCGGGGCCGTCTACACCTCGGGCCAGACCGGACGCGAGCAGTCGGTGCGAATGGGAGTGGTGGAATCGGTGCGCCAGGTCACGATCGAGGGAACGCGGGGCGAGATCGGCACGCTCGCGGGGGGAGCCGTGGGTGGCATCGCCGGCAGCGACGTCGGTCGCGGCAAGGGCTCGGGGGTCGGCACGATCCTCGGCGCGGTGGTGGGCGGGGTGGCGGGCTCGGCCATCGAGCGCGGCGTCACCCAGAAAAAAGGTGTCGAGA